>Ga0070741_10000382_pt1 | contig 165344 bp, 159 predicted proteins | sample Coa_R1_4_FD_66440 | JGI IMG/M metagenome (GOLD analysis project Ga0070741, IMG submission 66440) | Surface soil microbial communities from Centralia Pennsylvania, which are recovering from an underground coalmine fire - Coalmine... | ecosystem: Environmental > Terrestrial > Soil >... | reverse complement strand
AGTTTGTTACGAAACTCGTTGATGATGCGCGAGAAAGAGCGCGGCGTGGCAAGGCGACTGGGGACCGGGCGCCGATCAGGTGGTCTGTAGAGCGTTTCTCAGGGCCGCACCGCCCAGCAGGGGGCTGGCCCACCCTTTCTGCTCCATCTAGTCGAGGGTTGCCCCACCTTTCGCGATTTTTCGAAAGGTGGGCACGAAGCTCTCGACAAAACCTGGCGAAATTCGCTAGTTCGAATCACACCCCAGAGAGAACCGCAGCGCAGCACACACTTCAGTCATCCGTGCGGCACTCAACTGGCCCACGCGTCTTCCTAATCGCTGTTGCGATACAGTGACCGCGTTGTGCAGGTTCACTGCGCACGGCGACTTCATGCCGTCCTCCTCATCCAACGCCACTTCCGAGGGCACGCCGCGAATGGTCGAAGTGACGGGCGCAACCGTGACCGTCGATAAATAGCCGATGGCGCTGTTCCGGGTGAGAATCAGAACCGGTCGTTTCTTGTCGGGCGCGGCAAACTGGTACAGCCGAACCTCACCTCGGGCTATTCTTGCGGCCACACCGCCTCCGATTCCCAACCTCGCGCTTCCCCTTCGGTTTGCGCTTTTCGGGTGTAGCCCTGGCGGTCGCGTTCTTCACGGGCTCGCAGGTTCAACCGGCGGAGATGTTCCCGCAGTGCGTCTCGCACCAGCGCGGAACGGTTTCGCTTGGTACGCTTGGCTGCCTTGTCCGCGGCCTGTAACAGCTTCTTATCCAGCACAATTTGAACGATCTGCATATGTGGAACCTGTTACACAGTATACTCCACATGGGCCTTTTGACTCCGACAAGCCCCCAATGCGCAAGTCGAAGCCATCTTCGGCGCGGCCAACGCACCAGCCGAGGCCGAGCAGAAGGGCAAGTGAAGCGGGCGTCCCCTTTCCCCGCTTTCGGAACTTCGGCTCCGCAAATGCCGGGTGCGCCAACGTTCGTATCATTTGCCGGATGTTCATTTTGGAAGCTTCGGAAATGCGCTCAGGTGAGCCTGCAACCATGCAGCAAAAACAGAAGCGGTGAGATCGTTTAGCTCAACTTACTGGCCAAACTATCTCACCGCCTATACTCCACCTCTTACTGATTGAAACTTATCCCCAATGCGGTGCCGTGAAAAGCGCCGAAACGCGCCACAAACGAATGATCCATAGTGTTGCCTCCAAGCTGCTGATCTATCGCCTAAGTTGCCGAAAAAGGAAAAGGCCCGTTTCCAAAATTGGAAATGGGCCACAATCGGTTTGATGGGTATGAAGGTTAAGAGGCGCGACGTTTCTCGATCTCTTCCGAGCCCTCGCGATCCTTGCGCTCGAAGTCCTGTCCCGGCGCCTTTTTGTCAGAGTCCCGGTTCACCTGGTCGGGCGGCCGGATATCGCTTTGTTGCGGATCGTTCTCCTCGGGGTCATCTCTGCGACCCTGCTGCGGCTTGCGGTCGGTCTCATTCGCCATGTTGAGCTCCTTTGCTTGCTGCGGTCACGCCTTAGGTGCGGAAAGTTGCTTCCGGGAAGCCTGCTGTCCGGCAATTTTGCAGAGTTGCCGAAGCGGCATTTTGGATGACATCGCTCTTCTTCCCGTGCGCGATCATGAACCCTGCCCTGCGACCGTCGTACCTCCGCCCGGTGACGCATGTCACCGCCTGGCGGTTTGGCTTTTACGTACCCTGTTTATGGCTGCTTTCAGCATGAGGGTTCATCACCATGGCTTATGTAATTACTGGCAACTGCATCAAGGATTTACTCTGCGTGGATGTATGCCCGACCGACTGCATTCACCCGAAGAAAGATGAGGCTGCCTTCGAGACCGTCCCCCAGTTGTATGTAGATCCATCCGGGTGCATCGATTGCGGAGCATGCGTTCCAGTCTGCACCTCGGATTCGATTCAAGCCGCGGACGACTTGCCCGAAGATATGAAGCCTTTCATCGCCGCCAACGCCGCGTTCTATAGCAACTAGGCTTTGGCTCGGATGGTTTGACATGCAGATGGGCCCGCCGCTCTTGTTCCCTGCTTCTGCCTGATTTCGCAAAGGCAACGAGCAGATACGAGACGTGGTTGGGCTATCAGCCTCCGCTTGTCGAAGCTGACCTGCGTCTGAAAAAACTTCCATGTGCCGATGTGTGTTCCCGTTCTAACCTTCTGTCAGGAGTGGCCCGAAGTATGTTGGGATGCCCTTTCTGAAGGGCCCATGGATGGACTACGGCCTGGGGTTGCCCGATTCAGCAACTCGTGACTGGCGCACCTGGTGGAAGACCCCTGGGGCGGAATTCGCTGACAGCGCCAAAAGCTCTGCCTCAGATCTCTTCTCCCACCAGGCACAAAGCATCACTCTCCGCTTCCAGTTCGGATTCCGGGGGCCGCCGTTGCGAATCGAGAGCCGCGTGCAGGGCCTCCAGGATTACTGTCAACGACTGCGGACTTTCAGCCAGCACGCGTTGAATGCTCTCGCGGTGTACTGACAATTCCCCGATCTGCTCCGCCGCACTCAGGTAAAAGTTGTGGTCCGTTGCCGTGCTTCCCGTTCGGGTATCCGAGCTATTGCTGGTTGTCACTGCGAACGGATAGTCCAGACCCCCTGTGATCATCCAATGGATGACCAACTCCTGGACGTGGGCGGCGCTGCAGGCGCAATAGACGCTCTGATGCATCGCAAGCTGCTCGTTCCAGCGCAAAATCTTCAGACGGTCCTGCCAGCGGCTTTCGCACAATAAAAACCAATTCTCGTCCGCCGAAAGTTTCTTACAACCACAAATTCCGCAGCTACAACTGTCCACGATTTCCACGACCCCTCCTTGTCACCGGACTGCGCGAATCTGGTTGAAGGGAAGGCTGCTGCTCACCGTTGCATTGATGGACGCTGCCGGCCTCTTCCGTTGAGGCATCGGAATCGGAATAGTGACAATCCCGCGGTCTTTCTCGAAAACCAGCGTCAGATGGCTGCAGCAGTCGTCGCAGAGCCAGAAGTGCTCGACCTTTCGTAGAGATCTGGCCTTGCGATTGTGCCCCGTTCGCTGCAACGGTTGGTCTTCGGGGAGCGCGGTTTCGACCTGGAATAGTTTGCCCTCGCTTAGTCTGCGAAAGGCGACCGAACACGCGGCGTTGGCGCATTTGTGGAGCATATAACCTCCCGACTGACAGGCTCACAGTTGGGAACCCCGCAGTGCACGTGCATTTCCACACCAGGTCATGACTTGACATGCAATGAAGTGAAGCAAAGGTTGAGATTAGGGCAGCATCGCGATGAAATGAGCGCACCAATAAAACTTTGCGTGCCGAATTTGCTTGCCGGAATGACGCCAGGTCGTCACGGAGATTCTTGGTCGGCAATGCCCGCGTCGGCAGCCGCGCAGTCCGATCCGCAGCTTCGACGAACTCTGACGATCTCGTCCACGTTTGCCCATCACACCTGTTAGTGATAAGCAGCACAGCCCCCGGGCTTACACCGGTTAGAAAATGCTTTGTGACCATGTGTGCCTGGAGCGAACGATGAAAAAGCTACTGATCTTGGGTGCTGCGGGAAGAGACTTCCATAACTTCAATGTGGTATTTCGCAACAACAACGATTTTCAAGTGATTGCTTTTACCGCAACTCAAATACCCGACATCGCCAATCGCAGCTATCCCGCGGAATTGGCTGGGCCGTTGTATCCAAACGGAATTCCTATCTTTGAAGAGAAGGACCTGGAGCGCCTCATCTCGGAGCACAAAATCGATACTGTGGTCTTTTCATACAGCGATATTTCTCACGCCAACCTGATGCATCTGGCTTCTCGCGCAGTCGCCGCCGGCGCCGACTTCTGGCTCTTGGGAACCGAGCACACTCAGATCAAGTCCAAAGTGCCGGTGGTTTCCGTGTGCGCCGTGCGCACCGGGTGCGGCAAGAGTCCGCTCTCCCGAATGGTGGCGTCGCAGCTCAAGCACCTGGGTTGGACCCCTGCTGTCATTCGCCATCCCATGCCCTACGGGGACCTCGCCGCCCAGGCAGTGCAGCGATTTGCCTCGCTCGACGATCTGGATCGCCATCAATGCACCATCGAAGAGCGTGAAGAGTATGAGCCGCATCTTCGCCAAGGCACCGTGGTTTACGCCGGAGTGGATTATGAAAGAATCCTCCGCCAGGCCGAGCGCGAAGCCGACGTCATTCTCTGGGACGGCGGCAACAACGATACGCCGTTCTACGCCGCCGACCTGGAGATCGTGGTTGCAGATCCTCATCGTCCCGGCCACGAACTCTCTTATTTCCCCGGAGAGGTCAATATGCGCCGGGCACAGGTCGTGGTGATCAACAAAGTGGATACCGCTGCGCCTCGGGATGTCGAGACCGTCCGCCACAATGTTAGCGTCAATAATCCCCAGGCCACCGTCGTCGAGATGGCGTGCCGCGTTTCCGTGCCCAACCCGGAGGCAATCCGGGGGAAGAGCGTTCTGGTGGTTGAGGACGGCCCTACCCTCACCCATGGCGAGATGCCCTATGGTGCTGGAGTCGTTGCCGCCCGCCAATGTGAAGCCAGGGAACTCGTCGACCCTCGCCCCTTCGCTCTCGGCTCGATACGGCGCACCTACGAAAAATATCCCCACATGACCTGCCTGTTGCCGGCCATGGGATACAGCGCGCTGCAACGCGATGAACTTGAGACCACCATTGATCGTGTTCCCTGCGACCTGGTCCTGGTGGCGACTCCGATCGACTTGGAACGTGTCATCAAGCTCAACAAGCCGAGCCTGCGAGTCACCTATGAGGTCGAAGAACTCAGCAGCCCCGGCCTGGTTGAGGTGCTGGCTCGATTCAGCCAGGAACATCGCCTGGTCCCGGCGGGAGTTGCAAAATGAACATCTCCGACTTTCTGTCTATCCGAGACCTGAGCCCGTTCCAGGTGCGCTTTCTACTCGCGCAGGCGCGGCACATCAAATTCAACCGTGAACTCTATCGCGAGGCCCTCAAGGGAAAGACCTTGGCGTTGATCTTCGAGAAGCCATCACTCCGGACGCGGGTCACCTTCGATGTTGGCATTTACCAGCTTGGCGGGCATCCTATTTACCTTTCGCCCGCGGAGATCAACCTGGGCAAGCGGGAATCCATCTACGATGTGGCCAAGAATCTCGAGCGTATGGTGCAGGCCATCATGATTCGCACCTTCGCTCACCAGATCGTAGAGGAACTAGCTGCTTTCGCCTCGATTCCTGTCATCAACGGCCTGACGGATTACAGTCATCCCTGCCAGGCCATGGCGGATTACCTGACCATCTGGGAACTGAAGGGCCGAGTTGCGGGACTAAAGATCGCCTTCATCGGCGACGGCAACAATGTCGCGCATTCGCTGATGTTCACCGGAGCCCAGCTTGGAGCGCACGTCTGGGTTGCCACTCCTCCGGGTTACGAACCTAAGCCGGATGCGATCCAGTGGGCCACGCAGCGTGCCCAGGAGACCGGTGGGAGTTGTTCCATCACCAATGATCCTGCCGATGCCGCAGCCAAGGCCGATGTGATCTACACCGACGTGTGGGCCAGCATGGGACAGGAGAAAGAAGCCGAGGAGCGCCGCCGGATCTTCCTCCCATACCAGGTGAATGCAAAGCTGTTCCGGATGGCCAAGCCGGATGCGACTTTCCTGCATTGCTTGCCCGCCCATCGCGGCCACGAAGTCACCGACGATGTCATTGACTCCCCGCAGTCCGCCGTTTTTCAGGAGGCCGAAAACCGTCTCCACGCTCAGAAGGCCATCATGCTCGAACTGATGAAGGATGCGAACTTCGAGCTTCAGCCACCGGTGGGCGCGGAAGAATTGGTGTACGCCGAATAAGTGGCGTGAGGGTTCATTTGGGCTGAGAACCGGAAACTATGAAGCGACTGCTGATCGCGGTGGGCGGGAACTCGCTGATCCGGGCGGGAGAAAAGGGCACCGTCCAGGAGCAACGAACCAATGCGCGCCGCACCGCAGCCGCAATCGTCAGCCTCATCCGGTCCGGCTATCACATCGTCATCACCCACGGCAATGGTCCGCAGGTGGGAGCAGCCCTTTTGCGCTCGGAACGGGCTGCCAGCCAAGTCCCAGGTCAGCCGTTGGACGTTTGTGACGCAGTCACCCAGGGAGAAATCGGTTACCTGCTTCAGCAATCCTTACACAACGAATTGCGCGCCGCCGGACTGGATACTCCAGTCGTTACCCTTCTGACCCAGTGTGTGGTGTCGGCCAGCGACCCGGCCATGAATCATCCCTCCAAGCCCATCGGGCCGTTCTATTCACGCTCGGATGCCGAGGAGCGCAAACGCCAGTTTGCTTGGCAGATCGTCGAAGATGCGGCACGCGGGTACCGTCGCATCGTACCTTCCCCCGAGCCCACCGAGATCGTGGAACTCGAAGTGATTCGCGACCTGGTGGACCACGGTGTCCTGGTAGTGGCTGCCGGGGGCGGCGGAATTCCCGTGACCTCGGATGCGGGGACCCTGGCAGGCATCGAGGCAGTCATCGACAAAGACCGCGCTTCCGCGCTCCTGGCTTCCGCGTTAGAAGTTGACGTATTCGTCATCTCCACCGACACCGACTACGTCTACCTCGATTACAAAAAGCCCACCCAGCAACCGCTGAAGCAGGTCACCATGGCCGAACTCGAGCAGCACTTCAAGGCCGGGCACTTCCCTCCCGGCAACATGGGGCCCAAGGTCGAGTCTGTGTTGCGGTTCCTGGCTCGTGGCGGCAAGCAGGCGATCATTACCTCGTATGAGTATTTGGAACAAGCGCTGGAAGGAGAGGCCGGAACTCACATAGTCTCCGGCGCTGCTTTCCCTGAATGGCAACCGCGGCGGATAGAAGTTCCCATAGGAGGCCGATAAAATGCCTCAAGCCATTTCCGCACCTCCTGTCAAATCAATTGCCGGCGACGTCAAGCTGAGGCATGTGGTCGAATCTCAGCAGTTCACCGTCCCTCTGTTGATGGATTTATTCAATCGCGCCCGCGGCATGGAAAACGTGGTAGCTCGTGGCGGCACGCTGGATTACCACAACAAGATCATGGCCAGCCTGTTCTACGAGCCTTCGACGCGCACCCGGTTTTCTTTCGAAGCCGCCATGCATCGACTGGGCGGACGGGTGCTCTCCACCGAACACGCCCGCACTTTTTCCTCCGAAATTGAAGGCGAGCAAGTCGAGGACTCGATTCGCATCATCGGCAGCTACAGCGACGTGATCGTAATCCGGCACCATGAAGAGGGCGGAGCCAGGCGCGCCGCCCAGGTTTCCCCCGTGCCCGTCATCAACGCCGGAGACGGTATGGGCGGCCAGCATCCCACGCAGGCACTCCTGGACCTCTACACCATTTATCGCGAGCGCCCGCTCGACGGCCTGAGCGTGGCCATCATCGGCGAACTCGATGGCGGGCGTACCGCCCGCTCTCTGGCCTACCTTCTGGCGAAATTCGAACGCGTCAAGATCTACTTTGTCAGCCCTCCCGCCCTCCAGATGAAGTCTGACATCCTCGACTACCTCGAAGAGCATGGGGCCCGCTACGAACTGGAGTCGGACGTCCACCGCGTCATCGGTGAAGTGGACGTCGTCTATCAGACGCGCATTCGCCCGGAACGCCTGGGCAGCGCCCATGCCCTGAAGCCCTATGCCATTGACTCGGCAGTCCTGCGGCAGATGAAGCCGGACGCTATGATCCTGCACCCGCTGCCGCGAACGGTAGAATTAGATAAGACAGTAGATGATGATCCCAGGGCTCACTATTTCCGCCAGGCCGTCAACGGGCTCTATGTCAGGATGGCGCTGTTGACCATGGTTTTGGAGTAGCCAGTCGGCTACTCAGGGGACAAGAACATAACTGCTGTCGCAGGCGCGTGAAGTGACGCCCGTGCCAAATGGTTTAGGAAAATGGTCCGCGAAGCAGCCGAGCACCGGCTGCCAACTCCGGACTGCTCATTGCGAAAGGACCTTATGCCCGTAATAGAAGCCTCGCTCCGAACCCAGGATTTCGTTGCCCTGGAAAATCAATATGGCGCCCACAACTACCATCCCCTTGACGTTGTTATTGAGCGTGCCCAGGGCGTCTGGGTTTACGACGTGGAGGGGAATCGCTACCTCGACTGCCTCGCTGCTTATTCCGCTGTGAACCAGGGACACTGCCATCCCCAAATCCTCCAGACCCTCACCGAGCAAGCGCACAAGGTCACGCTGACTTCGCGTGCCTTCCGCAACGATCAGCTGCCGTTGCTCTACAAGGAATTGCATGAGCTGACCGGCTTTGACATGGCTTTGCCCATGAACTCCGGCGCCGAAGCGGTTGAGACCGCGGTCAAAACCGCGCGCAAATGGGGCTATAAGGTCAAAGGCATTGCCGATGGCAAAGCGGAGATCATTGTCTGTGCCAATAACTTTCATGGCCGCACGGTAACGATCGTCAGCTTTTCCACCGACGAGCAGTATCGCGACGGCTTTGGCCCGTTCACTCCTGGTTTCAGAGTCATACCGTTCGGAGACGCGGCCGCGTTGCGCAACGCGATTACTCCCAATACCTGCGCGTTCCTGGTCGAGCCCATCCAGGGCGAGGCTGGCATCATCATCCCTCCGAAAGGGTTCCTTGCTGAAGCGGCAAAGATCTGCCGCGAAAATCGCGTGCTGCTGATGACGGACGAGATTCAATCCGGCCTCGGGCGCACCGGCAAACTCTTTGCCTACATGCATGAAGGCATCACCCCCGACCTGCTGATCGTGGGCAAGGCTCTCGCCGGAGGCTTCTACCCCGTGTCCGCGGTGCTTTCGTCCAAGGAAATCCTGGGCGTGTATAAACCCGGCGATCACGGCAGCACGTTCGGCGGAAATCCCCTGGGCTGCGCGGTCGCACGCACCGCCCTGCGCGTCCTGACCGAAGAAAAGATGGTTCAGCGCTCTGCTGAAATGGGGCAATATTTTCTGGACAAACTGCAAACTCTGCGCAGCCCGGACCTGAAAGAGGTCCGCGGAATCGGCCTCTGGATCGGCATCGAGTTGCACAGCCCAGCCCGCCCCTATTGTGAAGCCTTGAAGAAGGAAGGAATTCTCTGCAAGGAGACTCACGACCACGTCATCCGCATCGCGCCCCCGTTGGTCATTCAGCGCGAAGAGATTGATTGGGCCTTCGAGCGAATTCGCAAGGTGATCGAGAGGCGCTAACCCGGTCTGGGCGGACGCCGGTCCGCCCAGCCTTTTTCTATCTTGGCCACAGCCAGCCAAACGTGCCAGCGGTCAGCAAGCCATAGACAAGTCCGTCCATTACTTCTTTCATCGTCGCGCCCCACATCTGTCCTTTCCAGATGCCGTTGCTTAGATGTGCCAAGCCATAGGCCAGGAAGGCGGCGGTTCCAACCACGCGGAACACCATCAGGTAGTTGGCGTCCGGCGCAAGCGTGTGCGCTGCAAGATAGGCGACGAAGAAACCGATCAGCAGGCAATACAGGAACCACTGGATCAGGAACTTCGGCATCGCCGGCGGCCCGTTCGGTAGGATCGTTATGAACCCGACCGGGCCCTGCTTGTACTTCTCCATGACCGCCGGCGACTTCATGTCTTTGTGCGTGCAGTAGGGAAAGACATACAAGCCGCGCTTGAGGTCGGCGGTGCGCAGCGTGGCCCGAAGCCTGTCTTCGTCGGGAAGCTGGCTGTAGTCCTTTTTGTGGTATGGCAACACCATGTGCATGATGGAACTAGCCACGAACACAATCACCGCCGAAACAACGATCGGCAGCCACAGAGCAGCAAGAGGAACCATTGCGTAGTCTCCTTCGCAGGCAAACCAGAGAACGGCAGTGAGGCTACGCCGTCGCCAAGCCAAGGTCAAGCGTCCTTTGCCACTCCCGCCAAGCGATGGAGCTTGCGTCACGCTTCTGGCCAAGCAGGAATGCTGTGCCCAGTTCGGCGTGCAAGATAGTATTTGTGGAGAACTCGCCTCAGGGATAGATTCGCAGATCCACACTTCGCTATGCTGAACACGACAGGAGGAGTCTTGAGTTTCCGGTATCCAGCCGTTCTGAAGCTGTTTCTAATCGCCGCCTGGATCAGCTTTGCCGTTGCCTGCCGGAACAAGGCGGAGGTGAAACGCTATCCCATGACCGGTACTGTGGTCGCGGTGCATCAGGACTCGCAGACTGTGACCGTCCGCAACGACAACATGCCCGGCTTTATGCCTCCGATGGATATGGACTACAGACTCCAGAATACGCAGAGCCTTGCCGCCCTCAAGTCCGGAGACAAGATCAAGGGCACCATCGTGGTGCAGCAGCCGAATCCAATTCAACTGGATGATGTGACGATCGTGGGGCGATAGAGTTTCCTCCTGCGTTGCCGCCCGGCGATTTTACAAAGCCATTACTGCACGCCGACAACCGCTCCTCTTCTCCTCACTAGCATCGCCATTGATATCCAAATGCACTTGGGCAATGCCCGCACAAGGTCTAAAGGAGAAGTTCATGAAACACACAGTCTCTCGATTTATGCAGTTCATTGCCGTGATCGCGTTCACGATCACGCTTTCGAACATGGCAATGGCGCAATACAAGCTGACCAATCTGGTCTCAAACATCCCGGGAAAAGCCAATCATACTGACACCAATCTCATCAACGCCTGGGGCATCGCCCGCGGCGCTACCAGCCCTTTCTGGGTCAGTGACAACGGCACCGGTCTTTCCACACTTTATGATGGAACGGGAAACCCGCAATCCTTGATTGTGACGATTCCTTCGGCTACAGGAAACGGCATAGGCTTCCCGACCGGCATCGTAATCAATGGTTCCGGCGACTTCGTAGTGTCTGACAATCAACTCTCCGGCGCGGCGGTATTCCTTTTCGCCACACTGGACGGGACCATCAGCGGCTGGAGCCCGACGGTAAATCTCAACAACGCCCGAATCGGGGCCAACAAGTCGAAGGAAGGCGCCGTGTACACCGGCCTGGCCATCAGCAGCGGCACCACAGGGAACTTCCTTTACGCGGCCAATGCGGGGCAGAACCGCGTGGATGTATTCGACGGCAAATTCAAGCTGGTTAACACCTTCACTGACAAGAATGTCCCCGAAACCTTTGCGCCATACGGCATCCAGGACATTAACGGCGAAGTCTACGTCACCTTCGCCAGCACCGGATCGGTTGCCGGTGGACTAATCGACGTCTTTTCAGAACAAGGCGTGTTCATCAAGCGGCTCAGCAGCGACAGCCACCTCAATCAGCCCTGGGGCCTGGCGCTGGCGCCGAAGAATTTCGGTCCGTTCAGCAACGCCCTGCTGGTGAGCAACAACCTTCCCAACGGCGTAATCAATGCGTTCAATGGGACCACCGGAAAATTCCTGGGAACACTCAGCGATTCGACCGGCAAGGCCTTGAAGATCGAGCAGATCTGGGGACTGGAGTTCGGCGGCGGATCCACCGCCAACGGCGCAGTCAACCAACTGTTCTTCACCGCTGGACCTGCCAATTACACCAACGGCCGTTTCGGCGTCATCGAGTTCGCCGGAAACTAACTTTCTAACGGCGGTGCTAGTGAGCAGGAGGGCGGACAAAGAACTTCCATTTGTCCATGCTCGCCGGCACCGCCACATCAAAAAATCCCACCATCATTTCGTTGTAGGTCTGATCGCCCCATTGCACCGGGCTTTCCGGATCCGGATTGTGCCGATTGTGAGCAGAGTTGTCGTACCACGCGACCGCCTCCAGGTAGCTCCCGGCCTTGAGCGGCAGAGGCTGCGCTAGTTTGTAGCTCATCTGCCAATAAAAATCGTAATTCACGCGAAGCAAGGTTTCCCTGCTCTTATCGGGATAAACCAGGTTGTACTCGAAGGTCTTGCCGCGCAAGTGCATGTGCGGGAAAAAACTCAACAACAGCGCGTCGTTGGGCAGCGTTCCATGAACTTTCACCCGGTAATTTTCCGCGCCCGCAGGAATTGCAATCGGATCGTGATCATTCGCCAGTTGCAGGGTGAGGACGCGCCGCGCCGGCTTCTTCTTCGCAAACACCAGGCCAACCCTCGTCTTATCGCTCGCTGCATGTCCGTTCGTGGTGTAGTGCATCTGGAAAACCAGGTCCGAGTGCGCAGGCACAAACTTGGCCATGTCATCGGGCCATTGATCTGGCGAACTGCCCGGCGCGTACACCAGGAGCATGTCGCTGGTCGTGGAATGTGCGTCGTGCCGCAGTTTTTCATCTCCCAGGCTTGCGGCCGTGAAAGGCACCCCCACCGGCGCGCCGCGGAGCCAATCCGAATCCGGCGGCCGGATGTACACGACTGCGTGATGCACGTTGGCCCGGCTCGAAGGACGAACCTCCGACATCTGCACCCACCGGTCCTGCGCGAAATTTGTGGGGACAATTTCATAGGTATATTGCACATCGCCGGAAGCTGGAATGGGAACCGAGGCCGCCATCGACACCACGGCATCGGGTTGCGGAATATTCCAGCCTTGGACCCATGAAACGGGGGCAGCGCCATCTTTCACGTTGCCCGCGGGAGCCTTCGCTTCCGCCCAGGAGACCAACGTCTCTATTTCCTGCGGCGTCAGCGAAGGATCGTTGGAAAAATGTCCGCAACAGGGATCAGCAAACCAGGGCGGCATCTTACGCGCTCGTACCGCATCGGCAATTGCTGCCGCACGCGGTTTCACCTGCTGGTAGGTCTCGAGCGGCATGGGAGCGATCTCTCCCTGTCGGTGGCAGGCCTGGCAGTGCTCCTGCAGGATTGGCAGCACGTCCTTGTAGAAGCTCGCGGGCTGCGCCATGGCGGACGCAGCAATGAGGGCGGCATACAGCAGCAGGAATGGCGGCCATTCCAGTTTCATGACCGGAACCGGCCCCCATCAGGGCTCCCTACAGCATTCACCCGATACTGCTGACTCATAGTGGTGATTACCATGCTAATACATTAATGTCCGCGCCCGAACGCAGGCTGCGGGAATTCCGAAAACATTCTCCTTAGACTCATGGCGCTACCGCTACGCCCAACCTCGACACTGGATTCGCAGCCCTCCAATGCTCGTTTACGTATTCTGATCGTGGACGATCACGAGATCATCCGGCGCGGAGTTCGTTCCCTGCTCGAAGCGCGGCCGGATTGCGAGATCTGTGGAGAAGCAACGGACGGCAAAGACGCGATCGAGAAGGTTTCAAAACTGAAACCTGACCTGGTCATTATGGACGTCAGCATGCCCGCCCTGAACGGGTTGGAAGCTACTCGCGCCATCCGCAAACTGGTTCCCGAAACTCAGGTCATCATCCTTACCCAGCACGAGTCCGAAGAGATGATGAGGCAGTCATTTCATGCCGGAGCTCGCGGCTATGTAGTCAAATCCGCCATTGCACGCGATCTGGTGTCGGCGCTCGAGTCCCTCCAGCACAACGAATTGGATTTCGACAAGGCACTGCCCGCAAAAGAGAAAAAAGTCCCGCACATTGATCCGCAGGAAATTCTGCGCCGTGGGGCTGTGCTGGAGCAGGAACTGCGACACAGCGAGGAACGTTATCGAGCGCTGGTGATGGCCAGCGCCCAGTCGGTCTGGCGTTGCGATGCGAAGGGCAACAAGATCGCCCATTCGGAAAAATGGACCAGCTCGGATGATTCAGAACTTGAAACTGCCGCCGGAGAAGATTGGCTGCAAGTAATTCATCCGGACGATCGAGAGCGCGTGCTCCAGGCCTGGCAACAGGCCGTGAGTACCGGTCAACCCTATTTCCAGGAGGCACGCCGGCGCTGCAAGGACGGCAGTTACCGCTACCAGGAAACGCGGGCCGTTCCCCTGCGAAACGCCGATGGCACAGTCCGCGAATGGATCGGCGCCAGCGTGGACATCACCAAACGCAAACAGGCCGAGGCCGAACTCGAACGCCGAGTCGAGGAGCGCACCCGCGACCTGATCATGGCCATGGCCGAACTGCGGGCCGAGGTTCAGATGCGAACCCAGACCGAAGCTGTCATGCGTGAATTGTCCACCAAGCTCCTGCGCATGCAGGATGAAGAGCGTCGACGCATCGCAAGGGAACTGCACGACAGTACGGGACAAACCCTTACCGCCCTGAAGATGGCGCTGGACGCGGCCCGAACATCGGTCGACTGCGGTGATGGATCTCGGGACCTGCTCCTTGAGGCGACCGCCCTGGCCGATCAGGCCCTCACCGAGATCCGGACCACTTCGTACCTGCTGCATCCGCCCTTGCTCGACGAAGCCGGTTTCAGTTCAGCGGCACGCTGGTTTGTCGATGGTCTGGTCGCGCGCAGCCAGCTGCGGGTGGATTTGGAGATCGCGCCTCAGATCGGGCGCCTGCCGGCAGAGATTGAGCTAACACTGTTCCGCGTCCTGCAAGAGGGGTTGACCAACATCCTCCGCCATTCCGGCAGTGACCGGGCGCAGGTAATAGTCCAGCGCTCCGAGGGATCCGTAGATCTCACCATCCGGGACTTTGGTTCCGGGATTCCCCCTGAAGCGCTCAAACAAACCCGCATTGGCAAAGGGGTAGGACTCGCCGGCATGCGCGAGCGCGTCAGTGAACTGGGAGGACACCTCCGTCTGACCTCCGACGGTGGAACAAAAGTGAGCGTCTCCATTCCGTTGCGCAATAACCCGGAATCCGTGACCGAAGCGCGGGCCAGTGCGCACTCTTGAAAGCGGGCGCTTGCCTGCGCCCGCTTGTCGGTTTCTACCAATAGCTGAAATTCACGTTATCCAGCCAGATGGAATAAGGCTTTTGTGAGAGATTGCCATCCTGCTGGTAGTTGATTGTGACTCCATACCAACCGGTGGAGGTCGGCGGCTCCTTGAAATTAAGCGTCGCAGTCTTTCCATTCAGGGTGATGGTCTGGAACAGCAACTGATCGTCCGAGGTGCGTTGCACCTGGATGGTGAGGTGGTTCCAGGCGTTGTTCTTGGGTTTGCAGGCGATACCGGTCGGATGCCATTTCATTGCCTGGTTGTCCCAGATGTCCCACTCGTTGCCGCCTGCAATGCGGCATTCGTGTCCCCAGATAAACGACTTCCCGTTCACAAACTGGTTGATGTCAAACTCGAGGGCCTGGGAGACGGGAAGATTGTCGGCGTAGAAATATACGTCATAAACGAAGTTGTGGAGCGAAGGAGCGAGCGTCTTGCCGGTGTCAGGCAACCCCTCCGAGGAAAAATCGCCGATCAGGTGATTGTTCCACAGCGCATCCGAGTACGGAGTTTGTCCCCCAATATCGAACTGCATCGCACTCCCGCTCTGCGAGGGCGAACTGACACCCTGCTTCGTACTCCAGGTCACCTCCGGGCCGCCAGGTTTGCAGGAGCCGCAAATCTTGTACGACGGAGCCAGCAGACCATACCCCGTCCAGCCATTGCTTTTTTGCAGGTTCGAGAATGTCTTGGCATTGGAAGGTAAAGCTGACGAAGTCCCGCCTTGCACGGTGATGGTAATCGGTGTCGACGAAGAACCTCCGCACTTGTCCCATGCTTGCACCGTGGTGTTGTAGGTACCGGAGTTGAAATTCAGCGTGGTATCAAGGCTGGATCCATTCGCGGTATACGCCAACTGTCCGGGCGCGGAATAGACGCCAATGCTCCCGATTCCCGCCGCGCAACTGGTGCTCGCCGAGGCTACATAGTGGACCTGCGACGTCACCGTGCTGTTGTCGGTTGGAGAGCTCACCTGGACTCCGCTCGGAGGCGATGAACTCACCGTAATGTTAACCGGCGTCGTGGCCGTTCCGCCGCAATTGTCGCTGGCTTGCACCGAGGTGTGGTATGCGCCCGGAGACAGCGTGATGGTCGTATCCAGGTTCGCTCCTGCCGCTGAATGTGCGAGCACGCCCGGCGCCGAGTACACATCCAGCGAAGCGATACCTTTTGCACAACTGGTTGTCGCATTGGCGACGTAGTGGACTTGAGGGCCAACCGTGCTGTTGTCCGACGGCGAGAGCACCTGGACCGCGGAATCGGCAGCGCCGGTGATGGTTTGCTTTTGGTCCTTCTGGGCGCCGCCGCCGCACCCGGTCAATGTTGCCAAAAAGAAGACAGGCAGACAGTACTTCTTCATTTCGTGACGTTCTCCAATTGTGTATTAAACGCGTGGCGCACGCGATACCGGCATGCCCGTTGAGTTGCGGGCTTCACCTTTAGGTTTTCGGGATTGGCCGATTCTATGGAAGCATCAACTCACGCTCAAGCTGTTCTGCCCAAAAAATACCTTTCGGGACCGATCACTAGTGCATGACGGTCGAATTTCCTCAGTTTTTCTAAGCAAAATCACCTAGTTTTCTCCATCAACGCCGCTATCCGCGTTCCAGCATCCCTGCATCCAAGGATTTCGCTTTAAGGAGGACAAATCTATGGCGACCAGGGTCCCGGTCATCAAAGAGTCCAAACCCACCAACGGCGGTATCCCGCAACTGGTGACGATGTCCGGCGAGTCCTGCCGGCAGGATGTCCAGGGTCGTGATGTCCACAACCGTATCCTGCTGGACATTCCGGAGGCCGAATACGCAGCTCTTTCCCCACACCTGGAATTTGTGGATCTGCCGATTCACAAGACCCTGTTGGATCCGGAGGAAGGCTTCGAGTGCGGCTATTTTCCCAACTCAGGGTTGATCTCCCTGGTGGTGTTCGTGAGCGACGGACGTAGCGTCGAAGTCGGCATTGTAGGAAAAGAGGGCTTTGTGGGCGCCCCATTGGCGGCGAATATCACCAGGACGCCATACCGGGCAGTGGTACAGGCGCCATTACGCGCCTTCCGGGTGAAGGCGGATATCCTGCAAGTGCTGTTGCCGGAAGCTCCACAGCTGCGCCATCACTTAACTCGCTACGCCGTGATGCAGGGCATGCAACTCTCGCAGATAGCAGCGTGCAACCGGCTCCATGAAATCGACCAGCGGCTGGCGCGCTGGATCTTGATGTGTCAGGACCGTCTGGGCGCGGACCTCTTGCCGATGACCCACGAATTCTTTGCCGAGATGCTGGGCACAGGCAGGCCAACCGTCAGTGTTGCAGCTGCTGTCTTGCAACGTGCGGGCTTCATCGAGTACTCCCGCGGCGTGGTCAAGGTCGTGAACCGGGATGGGCTTCAGCAAGCTGCATGTGAGTGCTACCAGGTAGTTCAGCAGTTCCCTTTCTAATCTCGGAACTCTCCCTGACAACCCTCCCCCGCAGCACGCATCCTAAGCTGCGGGAGAGCCCGGTTGTCCAACTCTGACCTGACCTCAATCCTTCTGATTCTTCTGCTGCTTGTCGGTCTCGCGCACTTACTCGGCTACCTGTGCGTGAAATTGCGCCAGCCGAAGGTAGTTGGCGAGATTCTGGCCGGCGTCGTGCTCGGCCCCGCGCTTCTCGGACACCTGCCTATCGTTTCAGGTCTGTACCGGACCGTGGGTCAACAGTCCAGCATTCTGAATTTCCTCTACTGGCTCGGGCTCCTCTTGTTGATGTTCCTCTCCGGTGCAGAAATTCGCCAGCTGTTCACGCGCGAGGAACGTCGTGAAGTAGGTTGGCTCACGATCGTAGGGACAGGCGTTCCTTTTCTGCTCGGCCTCGCTTTCGGCCCCTGGCTGGTCCGGCCCTCGCTCTCGGGACCCAGCAGCAGCAGGATCTCTCTGATCATTGTTCTCGCGGTAGGCGTCGCGGTTACGTCCGTGCCGGTCGTCTCCAAGATGTTTGCCGACTTGAAAATTCTCCACACCCGTTTCGCTCGCCTGGTGCTGGGAGTAGCGGTGCTCGAAGACATCGTCTTATGGCTCGCGCTGGCGATCGCAACCGCGCTCGCGGGCAAGGCCGCCCTGGACCCGCAGCACCTCTTCTCTCACTTGCTGGCTACGGTCGCTTTTTTTCTGCTTGGGCTTAGCATCGTGCCCCGGATCGTCAAGCGGATCAACAAGTCCAGGTTCAACGTGCTGGCGCAGCATTCGCCGGTGGGTTATGCCTTGGCGGTCCTGCTGGGATACTGCGTCGTCGCCGGAGCTCTCGACGTGAGCCTCGTCTTTGCTGCATTCCTGGCTGGCTTCGCCGTCGTGCACAAGAAACGCCGCCTTTTTGCCGGCGCCCTCGAAGCCATCGGGAACGTTTCGTTCGCCTTCTTTGTTCCTCTTTACTTCGCGATCGTGGGCTTAAAATTGGATCTCGTTCGCGGGTTCTCGTTCACGATGCTGGCCGCGTTCCTGCTCGGAAGCTGCGCGGTTAAAATCCTCTCCGTTTATCTCGCGGGACGTTACGCAGGCTTTCGGGGGCTGGACCTCGCGAACCTCGCCATCACCACCAACGCGCGCGGCGGACCCGGTATCGTGCTGGCCAGTGTTGCCTTCGATGCCGGCATCATCAGCGCAACTTTTTATACCACCCTGGTGCTGGCCGCGGTCCTCACCTCTCAGATGGCGGGGGCGTGGCTCGACTACGTACTGCGCCGTGGGTGGCCGCTGCTGGCGCCTGCAGCGGAACCCCCTCAGCGCATCGCGGGCGAACAAAACACCTCTCCGGCTTGAGGCCTACACCGGTGATTCAGGTTTCGGGGATGCGCTCTGCCGCGTCCGAATCTGGTTGGGAATTTCTTTCAGTGCAAAGCCGGTCAGTGCCGAAATGATCGATCCGGCAGCCGTTAGAAAAAGTGAACCGGCGTACTTCGAGAACCAACTCGGTTCCGTCTCTGGTTCCGGCAAGCTGCTTGCTGCCCCTTGCCAACTCAGCGAGAGTTCGCTGCGCCGTGCGTTCACCGCGAGAGTTCTCTGCGACTTGCGCGCAAAATCTCCCGCGATGGTGTCCTCCTGAACCGATCCGTCCTCCGCGCTCGCCCGCACCTTTACCCGGTGCGAGCCGGAAGCAACCTGCAACGTCTCGGACAGACTTCCCTGCAACACAGAATCGGGGATCAGTCCAAACTTCTTTCTTGCCGTCCCGGTGAGCTTGCCGGAATAAGCGAGGTCATCATCCACCCATACCCAGAGTTGGCCAGAACGAAAACTATGTTGCACCTTCAGCCGCAGCGTCACATCCTTGGAAGCCAGGGCCATGTGCACCCCCACGAATACCATCACCACGACCAGGAGCACCAGCGCGATCCTGCCTGTGATTGGCAGTCTTCCGAAGAGGCACAAAGCTTTGCTGCAGGCTGACTTGAACTTCGCAAGCATATGAGAAAAATAGGCCCGGTCCAGGGCGCTTACCCATTTTCCCGCAGCCGATGACGAGCGATCCAGTTACGAAGGTCGTGAAAAGTGTGCGCTCGAAGGTCACCGCACTCACTCCCGGAGATGCAGTCTTCTGGGAGCCACGGGTTCGGCGTCAATAGCCCCTGCTCTTATCCACGATCGCCAGCAGCGGCCGCCGCTCAAGATAGCGGCGCAGGTTTTCTGAAATCAGGATGTAGTGTCGCTCCCACAGCTTCTCAGTCAGCCCCGCGCTGTGCGGAGTGATCAACAGATTTTCCAGGTCCCATAGGGAAGAATTGGCAGGCAGCGGCTCTTTGTCGAATACGTCCAGCGCCGCTCCGCCAAGCCTGCGGCTCCGCAACGCTTCGGCCAGCGCATTCTGATCCACCAGCGGGCCGCGTCCGACGTTAATCAGGCAAGCATCGCCCTTCATCATCGCCAGCCGCGCCGAGTTCATCATCCCCCGACTTTCCGCCGTCAACGGGACCGCGAGCACAACATAGTCGGATTGACTCAGCAGCCGGTCCACTCCTTGCATAGGAAAAAGTTCGTTGACCTGGGCAGGTCTCGGCTTCTCCAGATGCTCACGAGCAGCAATCACGCGCATTCCAAGCGCAGAGGCGAGGGTCGCGACTTCTTTGCCAATCGATCCAAGCCCGACGATGCCCAGGGTCGAACCAGCAACCTCGCGCGGTCGCGGACGCGCTCTCCACAGCGCTTCCTGTCCCCACTCGTGTTTTTGCTGGAGCCGGACGGCCAGCGGGATCTGCTTGGCCAACGCAAAGATGAGCGCAATGACGTGCTCGGCAACCACGGGCCCGTGAACTTCTCGCGCGTTCGTCAGAACCACGTCGCTGTGAACCAGTTCTGGGAACATCAACTGGTGAACCGCCGCCGCCGGAGAATGAATCCAGCGCAACCTCCTGGCCTGGGCAAACTGCTCGGGACGCAAGGACCACGTAACCGCAATTTCCGCGTCACGCAGGTGAATTTCGATCCCGTCGTAACTCGACAGGTGAACCACTTCGATTCCCGGGAAGTCTTTGCGCAGCCGTTCCGGGACCCACGCGGGGGCATTCCACAGTTCGAAGCGGTGATGGAGCGCGATGAGAAGCTTCATCTCAGGATCACTCACGATAATATCGAGGGCCCTGCATAAGGGACAAGAAAGGGAACTTTCGTAACGGGCCGAGCGTCTGAACTGGTTGGCAGTATTTCGCCAGGAAGTGCATGATTGGGAGGCTTATGAACCGCATCGGTTTGCTTCTCCTGTTTTCTATCGTCTCCACTATTTCCTTTGCTCAATCAGCGGCGCAGCCTCCCGCGCCACCCCAAACGGCGCGCCAGGCATTACTTGAAATGTTCACGGGCGCCAAGGAAAATTCGTTTGAAAAGCATCTTCCAGAAGCGGCGGTTCACACGCTGATCCGAAAGGGCAGTAATCGGCAAACTTCCTGGGTCGGACAGCTTTCGATGTTCGCTCGCATGGCACAAACCCCGGGCAGTCACCTCGAAACCTTTGACGTGGGATCGCTGCTTTTGAGCTTCGAGCAGAACAGCGGACGCGAAAAGCTTGAGTTAATGGTGGAACACGACGATCTTCAGGGGGATGAAGACCAGATCGAGCTCTCAGTCAGAGCTTATGAGAATGGCGATTTGCAGGTCTTGCCGGTGGTGCCACGTTTCATCTTCGCCATGCGAAACGAGAAAGACATTTGGCGCCTCGCCAAAGTCACCGTCCAGGGCGAGTTTCCCCTCACCGATCCTGACTATCTCAAGGGACTGCGCGACCGGGAGAACAAATCCCTTGAATCAATGGCCCAATACAGTGTTCAGCGCGTGGTGCAGGCGGAAAACAGTTACGCTTCGAAGTATCCGGAGCATGGATACTCCTGCAATCTCGGTGATTTGTTCAGCAGCACTTACAAGGAGGGCGAAGCCCAGTTCTTCAGCCCTGAACTTGCCAGGGGTGAACTTAACGAATACCGGATTTCGCTCGCGGGGTGCAACCCCGCTCCAGCCTCGAAGTTTCAGATTACAGCCGTGCCCCTCGACCCCGACGCAGGTCTGAAGGTTTTTGCTCCGATCAATCAGGAACCGTACGTTCCCTGAGCGGAGGCAAGCCATCGACCTGTGTAAGCTCAGGACATGAAGTGAAGTAGAGCTCAGCCGGCAGCCTTGGCGCCTTTTGGAATTCTCAGGTCTTTGCCCGTCATTTCCCTGGGTTCCAGCAGTCCGAGCATTCCGAGAATGGTGGGTGAAATGTCTCTCAAAGATCCGTCACTGCGCAATCCAAACTTCTGACTATCCTCTGAGATCACGATGAACGGCACCGGGTTCGTGGTATGCGCCGTGTGCGGCCCGCCGGTCGCCGGATCGATCATCATCTCGGCGTTGCCGTGATCAGCTGTAATCAACATGGCCCCGCCTTTGGCACGAAGCGCAGATTCGATCCGTCCCAGGCAGGCGTCCACGGTCTCCACTGCCTTGACCGTCGGTTCGATCTTTCCCGAATGTCCTACCATGTCGGCATTGGCAAAGTTTGCGATGACCACGTCGAAAGTTCCGTCTTCAATTGCTTTCACAATGCCATCGGCAATTCCCGCCGCGCTCATCTCCGGCTTCAGATCGTAGGTCGCAACTTTCGGCGACGGGACCAGCAACCGCTCTTCGCCGGGAAATGGCTGCTCGACTCCACCATTGAAGAAGTAAGTAACGTGCGCGTACTTTTCCGTCTCCGCCACGCGCAGGTTCCGCAGACTCATTTGCCCCATGACGTTGGCCAGAATGTTGTCCATCGATTCCGGAGGAATCACCACGGGCAGGCGAAAATTCTTGTCGTACTGCGTCATGCAAACGTAGTGCAGGCTCTTGGGCACGCGATCACGCGCGATCGTCGCATCAAGGTCGTCCGCCCCAGGAAGATCGCGGCCCTCTTTATCGTTCAATCCGCTGTTGCGAGTCAGGGCCCGCGTGATCTGGCGCACGCGGTCAGCGCGAAAGTTAAAACAGATACAGGAATCCTCGTCGCGAATCGTCGCCAGCGGCTCGCCCTTGTTGTCCACGCAAACAAACGGCACGATGAACTCGTCGGTCACGTCTTTGTTGTAAGACGCCTTCACGCCCTGCACCGGATCGATGTACTTCCCGCCTTCGCCGTCGCCATACACCATCGCATTGAGAGCCTTCGCAATGCGCTCCCATCGCCGGTCGCGATCCATCGCATAGTAGCGGCCATTCACGGAAGCAATTTTCCCCGTGTTGTACTCCCGCATCTTCTGCTGAAGCTGCTCAAGGTATCCCGCGCCGTTGGTCGGCAAAGTGTCGCGCCCGTCCATGAAGGCATGCACGAACACTCGATCCACCCCTTGCTGCTTGGCCATCTTGAGAAGCGCGTAGAGATGAGTCTGGTAAGAATGCACGCCGCCATCCGAGACGAGCCCGAACAGATGCAGCCGCCGCCCGCCGCTGCGCGCATTCTTCATCCCCGCCACCAGCGTCGGGTCCGAGAAGAAGTCCCCGTTCTGGATCATCAACTCGATGCGCGTGCTATCCATGTGCACGATGCGTCCCGCGCCGATGTTGAGATGACCGACTTCACTGTTGCCCATCTGCCCGTCCGGCAGCCCCACGAATTTCCCGCTGGTGTGAATCAGGGTGTTGGGATATTCGCGCAGCAGACGGTCGTAAGTCGGCTTGCGCGCCAGCGCAATCGCGTTGGCGTTGGTTTCGGCGCGGTATCCCCAGCCATCGAGGATGACGAGAATCAAAGGTTTAGGACGAGTCACATTTATCTCCTGAACTCAAAGGGCAAGCCGCTCCGCTTACTCCGATCGAACGCAAGCGTGGTCCGGAACAGCAACCTCACCAGATTATTTGCACAGGATAATGTGAGAACACCGGATCGGCTGTGACGATGGGCAGTCCCCCCTCCAAAGCTTGCGCAATCAGTATTCGATCAAACGGATCACGATGAAAACCTTCGAGTCTCTCCACGCACAGGGCGTGCGCAACCTCGATTGAAAGTAACGTCACCCCATTTGATCTCAGTTGCCGCACCAGGTAATCACCCGCCGGCAGGGGTAACGGGAGTTTTCCCAACTGGACCTTGATCACTGACTCCCAAATGCTGGCAACGCTCCAGAATCGCTCCGAAGACGCGATGACTTTGTGAGCCTTGGGCGAAAGCTTATCCGGATCATTAATCGCCCAAAGAAAAGTGTGGGTATCAAGGAGGACCTTCATTTGTAAAAGAGGTCTTCGATATCTTTCGGCAAAGGATCGTTGAAATCGTCGGGGACGACAAATTCTCCTTTCGCCGATCCAAACCGGAACTTGGGGGTGCCACACTCGATCGCCACCAGCTTCGCCACCGGCTTCCCTGCCTTGGCGATGATGACCTCTTCCCCTAGCGCGACCCTCTCCAAGAGCTTGGAAAAATGGGTCTTTGCCTCGTGAATGTTGACTTCCATACCCCCAAACTAGACTAAGTCAGGGACTAAGTCAACCCTTGTAGTTCAATGCCTTCAACCCCAGAAACTTCGCACCGTCCCCTAACTCCTGCTCGATCCTCAACAACTGGTTGTACTTGGCGATGCGGTCGGTGCGCGATGCCGATCCCGTCTTGATCTGCCCCGCCCCAGTCGCTACGGCGAGATCCGCAATGAACGTGTCCTCGGTTTCCCCGGAGCGGTGCGAAATCACCGACGTGTAGCCATTGCGCCGCGCCAGGTCGATCGCATCCAGCGTCTCACTCACCGTGCCGATCTGGTTGACCTTGATCAGAATCGAATTCGCCACGTTCTTGTCGATCCCCTCTTGCAGGAACTCAACATTAGTTACGAACAGATCGTCTCCCACCAGTTGAATCTTTCCTCCAATTTCTTTCGTGAGATTCGCCCACCCTTCCCAATCTTCTTCCGACAGGCCATCCTCTAATGACACGATGGGATAGTCATTCACCCACTTCGACCAGAAACGCACCATGTCGTCGGAACTCTTCGCTGATCTATCAGACTTCTTGAACACATATTTGCCATCCTGGAAGAACTCGCTGGCCGCCGGGTCTAGCGCGATCGCAATTTCTTCCCCGGGTTTGTAGCCCGCCTGCTGAATCGCCTCGAGCACCACTTCAATCGCTTCCACATTCGACTTCAACGACGGAGCAAAACCTCCCTCATCTCCCACGGCCGTGTTGTAACCACGCTTTTTCAGAACGCCTTTTAGGGTGTGAAAGACTTCCACACCCCAGCGCAGTGCGTCGGAAAACGACTCCGCGCCCACAGGCATGACCATGAACTCCTGGAAGTCCACGTTGTTGTCGGCATGCGCACCGCCGTTCAGGATGTTCATCATGGGCAGCGGCAGCACATTCGCGCCCGCGCCACCCAGGTACCGGTAAAGCGGCAGATCGTACTCGGCGGCAGCCGCCCGCGCCGTAGCCATCGAAACCGCGAGCAGCGCATTGGCGCCCAGTCTTCCTTTATTCGCAGTTCCATCCAGCTCAATCATCTTCTGATCGACGGCGCGTTGGTCGGCCGCATCCATATTTGCCAGGGCGTTGGCTATCTCGCCGTTCACATTTTCGACGGCGTTTAACACGCCTTTTCCCAGGTAACGGTTGCTGTCCCCGTCGCGAAGCTCTACCGCTTCGTGTTCCCCGGTCGAAGCTCCGCTCGGTACCATCGCCCGGCCTACGGTCCCGCTCACCAATTGCACTTCAGCTTCTACGGTAGGATTGCCACGCGAATCGAGCACCTCGCGGGCATGAATGTCGGCAATATTCGTCATAGGATGGCTGTCCTTCTCCGATGATGTAGATGAAATGCTGGTCTCGTCATCCACTTGGACGCTCCGGTAGTCAGGATTAAACGTCAGTCTGCGTCCAGTGAGGTAGCCGATACCGTTGTAGGTCTTTCCCATCGCGATTCCCGAAACTCGGGATTATATCGGACGCCATGTTCCCCGTCAGTGTTCACCGACCCTCGCGCGTGACCATCATCTTGTCCCTGTGCAAAAACCCTTGTCACTGCTGGTTCCCGCGTACTCCATCTGCTATTGTTCCGAAATTTTGCCTGCCTTAGATTCAAAACCAGATGTTGGATCACACCGAAACCCTGAAGATCGGCGATCGCGCACCTGAGTTCCTGTTGTCGGCCGCAAACCGGGAAGGGATTATCTCTCTTTCCGGCGCGCTCACCCGCGGTCGCGTGATCGTCGAATTCCTGCGGGGCACCTGGTGACCCAACTGCGTGAAGCGCATGGCTCAGGTGGAGTCAATCCAGGACGAGATCGCAGCTGCTGGAGCCCAGTTGTTTTATGTCGCGGCAGAAAAGGGCGAAGGAATCTGGAAGCCATCGAAATTTCTGGTCAAGCATCCGGTATCGTTCCCTTTTCTCTTGGACGAGGACCGCGCTGTGACCAGGGCCTACGGGCTGTATCACCGGCTCGGCAGGGATGCAATCCATATCGCGCATCCCGCTACGCTCATCGTGGAACGCGATCGGCGGCTGAGTTACATCTATCGCGGCGACAGCCAGACCGACCGAGCGCCGGTCGAACAGGTTTTGAAGCTGCTGAAGCAGCAGAGCGGATTAGAAGTCTGACAACAATGGATTCAGGAGGCACCATGAGGAAGTGGGTTGGGATGTTTTGCACGGCGTTGCTGGCCGCAGGAGCCATGGCACAAAGCCAGTCTGTTCCGGCAGGCACCGCACTTAAAGTAAAACTTGAGACTACGCTGTCCACGTTCTCCAACAAGAATGGCGACCCGTTCTCGGGAAGAGTCACCGAACCGGTCGTGATTGCCGGCAAAACCGTCATTCCCATCGGGGCCACGGTTCAGGGCCGGGTGACCAAAATAAGCGAACCACGGCGGATCGCGGGCAAACCGACCATTGGCATATTTCCCGAGACGCTGGTCATGCCCAACGGCGAGCGCTTCATGCTAAATGCTCCACTCGTTGACACCAGCCTGCGATCGGGAACTGATGTGAACACCGAAGGCCAGTTCAAGGGCGCAGGCCACGACGGCAAGGACCTCACCGAAATTGGCATGGGCACCGGCGGTGGCATGCTCGTCGGGGGCCTGGTTGGCGGCGGCAAAGGCCTGCTCATCGGGGGCACCATCGGGGCCACAGCGACCGTAGCGCACTGGCTCGGAAAGCATCGCTCGGCGGCCCTGCCCTCGGGAACGGAATTGACTCTGGAACTCAGCCGTTCCATGAACCTGAGTCCGGAAGTCAGCGGCGGTCAATAAAACAAGTCGCGTTATGGAGACGCAGCTCTGCTGCGTCTCTCTCTCTTTCTTTCAGTAGGCGGCGGACTCCAATTCCTCTTCGCTTACCAGTTGCAACTCGATCCAGCCTTCGACCGGCAGCGCGTCCACCGGCAGCCCCTTCTGCCACAGGCTGAATCGCAAGCGCAGGCGGGTTGCGACCGCATCCAACACCTTTCCCGCATCTTTCTTTTCCAACACCGGCCCCGCCATGAGCAATTGCAATGGCAGGCTGAATTCAAGATTCCGCTTCAGCGCAACTGCAACCTCTGCGGAATTCGCGGCTGATCGCGGCGCTTGCGCATCGTCCCCCTCGGTTAGCTTCCAGCCCGTCATGTTGCGATCGGCAACCATAACATCGAGGCGCAAGATGCGATGCGCCCGCACCGCCTCGGTCGCCCAGGATTCGACGTTCACCACCACATCGAAATCTCCCTCCGGCACCGAGCCGGCAAAATCCAGCCGGCCATAGAGCGTGGTCTCATCAATTCCCGCGTAAACCGAGTCGAGCAGAAACTGCTTGCCGTGCATGGACCCGGAGCGGCGGTCCGACGTGTATACCGCCGCTCCCATCCATTCAAAGTAGCGGACCATCTCTCCCTTTACATGGGGATGAATGTAGGCGGTCTGCGGCGTAAATGACGGGCGTGCGGCGGCGCCAATGATCGGTTGCGCCAGGTAGTCAGGCGGGCTTGCCCCCAGCGCCTGGTAGATGTTCGAGAGGTGCTTACGGTACAACTCGTCAAACTCGCGGTCGTTGGCCGAGTGGTGCTCCGGACCATACCACCAGTTCCAATCGCTGCCTTCGGCGATCAGGATTTCTTCAAGCGCAAGTTTTCGCTGCGTCTCACTGGCGCGCGGAGCCGCCTGCTCGTAGAAGTTACGCGCGTGGTAAAGGTAATCCCAGGCGCGATTGTCCTCCGGCGCTCCGATCCAGACATTGAAATTGGCGTTGATCCACGAGCCAGGAACAATGGAGGACAGCACGTTGAATTTCTTGTGGCGGCCAATCGCCTCCGACACGGTGACGGCCTCGACGTCTTTCTCTTGGGCCAGCAAGTCGTAGAAACGGCGCAAAAATTCCCGCCCTGAGCGCGGGTAATACTCCCAGGCGTTTTCGCCGTCAAGAATGACCGGCACAACCGCGTCTTCTCCCTTCTGGAGAATGGGTTGGGCCGCAGCACGAATGTTCTGCATGAGATGTTTGGCGGCCTGCTCCGCCGGCATCCCCGAATACACAAAACCCACCAGGTCCGAAATGCTATGGTCCCTGAAGATCAGGTGCATCTCGGTTTCTTTGTTCTCAAAACGGTGGATGGTGTAAAGCTTTTTCGCAAGGTCCGCGGGAAGATGTCCATAGCTGTCCCGGGCAAAAAAGACGCCGAGACTTCGTCCCAAAACGCCTTCATCCGTGGCCATCCACTTCACTCCTACCTTCTGGGCCACCGAGAATACTTCCTCCGAAACGCTGCCCTCCGAAGGCCAAACCCCGACAGGACGTTTTCCAAACACCTTTTCATGCAGGTCGAGCCCGCGCACGAGTTGCTCGCGAGCATCCTCGGGATGGCGATAGCGGTTCTGCGGCAGCGGCAATCGCGGCGATGAAACCGCGCCGATGTTGCTATCGCATACCAGCGGCAGGATCGGGTGATAAAACGGCGAGGTTGAGATTTCGATCCCCCCGCGCGCCGCCGCGTCGGCATGGGCCGGAAGCACTCTTGCCAGAAGTTCCTGCTCGCGACGGATCACAAACCTCTGATCGTCGAGCGAGAAGCTGTGCCCTTTTTGTACCAGCCCCTGCACCTCTGGATCATCCAGAAAGAACTCATCAAACCAGGCTATCTGCGAAAGCACTTGCAGATCGGTAAAATCCTGCACCAGAAAATACTTGTCAGCGCGGTCCGGCGAATCGCCTACGCTTCGAAACCGTTCCCATAACTCCCGGTACCGCGGGTAGCGCCCGATCATGTTCACCGGATTGGCCTGAAACAGGTATTGCAGCGCGAAACGCCGCTCCTCCGGGCTCAGATCTTGAGCGGGCTTGGCCGCAACCTGCAGAAAGGGGTCGTGCGCTGTACCCGCAACGTAATCCTGGATCTGGGCAATCAAAGAGGGCACTAAATTGAAGGTCTGGTGAACGTTAGGGAACTCGTCCAACAGCTTGACCATTCCGTAATAGTCTTTGAGTGCGTGCAGGCGGACCCAGGGGAGACGGTATTCCCCGGTGACCAGGTCCTTGTAAAAGGGTTGATGCTGGTGCCACAAAACGACAACGCGAAGAGCGGGCATGCGAGTAAGAAATCAGCTCTGAAGTGCAGTCTAGCATGACGGGGTACCGAGAAACCGAATTGCACCCAGGGGAGTTGCACGTAAGGCTCAGCCGAAACTGTTGAGTAAATTCAGCTCTCGATTCAGCGAACTGCCCGGCCACGGGCGGCGCGACCTCCGGTACACTAGCAGGAGCACAAAATGACCAACTCTGCTCCAACTTCCCCAACTGTCGCTTCTCCGACGCAAGTGAGCCTCCTTACGGGCCAGGACCTTCACCTGTTCAATGAAGGCACTCACTACCGCATGTACGACAAACTCGGCGCTCACGTAATTGGCTCCGGCGAGGTACGGGGCACCTACTTCGCGGTCTGGGCCCCGAGCGCGCGAGAGGTATCCGTGATCGGAAGCTTCAATCGTTGGGACCCACAGGCTCATCCCCTGCGTCCCAAGGAAAGCTCCGGCATCTGGGAAGGATTTGTCCCCGGGATCGATGAGGGCCAGCTCTACAAATTCCACATTCGTTCGCAGCATCACGGGCACGTGGCCGACAAAGCCGACCCCTTCGGCTTCTGTCACGAGAAGCCGCCGCGAACGGCATCCGTGGTGTGCAACATCGACTATCAATGGAATGACGCCGACTGGATGAGGAACCGCGGATCGAAAGATTCCCTCGCGGCCCCCATCTCGATTTACGAAGTGCATCTGGGTTCGTGGATGCGGGTTCCGGAGGAGCATAACCGGCCGCTCACCTATCGCGAAATTGCGCCACGGCTCGCCGACTACCTGAACCGCATGTACTTCACCCATGTCGAATTCCTGCCCGTCATGGAGCACCCCTTCTACGGTTCATGGGGATATCAAACAACCGGATACTTCGCTCCAACCTCCCGCTACGGCACTCCCCAGGATTTCATGTACCTGGTGGATTATCTCCACCAGCATGGAATCGGCGTGATCCTCGACTGGGTTCCGTCGCACTTTCCTTCTGATGCGCACGGACTCGCCTACTTCGACGGCACCCACCTGTTCGAACATGCCGACTCGCGGCAGGGCTTCCATCCCGACTGGAAGACACACATCTTCAATTACGGCCGCAACGAGGTTCGCAGCTTCCTGATGTCGAGCGCGATGTTCTGGCTCGACAAGTATCATGCCGACGGCCTGCGCGTGGATGCCGTGGCCTCCATGCTGTATCTCGATTATTCCCGCAAGCACGGCGAATGGATCCCCAATAAGTTTGGGGGACGCGAGAACCTGGAAGCCATCCAATTTCTCCGGCAGTTCAACCAGGAAGTCTATAAAGAGCATCCCGATGTTCAGACCTACGCGGAAGAATCCACTTCCTGGCCCATGGTCTCAAAGCCGGTCTACCTGGGCGGGCTGGGCTTCGGCCTCAAGTGGGACATGGGATGGATGCACGACACCTTGTCGTATTTTTCGCATGATCCCATCCACCGGCAATATCACCATAACCAGCTCACGTTCCGCATGCTGTACGGATTCACAGAAAATTTTGTCTTGCCCCTTTCCCACGATGAAGTGGTTCACGGCAAGGGATCGTTGATCAATAAAATGCCGGGCGACGACTGGCAGCGTTTCGCCAACCTGCGCTTGCTCTTGGGATACATGTTCGCGCAGCCGGGGAAGAAACTGCTGTTCATGGGCGGCGAGTTCGGCCAGTTCCATGAGTGGGCGCATGACAGCAGCCTGGATTGGCACCTGCTGGGGAATTCTCTGAACCGCGGCGTCCAGAGCTGGGCTGAGCAGTTGAATCGCGTCTATCGCAGCGAGCCCGGACTCCACGAACTCGAGCACACCTCAGAGGGTTTTGAGTGGGTCGATTGCAATGACAGCGCTACCAGCACCATCTCGCTCTTGCGCAAGGGACGAACTGAGAAAAACACCGTCCTGGGCGTGTTCAACTTCACTCCCGTACCGCGCCCCGGGTACCGCGTCGGGATCCCGAGCGGGGGCTACTGGCGGGAGTTGCTCAACAGCGATGCCAGAGAATATGGCGGAAGCGGAATGGGGAACATGGGCGGGGTGCGGGCGGAAGAACACTCTATGCATGGACGGCCATTCTGCCTGACACTGACCTTGCCACCGCTCGCCGCGCTTTTTCTGAAGCCCGAGTGACCCAGCTCAGCTGAAGCGCTTACCCACAATCAGTGCTCCCACGGCAACTGTTGCCAGGGCGGAACCCAGAGGCACGAATCGCGCCCGCCGAAGCTCCTGCTCCCGGCTCCCAACCAGCACTCCTACACGCCGCAGAATCTCCTGAATGGGTGCGCCTTTCGCCATCGCAGCATCCACGAAGTGAGGAGCTTCCTCAAGCACCGGTTGTGACCCTGAGACAATAATCACCGGCAGATCGGGCCTGAGAAGCTTGACCTGCGCAGCCAGCTCGGGACCGCTCATTCCCGGCATATCGTAGTCGCTGATAACAGCATCAATCTGTTTGGGGTGAGAACGCAGGATGGAGAGAGCCTGGCGACCGTCTGCGGCAGGGATTACTTCATAATCGTGGCTGCCAAACAGGGTATCGTAAAACTCACGAATACCGGGATCGTCGTCAACGCAAAGCAATTTCGCACGTCGCATTTTGGGGGAGCCTTGTGCAAAAAATTTACTTCGTCGTACGCCGAGCACAACAAAGTCCTGGTTGCCCCTGCCATAGCAATCGCAGGGCCAGTCAGCATTCCACTGTTTCGTGAAACTTATCCGCTCTCACAGGGCCGTCACACGGTAGGTTCTACCGGACAGTGAGAACTTCCTTCTCGCGCTGCCTATCATTGTACACATGTTAGACTCAATTTCGCTGCTTACTCATGCGGATTCTTACCCGCTATCTTCTTCGCGAGGTCGCGGCGGCTGGGCTCATCGGCGCAGCCGTATTCACTTTTGTACTCTTCACCCGTGATCTTGGCCGGATTCTGGAGTTGGTTGTCCGGAATTCCGCACCTCTGCCCAGTGTGGCGGAGATCTTCTTCTTCACCGTTCCCGTGGCCCTGACTTACACCATCCCCATGGGCGTGCTCATTGGAATCCTCATCGGTTTGAGCAGGTTGGCCGCGGACAGCGAAATTACCGCCATGCGCGCAAGCGGCCTTGGAGTGTGGACATTCCTGCGCATCCTCTCCATCTTCGTCCTGATCGGCTGGGGAATTGCGATGTTCAACAGCGTCTACCTCGCGCCCCGCTCCCAGGCCGCGCTGGGACGGCTCCAGGACCGGCTCAAGGCCTCTCAGGCTTCTTTTGAGCTGCAACCCCGCGTCTTCTACGAGGGTTTTCCGCAACTCGTACTCTACGTGCAGGACGTGAAGAGCGCGCAGGGAGCAGCCATCTGGAAAGGCGTTTTCATTGCCGACGTGACCACGCCGTCGGCGCCCCGCGTCACCATGGCGCAACAGGGCATCCTGGTCAGCGAGGGACCTGATCGTCTGCACCTGCATCTCTCGAATGGCGCAACCCATGAGAACGATCCCAGGGATCCTCAGCACTATCAGATCACCACCTTCGATCAGACCGACATTCCAATTCAGCTGCCGCAAACTGAGAACAACCGGGAGCAGGAGCCGGCGCCGATCTCCGAACTCGCTACCGCAGACTTGCCTGCCGCCGCTCTGAAAACCGACCGCATTACCCGGCGCTGGTATTACATCGAGTACCATCGCCGTTTCGCGCTACCAACTGCATGTGTCGTGCTTGCGCTGGTGGGAATCCCGCTCGGCTTGTCTTCCAAGAAGGGTGGGAAGTCCACCGGCTTTGTACTCACCATCATTCTGGTTTTTCTTTATTACTCCGCATCTCTCATTGGCGTGTCGCTGGCGCGCCAGGGAAAGGTCTCGCCGGCGCTGGGAGTCTGGCTTGCGGATATCGTGTTCCTTGTCGGAGGAGCGTTGCTGCTCTGGCGCGCCGAACACAAGCCCTTTGAAATCTCCTCACTGCCCATCTGGCTGCCGTTTAAAGCGCGATGGAAAGAAAGGGGATCGCTGCTGCTGCCCAATCGCGCGGAAGATGCGTTCGAGCGTGCTTCCAGCCGGAAGCGCGTTCTCAGCGCCCGTTTTCCCATGATCCTCGACGACTACGTCATTCGCGATTTTCTGCTCTACCTCGCAATGATTGTGTCTAGCTTCCTGATGCTGCTTCTGGTGTTCACCCTGTTTGAACTTCTGGGAGACATCCTGCGCAACCAGATCTCGCCATTGACGGTGGCGGCTTATCTGATCAACGTCGCTCCCTACTTCCTTTACAACGTGACCCCGCTCAGCATTCTGCTGGCCGTACTGGTGACATTCGGTCTGATGCAGCGGTCCAACGAGATTACGGCCATCAAGGCGACCGGAATCAGTATTTATCGCATCGTGGTGCCGGTGCTGGTGATGTGCACGATGCTCGCGGCGGGCCTGTTTTTCTTCGACCAGTTCTATCTGCCGCACGCCAACAAGCGGCAAGACGCATTGAGAAACGAAATCAAGGGCAAGCCTCCGCAAACCTACTTGAATCCCGATCGCAAGTGGATTTTCGGGCAGCACTCGAATATCTACTACTACCAGTTCTTCGACTCGGACCGCGATCAGTTCGGCGACCTGGAAGTCTTTCAATTCGATCCCAGCAATTTTCAGATGACGCGAAGAGTGTACGCGGACCGCGCGCACTGGGACGATCGCCTGAAGCGATGGGTGTGCACCCAGGGATGGGAGCGCGACGTGCGAGGCTCGGCCATCGCCGACTATCGCACCTTCGAAGTTTCCACGTTCTCCATGCTGAGCGAGCAACCCTCGTATTTCAAGAAGGAAGTGAAGCAGTCGTCGGAAATGAACTACGAGGAACTGCGGCGCTACATCCACGACCTGCAGCAGAGCGGCTTCGATGTGGTCCGCTTGCGGGTCCAGTTACAAAAGAAGTTTGCCTTCCCGGTCATCACCCTGATCATGGCCATTCTGGCGGTGCCGTTTTCCTTGTCCGCAGGCAAGCGGGGCACGATCGCCGGTGTAGCCGTTGCGGTGGGAGTGGCCGTCGTGTATTGGACGGTCTCAGGACTGTTCGAAGCGATGGGAAACATCAGCCAGCTTCCGCCGGTGCTGGCGGCATGGTCGCCCGCCCTCATCTTCGCATTTATCGGCGGCTACCTGCTTCTCCGCGTTCCCACCTAAGCTCGCTATCTCGCGGCAACCGCGGAAGGCAGGGGCGGAGTTGGCATCGTCTGCTGCACCGGCCCCATCACTCCCGTAGTCGGCGCGATGTGGAAAGTTGAAAATGTGGAGGCGCCCAGGTTCGGGACGTAGACGTAGGAGCCGTCTGCGGTAATGCCAATCCCGGCGGGATTGCTTCCCGTAGAAGCCGCAGCCGGAGATAAGGGCGTGAGAACTCCGGTCGCGGCCGCGATCTTGTACTGGGAAACCTGGTTGGAAGTTCGGTCCACGACGTACAGATAATCCGTGGCAGTCGTAGGGTCGTTGGCGACCGCCTCCACGCTCGCGACCGCGGCCGCAATGGGACCCAGGCCCGCGGAGACCGGCGAGCCAACAGACACCAGGCTTCCATCCCCGGCCAGGCAAACCGCCGATGGCGCAACGCAGGTTGCGAACCCGTGCACGTTGTTGGAAGCGAAATTGGTCACGTAGAGGAAGGTCATGCTCTGCGCGCTTCCGTTCTGCGGAGTAGCAAACGCCAGGCCCGACGGGCTCGCGCCAACCGCATAAGGAGAGCCCGGCACCGAAGCAGTGATCGCGCCCGTGGTCGAATCGAAAACGTAGCCCGAAACCGTACCGTTCACATCATTCGTGACATAAACGAAGTTGCTGTTGGGAGCGACTGCGACAGAAGTCGGATTCGCCGTAGTGGGGAACGGCGAGCCTGCAACCTCGGTCAAACTCGTGCCGGAGATAGAAAAAATGGAGATCGTGTCGGAGGTCTGGTTGGCTACGAACAGAAACTTGCCTCCCGAATCGGTGGCCATGCTTACCGGGGCCACAGCCAAGCCCGGGGCATTCGAACTGGCCGGCTGATTGGGCGTAACCGCGGAAACGGTTGCGTCCGAGTTAACGCTGAACCGCGCGATGTCGTTGGTTTGGCGGTTGGCCACAAACGCCGCATCTCCGGACGGCGTCAACAGTATGGCGGTCGGAATACTGGTGCTTCCCGTCGTGACTTCGCCTCCCTGCTGCGTCAAGATTCCTGTGTTCAGGTTCACCTGGTACGACGCCACCGTCGAATTGCCCTGGCTGGCGGCGAGTAGGATCCCAGTCCCCGCGTTTGTGCTGCTGCTATTGCTGCTGCAAGCCACTAAAACCGACAACAAAAAAAGCACCAACGCGCGTACCATTCCACGAGAACTTATCGGCATTGCTTCTCCCTGTGTTCTCCACCACTCCCGAACGCAAACTCCCCTTCGAATCCGGGATGTGAAGCTGTTCGGTGTATCCATTTGTGTATCAGGAAAGGGACAGAAAGAGCAAACGTCTGAGCAGGCAGCAGACGCCTTAACCGTCCACCGAAGCGGGGCTGGATCGTTCGGCGCTGACCTCAGTTCGCGGCACATCGAACCCTGCGGGAGTGGCTTTGTCCATGGGGAGGCGAATTTCGATCTGCAAGCCACCTTCGGGCCGGTTGCTGGCACGGACACTGCCACCATGCAGCCGCACCGCGCGCTCGGTGATGGACAGCCCCAGCCCTACCCCGCCGGTCTGGCGGCCGCGCGCATCGTCAATGCGATAGAACGGACGAAACAGCTTGTCCACGGCTTCTTCGGGAACACCCGGGCCATTATCCCTCACTTGCACGATGGCCTGCTTTCCGGATCCATCGCGACATTGCAGTCGCACTTGAACCTGGGTTCCCTCCCGCGTGTACCGGATGGCGTTTCGCACCACATTCTCGATGGCGCTGTGAAGCAAGGCAAGGTCGCCCATGATGACGCACTCATTCTCAATGAACGATTCCACATGCGAATTGCGGCTTTGCGCTTCATAGTCCGCATCGGCGGCAATGTGAGCAATCACTTCGGCAAGATGCACCGGAACTTTTTCCATGGCCACGCCGCTCTCCAGCCGCGCGATGGTCAACAGGCGTCCAATCATTTCGTTCAGACGGTCCGCTTCCAGATCGATACGTTCCAGCGCCGGCTGCGCGGGTTCTCCAGCCCGCTGCCGAGCCAAGCCCAATGCGACATTCAGTCTCGCCAAGGGCGAGCGCAGTTCGTGCGAGATGTCGTTCAGCAAGCGGCTTTGCGCGTTCATGACATTTTCCAGACGTTCCGCCATGGCATCGAAATCGCGCACCAATTGCGAAACTTCGTCGTTGCCGCGGACCGGAGGAACGCCGGCGCGGGCGCTCAGGTCGCCTGCGGCCAGCCTGCGCGTCGCGGCTCGCAAGCGCGAGACCGGCTTCGTCAGATAGCTGGCCAGGAAATAACACACCAACCCCGAAGACATCACGGCAATCGCAATGCCGAGCCCGGGCACTCCATGGGGTCCAAACGCGCCATGCAATTCCGGCGGCAGCTCGATCACCAGCGTGAACCGCCGCCCGTCGGCAGTGGTCATGTCGGACTTCAAAAATTGCCCGGGGCTGATCCTTCCCCAGAAACTGTTGACCGTGCGCTCCTGCCCCTTGTACACGCGATCAATCCAGGGTGGAGGCGTTCGTCCCGTGAGCTCCTTGCCGCTTCCATCAAAAAAATAAAGCCGGACATGCTGGCTCTCGTGAACCCCCCTCAGGTAACGACGCGCCGCCTCTTCCCCGCCCTGTTGGTATGCATCCACCGCATCGCTCAAGAACTTTGTTTGCAGCGCCTCGACCCCTGAACTTTCCCGCGGAGGACGTAATGCAATGGTGGCCAGGATGGCAAGCACCAGGAACAGGGCTTGCGCAAGCCAGAACGAAAGGAAAATCTTGAGGAAGAGGCTTCTCATCTGCCGCTTATGCCCGCCTTATCGCGGGGCCGCGCGAAAATGTAACCAACTCCGCGCACGGTTTTAATGTGATCGCTGCCGCCTTCGGAATCCCCGATCTTCTTCCGGATTTTACTGACATGCATGTCAATGCTGCGGTCAAAGGGAGAGAACTTTCGGCTCAGTACCGAATCCACCAGGCGCTCTCGCGTCACCACCCGCCCCGCATCGCGAAGCAACACGTGCAGCAGGTTGAATTCAACTGACGTCAGTTCGACGACCTTGCCGTTCTGCCGAACGGTGCGAGTGCCAGGGTCGAGTTCAATGTCTCCCACCGTGAGCAGTTCGTTCTCCAGGTCTGCTGTACTCTTCTCCGAGCCCGTACGCCGGAGAATCGCGCGAATACGTGCCACCAGTTCACGCGGATTGAAAGGCTTCGGAAGATAGTCGTCGGCCCCAATCTCGAGCCCGACAATGCGATCCACATCTTCTCCTCGCGCGGTCAACAGCAGCACCGGAATTTTCGAGCTAGCGCGCAGCTTGCGCAGCACCTCGAACCCGTTCATGCCCGGCAACATCACGTCGAGGACTACCAGGACATACTCGCCTTTCAGCGCCTTTTCCAAACCCTGGTTCCCGTCGTGGACTGATTCCACGCGGAAGCCCTCCGCATCCAGGTACTCGCCTACCAGGCCGCACAGTTCGACGTCGTCGTCAATGATCAGGATCGGATCCACACGTTCCTCTATTCCTTGTTTTACAACACTTAACAGCAACAGGGCGTAAAGAAATGTCAACCTTCCGGCGCCGGCTTTTTACAAAACTTTACTGCGGTTGACCGACTCTTTACTGCACCCCGCGCCGCAAAATGTTCTTATCTTGCAGTCGGGTTTGGGATGCAAACTCGCAAGGGAGTGAAGCTATGAAGTCCAGAACCGCAAAGATCATGGTTGGGGTACTCGCGATCACCTTACTGGGAGCACTTGCCGTTTCCCAAACGCTGAAGCGCGCCCACATGCACCACGATGGAATGTTCGGCGAGCACATGCTCGGATTCATGACCGATTACCTCGGCCTCAGTTCCGATCAGCAGTCCCAGGTCAAGCAGATCATGGATAAAGAAAAGTCTTCGATGAAGCCGCTGTTCTCACAAATGCAGCAGGGTCACCAGGCCATGAGGCAACTGATCGAGAGCGGCGCCTTTGACGAGGCCAAGGCCCGCGAAATTGCGACCCAGCAATCGCAAAACCTGGTCGAGATGGAAGTCCAGAAAGCGCGCATGTTTTCCGAGATCTACCAGGTGCTGACTCCCGATCAACGCACCAAGGCAAAGCAATTCCTGGACCGCCATGAAGAGCGCATGCAGAAACATATGCAAGATCAACCAAGGTCTTAAGACCCGGTCGGGCGGGAAGGACAGGATGCTGGCGAACACAAGCCTGGCTGGACCGGAATCCTGGTGGGCGCCTCCGCCATAACCTTTCGCAAAATCCTCGTGGCCATTCCTACCAGCCCCCGGAAATCGAAATAAACGGCCGAAAGCGCCGGACTTGAGGGACTTACCCCCCATGTCCGGCCTGCGGACGTCGAATGCCTTCCCGTAGTTCCTGAAGCCAATCCTGCTAGAATCTCATCTATTGCAAACGATGCTGCTCAAGAGCCTGGGACCTTTATTCCCTTACCTGAAGAAGTACCGCCGCAGCTATGTGGTGGGGACAATCTGCGTGCTGTTCACCAACGGCATCTGGATTCTGTTCCCCCAGGTCATTCGGGTCGCAGTCAACGACCTGCACCTGGGAGTCACCCGGCACAAGCTCTTGACCTATTCTCTGCTTCTGCTGGCGGTGGCGGGAGCCAAGGGCATATTCCAGTTTTTGACACGCTGGATCGTGATCGGGGTGTCGCGGGAGATCGAGTTCGATCTGCGCAACGATCTGTTCCAGCATCTCGAGAAGCTGTCCTACTCGTATTACCAGCGCACCCGCACCGGCGACATCATGGCTCGTGCCACCAACGACCTGAACGCAGTCCGCATGCTGCTGGGCCCGGCCATCATGTACTCCGCCAACACCATCGTGTTCACCGCGGGCGCTTTGGCCTTCATGATGTCCATCAGTCCCCGGCTTACGCTCTACGCTTTCCTGCCTTTGCCCGTGGTCAGCATCGTGGTGCAGTACTTTGGTCGCCGGATCCACGAACGCTTCGAGCGCATTCAGGCAATGTTCTCCGACATTTCGGCGCGGGCGCAGGAGAACTTCTCGGGCGCGCGAGTCATCCGCGCCTACGTGCAGGAAGAAGCGGAGATCGCGGCCTTCGAGAAGTCCAACCTCGAGTACATCCAGCGCAGCCTCAAGCTGGTGCGGTTGATGGGCATGCTCTGGCCGACGCTGGAAACCATGCTCGGCTTCGCCATCGTGATCGTGCTCTGGCTGGGCGGCCGCCAGGTGTTGCAGGGTCGCATCAATGTCGGCGATTTTGTCGCCTTCAATACCTACATGGTGCAACTCACCTGGCCCATCATCGCCCTGGGCTGGGTCATCAATATTTTCCAGCGGGGCACCGCATCCATGCAGCGGATCAATGAGATCCTGGTGGAGAAGCCGGAGATCCAGGATGCGCCGGGAATCGTGCAACCTCGCGAACCGCTGCGGGGAGATGTTGAATTCCGGAACCTGAACTTCTCTTATGGCGATGTGCCGGTGCTGCACGACGTCAATTTGCGCATTCCGGCCGGCAGCAGCCTGGCCATTGTGGGCCCCACCGGTTCGGGCAAGACCACCCTGGTCAATCTCATCCCTCGCATCTACGACGCTGCGCCCGGTTCGGTTCTGATTGACGGCCGGCCCATTCGCGAGTATCCCCTGGCTTACTTGCGGGCCAATATCGGATTTGTGCCGCAGGAGACCTTTCTCTTCAGCGAGACTGTCCGCGAGAACATCGCGTTCGGAAAAGTGGACGCCACCGATGAACAGGTCAGCCAAGCGGCGGAAGCGGCCAATATAGCGGCTGAGATCGAGAGCTTTCCGGAAAAATACCGCACCATGGTGGGCGAGCGCGGGATCACCTTGTCAGGCGGCCAGAAGCAGCGCTCGGCCATTGCACGCGCCCTGATCCGGGATCCCCGCATCATGGTGCTCGATGACGCCCTGTCCAGCGTAGATACTCAGACCGAAGACAAGATCCTGAACCACCTGCGGGAGATCATGCGGGATCGCACCACCATCTTCATCTCTCACCGCGTCTCTACCGTTCGGAATGCCGACCAGATTGCCGTGTTGCACAGCGGACGCATCGTAGAGTTAGGCACTCACGAGCAGCTGCTGGCGTTGAACGGGTACTATACCGACCTCTACACCAAGCAGCTGTTGGAAGAAGAGCTGGCCGAAGTCTGATTCCCATTGCCACCGGCCGTTGACAATGCGGAATCATCACGGGGGTAGGACCAGAAGCGAATGGAACGAGTGGTCATTCCGGAGTTGCTCGACACCGACGACGGCTCACCTGAGGAAGTAGCAGAATCGCTTGCCGACATCGGCTGGGTCAATCGTTGGTTTGGAGGGGTCGCCACTGCCTGCTCCATGATCGAGCATGTTTCCCGGAAGTCTGGAAAGCAGCATCTTTCGATCCTGGAAGTAGCCGCGGGAACCGGAGACACTCCGGCCGCTGCCCGCCAACGCATGCAGCGCAAGGGCATCCACCTCGACATAACCCTGCTGGACCGTGCCAAGACTCACCTGAATCATGGAAATCGTTCGGTTGTGGCAGACGCCCTGGCGCTGCCCTTCGCCGATGAAAGTTACGATCTGATCAGTTGCAGCCTGTTCGCGCACCATCTGTCTCCTGCGGAAATCGTGCAGTTCGTCAGCGAGGGACTGCGCATCTGCCGCATCGCCGTGCTGATAAACGATCTCGTGCGTGATCCCATCCACCTCGCCTTGGCCTATGCCGGCCGCGCCTTCTATCGCAGCCGCCTGAGCAAGCACGACGGGCCGGTCTCGGTCCGCAAATCGTATACTTTGCCTGAGATGCGGGAACTGCTGGGGAAAACCCTGGCCGCCAGAGTGGAAGTGACCCCACATTACATGTATCGAATGGCGGCGATCGCCTGGAAGAAAGCGAAGTAGCTAGCGCACGACCAGGACTTCCCGCACGTTGTCGCGGGCGAGGAAGAACTTGATCGAGGCGAAATCGCGGAACAGAGTTTCGATGTGCCGGTTATTAAAGACACGCTGCAAGCGGAAGCCTCCGCCCACTGCGGTGTGAACGGCCCCAGTTGGCCCCTTGCGCACCTCGCGGGACTCGATGGCCTGCATCTCCAGCATGTCGTTGCCGAGAATATGAAAGCGGTAGCAGGGCGCATCGGGCCCCGCTTCCTTCGTGTGGAAAAACGCCAACAGCATCCCACCTGGCTTCAGGGTCGACCACAGACGCCCGACCACCGGCTTCACTAAAGCTTCTTCCATGTAGTCTGCAAAATTCCAGCACAGCACCACGTCAAAGTGGGCATTGGGATAGACCAGGTTGTCGGCCAGAAAGCGCTTGCTGTCGAGCGTGGGGCTTCCATTTTCATCCTTAATGGCCAGCGCCGGATCGGTGGAAGCGAGCAGCAGATCCTCGCTGTAGATCTTGTGGCCGCGCTCGGTCATGAAGCGAATGTTGTTGGGAGAAGTGGAGCCCAGATCGAGTACGCACAAAGGCTCCGACGAAGCAAAGCTGCGCGCCAGTTCACCCAGGCCGCTGGAGCGGCGTGTCAGGCGTTGACCTTTGGCGCTGGCGGCCTCCGCGCCGGCGCTGGACGATGATCGGAAGAATCGCATGAGACTGTCTGAGACGGATGCCATTGATGTTCCAGGCGTCCGAATCCGCTAAACCCCGCAATCTAATATATCGCGGCGCTCCAGCGGAGCCGGTTAATTCCTCTTCGGTTCAGTTACGGGGGTTTTATTCTCGGAACCTGCTTCCCCGGAGGTCGCGACGTGGACCACGGGGGCCGGCGACGCCACGGCCTTGGCTGCAGGCTCGGACTTCACCCCGTCTTTCTGCACGTCAATTTTACCTTTGAAATAGGCGCCATCCTCAATCGAAAGCCTTTGCGAAACGATGTCTCCCACGGTCACGGCGGAGCTTCGCAGTTGGGTATGCTCGGTGGCACGAATGTTGCCATCCAGCTTGCCCTGCACGGTCACGCTCTTGGCGTTCACGTTGGCACGGACCTTGCCATTTGGCCCGATGGTCAGGTTGTTCCCCTTCAGTTCGATAGAACCTTCTACCTGGCCGTCAATGTAGAGATCTTCGCTTCCGGAGAGTTCACCCTTGATGGTGACAGACTTCCCAATATGAGCGTAATCGCCCGCCTTTGCTGTATCCATGACTGCATCTCCTTCGACGTTGGTCGCGGGAATGGTGGGAAAGGTGGATTATAAACGAATCGCGGCCCTCACAGCGGAATGCCCGGCGACCGTGCGCTTGAAGGATGGGCTGGACGTTGAATAGCTGTACGCTTTTGTACATATTGTATAACTTTGAGCAATTACGACGATCAAGGGCCATTTAGAGGCCCGCGAGACCTGACCTAACCCAACATACCTTTCGAGGCACTGAAATGCAGCCACGGGCTCGCAAACGCAAGGAAATGGCACTTTATGCGAGCATTGAACCTGCAATTCAGGGTGCGCACGAGCGTTCACGGATTTTCAATGACTTAGCGAAAAGCGAATGTAGGCAGCGGTAACGGTTAGAAGGCCCTCAGAAATCTCCCCAATTCTATGCTCGACCTCAGGCGCTAAAGCGGGGTTGGCCCAAGGGATAACAATCACGAGCGTCCCTTGCAGGACGCTCGCCAGTTCATTAGCAATCTCCTTTTCCCATCTTGGCACCGGAAGAAAAGGATCACACCTAAACTCTGCCGATTTTCTAAGGCCGTCCAGCATAATCGAGTCAGATACCTTCTGTAGCTTAGCGCGGAAGGTGCTCGGGCCCGTCTCATACAAGCGCCCTTCGGCAGTTCGATCCGTGAGGGTCCCAATGTTTCCCGAACCTCTCCGTCGACATTGGGAGTCATCGTAGCCAAATTCACAGGAGGATTCATGCCAGCACACAGTCTTTCCCCCCAAGCGAGGCGCCAACCGACTTGCTTGCTGCTTCTCATCTTTGCACTCATCATCGGAGCATTCCACCTTCCTGCCGTAACGGCCCAGGAAACCTCGACAGCCCGGCCCAGTTCTCGCGAATTTGGAGTGCCGACGCGAAACGCCGGCATTCTGTGTGTGACCATGGGACCAGACAACAATCCGTGGTTCGTGGAAACTCTCTCCAGCAAGATCGGATACATCACGCCAGACGGGAGGATACGGGAATTCCCGTTGGCTCCCCGAAGTTTTCCGAAGGGAATCAATACGGGACGTGACGGCGCCCTATGGTTCGCGGAAAGGGACGCAGGCAAGATCGGACGCATCACCCTGGACGGCAAAGTGACCGAGTTCTCAATCCCAACTCCGTTCAGCCGTCCGCAAAGTGTTATCTGGGGTCCGGACGACGCGTTGTGGTTCACCGAGCATGAAGGCAACAAGATTGGCCGCATGACAACCGACGGGGTATTCAGGGAATTTCCCATTCCTACTCCGGACAGCGGGCCGGAAAACATCAAGGTGGGGCCCGACGGGGCGTTATGGTTTTCCGAGGAAGAAGGCAATGCGATTGGCAGGATCACAGTCTACGGAGGATTCACTGAATACGTGTTGCCGATCGCAGGAAGCCATCCGGATGTGCTCACCATCGGCCCCGACGGCGCGATCTGGTTTACCGAGAACGACGGCAATCGCATCGGGAGGATTACCATCTACGGTGATATTACGGAATTTACTATCCCCACCCCGAGAAGCTATCCCGGCGGCATTACAACTGGTCCCGACGGAGCCATGTGGTTCACCGAAATCTTGGGAAATAAGATCGGCCGCATGACACTCGGCGGTCACTTTACCGAGTACCCCATTCCTACCTACAACAGTCATCCCGCGCATGTGCTGGGCGGCAGCGATGGCTCTATGTGGTTTACCGAAACCTGGGGTAACAAGATCGGCAGACTGCGGTAAGTGCCCGGGTTTCTCATCTTCATCACCGGCCGCAGGGCTCCCATGTAGGGGCCCTGCCCTTCTTCTCTTTCGCGCATGCTGGCCGCCGCGCTAAGATCCATGGGCATAGTTCGGGTTTGCTCCCGGGGACTACGGGATTTAGGGTATTGCGCCCGATTTACCAGCCAGACAACATGCTGGCAGGCAGTCTCGTCTAAATGAGGAAGGGGGCGAGATGAGCATTGCGGTTTGCCGAGGAGCTTTCAGCATTGGTCTGATCGCGCTGTGCTGTTCTCTGCCTGGCCTTGCGGCACAAGACGCGAAGCCATCTGCAACCGAGATCGTCCGCCGCACGATCGAGAATGAATGCGCGCGAGGCGATCACGCCAGCTACATGTTCCGGGACTTCAAGCAAACCATCAAAGGATCCCAAACCAAGTTGATTGTCGAAACCAGGGATGCCACCGCCGGCATGCTGGTGGAAGTGGACGGTAAGCCTCTTACTCCAGAGCAAAAGAAAGCGGAAAACGACCGCCTCAATTACCTCATTCACGATCCTGAGGCGCTGCAGAAGAAGCGCAAAGAAGAGAAAGAGGATGAAGATCGCACCCTCCGGATCATGAAAGCATTGCCCGACGCCTTCATCTACGAAGCCGATGGTACGGAGGAGGGCTCCGCCGATATTGGACGCGAGGGCCATCAACTGCTGCGTTTGAAGTTCCGCCCCAATCCCCGCTATTCACCGCCCAGCCATACCGAACAGGTGCTGACGGGCATGCAGGGTTACCTGCTGGTGGATGAACAAGAGCATCGGATCGCCAAGATCGACGGCACCCTGTTCAAGGACGTGGGTTTTGGATGGGGAATCTTGGGGCATCTCGACAAGGGCGGAAAGTTCCTGGTGCAACAAGCCGATGTCGGGAACCGGCACTGGGAAGTCACACGCATGAACCTGGACTTCACAGGAAAGATCCTGCTGTTTAAGAGCCTGAAAATCAAGTCCACCGAGATCTTCAGCGATTTCCGGCCCGCGCCAGTAAATCTGAGCTTCAAAGAGGGCGTCGAACTGTTGCGAAAGCAGCACGAGGAGATGGCCAACAACCACGCCGCCAAGCAGCCGGCCAAAAGCGCGGACGTCCAGCCCACACTGCACTAGTCCGCTCTGCGTCGCGATCCCGCCAAATGCGCCACTGTGATGTGATTCTGCTTAGACCGCCATTCCATATAGAAATTCCACATAGGAGCGGACCGCACCGTCCATGCCCTGCACCTTCGGATTGGATGACTCGATCAGGTAGTACTCGTTGGGCGCATGCGCCCCATCTCCATGTCCCAGGCCGAAGCCGCCTGCCGGCAAGTGCAGCGGGTCTCCGGTGAAAACATATCCCGGCCACGATCCCGGACTGCGGGGCAAAATAATCGGATCGATGCCGGCGCTCTTGTAGATGTCGATTTGCTTTTTGATGAAAGGCGAGTCCGCGGGCGTGCTGTTGGGATCGTAGCCTCCCGTCATATTGACCTCGATATCGCCGAAGCCTTCCTTGGCCAGATGGGCCTTGAGAGCCGCGAGGGCGCCGGCGGCGGTCATGTCGGGCACCAGCCGCAAATCGAGCTTGGCAATCGCGCGGTGGGGAAGGATCGTCTTGCCTCCCTGCCCGGTGTAGCCGCCCACCAGGCCCTCGATGTTGACGGTGGGACGCGACATCAGCAATTCCAGTGACTCCTGCCAACCGACGTCATGGACCCAGTGCTGCACTCCGAATTGCTGCTTGGCGATCTGCTCGCTCATGCGGCTGGCGGCGATCTCGATCATCTTCTTCTCGGCAGGAGATAGCGGCCGCGCCTTGTCGGCAAAGCCCGGGATCGCGGGTTCATTGCCGTCGGCCGAGACCAGCGTCGCCAGGGCATGCACCAGGTGCCACGCCGGGCTATCCACGCGCGCCTTCTCACTGGAGTGAATATCGTGAGCAGGGCCGCGGCCCCACTTCTCGCCGCTTGAGACCAGCTCGATTTCGACCACGCCCTTCGCTCCCAGTTCCATGGTGATGCTGCCATCCAGGTCTTGCGAGGCGCTGGGCAGGAACATGCCATCGGCTTTCTTCAAAGCGGCAATGACTTCCGGCTTCCGTACGATTTGCGGAATGTGGGGCGAGCCGATCTCTTCTTCGCCTTCCGCCACCAGCACCAGGTTCACCGGCAGCTTCTTTCCGGAACCGCGGATGGCGTGAAGGGCGGCCAGGAAGGTGGCTTCCGGTCCCTTCTGATTGACGGCGCCGCGACCCACTACGACCTTGCCGAGACCGGGCTTGTCCACCAGCGCGGCATCGAAGGGGGGAGACGACCACTCCGCCGGATTCACCTGCTTCACGTCGTACATGAAGTAGACGCCAAGGGTGCGCGGCGCACCGGCATCCAGCGTCGCGAAGATCCCCGGCTGGTAGTCGGTTGGCATCTTTCTGACAGACTGGAAACCCGCGTCGCGCAGCATCTTCATGGTGAGTTCGCAACCTTCGTTAACCTCCCGGTTCTCGGCGGCGATGGAGGGCTGGCGGATCCACGCCTGCAGACGCTGTACGGATTCATCGTGGCGCTTCTCGATCTCTTTCCAGATCGGTTGCAGGTCAGCTTGGTCAGCGTAGGAAAGACGCGGCGCGGACAACGCGGCCGCAGCGGCTGCAGTACCCAGAAGGAAGTCTCGACGGTTCATGGCATGGCAGATTACTGGGCGGCGCTAAGAATGTCCAGAGAGGAGAGAACCCGGCGCGCTCACTCGGTTCGCAGCGCGTGCATGGGTTCCAGAGACGAAGCCCACCGCGCCGGAACGACCGCAGCAACGAAGGTCGCCGTCGCAAGCACCGCCGTGGTCAACAACAAGATATTGGGGTCGTACGGCTTCACGCCGAATAACTGAGTTGCCATGGCACGCCCGCCCAGTATCACCGCGGGAATGCCAATTAACAGGCCGATACCTACTTGCAGGAAGGCTCCGCGAAGCACCAGGGCGAAGACGTTAGCCCGATCGGCGCCCAGCGCCATGCGAATTCCGATTTCGTTGGTGCGGCGCTCGACCGAATACGCCGTCACTCCATAGAGCCCGACCGAAGCCAGTGCCAGGGCCAGCAGCCCGAACAGCGAGGTCAGCTTGGCGATCATGTTCTGCTGATCGAAGTTTCCCTTCACCTGGTCGGCAAAGCTTTGGAAATCGATGACCGCGAGGTCGGCATTCACCTGGCTGAACGCGCGCCGAACCTGCGGCTGGAGGTCCTGCACGACGCCCTGGGTCTGCAGTTCCACGGAACTCAGGTAATGCGAACTGCTTTCGTAGCTGGCAAAGCGTGCGTCGTCATAGGCGACGTGTTGCTCGCTTGCCAGAAAGAACATGGGGCCGATCGGACGGGTCGGCTCGCGGTATTGCGCGTTCTCGGTGACTCCGACAATCTCGAAGGCGCCTGCATTCTTGGGATCGAACACGCCAAAATGCTGTCCGATCGGGTTTTCATTTCCGAAGAACTTTTTGGCAAACGCCTGGTTCACCACGGCGATGGTCCGTGTGGACGGAGTATCCTGTTGCGTCACCGGGCGGCCTTGCAGCACCTTCGTTCCCACCACGTCGAAATAGTCATCGGTCACGCGAACCCACGAGGCTGAATTCTGCCCGCTGTCGGGCGGCGGCGGAGCCTGCCCGGCGATGTATACGGTCTCCTGGTAGTTATTGCCCTCCATTGGGCTGTAGAGAGAGAAGCTGACCTTCTGGATCCCTGGAATTCTCAACAGCGATTCGCGAAGCTGACGGTACAGCGCTGAGAGTTGTGTGGCTTTGTAGCCCGCCATTTGAGGATCCATGTGAAGGATGTAGCGGCCGGAGGTATCAATTCCAAACTGCTGGTGCTGCATGTTCCTCAGGCTTTGGGTAAGCAATCCGGCGGCGCACAGCAAAACCAGGGACAACGCCGCCTGCCCAATCACCAGGGTTTTCTGCACCCAGGTGCCGCCGCCTGCCGTGGACCGGTTGGCGCCATGCAGGGCGTCGGCCGGGTCCGCCGTGGCAGTGCTCCATGCGGGAGCAGCGCCAAACAAGATCCCGGTCAACAAAGTTACCGTGAAGGTGAACGCCAACACCGGCAGCGATGGCGTGGCGCCGATCGCGACCTCGACGGTATGAAAGGCGAGATGCAGGATGAGCTTGGTTCCGGCAAACGCCAGCGCGATCCCCAGAATTCCGCCGAGAAATGCCAGCACCGAGCTTTCCGTCAAGGCCATTGCGATCTGACGTGCCCGGCTTGCGCCCAATGCTGCCCGAATGGCGGTCTGCTGTTTCCGAGTAGCCGCCCTCACCAGCATCAGATTCGCGACGTTGGCGCAGGCAATGATCAATACGAATGCGGACACCGCCATCAGCAATCGCAAGCCATTCTGATATTCGTCGCGCATCATCTGCACGCCGGCGCCGCCGGGTGAAAAATGAAGAGTCTGCTTGGGAACCAGCGCCCGGGATCCCGCGTCCAACTTGCTCAGCGGGCTTAACAGCCATTGCTGCAACTCCACCTGCATGCGGGCTTCGATCGGTTTCGGATCGACACCCGGAGCAATTCTTCCGATGATGTCGAGCCAGTCTGATTCCGGCATATCAAGAAGCGAGCCGGCAGCGTTTACGATCGGTTCATCGGCAAGCGGGATCCAGAACTCGGGAGGATTCTGCAGCCGGTCGCCGAAGAAGCCGGCCGGAGCGATCCCGACCACGGTAAACGGCTGCCCGTTGATGGCGAGAGAGGCGCCCACTATGGAGGGGTCCTGCCCATACTTCTGCTGCCAGGTGCGATAACTCATCACCACAACCGGGGCTGCGCCTTTGACGTCGTCTTTGGGAGTCAGGACACGGCCGGCGTAAGCTCCGATGCCGAACAGGGCGAAGTAATTTCCGGAAACATATTCGCTGCGTTCAGACCGGGCCGGCTGATTGCTCCCAACCCGTCGGACCCCAATCAGGCCGCCGCCCGCCTGGAACGCCGCCAACTCGGCAAAACCCGGCGTATTGTCGCGGAACATCTTGTACTTATCGTAAGAGAAGAGGGACCACTCGTCCTGCAGGCCGCCATTCACGCAGCAATTCTCGTTATTGCCAATGCGGTAGAGCTCGCTCGGCTTGGCCACCGGAAGCGAGTTCAGGAGCACTGCGTGCACCAGGGTGAAGATTGCGGTCGTGGCGCCGATTCCCAAGGCGAGGGTTAGAACCGCCGTCGTGGTGAAGCCCGGAGCACTCGCAAACTGCCGGAAGGCATAGCGAACATCTTCGATAAGCTGCATAGCTCACCCTCGCTGTTTCTGTTTCGACGCTGCCCGGGGAGGTTCGTGAGCAACAACCTGCGCGGTTGGCCCTGCAGTATACTGCGATGCCTGATGCCAGTGATGATCTGCATGCTCCGCGGCGTGAACGTCGGCGGGCACAATAAGATTTCCATGGAAGCCTTGCGCGGCCTGTGTGCGTCGTTGAAACTGCGCGACTCCCGTACTTACGTGCAGAGCGGCAATGTTGTTTTCCGGACGGACCTGCGGGACCAGTCCCGCCTCTGCAAGAGCCTTGAGAGCGCCATCGAGAAGAAACTCGGCTTTCGCCCGGCGGTGCTGTTACGTACCACGGCGGGACTACGGACGGTGGTAGCCAACAATCCCTTCGCCTCCCGCAAGGACATTGAACCCGCCAAGCTGCTGGTTAGTTTTCTCGCGGATGCGCCCAGTGCGCAGGCCAGAAAAGATCTCCTGGGCATTCAAGCCGATCCTGAAGAGGTACGAATCGCGGGCCGGGAACTCTACATCTATTTTCCGGATGGCATGGGACGCTCCAACTTTCCCTGGGCGCGACTCGACAAGGTGCTGAAGACACACAATACGGGCAGGAACTGGAATACGGTGATGAAGCTGCTTGAAATCGCTGAAGAGATGGAACGGTCCGTATGATTCGCATAACGCTGATCATCGCATTCACGGTTTGTGCCGCGGTCGCACAGGCGCCCTCGACACCAGGGACTTCCAAGGACAACACCATGACCCATCATGCAACGGGAAGCTTCGACGTAAAGCTGGCGCCACAGGCCACCAGCGATCCGTCCAACGCAAACTTCGCGCGTATGTCGATGGACAAGCAATTTCATGGAGACCTGGAGGCGACGAGCAAGGGCGAGATGCTGTCGTCGGCCACAAGCGTGAAGGGCTCCGCGGGATATGTGGCAATGGAGCTAGTAACGGGAACGCTGCAAGGGCGTAGTGGCAGCTTCACGCTTCAGCACAGCGCGAGCATGAATCGGGGTACGCCGCAGCTGTCCATCACCGTAGTCCCGGACTCCGGAACCGGGCAGTTGCAGGGCATTACCGGCAAGATGGACATCAGGATCGAACCCGGCGGAAAACACTATTACGACTTCGCCTATACACTTCGGGAGTGAGCTCTATCGCCGAATCGTTTCTTTCCGCACCGTCAGCTTCTCGATCAGGTCTTCGCGGATTCGATACCCGGTGCCGGGCTCGTCTTTGACGGCAATCAGCCCGTCCTTGCTGACCTCCACCTCGGGTTCAATGATGTCTTCTTTCCAATAGCGTTTGGAAGCGGATACATCTCCGGGCAGGCGGAAATTTTCCAAAGTAGACAGGGCAATGTTGTGCGCGCGTCCGATGCCGGACTCCAGCATGCCCCCGCACCAGACCGGAACGTGGTGCGACATTGCGACGTCATGGATTTTCTTCGCCTCGGTAAAACCTCCGACGCGCCCAACCTTGATGTTGATGATCCGGCAAGCGCCGGTGTCAAGCGCGGCTGCGGCGTCGCGTGCATTACGGATCGATTCATCCAGGCAGATGCTGGTGCGCAATTCTTTTTGCAAGCGCGCGTGATTGAAGATGTCGTCATTCCACAGCGGCTGTTCGATCATGAGCAGGTTGAACTGATCGAGCTTACGCAGGTGCTCTATCTCGTCGAGCGTGTAAGCCGAGTTGGCGTCGCAACTCAGCAGTATGTCGGGCCAGCGAGAGCGGATCTTTTCAAGGACGTTGGTGTCCCAGCCGTGCTTGATCTTGACCTTGATGCGGCGGTACCCGGCAGCAAGTTCGGTTTCAATCTTTTCCAGCAGCTGCGCGATGCTGTCTTGAATGCCAATCGAGACTCCGCAGGGAATTTCCCGGCGCGTGCCGCCGAGCATCTTCCAGAGCGGCTGTTTCTTCTGCCTGGCCTCGGCGTCCCAGAGCGCATTCTCGATGGCCGCCTTTGCCATACGGTGTCCGCGCACTTGCGCCATCTTGGGGACGACTTCACGAGCGCTGGCAATGTCCCCGTTCAGGACCGCGGGAGCGAGATAGTGCTTGATGGTGGGCCAGGTGCTCTCAATCCACTCGCTGCTGTAGTACGGATCTTCCCCGGAGACACACTCACCCCAGCCATCCAATCCTTCGCAGTGCACGGTGAGCAGCAGGATGCGGCGGCTGTAGGTGCGGCCAAAGCTCGTCTCGAAAAAGTGGACGAGGGGCATCTGAATTTCGCGCAGAGTGATCGCTTCAACTTTCATGATGTTTGCGGACGAAGCAGAATGCAAATCAGGACTCGGCCCTTGGTAGAGCTAGAGATACTAGTTCAACTAAGCCTTAAACCCAAGCTCTAATAGTTCCAGTCCTCGTCCCATTTCCCTATAAGGAACTTGCCGCTGCCCTGGGCATCGCGCTCATAGCCGAGGACCGCCAGTTGGTTGGCAAAAGCGTCCTGAAATGCCGGACGATTCTGGTCCTGGACCGCCTGCGCACGGTCGCGAGTGGCAGGAGACGCCTTCCACTCGTAAATCTGCGCGGGTACCGCGACCGTCGTGCTCACCTTGATTTCGGGTCGCCGGCCGGTTGCGAGGACAGTCTGCACGCGCTTGGACTTGAGCCACCACTCGGCTACCAGGCGATCGGTGGGCAAGCCGCCCTGCAAGGGCGAAGAGGTGATTCCGTACTGATTGACGTTGTAGCGGCGAGCGATGGCGCCGAGTTTCTCGACATTGAGGTACGCGTTCTTGATTTCCAGGGGGTCGAAGGTCCACTCCATCAATTCGAAGCCGCGAGCGATGGCATCTTCGCGCTGAAACAGCTTCAGACGGCGGCCCAGCCCGGAATTGCGATGGTCTTTTCTCACCGCCAGCATGTGCGAGTAGAGGAAGGGATGTCCATTGCGAAAACCCGGGACTGCGAACGCAAAACCGACCAGGTCTTGATTGCTAAACGCGCCCATGACCTGGCCTCCGATCTTTTCAGCGACGACGAACAGGCGCAAAGGAACGAGCTCGATATCAGTGAAGCCCCATACTTCTTTTTGCAGCGCCACACAGGCGTGCATCTCAGGCAAGGCCTGGCATTTACGAAGCGTAATGGAGCCTGTGGTCAGGCTTTCTGGTGCTCCTGCTGTTTGGCCTGTAGCCATAAGTTTTCCAGCTCTGCGGGCGTGGCCTGGTTCGGGGTACGGCCGGAAGCGCGCAACCGCTCCTCCATCCACTGGAAGCGGCGCTTGAACTTGCGATTCGTCTTCTTCAGCGCCGATTCCGGGTCCAACGAAAGATAACGGGCGATATTGACCAGCACAAAGAAAAGGTCTCCGACTTCATCCTCGAGGCGGGAGCGGAGTTCATCGCTCATCTTCGCGCGCCCGGCCCCGGCAATGCCGCTGCCTGGCGGAGAAACCGGAACTCTCTCCAACTGTTCTCGCAGTTCGCTGGTTTCTTCGTTGAGCTTGTCGAAGAGGCCTTCGATATGCGGCCAGTCAAAACCGACGCGGGCCGCGCGGGAACTGAGCTTGTGAGCTTCCAGGAGGGCCGGCATAGCGCCGGAAATTCCCGCCAGGACTGAGGCCGTTTCCGTTTCCTGGGCCGCTTTGCCCCCGCCTGCTTCCAAACGCTGCTTCTTCTCTTCCGCCTTGAGCGCTTCCCAGTTGCGCAGAACGTCGGAGGAGGTCTCGGCTTTCACGTCTCCGAACACGTGAGGGTGTCGGGCAACCAACTTGTTCGAAAGGCGGTCGAGGACTTCGTCGATGGAAAACGTTCCTTCCTCTTTCGCCATCTGCGAGTAGAACAGCACCTGCAAGAGAAGGTCGCCAAGCTCGCCAATCAGTTCGTCCCAATCGCGATTGTCAATGGCTTCCAGAACTTCGTAAGTTTCTTCCAGGGTGTAGGGCTTGATGGAGTCAAAGGTCTGTTCGCGGTCCCAGGGACATCCCCCGGGCTCACGCAGGCGGCGCATGATGGCGACCGCGCGCTCGAAACGTTCCCCTGTCGTAGACATGCGCCCCAACACTGTAAATGACCGCGCAGATGGCAGCAATACAATGACCGCGACGGGTGTTCAGCAGGACGCGAGAGAGAAAATGCGCCTACCAAAGATTGCCGCCGTCCCGGGCGGAGCGAGGATCCCGCCGTGCACACGCCGCTATATTGCTGTCACGTAAGAGTTTGGATGCGTTCAAAAAAGCGCGTTTGCGCCCTGGCTGGTTACCGCGCTGGACTTCAGTCATCTACCCTTGGCCGCGCATCCGGTGCAAACTAGAGAGTAGGCGGTGGGCCTGCGTGTGTCCGAAGCCGCATCCAAGTCTGACAGATGAACCTCCCGGTACCAATGCGGCGACCTCTCGGTGATGAGCGCTATCACGTCATCGTCATTGGGGGCGGGATCAACGGGGTCGCAATTGCCCGTGCCTGTGCCTTGGCCGGAAAACGGACCTTGCTGCTCGAGCAGCACGACTTCGCTTCGGGTACTACCAGCCGCTCGACGCGCGTCATCCACGGTGGACTGCGCTATCTAGAGCATGCGGAGATCGGACTGGTTCGCCAGTCGTTGCGGGAACGGGCGAGATTGTTGGGACAGCGTCCTCACCTCGTGCACCCCATCAACTTCCTTCTGGCGCTGAATGAAAACAGCCGGCGCAGCGCGCTCAGCGTGCGCACTGGATTGTGGTTGTACTCGCGCATGGGAGGAAGCCTGGGCACTCAACTGGGCAAGACTGACCAGTACAAGCTGGAACGCGTGTTGGATGCCGGACGGCGCTGGTCGATTTTCAACTTCGAGGATGCGCAATGCGAGTTTCCCGAACGCCTGGTGGCGGAATGGCTGGTGGAAGCCGTGGAAGCGGGAGCCGAGGCGCGAAACCATGCACAGGTACTTGCCATTGATGTACGCCATGGCCGGGCCCAGGGATTGCTGGTCCGCGACCAGTTCAGCGGAAAAGAAGAGCGCGTGGAAGGGACGTGGATCATCAACGCCTCGGGGCCGTGGGTGGACCGGTTATGCCACCGCTCCCGCATCAATACGAATGGGCGGCTGGTCGGAGGAGTGCGCGGGACCCACATCGTGTTGCCCCGATTTTCGGGAGTGTCGGAGGCGGCGGTCTATGCCGAAGCCCTCGATGGCCGCCCGTTTTTCGTCGTGCCCTGGAACGAGCAGGTCCTGGTGGGGACCACCGAGGTGGCCGACAATGGCGACCCCGCACGCACCCAGGCCACAAACGAAGAGGTGGAATACCTGTTGCGCTCGCTTCACCAGCTCTTTCCCAAGACGAAGTTTTCGGGGCACGACGTGGTCTATGCGTTCGCGGGAATACGGCCGCTTCCCTTCTCTCCCAAGCAGTCTCCTTCTTCGGTAACGCGAAAGCATTTTCTCCATCACCACCGGGACGACGGCGCTGCCAACATGATTTCGGTGATCGGCGGCAAGCTGACTACCGCGGTGCAGCTGGCGCGCGAATGCGTCGCCAGGATCGGAGTGCGAACCAATTCATCGGAAGCACCAGTCGCGCTTGCCGATGGAAATCTCGACGCATTCCTCCAGGAGTGGACACAAACCATCATTGCAGAGGGAGCGGTTCCAGAGACGACCGCGCAAGCTATCGTGGAGTGGCACGGAAAGCGGGCTGGAGCGATTGCGGAACTCGCTCGAGGTTCGGCCCACATGCGCGCACCGCTGTGTTCCCATACTGAACACATCGTTGCCGAAGCAGCCGATGCTTTTGCCAACCAGCGTGCCGCTACCTTAGGCGATGTGCTGCTGCGGCGGGTTCCGGTGGCGCTGGGAGCCTGCTGGTCCGATGCCTGCAGCCGCTCAGCCGCGAGGCGCATCGCCACAGTCATGCGCTGGACCGAAGCCGAAACCGCAGCCGAGCTGGAAGCTTTCGAGAACGAGCGGGCAGAATTCTTGCGCAAGCCCGCCCACAGCAAAGCCCTGCTCGAAGCCGCCGCGGATTAGGGACATCGCAGCTCCCGTTCCTGCCTTCGCTCGGAATGGGATTCCCGAGCAGGCAGTCCTATGTCCCCGCCCTTCGTGTCTTGAGCTCCGAGAGCAACTGCTCGATGCGATCTTCTTTCTCCAGCGCGGCGAAGCGATCGTCCACATTGTCGGAAGCGATCTCGGACTTGGCCTGGCTCATCGCCTCCGAATGCGCGACTTTGCGCTTCATGCGATCGAAAGTGGTAGCTTTGGAATCATCATTCATCGCGATCTTTGCATCGCTGGCTTTGCTTACTGCCCGCGCGCGCCGTTGCTGTGCGACCAGCAGATCGGCCTTCGCTTCCGCCTCGGTCAGCTTCTGCTCCAGGCTGCGCAACGCCGACTTCAGGTTCTCCACCTGCGCTTTCTGATCGACCACCTGCTGCTTGAAGTTGTCGCTCAGTTCGCGGTAGCTTTCGGCGCGCAGCAAAGCTGCGCGGGCCAGGTCGTCCTGTTTCTTGTCGACGGCAAGTTCAGCCTTGCGCATCCATTCGGCGGTCTTCTCTTCGTTGTCTTGCTGTTTTTTCTCGAGCAGGTGCTGATCGGCGATCGCGATGGCGACCTGCGTTTTCACCTGCAGCAGCTGATTCCTCATGTCGAGGATCACCTGCTTGATCATCTTCTCCGGGTCTTCCGCCTTGTCAATCAAGTCATTCAGGTTGGCCCGGACCAGCGTCGAAACTCTCTCTAACAGTGCCATAACGACTCCTTCATCACTCTCAGTTGAGGCTCTTCGATTGCGGCGGCCCTGGCCGTTGACACATTGCGTTCCGGCGATCGCGAATACCGACCGCAATCGCCAATCCGATCCCAGCGCCGAGCGAAACCCACATACCCATGTGATGGGTGGCGGAGCCCATGGCAGCGCCGATGCCGGCTCCGATCCCCAGCCCGAGTCCGATCAAGTTCTGTGACTTCATTTCGTTCCTCCTTACTTTCCAGCTCCGGCCGCTCCGGCCTTGCCGTCACCCGGCGGCAGCGCGTCCGGCTTCGGAGACTTGTCCCCGATATGCCGCACTTTGCCCAATAGTTCGCCCATGCTCATGCCCGAGAGGGTCTCGAACAGCGCGGGAACTTGCGCCGCCATCTTGGCGATGTCTCCGGTGATCTTGTTCATGCCGGCAGCGTCGCCGTTGCCGGTGGAGACGACCGTAATCTTGTCCACGTTGGCCAGCGGGCTCGCCAGCGCCCGGACCACCTCCGGCATGCTGGTGAACAACTTGTCGATGACCGCGGCCTGGTTGTACTCCTGGTAGGCCTCGGCCTTCACGTTCATGGCCTTGGCTTCGGCCTCGCCTTTCTTGAAGATGATCTCGGCTTCGGCCTCACCCTGCGCGCGGATGGAAGCTGCATGACCGTCGGCTTCTGCCATGAGGCGCTGCTTTTCCGCCATGGCAAGGGTCTCGATGCGCTGACGCTCGATCTCGGCGCCTTTGAGCACGGTTGCGATCAATTCCTTTTCACGGCGATTGATCTCGGCCTCCTGGACTTTGACCTGCTGTTCTTTTTCGATTTGCTGTACTTTGACCTGCTCAGCGATGACCTGCTGCTGCATGATGTTGGTCTGTATGTCATAGGCCTTATCGGCCTGCGCCTGCTGGCGCTTGGTGACCTCCAGGTACTGCGCTCTTTTTACTTCGAGATCGCGCTGGGCCTCAGCCTGCTTGGCCAGCGACAGGTTTTCGGCAAGCACGCGGTCCTGATCGGCCTGGGCCTTGGCGACGGCGGCCTCTCGTTGGGCAAGAGCGCGCTTGATAGCGGTGTCGCGGTCGGCTTCGGCGGCGGCGACGTCAGCGTCGCGCTTGATGCGGGCAACGTCGGGCCGGCCCATGTTGGTGATGTATTCGTTCTTGTCGCGGACCTCCTTGATGGTGAACGAGATCACCTCGAGGCCCATCTTGTTCATGTCGTCGGCGCAGGTCGAACGCATGCGGTCGGAGACCATCTCCGGCTGCTTGACGATTTCTTCCACCGTGAGCTGCCCGATGATGCCGCGCAGGTGGCCTTCCATCACCAGCCGGATCAGGCCTTCGCGCTGGTCCGGCGTCTTGGTCAGGAACTGTTCGGAAGCGGTGAGGATCGATTCCGTGTCTGACTTCACCTTGATCTGGGCGACGGCTTCCACCGTGACCGCGACACCCTGCTTGGTATACAGGTCCTGCTGCGGCGCTACGTCGAAAGACATCAGTTCGAGAGAAAGCTCGCGGCAGTTTTCGATCATTGGAAAAATGACGGTCCCGTGGCCCTTGATGACGCGAGTACCGCGGAAGCCGTACACAACCAGCGCTTCGTGCGGTCCTGCCTTGCGATAAAGCCTGGCCAGCAAGCTCATCAGAAACATGAGCACCAGGACCAGCATTCCGATTACGATCCAGATTTCAACCAGCGGATAACCGAACATAAACCCTCCTCCTCGCAAAAGTCTTTCAGTGGGCAAACTGACGGATGCGATCAATATCCTGCATAATGCGGGCGGGATCGTTGTGGCCAAGAATCACATCGCCCTCTGTGGTGCGGATGCGCACGACCCGGTTTCCCCAGACGTAGGCGCGCGAGCGGCCCACCCCGCGAATGCCGTAGCCACGCAGCGTGTTCCAACTCTCCTGGTCGTAACTGACGATGCTTTTAACAGGGATCGATCGCAGCCGGTAACCGAGGGTGTGAACTTCCACCCCGTACTGGGTAAAGAAATATTGGAAGCCGCTCCAGGCCGACGCGGTGATCAGGAAGAACAGCCCGCACAGGATCAAGCTCGCCGCGCGTACACCTGCAGGCAGAACGGCCAGCGACAGGACCGAGCCGACGGTCAGCACCAGGAAAAAGAAGGCAAAAAAGGACGATGCGTGGGTCTCCTCTGCAATTGGGCTGGCGGCGGGCAGCGGTTGCCCGCGTTGCAGCCTGAGGTACAGCGCCATAAACACGATCACCGCCCCGGGAACGACGGCGACGAGCCAGTCTCCATGGATCGGTTCTCCGGTCAGGTTGTACTGAATGACCTTGTCGTTGATGGCGACCAGGAAGCCGAGCACGACGTAGAAAAATCCCAGCATCACCCAGGAGATGGCGCCATTGTGCGAGGCGCGCTGTGAGACATATGCCACGGCGGTGAAAATGATCAGGACAAATACGATCATGCCCAGGGTGAAGTAGAGTGCTGTCTCGCGCGGCATCCAGCCATTCGGCCGCCAGTCGGCGTTGAAGTGAGTTGCCATGCGTTGCGGCAAACGATCCCATGCCAGCCAGAAGCGCAGGGCGGTGAACGGCACGGCCAGCCACATCAGCCACATCGCGAATTGAAAGGTCTTGCGGTTCATGGTGTCCCTCGTTGCGGGGCAGCCGGATTACGGCTCTTCTCCGGCGAGTTCCGACCACATGCGAACGTAGGCAATTCCTCTTTCGTATCGGGTCACCACCACTTCGGTGCCCTTGGCGATGGCGGAACCATCTTCGGAGCGAGCGCCGCAAACGCGACGCGTTCCGGCTTGCGAATAGATAATTTCTCCGGTGCCGCCTTCGCGAATCGGCACGCAAAGTTTCCCGAGCACGCCGACCATGTCGAAGTCGGCGGGATCGAGGTTCTCTTCCCTGGAACTCAGCACGCGGCTCAGGAACAGGTAAATCAGTGACGCGCCGCCGAGACCGCTGAGCAGCGCGATACCCAGGCCCATGGCGAACCACATGCGAGAAAAGCGCGTGAGCAGATAACCGATTCCGCCAAACCAAGCCAAAAACGCGGCCAGGGTCACAAGATTGAAAGGCGAAATCTGCGTGCCGCCGTTTGGGGTCGCGTGCGGAGCATGTGCAATGTGACCGTCAAGGACATGCGGCAAATGCACGTGCCAGTGCAGGCCTCCGGCCAGGAACGAGACCATGCTGAACGTGAACCCCAGCGCGAAACAGACGAGATAGAAATTCTCCCAACTCATCGCGATGGCCTCCCTTCGCCGCTTCCCGCAGATCCAGGCTTGAGCGCTTCCAGCAAACGGTCGGCCAGGCCCGGCGTCTCGAGGATTGCGCCGAGAAGAATCAGAGAGCGTCTCGTATCTTTCTGGCGCGCAGCCTTGATCAGTACGTCGCTCACCTCAGGATCGCTGGCGAAGCGCTCCGAACCCTGCAACAGCCAGACATCCAGTTGGCCTTCGGTGGTGCGCAGGTCGGAAACCAGTTCCGTGTGATATCCCTCGGGATCATCCACGAGAAAACCGGGATGCACTTTGAAGAACTTCGCCAGCAAACTGCGGGTGGCCTGCGTCATGTGCGGACGCGTGCCGTTTTCCATCTGGGACATGTAGGACTGGCTGATGGCCTTGCCCTGCTCTTTCCTGATGGCGCGCACGACCTCGAGCTGAGTCATGGGGCGGCCCAGGTTGCGCAGGCTGCCTTCGACTTCGCGGAGGTACCGTAATTTCTCGCCCAGCGTCATATTACAAATCGCAATAGTAATATCGCTATTTGTGATTTACGTCAAGGACGCGATTTAGCGCCTTTTCATAGGTTTGTAGAAGATGCCATTGCGAGATTCACAGAGATTGGGCAACAGAGATCGCAAGTGCCAGTGCCATCCCTCATGGCGAAGCTGGGCGGTGCTAGAGCCTAGGTCCGGCTTTGCTCGTTGCCGAGAGCCCGCGGGCGCTGCCTACTCCATGACTTCGTAGTGTTTGACGCAGGGATCAAGGTGCAGCAGGTACTTCGTGTCTTCGGGATAGTACTTGGCTTTTTCGAGGTCGTCTCCGGCGAAGGTGCGGATCGCGTCGTAGGAATCCCAGAGCGTGATGAGAGTGAATTCACACTTACCCTCGTGGACGCGGCGCAGCACCTGGATGCCGAGGTTCCCGGGAATGGAAGTGTACTCGTCGAGGCCGGTTTTCTTGAGGTATTCGAAATAGGTGTCCTTGTCGGATTCGCGGACCAGGCCGGTCCAGATGCGTGCGATCATTTCTGTTGCCTCCGCTGCAGAGCTTCGCTCGGCTGAGAGCCGAGGGAGCTGTCCTACAAGAGGATGAAAAATGCATGGGGTAGGCCACAAATAAAAAACGCCTCCGCTGCCGGAGGCGTTTTGCACGTCTAACTCGACAACTACTGACGGCGGTTGTTGTGCTTCGCTTTGTAGATGGCGCGCGAGGCACGATTTTCCTGACCTTTGATCTGATGACGCTCCTGCGGGGTCAGGCTGCCACCGTTGGCGGCGCGATCCTTGGCAACTTCTTTGTCGATACGCGCCTGGTTCTTCTCTAAACGAGCGGCTTCAGCAGAAGTCAGAGAACCATTCGCGACACCGCGGCCGATACGGTCCTGCTGGTTTTCCTGGCGCGCGTCCACCCGGTTCTTCGGGTCCTGGTTCTCGACCTTCTGCGCATCGTGCTTCTGGTTATAGATCTGCTTCGACAGATGCGCCTGCTGCTGATCCAGCTTGGCGCGATCGGCAGCGGTCAGTTTGCCGCCGTTCGCGGCGCGCATTCTCTGTTCTTCCCTGGCCAAACGCGCCTGGTTACGTTCGATGCGGGCGGCTTCGCCCGGGGTCAACGAGCCGTTCTCGATCCCGCGGCCGATCCGGTCTTGCTGGTAATCCTGACGCGAATCGATGGTGGAATGATTCTGCTGCGGCGGCTCAGGCGCCGGGGAGGTTTGCGCAACGGCCGGCAACATCATGGCTGCCAGCGCGGTACCGAGAAATGCGGTCTTCACGAAATTGGTCATATTCTTTATCGCTCCTGCGAAATTTTAGCGTTCCTTGTATTTCGCGCCGGAACCTTGTTCCGCGCTGTCAGTAGGTCAAACACGTAGATTTCGAAAATGTTGCGGCGGATCCTGTGGATTGTTTCTTAAGTCTTTTGGCAGCAACAGTGTCAGTAGTACATGTCCATGATTTCCCCATCCAAAGTAAGGGACTTAGCAAGGGTAACCAGCGAGGTTACAGGCCGGCTTCAATACGCGACCTGGGGTCGAGGTAGTCGCGCAGCGCGTCTCCGATGAAGTTGAAAGCGAGCACCGCGAGCATGACGGCCAAGGCAGGGAAAATGACCAGATGCGGGGCGTCGAACAGATGCGAGCGGGCGTCGTTCAGCATAGCGCCCCAACTGGCGGTAGGCGGGGGAACCCCCAGGCCCAGAAAACTCATGGTGGCTTCGGCAAGGATGGCGCCCGCCATCCCGATGGCAGCCTGCACGATGATGGGTTGAATGATGTTGGGGAGAATGTGGCGAACAATGATGCGAAGATCACTGGCGCCGAGAGCGCGGGCGGCTTCGACAAATTCCCTCTCGCGGGCGGCAAGGACCTGGGCGCGAACCAGGCGCGCGTAACCAACCCATCCGCCAAGCGAAAGCGCCAGAATGAGATTGAAGATTCCGGGGCCGCGAAAAGCCACAAACGCGATGGCGAGGAGAATTCCGGGAAACGAGAGAAATGCGTTCATCACGACCACATTGACGAAGCGGTCAATGCGGCCTCCGTAATATCCGGCGATGGATCCGATAATGAGGCCGAGGGCCAAGGATGCGGCAACGACACAGCTTCCGACAAGCATGGAAATGCGTGAACCGTAGATGAGGCGCGAGAGGATGTCGCGGCCAAGTTCGTCGGTGCCACACCAGTGCATGAGCGAAGGTGGATTCAGGCGGGCCGGGAGATTGATGAACGCGGGGTCCTGTGGCGCGATCCACGGGGCGAAGATGGCAAACACGGTGAATATAGCGACTAAGACTACACCCGTCGCCGCGAGCGGGTTGCGGCGGGCGGTTTGGCGGAACGAGATGGTGGCGGTGGACATTTAACTGGCTCGGATACCGTCAAGTTCGTTTCGGGATGTTACGTACCTTGGGTTTTACGAACGGATTTTCGATCCGAACACCTGCGAGTGTTTGTCCAGCATTCAGGTCCTCCGAAACAATTCGCTCCGCGCCCGTCTTGATGGCAGCAGCGACGATGAGCGCGTCCCAGAAACCGATTTTGCACTCGTCCTCGATCCGAAATGCAGTGTCGACTTCCGCTGCGGTTGTCTCAGCGCACCAGATAAAGTAACTGTGCACTACACGCCTCGCCAAGTTCTTTGGAAGTGGCGACGCAATCTTACGAGTGACATTGACGTAAAACTCCTGCAGCACCTGCACGCTGAGAAGCCCAGCCCTGTCGGTCCACAACTCCCGCAGCAACGCACCGGCGGTCTCGTGCTTGACGCCGGCGTCGGCGTCGTGGGCATAAATCAAAATGTTGGAATCGACGAAAGTCTTAACGCTCATGCCACTCGTCACGGGTTCCACGAATTGCCCCGCCCAAATGGAAGGCTTGATCCAAGAGTGTGAGAGCCTGGCGCTCAGATTGACTATAAGCTTCTTCCTGGTCAACCAAGAACTGGATCTGGTCAGCAAGAAGAGCGCTGATCGATGAGCCCTTGCGGGCGGCGAGAATTTTCGCCTTCCGCAAAGTCTGCTGAGTCAGGCTCAGAGTTATGTTTTGCTTTGTCATGAAGATACTGGAGCGGGCGGGCTCCACGTATAATACGTGTAACACGTAAGATACGTGATTGTCAATATGAGCGTACTTACTGCCTGATCCTCGGGTTCGCCAGCGAGTAGACGAAGTCTGTCAGGAAATTCACCGCCACGTAGGTCAAGCCGATGGCCAGGATGCATCCCTGCACGAGGTAATAGTCGCGATTGCTGATGGCTTGAATGGTGAGCCGTCCGATGCCGGGCCAGGAAAAAATCGCCTCGGTCACGATCGCTCCCGCTAAGAGCGCGCCGAACTGCAGGCCCAGAACCGTGACTACCGGGATGAGTGCGTTGCGCAGCGCATGACGGTAAACAACCGTGTTTTCCGAAAGGCCCTTGGCGCGCGCGGTGCGGATGTAGTCCTGGCTGAGTTCTTCGAGCATCGAGGTGCGCACCATGCGGGTCAGAATGGCGGCCAAGGCTCCGCCCATGGTGATCGCCGGCAGGACCAGGTGAGCAAACGTACCTGAGCCGGACACCGGCAGCAGACCGAGCTTGATGGCGAAAAGCAAAATCAGGATAGGACCGAGTGCGAAGTTGGGAAACGACAGGCCGAACAGGCTTACTACGCTCAGCACGCGATCGTCCCAGCGATTGCGGCGGCGGGCTGAACGGGCGCCGGCAGGAACCGCGAGCAGAATCGCGACCACCAAGGCGGCAATCGTAAGCTGCAACGTATACGGATAACGCTGGAGAATCAGAGCGCTGACGCTCTGGTTAAAGCGGATGGAAGGCCCAAGATTTCCGCGAAGCACTCCTTTCCAGTATTCGAGATATTGGGTTGAGAGCGGCTGGTCGAGCCCGTAGGCATGGCGAGCCGCAGCAACATCGGCGCCGGGCGCGCCTTCGCCCAACATCTGTAGCACCGGGTCCCCGGGAACGAGATGGATCAACAGGAAAACCACCGAAACCACGAGCCAGACGACCGGAAGGGTGTAAAGAAGACGGTGACCGAGGTAGCGAATCATTCGAAAATAGAAAGACAGTTGGTCGTTTTAAGAACTCAGTCTCCCGCGTGCTGCATGGCGGTGGCTTCCAGCTTTTCGATTCTTACTTTCGCGATACGATGGCCATCCATCTCTTCGACCCTATAACGATGTCCTTCATAGTTGAAGGCATCGCCCACCTTCGGAATGCGTTGCAGGCGCGCGAGGACAAATCCAGCCAGGGTTTCAAAGCCGGCATCCCGCGGGAGCAGCAGATCGTACTGCGATTCGAGGTCGCGGATGTTGACCGCCCCTTCCAATAGTCCGGAGGTCTGCCCCTCCAGGACCGCGGGAGCAGTTGAAACTGTATCGAACTCGTCTTCGATCTCACCGACGAGCTGTTCAAGAATATCCTCCGCGGTAATGACTCCGGCGGTCGACCCGAACTCATCTACTACCACGGCAAGGTGGCGCTTGCGCTGTTTGAACTCCTGCAACAACTCCATCAAGACCTTGGTTTCGGGAACGACCAGCACGTCACGCATGATCTGGCTGACGCGCATGTTGCTGATCCGCGAGGCCGTGGGCTGATTGGGACCGAGGCGAAGGCGGGTCCAGCGCATCAGGTCTTTCGAGAACAGTACGCCGATGATGTGCTCGGGTCCGCGCTGCGGATCGTAGATAGGAATGCGGGAGTGTTGGTCCTCGACGATACGAGTCAGGGCGTCTTCCAGGGTTAGGTCGCCGGGCAGCGAGAAGATATCCGGCCGCGGGACCATGACTTCACGAACACTGATGTTCTCCAACTCGAGCGCATTGTGGATGATCTCCTCCTGGAAAGGGGGGATCTGTCCAAACTGGCGGCTGGCGGTGACGATCAACTTGAGCTCATCGGGCGAGTGCACGGTCCCCTGGCGAACACGATGCGACCCAAACAAGCGTAGAACAGTGCCGGCCGCACGGCTCATGAGGTAAAGGGCGGGACGGGCGATGGTGAGGAAAAAGTCCATGGGGGCGGCCACGGCAAGCGCGACCTGTTCGCCCCGCTGCAGGGCCAGGGATTTGGGGACCAGTTCGCCCAGGATGACGTGCAGGCAAGTAATAATGAAAAAGGCGAAAACAATGGCAATGCCGTGGGCATAGAGGCCGGCATGAGGGATCTGCCCGATCGAGCCCTCGACCATGTGCGCGAGGATCGGTTCCCCCACCCAGCCCAGACTCAAGCTGGTTAGCGTGATTCCCAGCTGAACCCCGTTGACGACCTCGTCCAGGTTGCGGTGAAGTTTCAGAACGGTACGGGCGCCGATACGGCGGGCCTCAATCAGTTGCTGGATGCGGGTATCGCGCAGGCTGACCAGCGCGAACTCCGCGGCAGCGAAGAAGGCGTTGGCGGCTACCAGAAGCAGAATGACGAACACCCGAAGCAACACGAATGCAGTCATGAATTAGTGCTAATACTAACATTTCAAAGGGTGTACTGCACTCCCTGGAAGGGGGCCATGTTGTACAATACCAGGTACTCAGACAATGAATCTCTTTCCTGTGCGGGCAGTTAGAAAGTTCCCCACAGGACAAATTTTTCCGATTTTTGCAGGTCACCCACGCATCATTTCCTGCTTTCATTTCCCAACACGGGCGGTCTAACGCAACGGCAGGCCCGAGTTAGGTTGATGCCGAGATCAAGAATCCAGGGAACCAAACACAGCCGGTCTTCGTACCATTCAACGCAGGCGGATTGCACCCCAGGAGGAAGTTGTGAACGGTAATGGCAATGGCAAGAAGAAACGTCGTAAGCGGATCATTTACGGCATAGTGGCCGCGGTGCTGGTCCTGGTAGTGGTGGGGGGTCTCATCGCAGCAACCAGCGGAGGCACCAAGATCGATCCGACCAAGCTGGCAAAGGTGGAAAAGGGCGACCTGGCGAAGAGCGTGGTGGCAACCGGAAAAGTTACGCCCATCACCAAGGTGGAAGTGAAGTCCAAGGCCAGCGGAATTGTGAAGCGACTCCTGGTGGATGCCGGCGACCGCGTGAAGAAGGGTCAACTCCTGGCGCAACTCGACAAGGAAGAAATCTCGGCGCAAGTGGAGCAGTCGCGGGCCGCGCTGGAAGCTGCGCAAGCCAGCGCAACAAGTTCCCAGGCCGATTACGAGCGAGCCAAGGTTGATGCCGAAGGCGTAGACATCCCGATGTTGAAGCGCGCCTACGACCGGGCGCAAGGCATGGCGAAGGACGGCGTGGTTTCCGTTTCCGCCCTCGACGAGGCGCAGAAGAACTACGAACTGGCGCTCAATAAACAGAACGTGGCCAAGGCGCAGGTAAACGTGCTCAAGGCGAAAATTGCGCAAGCCAAAGCCGAGGTCGCCAAGGATGCGGCGAACTTAAGGCAACTGGAAGAACAGCTCAGCTATACCGATGTGCTGTCGCCGATTGATGGGATCGTGCTGTCGCGCGATGTGGAGATGGGCGACGCAGTGAGTTCCATCCTGGTGTTGGGATCCTCGGCGACGCTGATCATGACTCTCGGCGATACCAGCGAGGTGTACGTAAAAGGCAAGGTGGACGAGAGCGATATCGGCAAGGTCTACCTGGGACAGCCGGCGCGGATCAAGGTGGAGTCGTTCAAGGACAAAAGTTTCAATGGGCGAGTCACGAAGATTTCCCCGATGGGAGTAGAGAAGGACAACGTGACTACGTTCGAAGTGCGGGTATCAATCAACAATCCCGGCGGCGAATTGAAGGCCGAAATGACCGCCAACGCCGAGATCATCCTGGAAGAACACAAGAATGTGCTGCAGATTCCGGAAGGCGCAATTCTCTACGACAAGGACAAGAAAGCTTCGGTGGAGATTCCCGACCCCAAGGCGAAGGACGGGAAGAAAAAGTTGGCTGTGAATATCGGGATCTCGAACGGAGCCAAGACTGAACTGCTGGGCGGACTGAAAGAAGGCGATCAGGTGGTCTTGCAGTAACAGGTTTGTAAGGTCCGCCTCCGAGTTTCGGACCCGGCGGTCACAAGGTGGCACGGTGCGGACCGTGCCCCTTTTTTTATGAATATTCGCAGGAGCTGCCCATGAGAAAAATGAAGCTAGTCCCAATCGTGATCTGCTGCTTGATTTCCCTGACCGCAGCCGCTTCGGTCCAGGGAACGTTCCAGAAAAACCTCACCGTGAGTGGCCCGGCTACGCTGGAAATCTACACTCGTTCCGGCGATGTGGACATCCGGACCGGGGGACCGGGGACGATCGCCATCACGGGAAAGATATGGGTGAACGATCATTGGTGGGATGGGGGAAGTCATCGCGGGGACGTGAGCGAAGTCGAGAAGAACCCTCCGATTCAGCAGAACGGCAGCAACGTCCGCATCGACTATCCCAACAGCAGAGACATTTCAATCAGCTTCGAGATCACGGTCCCTGCCGACACCACCGTGCGCACTCACACGGGTTCGGGAGATCAGCGCATTGACGGATTGAAAGCGGCCGCCCAATTGGAGAGCGGATCCGGCGACATGCGTTTGCGGGACCTGGAGGGAGGAGTGCGACTGCACACCGGCTCGGGAGATGTCGAGGCGCAAGACATGAGCGGAGCATTCACAGCCGAGGCAGGAAGCGGAGACATCCAGTTCGATCAAAAAGGAGCCGGAGACGTCCAGGTGCATACCGGATCGGGAAATATTGATCTTCGCAACGTGCACGGGGCGCTGCATGCCGAGGCCGGCAGCGGCGATATGACGGTTGACGGGGTGCCAACCGGGCCGTGGGAGTTTCGCACCGGCTCCGGAAATGTCGAACTGCGATTGCCGAAGGATGCTTCCTTTGACCTGGATGCAACCACCAGTTCCGGTTCCCTGAATGTGGACCATCCTGTAACCATGACGGTACAAGGGGACGTGGAGAGGTCCCGACATTCGGCCCGCGGCAAAGTAGGTGGCGGCGGGCAGAGGCTCACGGTGCATACGGGTTCTGGAGACATTCGCATTTACTGAAAGGAGAAGCGATGCGCAAAACCACGAAACCACTGTGGTGCTCACTGGGTGTGTTGTTCGTGTTGTTTGCCGTCCCGATGTTTGGGGCGGAAGGCCAGTTTCAGCGCACTCTCTCGGTGAACGGGGCGGTTAGTATCGATCTTTCTACCGGCTCGGGAAGCGTTCAGGTGCGCACCGGAGGATCAAACCAGGTCCAAGTGACCGGGCGGATCAAATCTACTGACTGGTTCACAGGTGGGGCCGAGGAGAGGATCAAGCGGATTGAGGCAAATCCTCCGATACAGCAAAGCGGCAACAGCATTCGGATTGGGCACCTTGATGATCCGGAGCTGCGAAGAAATATTTCCATCAGTTACGAATTGATGGTTCCAGCGGAGACGCAGCTGCGATCGGAGACTGGTTCCGGAAATCAGACCATTGACGGAATCAAAGGCATTCTGGAAGCGCAGGCGGGGTCTGGAGGATTGCGGATCTCGAACATAGGCAATTCGGTCAGGGCGAGCACGGGTTCGGGCAATATTGACATTGATCATGTGCAGGGCTCGGTGCGGGCCAAGGCAGGGAGCGGTTCCATTCATGCCACTGGGATTGCGGGCGGCTTCGAAGCGGATACGGGTAGCGGGCGGGTGACGCTGGAACAGACCGCGCCGGGCTCGGTTCGCATCGGCACGGGTTCGGGTGGTATGGAGTTACACGGTGTGCGCGGATCGCTCGAAGCGCGCGCCGGAAGCGGCGGCATTCGCGCGGATGGCGATCCTACGGGAATGTGGCTGCTGCGTACCGGATCGGGGACGGTGCAATTGCGCGTGCCTGCGAGCGCAGCGTTTGATCTGAATGCGCATACCAGCTCAGGCTCAATCTCGGTGAACCATCCGGTGACCGTCGAGGGCTCGATGGGAAAGAAGGAGATTCACGGGAAGGTGCGCGGCGGCGGAGTGCCGGTCGAGGTCACTACGGGATCGGGAAATATAGAGATCGAGTAGGGCTCCCGTTGTGCACGCGAGATCCCTCGCAAGCTGGGGATGACTTCTTCCTTTTAAGGGAGTTCAGTTCGATGAAACGTTGAGACCACTGCCCGATCAGCGCAGGCCTTCGACCATGTAAAGGTCGGAGAGGTCGCGCACGTAGCTATAGGCGTACCAGCGGAGGTCGGGAGTGACATCGAATATATTGGCGATAAAAACGCCGACCCGGTCCGGAGGCACCAATTCCTTCCAGGGCTTTTTCTCCCCTGTGAGCGTGTTGTACCGATACAACTTCATGGGAACTCCCAGTTGCCCGGCTCCGATGACATAGCGGCCTGTGTTCCCACTCTGCGGGAAAGCAAGATTCGGGATTTTCGCTATTACAGTTCGTGGCTGTCCGCCCGAAATCGGGTAGAAGGTCAGTACATCTCCCTGGCGGGAGACGACCTCCTTTCCATCTTCGGTAGGAAATCCCTGTACGCCCTCCGGCGTTACCGGGGTGAGCGTCTTGCACCCCATATCGCAAACGTAGGATCGCGTTTGTTTGCCGGACTCCCGCCCTGTGATCATTAAATGCTGGCCGTCGGGAAGCCAGACCGCGAGGTCATAGTCGAAGTCGGGTCGGGAAAGATTTTTCGGCTCGCCGGCATGGGTTGGCAGCAACCACAACTGCTGCGGCTGTCCGGGAATAATCGAAGCCACCCATTTGAGATCGGGAGACAAGCCCCACGGGGTGCCGTCGCCGAGACGGATGGCGGGCGAACCGTCGGTGGCACGCATGTAGGCGGAATACTTCTGGCCGCCGCCGTCGCCCTCTTCAGAGAAGAAAATCCACTTGCCGTCCGGAGAGATGCGGGTGATGAGGGACCAATCCTGCCAGCTCAGATCGGTTTCCGAATCGTGGCCGGGAAAGAGACCGGCAATCCCGCGGCGGCGGTTTTCGCGAATGAACAGCACGCGGCCATCGGAGATGACGTCCTGCAGCACCATTCCACCCGCTCCGGCCCACACCAGACGCTGATGTCCGTCGAGATCCACCGCGAACAGATTACTGGAGAGATGAATATTGGAACCGGTGAACCAGATTTCCTTGCCCGAAGGTCCCCACGCCAGGCCGCGAACGTCGGAGAATGAGCCAGTGAGTTGCCGTCGTTTACCTTCACGATCCACGACCGCGATCGTACCCAGGCTGTCCCAGCGAATGGGATGTTCGACAAAGGCGACGCGATTGCCGTCCGGCGAAATTCGCACATCGTCCACCCAGCCTTGGGTCTCGTAGAGCGTCTTGCCTTGCGGGTATTCCAGCACGACGGCCCGGTTGGTTAATCGCGCAAGAGCGAGGGACTGGCCGTCGGGAGCCCAGTCGGCGCTGCCTACGGCTTCGTTCAACTCGCGCGGCGAGCCGCCGGTGAGCGGGAGGCGGGCCAAAGTTCCGCCGCCGGCGTTGGCCTGTATGTAGGTATGGTTGAGCGTGATGGCGAGTTCATCTTGTTTGGAGATCGCGAGGATGCTGCTGTTCTTCAGGCCGAGCTCGCGAGACTGCGGCGCGTCGGGGCGAGTGGTGTAGATCTGAAGCGGCTCGTCGCCGAATGCCGCGCTGTACACGATGGTATGACCATCCGGCGAGAATCGCGCGGCGCTCACGTGCCCGCCGCGAAAGGTCAGGCGGGTAAAGAGCGGGGCCGGAGATTGGATGCTTGCATGCCCTGCCCAGAACGCCGCAGCAGCCACCAGCAGCAGCACGGGAAGCGCAATGAGCAGCGGAGTGCGATAACGCGCAATGCTTGATACCCGCGATCCGACCGCCGGCTTGGTGGAACTGCTCAGCGACGACAGGCTCTCCAGATCGAAGGCCAGATCACGAGCCGATTGGAACCGCATTGCCGGCTCTTTCTCCAGGCAATGCCGGACGATGCGATCCAGCCCCGGCGTGACATGCAGTCCGCTTTCCCCAAGGTCCGGCGGATCTTCTTTCAGGATCGCATTCATGGTCTCGACGCCCGAGTCTCCTTTAAACGCGCGCTTACCGGAAAGCATCTCGTAGAGGATGGCCCCGAAGCTGAAGAGATCGGAGCGATAATCGAGAGGTTTGCCGCGTACCTGCTCCGGCGACATGTAGCCGACGGTTCCCATCACGGTGCCGGGCTGGGTCGGATCAGGCGCGCTCATGGTTGCGGTGTGGACTGAGGAGCCGCCGTCGGAAATTGCCAGCTTGGCCAATCCGAAATCGAGAATCTTTATGCGACCGTCTTTGGTGATAAAGACGTTGTCAGGCTTGAAGTCACGATGCACAATCCCCTTTTCGTGCGCTGCCGCGAGTCCGCGCGCCATTTCCACCGCGTACTCGGTGACGCGCCGCTGGGACAATGGACCGGCATTCATCTTCTCGCGCAGAGTCTGACCTTCGAGAAGCTCCGAAACGAGATAGTGAATATGGTCCTGGGCCCCCACATCGTGAATGGCGAGGATATTAGGGTGATTGACTGTGCTAAGGACTCTGGCCTCGTGCTCGAAGCGCTGGAGGCGGTCGGGGTCGCGGGCAAAGGCCTCGGGCAATATCTTGATGGCAACTTCGCGGGCGAGGCGGATATCGCGGGCACGATAAACTTCGCCCATTCCGCCCGCACCGATTGGAGATTGGATCTCGTACGGCCCGAGTTTGGTCCCGGAAGTGAGTGGCATGCTGGCGGGGCCATTATAGACCGGAGTAGCCGAGGCGGAATGGGAGTTGGTTCGCATTACCCTCGGAACCTTGACGCTGTTCCGATCTCGGATTAGTGTCGGAATTTACAGGGAGAATTTCGCCTGCAGCGAGGTTAACCATTGGCTCATCGCCCGATCGTAACTCTGACCACGGACTTCGGAACCAGCGACCACTTTGTGGGCACGATGAAAGGAGTGATCCTGGAAATCGCTCCGGAAGCAGAGATCGTGGACATCTCTCATGCCGTGCAGGCATTCGATGTGCTGGACGGCGCGCTCACCATTTCGCAGGCGTATTCGTATTTTCCGCCGCGCACAGTGCACCTGGTCGTAGTCGATCCCGGGGTGGGGACCGCGCGCCGGCCCATCATAGCCAGCACCGACCAGCACCATTTTGTGGCTCCTGACAACGGCGTGCTTTCGTTGATCTACGGACGCGAGGAGCGTCTGCGCGTACGGCATGTGAGTTCCACCCATTATTTCAGGGAGCCGATCAGCAACACGTTCCATGCCCGCGACATCTTCGCGCCCGTGGCCGCGTACCTCGCCAAGGGGGTGGACAGCGAGAAGTTTGGAGACGAAATTGAAGACTTCGTTCGCTTCAACTCTCCCAAGCCAAAACCGGTGAATGCCGAGACGCTGCGGGGCGTGGTGTTGAAGGTGGACCGCTTCGGCAACCTCATCACCAACATCACTCCGCAGGATGCGCCCATGCTGTTCGCTGAGCAGCCTCCAGCATTCAAGATCGTGGTAGGGAAACAGGAGATCACGGAGATGAAGACTTCCTATGCCGAAGGAGCTCCGAATGAGATCTTCGGGATCCTGGGCAGCATGGGATTTCTGGAGATTGCGACGAACCGCGGTCCGGCGGCGCAAATCCTTGGCGTCGGGAAGGGTTCGGACGTTAGCGTAGTTGTGGGTGCGGCCGCAGCAGCACGCAACGGCAACTAAGTAGCTCCAGGCACTTGCGACTCTCAACGCGAGAGTGGCACCCTGGTTGCCATTCGTCACGGATAGCCGATGATGTTAGATTTTTGAACAGGATTGTGAAATTTGCTGCCTCACACAACGAGGCCCCAACTATCCTCATCTGACGTTAGCTAAGGAGTTACCCTGTCATTGCGCCCCGCAGATCAGCCTTCGGTTCTCCTGGTTGAGGACGAACCGGGCATTCTGACCACTTTCGAGGCGATTCTCGCTGAGGAAGGGTTCCGTGTCACGGCGGTTGCGACCTACCATGCCGCGGCGCCGATCCTCCGGCAACAATCCTTCGACGCGGTGATTACGGAATTGAACCTGGAAGGGAACGATCTCGGTCTAAGGCTTGCCAGTGAGCTCAAGAAGCGAAAGAAGCCTCCCGCGATCGTCATCTACACGGGATATCCCACTGTGCAGCAGTTGCGCGAGGCGCTCAGACTGCGAGTGGATTACGTCGCTTTGAAGCCTGTGGATCTGAACGAAATCAAGGCCGCATTGCGGAGACTGATTGCCCGGCGCTCCGCCTCTCCCGTGCTGTCTTATTGACTTGCCCGCCCAGACCTCCTGGAAAGTGCTAAAATCAAGCTAATTTCAGCTCAGAAACCCCAAACATGTCGGTTAAGCGCTCGCTCCTCCTTCTAGTTGACGACGAAAGCAGCATTCTGCAAACGATGCGCCGCCTCTTTGAGGAGGAAGGCTATGAGGTCGCAACCGCGGGTGGCTCGGCAGAGGCCCTGGAATACCTCCAGGACAATGGAAACATCGACGTGCTGATCACAGATTTGAACATGGAAGCGGAGGACATCGGACTGGAAGTGGCCCGAGCAGCGCAGAGACTCAGGCCGAAGCCGGCAGTGGTGATTTGTACGGGTTACGCGAACTTGTCGAACTCGCGCTCCGCCCTGGATATGGGAGTGGACTACCTGGCCCTAAAACCGGTGGAGCCCACAGAGCTGATTGGAGCGGTCAAGCGCCTGGTATTGCGGCGCAGTCATGCGAGGGACCGAGTATGAGCTCGAACACAGGCTCCCAGGGCTCCAAGCGGATGGCGCTGATTGTGCATTCCGATATGGGTGTGCTTTCGTCATTTCAGTCTGCGCTTTCGGAAAAGGGCTTTGTCACGATCGTTGCCCGCGATCTCGCGACCGCGCTACTGGCCATTACCCATCATTACTTTGATGTGGCGATCGTGTCGTCACGGTTGGCTGAGGGAGGCGATGGCTGGCCGCTGGCGGGAGTGCTGCACCTGGTGTTTCCCAGCGCTTTTGTGGGCGTGCTCTCGCCCACTGAACCGGACGTCCTCACCCTGCAATCCGCGATCAACTATGGAGTTCGCGAAGTGTTCCTGCAGAGTCACCCGCCACAGGAAGTGGTAGGGACGGTGCTTGCGCACATGGATGGTCCCACGGAAAAAGGCCGTTCCAAGCGGCTGCAATAGGTTAGTGGCTTCCCGCCTTGGGATGAACATGACGTTCCATCTCAGCTGTCCACTTCAAAAAGCGCCAGAGGCTGGAACGTTCGTGCCAGACAAATTCCCAGAATTCCAGAAAGCCAATTTGCTGCATCTTTACGCCACAATAGGTTTCCACACGCCACAGGAGATAGGGGCTCCTCCACGGGGTCAGGCGATGTCCGCGGGTCGCGTTCCATAAGAAGCGAATCATGTAGCGCATGGAATAGCCAGTATAAGCGGCATGCCCGGAAGTGGTGCCGTCATTTGCTAGAATTCGATTGCCGCTCGCGGTACCTTTCGAATGACCGATCCCGATGCACGCCAACGCGCCGAGGAACACTATTACGCAGCGCTCGATTTGTTTTCAGAGGGGAAACATGAGGATGCGCTCGCGGAGTACCAGAAGGCCCTCGACGCCGACGCAACGTTTACCGAAGCCATGCATGGGATGGCGCGAGCCTTGCAGGACCTCGGCCGTCTCGACCAGGCCATTGAAGTGGCCCGGCGCATCAGCGAAGTGGACCCGGACGACGTCCTCGCTCACACCAGCCTCTCGGTTCTTTATCAGAAGAAAGGCATGATCCCGGAGGCGGAGGATGAAGGCAACAAGGCCAGGATCCTGGGATGGAAGCAGCAGTTGAAGAAAAGCGGATCCTAGCCGGGCTAGAGGTCGTATTTCTTCATCAGGTGGCGGAAGGAGCGGTAAGAGATCTTCAACAGATCGGCGGCCCGGGTCTGCACCCCGTTGCATTGCGAAAGCGCACTCAGTAGCAGGGAGCGCTCGATATCGGCAACGTACTTTTCCATATCCACGCCGTCGGGGAGAACAGAGCCCGGCGTGATGCTCCCGCTCGCACTGGCCGCGGCCGCCCGCGCTTTAGGACGCTCCACGGGAAGGTCGGCACGCAACTCCTCGCCCATCTCCAGGGCGACTGAACGTTCGATGGTGTTTTCGAGTTGGCGCACATTCCCCGGCCACTCGTAACAGCAAAGCAATTCCAATGACTGTGCGTTCACCGTGGAGATGCTCTTGCCGGCCGCCGGCGCATATTTCTTCAAGAAATGGTTGACCAGGAGCGGGATGTCCTCGCTGCGCTCGCGGAGAGGCGGGACCCGCACCGGGATGACGCTGAGCCGGTAGTAAAGATCTTCGCGGAACCGGCCTTCGCTGACTTCCTTGTCGAGGTCGCGGTTGGTAGCGGCGATCACGCGAACGTCAATGGGAATCTCGGTGGTGCCTCCCACCGGGCGGACGGTGCGCTCCTGCAATACGCGCAGCAGCTTCACCTGCATGGTGAGAGTCATCTCGCTGATCTCGTCGAGGAAGATGGTGCCCCGGTCCGCGACCTCGAACAAGCCACGCTTGTTCTGGTTGGCGCCGGTGAAGGCGCCTTTGACGTAACCGAACAGTTCGCTCTCCAGCAGGGTCTCGGGAAAAGCGCCGCAGTTGATGGAAACAAACGGATCGGTCGCGCGCGGCGAGCATACGTGCACAGCACGGGCCACCAGTTCCTTGCCCGTACCGCTTTCGCCGTGAATCAGAATCGTGCTCTGAGTCGAAGCTACGGTACGGATGGTCTGCTTTAACCTGTTCATGGCTGCGCTCACTCCCACGATGTTATCGAGGGAGTTGCGGGTGGCGGCATCGCGCTTGAAGGCAAAGTTCTGACGGCTAAGCGCCATCTTCTCCAGCGCCCGGTTGATGGCGAGTTTGATCTCGTCAACCAGGCCGGGAGACTTGCGAATGTAATCGCTCGCACCGCCGGCTTTGACCGCCTCGACGGCGGCCTCGTAGTCATCCACCGCGGTGATCAGAATCACGGCCGACTCCGGGGAGACCTGGTGGGCGAAGCGCAGCACTTCGATGCCATTGATGTTCGGCATGCGGATGTCGGTGACCACCACGTCGTAAATGGCGCCTTCCAACTTGCGCTTGGCAATTTCTCCGGAATTCACGGTCTCGACCTTGTGCCCATCCCTGCGCAAGGCGATGTCGAGCATTTCGCAGATAGAGCGCTCGTCGTCGCACACCAGAATGTTACCCATGAGTGCCCCCTGATGCGGTCGCAGCTTTCGCGGCGCTTATCGCGCCTTCGCGTTGCGGAACGTGTTCGCGCTCGCCGGCGCGTGCAGAACCGGCCAGGCGGCGCAAGCGCAGGACGAAGGAACTTCCCTGCCCGACATTGGAACGCGCCCAAACTTTCCCGTCGTGCGCCTGCACGATCTGGTACACGATGGCGAGGCCAAGGCCGGTGCCGCCCTCAAAATTCGACTGGAAAGGTTCGAAAATTTTCTCGATCAGCTGTGGGCTGATCCCCGGGCCAGTGTCCTCGAAGCTGATCTGCCAGTCCTCCCCAACCGGTTCTACGCGGATGGTCAAGGTTCCGCCGCCGCGCATGGCGCGCACCGCGTTCTCGCAAAAATTCCAAAACACCTGCTTGATCTTGTCGCCGTCCGCCATGGCTTTGGCTTGTTTCACTGCGAAGCGGCGTTGAATTTTGATGCCGGTATTTTGCGCGACCAGGCGATGGCTGAGCAGGGTAAGAGTGTCTTCCAGCAGCGGAATGAGGTCTACTTCCGCGATCTGGTACTGCTTATTGCGGGAGTAGGCAAGAAAATCGGTGATGATGTCGTTCAAGCGGTCGGATTCGCGGGTGACGATCTGCAACAGTCGCCGATGTTCCGGGCTGAGATTGGGCACCTCGCTCAACATGCTCACTGAGCCGGCAATGGAAGTCAGGGGGTTGCGCACTTCGTGCGCGATTGCGGCAGCCAGGCGGCCGACGGCGGCAAGCCGGTCCTGCATGCGAACTTCCCGTTCCAGCCGGCGGATCTCGGTGAGATCGTCCAGCGTGTAAACGTAACCCAGCGTGCCCCGGTCGGGCACGGTCAGGGCAGAAGCAATCACGCGAAAGGTTTTGCGATAGGAGTTGGGCGTGGCGAAACGAACTTCTCCATGGGCGGGCTCGGAGCTTACGTTCGGCAGCGGGTCAAGGAAAAGTTGATGAACCGGCTTGCCGACCAGCTCCGCCTCAGTACGCTGCAGCAGTTTCTGGGCGCCCGCGTTCGCGACGGTGATGCGGCCGTCCAGCCCGGTTGTAATCAGGCCATTGCTGATGGACTGGATGATATTTTCGTGCAAGGCTTGCAGGTTCTCGAGCTCGCCGCTGGTGTGCTTGAGCTTCACGTCCACCTGGCGCAGCTTGTTCGCCAGAAGTCCGGCCAGGTAGGCGACGGCGAAATAGGCGAAGAAGTTGATAAGGATGATGGCCTGCAAGGCGCCCATCGCCGGCTTGGTGTTGGAGTACGCCGGCAGCATCCCGAAATAGATCAACTCCAGCACTGAACCGTACAAGATGAAGGCCAGGGCCGCCGTCAGGTAGACCCAGGCGCGTGGCAGCAGAATGCAGGCCACGATGATGACGAGCGGATACAGGAAATTAAGAGAACTATCTACGCCGCCGGTGATGTAGACCGCGAGCGTGATCAGAAAAAGATCGGTGAGCACCTGGAGCAGGCATTGGATGCGGTGCTCTTTCCAGAACGACAGCAGCAGCAGGTAGAAGACCGAGATCGCGTACCAGAGCAGGATGGCGTTGACGAACAAACGGACCGGCAGGGGAGTGGAGGTGAGGCGCGCGATCGCGAGCTCGATTCCCAGCAGAAATGTCAGGATGATGATGCGGATCTTTGCCAGCCAGGCCAGCCATTGCCGCTCATCGAACATGGATTGCATCGTTACCAGTCTTGCCGCCCAGGATCGGCCCCTTATTGCCTGGCTGAATTGCCAGTCACCGCGACGAAGCATCGCGGTAACTGGCGGTGGTGAAATTTATCCGGCCAACTTTGCGATCATCGAGAACAGCGGCATGTACAGCGAGATCACGATGCCGCCGATCATTACACCGAGAAGACCGATGATGATCGGTTCGAGCATGGCCAACATGTCCTTGGTGGCAGCGTCCACTTCGTCCTCGTAGAAGTCGGCAATCTTCTGCAACATGGAGTCCATGGCGCCGGTGGCTTCGCCCACGCCGATCATCTGGGTCACCATGTTGGGAAACACGCCACACTCGCGGAGAGGATCGACAATGGTGCGGCCCTCTTCGATGGCCTTGCGCACGTTCATCAGCGCCTCTTCCAGAACCGCGTTGCCGGAAGTCTTCGCGGTGACCGAGAGAGCTTCCAGGATGGGCACGCCGGAGGTGATCAGGGTACCTAGGGTCCGGGTAAAGCGCGCGACCGCGATCTTACGCAGCAACATGCCTATGACCGGCATCTTGAGCATGCTCCAGTCGAGCCAGTACTTACCGCGGGGATCTTTGCGGATCTGCTTGATGCCGAAGATGAATCCCACGATGCCGACGATGAAGAACCACCAGAAGTGCCCCACAAAGGCGCTCAGGCCCATGACCACGCGAGTGGGCAACGGCAGGGCGACGCCCAGTCCGGCAAACAGGTTGGCGAAGATGGGAACGACCCACTTCAGCAAGGCGCCGACGATCAGGAACGCCAGGGAGACTACTGACACCGGGTAGATCAGTGCCGACTTCACCGCGGCGCGTAGTTTGACGGCCTTTTCCACGTAGGCTGCCAGGCGCTGCAGGATGGTGTCGAGAATTCCGCCCATTTCGCCGGCTTCCATCATGTTGGTGGTGAGGTCATCGAAGACCTTGGGATACAGGCGCATGGCGTTGGCCAGGGTGGCGCCGCCTTCGACGGTGGTCCGCACCCCGGTCAGCGTCTTTTGAAAGGCTTGATTTTCCTGGTTGGCGGCGAGGATCTCGAGGCACTGGACAAGCGGCAGGCCGGCATCAATCATGACCGAAAACTGCCGGAAGAAGATGGCAATTTCCTTGGTCTTCACCTTGCCGGACCCGAAGGTCGGCATGACGAACTCCTTCCCTTTTTGCCGGATGGAGCCGGGGGTGATACGCTCGCGGCGCAACTGACTGGCCAGAACGTCCTTGTTGGCCGCGCTGCGCTCGCCGCTGACCTTCTCTCCCTGTGCGTTCTTGCCCGAAAATGTAAAGACTGGCATGTGAAGAATCTCCTCGCGTTCTACTTTTTCGTTCCGGTGCGAGCGGTCTCGCAGCGGACCTCCACGTCACAAACCCGCCGAAGGCGGGCAAAGACAACCGGCTAGCGCTTGGTTGGGGCAGCGCCCTTGGCCATCGCGCCATGAGTTTTGTTCAGCAGGCCTGCGCCTCGCGCAATCATTTCCTGCAGTTCATCGGGATTGCTGGAACGCGCGGTCGCCACTTCCAGCGTGATCTGCTTCTGGAAATAGGCCGAGGCCAGCGCCTGGTTGAAAGTCTGCATTCCGTATTTTTCCTGTCCCGACTGCATGGCGGAATAAATCTGGTGAATCTTGTCTTCGCGAATCAGGTTACGAATGGCGGCGTTGGGCACCATGATCTCCATGCACATGGCGCGGCCTTTGTTATCCGCCTTGGGCAGCAGGCTTTGGCACATAATTCCTTCCAGCACCAGCGACAGCTGCGCCCGAATCTGCGGCTGCTGATGGGCGGGAAAGACGTCAATGATTCGGTTGATGGTGGAAGATGCGTTGTTGGTGTGCAACGTACCAAAGGTGAGGTGGCCGGTTTCCGCGATTCGCAGGGCGGACTCGATGGTTTCCAGGTCTCGCATTTCGCCGATCAGCACCACATCCGGGTCTTCACGAAGCGCGGCGCGAAGTGCGTCGGTGAAGCTCTTGGTATCGGCATGCAGCTCGCGCTGGTTGACCACGCAGTTCTTGTTCATGTGCACGAATTCGATCGGGTCCTCGATGGTGAGGATATGATCGTGGCGCTCGCTGTTGATCTTGTCGATCATGGCCGCCAGGGTTGTGGACTTGCCCGAACCGGTCGGTCCGGTGACCAGCACCAGCCCGCGCGGCTTGTCGCACAACTTGCTGACCACCGCCGGAAGGCCGAGCTGATTGAACGACTTGATTTCGAATGGAATCAGACGAAACACTGCCGCGGTCGCGCCGCGCTGGTTGAAGACATTGGCGCGGAAACGGGCGAGTCCCTTCAGGCCGAAGGAGAAGTCCAGCTCGAAATTCTCTTCGAAGCGGTGCTTCTGCGAGTCGGTCATGACGCTGTAGGCCAATTGCTTGGTCTCAGCCGGAGTCAACTGCGGCAGGTCCAGGGGAACCAGGTGACCATGCACACGAATCTGTGGCGGAGAGTTGGTGGTGATGTGCAAGTCGCTGCCCGACATCTCCAGCATGCGTTTGAGCAAGTCACTTAACGAAAGTGCCATAAACTTTTTGTCCCTTCCCCTCTATCTCTAGTGAATCGTCTCGCGGGCAACTTCTTCGAGCGTGGTAATTCCCGCCGCCACTTTGATCAGGCCGCTGCGACGAAGGGTGATCATGCCGCGCTCGATCGCCTTCTTCTTCAATTCCACAGCGGATGCTCCGACCAGAACCAGTTCCTTGATTTCGTCGTCTACTTCCATCACTTCATACAATCCGCAGCGGCCCTTGTACCCGGTGTTGTTGCAGGTGCCGCATCCCTTGCCCTTCATGATCTTGACCGTCTTCGCTTCTTCGGGAGTAAAACCTTCCTCGATAAGGGCGGGAACGGGAACATCCACCTGTTCGGCGCAGTCCTTGCAAATACGGCGAATGAGTCGCTGGGCACAGATCAGGTGCACCGAGGTGGCAACCAGAAACGGTTCGATACCCATGTTCATCAAGCGGGTGATGGTTTCCGGAGCTCCGTTGGTGTGAAGCGTGGAGAGAACCAGGTGTCCTGTGAGCGCGGCCTTGATGGCGATTTCCGCGGTCTCAAAATCTCGAATCTCGCCGACCAGGATGATGTTGGGGTCCTGCCGCAAGAAGGCGCGCAGTGCGGCGGCAAAGTTCAATCCAATCTGTTCCTTCATCTGCACCTGGTTGACGCCCTGGAGCTGGAATTCGACGGGGTCTTCCGCGGTCATGATGTTGGTGTCAGGTTGATTGAGGCGCGAGATCGAAGAATAAAGCGTGTTGGTTTTCCCGGAACCCGTCGGCCCCGTCACCAGCACCATGCCGTAGGGCTTCAAGATGGCCTTTTCGAATTTGACCAGGGACTCGGCTTCGAAGCCCAGCTTGGTCATGTCGAGGCGAAGATTTTCCTTGTCCAGCAACCGGAGCACGATCTTCTCGCCCCAGAGTGTGGGCAGAGTGCTGACGCGGAAATCGAGCTGCTTCTTGCGGCCCCCAATTTGCATCTTCAGCATGATGCGGCCGTCCTGCGGCAACCGCTTCTCGCTGATGTCGAGCTTCGACATGATCTTTACGCGCGAGGTAATCGCGTCTTTCAACTTGAGCGGCGGCGACATGATCGACTGCAGCACGCCGTCAATGCGGAAGCGCACGCGGAATTCTTTTTCGTACGGCTCCATGTGAATGTCACTGGCTCCGCGCTTCACCGCGTCGGTAAGCACCAGGTTCACGAGCTTCACGATGGGAGCTTCGTCAGCCGCCTTCTCCAGGTCGGCCAGGTCCATCTCCTGCTCTTCGGACTGCAGCTCGACATCGGTATCCGCGATATCGGTCATGGACTGCATGACCTGCTCGAGGTCTTCTTCGTTGCTGGTGCCGTAGGCTTTCTCGATGCCTGCCAGGATGGAGCTTTCCGAAGCCACGACCGGTTCGATATTGAAGCCGGTCATGAACTTGATATCGTCCATGGCGAACACGTTGGTCGGGTCGACCATGGCGATAGTGAGCGACGCGCCGACGCGGCTCAACGGCAGAATCTGGTAGCGCTTGGCGGTCTCGAAGGGAATGAGTTTGACGACGGAAGGTTCAATTTCGAAATATGAGAGATTAATGGCTGGAACGCCGTACTGCCGGGAGAGGAAGTTGGTGACGTCCTCATCGCTGAGGAAGCCCAACTTGACGAGCGCCGATCCCAGGCGACAGTTCGTCTCCTTCTGAACTTTGGTCGCCTGTGCCAACTGCTCTGGGGTAATTACCTTCTCTTTGACGAGAAGGTCGCCCAGCCGTTGAGACATAACTTACGATCTCCTATTTGACGGCAGAGTAATAGCGTCCACTTTGCAGCACACGCGAGTGGGCTGCGATTTTCAGGGGAGAAATTGCAGCCTATCGCGTTGACATAAATTGTCAACGCAACTCCATTACTGCACCAGTAACTTAAGTACCTGACCGGAGTGGTCCAGATTGTTCGAGCGCGTTTCAAGTCTCAGAAACCGCGGCAATCGCGAGTTTTCGCAGCATCGGCTGCGCGCAAATCGCAAAGGGACATGCACCGTAGTAAGAGCGCAGATCACTCGCACAGGGGCGGAATACAAGTCCGCGCACACGGCAATGAGAGTGAACCGACAGACCCGGCTGCGGCCACGGCTTATAATGAAGCAACACGGCCGACACGGTTGCGGTAGCAGGCCGATCCAGGTTCAGTGGCTCATTCATCTTCAAAGCGGCCCGAGGAAATCACCTCCAGTCGCAGGCGGAAGGCGATCCCTTTGCTTGCGGCCGGAGTGGTCATGCTGTTTGTCGTCATCCTCTGGCAGGCATCGTTCAACCTGACGTTGACGCCGGACAGCAACCAGCAACTCATCTTCTTCGCCGCGTTATCGGCATTGATCTTCCTGCTGTTCGTGGCCTTGACGTTCGTGCTGGCGCGAAATCTGCTCAAGCTGTTTGCCGAGCGCAGGCTCGGCGTGCTGGGATCGAAGTTTCGTACGCGCCTGGTGGTAGCCGGCCTGCTGCTGTCGTTCATTCCCGTGATCGCCATGTTCTTTTTTGCTTACGGGCTGATGAACCGGACGGTGGATAAATGGTTTTCCCAGCCGGTTGAAGAAGTGCGCCAGGACACGGCTTCACTGGCAAACCTGATCACCAGCTACGCGGCCCAGAATGCGCACTCGGAGGCGTCTTCGATCGCGTCAGCGGCGGACACGCAACGGGCTTTTGCCGGGGGCAACTTCTCTCCGGTCATGGATGAGTTTCGGCGGCACGAGATGACGCTGCAGGGTGGGTTCGCCCTGGCGATTGAAAATGACAACGCAGAAGCCAGCTTTGGCGCTCCCGCATCATGGCTGCTGTTGAGGTCGCGGCTGCCGCTCAATGCGCTGCATGACCGGTCTTCGGTGCGGATGTCCTGGGGCAACACCGAATACATGATTGGAAGCGCGCCTGTGGGCGAGCACGGCATGATCCTGGTAGCCATGCCGCTGCCTGCGCGGCTCTCAGAAACCGTAAAGCAGGTAGAAAACAGCCAGCATCGTTACGTTGAACTGGCCGCCAATCGCAAGCTGGTACGGCGCACCTACATGGACTTCCTGCTCCTGCTGACGGTGGGTGTGTTGTTTGCGACCACGTGGCTCGCGCTTTTTCTCTCGAAACTAGTGACCCGCCCGGTGGTCGCGCTGGCCGAGGCGACCCAGGAGATTTCTCGCGGCCGACTCGATTACCGGGTTGACATCGCCGCGGCCGATGAAATCGGTGAGTTGGTGCACTCGTTCAACCGCATGGCGGAAGAACTCGAAGGCAGCCGGCAACAGATCGAAACCGCGAGCCGGGAATTGACCGCAGCGAACGTGGCGCTGGAACAAAGACACCGGCACATTGAGACCATCCTGGAGAGCATTCCGACCGGTGTGCTTTCGCTCGATGCCGAACGCCGCATCACTCACTTGAACTACGCGCTTTTGAGAATCCTTCATCCCGCCGGGCGAGAGGCAATTGCGCCGATGTCCCTGATCGGCGCCGACCTGCGGGATGTGTTTCCGGTGGAGGTGATGGAAGATCTGGACCCACTCCTTCGCCGCGCCGACCGCATGGGCACGACCACCACGCAAATGGAGGTGGTATTGCCGCGGGGCAAAGTGAATGCCGCCGTGACCGTGGCAACTTTGCAGCACGAGGGACAGCGGCTGGGATATGTGATCGTCTTTGAGGACCTGTCGGACCTGCTGAAAGCCCAGAAGCAGGCGGCCTGGCGCGAAGTTGCCCGGCGTGTGGCGCACGAAATCAAGAACCCGCTTACTCCGATCGCGCTTTCGGCAGAGCGCATCACGCGACATCTGGAGCGAAGCAGCAAGCCGGATGAAGCATCTCTCCGGGTGATCCGGAGCTGCGCTAAGACAATCGAGGGGGCGGTGGAAACGGTACGGAGCCTGGTGGACGAGTTCGCAACCCTGGCCCGCTTCCCTACGGCCCATCCTCAGCCGTATAGCATCAACTCGATCGTGGAGAGCACGCTGGAAATGTTCAACGGCAGGCTCGACAGCATCCGGGTGCGGACCGACCTGACTCCGGAATTGCCGAAGGTGATGGCCGACCCGGAAGCGATCAAAAGAGCGCTGGCCAACCTGGTAGACAATGCGGCAGAGGCGATTCAAGGTTCGATGCTGCGGGAGATCCAGATTTCGACGGCGCTGGTGACCAGCCACGAGGCAGTCGAGATCGTGGTCGCCGACACCGGCCACGGGGTGACACAAGAGCTGAAGGAGCGGCTGTTCCTGCCATATTTTTCGACCAAGAAAAGAGGCACGGGCCTGGGCCTGGCGATTGTAAGCCGGATTGTGGAAGACCATCGCGGCTCCATCCGGATCGAGGAGAACAAGCCGGTGGGCACGCGGTTCGTGGTGGAACTGCCGGTGGCCCCGGAGCTGGTTCCATCTGCAACTGACATTCACCATGCCTAACATACTGATCGTGGATGACGAATCCGGCATTCGCTCCTCCCTGAAGGGTGTGCTCGAAGACGAAGGCCACCAGGCCGCACTCGCAGCCAGCGGCGAAGAGTGCCTGGAGGTTCTCGATAAAGGCCGCTTCGACGTAGTACTTCTCGACATATGGCTTCCGGGAATGGACGGGCTCGAAACCCTGGAAAAGATCCGCGAGCGCGACAATCCACCGGAGGTCATCATGATCTCGGGGCATGGAACCATCGAGACCGCGGTGCGGGCCACCAAACTGGGCGCGTACGACTTCCTGGAAAAACCGCTTTCCCTGGAAAAGACGTTGATCCTGGTGAAGAATGCGGTAGAGGCCAAGAAGCTTCGGGTCGAAAACCGCGATTTGAAGAAGCAGCTCACCCCGAAGAGCGTGATTGTCGGAGACAGCATCCCGATGAAAGCGCTGCGCCAGCAAATCCAGCTTATGGCTCCGACCAATGGCCGGGTACTGATTTTCGGAGAGTCGGGGACCGGCAAAGAACTGGTGGCGCATGCCATTCACGCGGAGAGCTTGCGCAAGGACGAAACTTTCGTCGAGGTGAATTGCGCGGCCATTCCCGAAGACTTGATTGAGAGTGAATTGTTCGGGCACCGCAAGGGATCATTCGCCGGGGCAACCAGCGAGAAAGAAGGCAAGTTCCAAAAGGCGCACGGCGGAACGTTGTTTCTCGACGAGATCGGCGACATGAGTTTAAAGACCCAGTCGAAGGTGCTGCGAACGCTGGATGAGCAGCGGTTTACGCCCGTCGGGAGCGATGAACCGATTACCGTGGACGCCCGCGTAATTGCCTCAACCAACAAGGACCTGGATGACGAAATCTCCCGCGGGAACTTCCGCGAAGACCTGTTCTATCGGTTGAACGTAATTCCCTTCTCGGTGCCCCCATTGCGAGAGCGCAAGGAAGATGTTCCCCTGCTGGCACGACACTTTCTGAAAGAATTCTCGGCAACTTACGGCCGCCGGAATAGTGAAATCACCGACGATGCGGTTGAGACGCTCATGCATTATTCGTGGCCGGGAAATGTGCGCGAACTGCGCAACGTGATCGAACGCATCGTAATCATGAATCCGAGGGCGGTCAAACTGGATCGCAAGCATTTACCGCCCCTGGTTCACCGTGACGGAGGTCGGCGATCCACCGGCAGCGAATTTACGACGCTGCACCAGGCGCGATCGGCTTACGAGCGCGACTACATTCTTAAGAAGCTGGATGAAAACCATGGGAACGTCAGCCGCACGGCAGAAGGATTAGGACTGGAGCGCAGTCACTTGTACCGGAAGATGAAGACGCTGGGAATCGCGGTGAAGGAATAAGCCAGTCTAAGTACGGCGCTTGATCATGTGGATTTCGGTGCCGTTATTCACAAACTTCACCTCGTCCATAAGCTGATTGATCAAGTAGATGCCACGACCGTGAGTAGAGTAGATGTTCTCGCCGCGGACCGGATTGGGGATCGTGTTGGGGTCAAAACCGGTGCCAGGATCGCGCACGACAATCAGCATGCCGCGCTGTTCATCGCAGGCCACATCACATTCGATTACCTTGGAGGGATCCGACTTGCAGCCGTGAATCACGGCATTGGCCAGGGCCTCGGCCAAGGCGAGTTCGATGGCATCTTCCTTGCCATCGGCACATTGCATCTGGCGTACCACGCCCATAATGCCCTGTACGACCTGGTCCACGGCGGCCCGCTCGGCGGCAAGCGTGACCTTCAACTTGAAGATCAGTTTATCGGCCTCGAATTGACACTGGCTGGTGGTGTTAGCTGACATCGGGCTGCGGTCTTGATCCAGAGTTGCCACCCAGTTGGCGAATTGTACAAAGACAATTCGAATCCGGCAATGGAACAATTAGGCCAGGCTGATTACTTATTGACCAGTTGCTGCAATTCGTGACGCCAATCCAATTCCTCAACAAATTGATGTGAATCCCGCCAGTTTGGTTTCACCTTGACATACAGTTCCAGGAAGACTTTTGTCCCCAGCATTTTCTCTATCTGCAAGCGGGCCGCAGTCCCGATCTTCTTCAGCATCTGCCCGCGTTTTCCTACCAGAATGCCTTTCTGTCCTTCCCGCTCGCAGTAAATGGTAGCGGCAATGCGCGTCAGTCTTGGCCCTTCTTCGAATTGGTCGATGCCGACGGTGACGGCATGCGGTACCTCTTCGCTGGTTTCTATAAGCACTTGTTCGCGAATCGTCTCGGCCGCCATGAAGCGCACCGGTTGATCGGTAACCTGGTTTTCGGCAAAGTAGTGGGGCCCGGCGGGAAGCGCCTTCAGCAACTCGCTGAGGAGAAAATCCAGACCCTCGCGCTTGCGGGCAGATAGAGGAATAACCTCCTTGAAATCGTGCTGACTCCGGTATTGCTCAATGATGGGCAGGAGTTTGTGCTTCTCTTTCAACAAATCGATCTTGTTGAGAAGCAGTAAGGCCGGGGTGCCGGATTTCTTGACCATGTCGAGGACGAATTTATCGCTGGGCTGGAAGGGTTTTGAGGCATCCACGATAAGCAGGACCAGGTTGCATCCGTCCAGCGCTTCGCGGACCTCGCCCATCATCTTGCGTCCCAGAGAGGTGTCGGGCTTGTGGATGCCGGGGGTGTCGAGCAGAATTACCTGCCCGCCAGGCCGGTTCTTGGACCTGGGAACGTGGACGACTCCCAAAATGCGGTTGCGGGTGGTTTGGGGTTTCGGGCTGATGATGGCAAGCTTTTCGCCGACCAGCGCGTTCAGTAATGTGGACTTGCCGGCGTTGGGGCGCCCGAGAATACAGACGAAACCGGATTTGAAGGCCATAAATAGGTGAATGCTATTCGATCAGTTTCATCTGTCTTGGGTGCGTCGCCGAAACCCTGACGCGCTCCACGCGGCGCTGGGTGGATTGCAGCACTTCAAAGCGTAACCCATCCTCCTCGATCACTTCACCACGCTGCGGAATCCGTCCTGCCATTTCGCTGACCAGGCCGGCGATGGTGGCCGATTCCTTTCCTTCCGGGCGCATCCCGAACAGTTCGTCCAGGCGATCTACATCCATGTTTCCAGGCACCAGGTAGGAATGATCGCTCTCGCGGACGACTTCGCCTTTTTCATGTTCATCCCCGATTTCGCCCACGATCTCTTCAATCAGATCTTCGATGGTGACCAGTCCCGCAACCCCGCCGTATTCGTCCACTACCATCGCCATACGAATATTGTTGCGCTGCATCTCACGCAACAAGTCGGCGCCGGACTTGCTTTCGGGCACGAAATAGACGTCCTTGCGCATGAGCGTATCCACGGTCCGGGCGCGGGCCTCGGTGTCCGGCACCTGCAGTACGTCCTGGGCGTGGAGAATGCCCTTGATGTTGTGAATGGTTCCCTCGTAAACGGGAACTCGCGAGAAGGGCCGGTTCTTCAGCAACTCGATAATCTGCTCGACCGTGGTATTGACCGGCACGGCCACAATATCCGGACGCGCCTTCATCGCATCCCGGACGGTCTTCTCGCTGAACTCGACAACCGACTGGATGAGATCGCGATTGCTCTCGTCGAGAATACCCTCTTCCTGTCCCGCTTCGATGAGTGCATCCACGGCCTCGGCTTGCGTCTCCGGTTTCTCGTCGGCGTGTTCCTTGGTCAGCGCCGCCACCGATTGCAGGAATCCCAATACCAGCGTGACCGGCATGACCAGGTAAATCAGGATTTTCAGCAATAAGGTCCAATTCTTCACCCAATGTCCCTTGGTGCGCGAGAAGAACACGAAGGGTAGAAAACGCTGGAAGATGATGATGATCAGGATCAGGGTGAGAGTCGCCTGCAAAATCTCGTGGATCGTCCAGGTACGATCACGAAAAACGCTAAAGCCGACCAACATTGCAATGGCTGCCGTGCACAATTGCGTCAGCACAGCCATGGAGAGCGAGGCGCGGTCGCGACCGACCGCAAGGCGGGGTTCTACCTCATGCTCGAAACTATCAATGTTGTCCTGGAATTCACGGGAGAGGAATTTGCCAATCTCGGCGTAAAGACGATCCACGTAGGACACCAGCGTCAGCAGCCCAAGCAGCAGCATGACCGCGACTGCGATGGCATAGTTCATCGTCGTCAGCTTACCTGACTTTCATGCGGCCTGCTTCTTCCCGCTTTCTGGGACGCGCAAGTGGGCGGGACCTCCCAGCAGGCGCGCTTGCGGCGCGTTCAATCAGACCGCCCGGCAAGCGAAAGGCTCTCCGCAGGCGCAGCTCAGTTTGCGCCATTTCGCCCCGGTCCTGCTCGTGATCGTATCCCGCGAGATGAAGTAGTCCGTGCAGAGTCAGAATCTTGATTTCGTTCGCCGCTGAGTGTCCCAATTCCCGCGCATTGCGGGCGGCGATGTCTACCGAGATGGCGAGTTCTCCGGCAAATTTCGGCCGCAATTCCGCCGGGACGGGAAAAGAGAGGACGTCGGTCGATTTGTCCTTGTTCCTGAAGCGGCTATTTAAGGAGCGCAACTCGATGCTATTGGTCAGCAATACGTTCACCGTGCCTGCGAGCCCGGCCGCCTTTCCGGCGCGACGTACGAAGCGGGAAAGGGCTGCGTCACTTAATCCCGGAACCCGCTTGCGAGCAATGATCAATATTCGTGTCCTCAATATAAACAGAGGCCATCCGCGGCCTCCTGTGAAGCAGTTGTTTATTCTTCGATGGCGGGAGCGGGGCCTGGCTGAACCGGAGGCGGTAGCGCGGCAGTCTTTCCGTTACCCGGCATCCTGGACTCCAGCAAAGAGAGTTGGTCTTCCGCAGTTCGATTCTTGTGCTCGTCATAAGCACGGATGATTCGTTGAACCAGGGCGTGCCGGACCACGTCCGCCTCGTTGAAGTGAACGAAGGTCAGCCCTTCCACGTTTTTCAGGATCTCGACCGCTTCCAGAAGCCCGCTGCGCCGCGCCGTGGGAAGGTCAATCTGGGTGACGTCGCCGGTAATCACCGCCTTCGAATTGAAGCCCAGCCGTGTCACGAACATCTTCATTTGCTCGGAGGTGGTGTTCTGGGCTTCGTCGAGAATCACGAAGGAGTCGTTCAAGGTGCGGCCCCGCATGAAGGCGATGGGGGCGATCTCAATGACGTTCTTCTCCAGGTAGCGGTCCACCTTCTCCGGATCCAGCATGTCGTAGAGCGCGTCGTAGAGCGGCCGCAGATAAGGATCGATTTTGTCCTGCAGGGTGCCGGGCAAGAAGCCGAGGCGCTCTCCCGCCTCGACCGCAGGGCGGGCCAGGATAATGCGGTTCACACGCTTGGCAACGAGCGCGGAGATGGCCATCGCGACAGCCAGGTAAGTCTTGCCGGTTCCGGCGGGACCGATGCCGAAGACCATGTCGTGGCTCTCGATGGCGTCAACGTAGCGCCGCTGATTGGCGCTCTTGGGTTGAACCGTACGGCGACCGAACGAGCGCTGCCGCCCGGCCTCAGCCAGACCGCGCAGCGTGGTCTTCGGATCGCTCATCACGATCCGCAGCATGCTGTTCAAATCGCCGTTGTGGAAGGTGAACCCGGAACGCTGCAGGTAGTCGTAATCCGCAAAGATCTGCTCGGCACGGGCGACGTCTTGCGGCGAGCCTTCCAGTTCAATCGAATCGGACCGCAGGTCAATGGTGACATTCAGTCCATCTTCCAGCACGTGCAGATTCTCGTCGCGCGTGCCGAACAGGGTCTCTATATTCGAACTGATATCGATGCTCTTCTTCATTCACTCCTTAGCGGGAGGGCCTTTTCGCCCTTCCTCGATAAGTAAAACTCGGCAGGAGGTTTACGCAAGGCAAGGCCAAGCTCCGGGGCTTTGCGCAAGAACGATGATTCTGGGTGGAGATGGAACCAGCCGAGGTGCTCGTCACCGAGGTGCAAGCAACTGCCATTGAGGTAAGCCTAACCTGCCCTTAGATGGGAGTCAATGGCGGTTCGATGCCTATTCCTCAGAATCAATGATTGCGCAGGGAGGTTGCGGCTTCCGGGGGACAAACCCATAGTGGCCCGGTTCAAAGGAGGCCTCGTCGGTACCCGGATTACCTGGGGTCGCGGCACGAATCCCGCTGGTACAAGTCGCATCATGGATGTAGGCGAGGCCAGTGTTGCAGCATCTCGCCTATCATCCCTGATTTCCCGAAGTTGGAGGAATCTACTGAACCGTCACAGTAACCGTAGCCGTGGAACGTCCAAATTGATTGGTGGCGAACAGGGTGTAGGTGGTGGTCTTGGCCGGGGTAACAACTGCGCTTGTTCCGCGAACAGCACCGATCGCGGGCGATACGATCGAATACAAAGTGCCGGTGCTGGCCCAACTCAGCGTAACCGGAGTTCCTGGAGGAACCACCGGAGGGTTGGCGGTAAAGCTGGTGATGGCCGGGTTCTGTCCCTGCGGCACATTGTTTTGCGTGTAGAGCGGACTGATCAGAACCACTTCGAACGCCGAGGCCGGCACTTGCTTGAGGGTGGAGAGATCGTCATTGTTCCAGCGGTTGTCGGGGTCGCCGCTGATGTACATGGAACTGCCGTTGTCGGCCATGATCATCCCATACTTCTGGAGTGCTGCCAGGATGGTCTTTGCCTGCGGCGGGTAACTGGAGATGTCGAAGCTCGATTTCAAGCGCATGCGCATTCCCATCGGAGCGGCGAGAGAGTTGGTGGAATTCGAAGCCCAGTGCGAAGCCGGAGGAGTAAATGCGGCCTGGGTGTATTGCAAGGTGTAGCGCAACGCATGCTTGATGGCGCCACTGGCCACCTCGTCGTAGCGGGCGAGGCCGGGAAAGATGGGCAGGCCAGCGGCATCGGCGGACGTCCAGGTGTAGGGCCGCTGATCGTCGGCCAGCAGGTCCCAAACCGCCGCGGAGGCAACATTCCAGTTTCCATTCTTCAGCGGATACGACGAGTACAACTCGTAGAGCCAGCAGTTATCGCGGTCGAGGACAAGCACGTGACGGTCCCCGCTGCCCGGCTTGGGGTAGCCTTCGATGGGCGCGTTTCTGGGAACCGGCATCGGGCCGGGATCGCTTTCATCGCCGTAGGCCGTGAAGTTGATATTCACAAAAGGAGAGCCGCTGACCACAACGTAGGGAATGCCGATGGTTGAGCCGGAGTAAAGGCCTGCACCGAAGTCGGGATGCAACGGAGTTGTGGATCCAATGAAGTTGATGATGGCATCGGAGTTGGGATCGACGGGTGAACTGCTGATGTCCTGGTTCCAGGCGTTGTCCGCGGGAAATGGAATGAATCCATTGAGGCTGGCGCCCCGGCCAAGGCTCATGCTGCTGCAGGTTTGAGCGGATAAAGCTGCGCTTAACAGGAACACGGAGAGGAAGGCGGAGTAGCTGCGCATGGGGCACCTCCAGGGGAGTTGACGGGTAGCGTGAAAGCAGCCTAGCACAGCGTGGGGACCATCTGAACCGCCCCGGCACTTCTGAGTCTAGGCGCCCTCGGCCTGAGCACTTGCCGACGCGGGAACGGCGCGAGTGCGCGCCCAGTCGCGGAGTGTTTCAATCTCTTCCGCCCGCGTGGTGGACAGTGGAACTGTAGTCTTCAGCGCATCCAGCAGCGCCTGGGTCGTCAACTCTTGTTTTCTGGCGAACGCAGCGTAGAGAGCCCCCTGCACCGCCGCGTCAATCTCGGCGCCCGAGAAGCCCTTCGCCGCTGCGGCAATGCGATCCAGGTCGAACTGAATTGCGTTTCTCTTTCTCTTGGCAAGCTGGATGGCAAAGATCTGCTTGCGCTCTGGCTGGGTCGGCAAATCCACGAAGAACAATTCGTCGAAGCGGCCCTTGCGAATCAACTCGGGCGGCAAGGCATTCACGTTGTTGCACGTGGCCGCCACGAAGACCGGGGCCTTGCGGTCCTGCATCCAGGACAGGAACGAGGCCAGCAATCGTGATGAGACTCCGGCATCGACGGAGGCGGAGTCGGGCCCGCTGCCGGCAAAGACTTTCTCCAGTTCGTCAATCCACAAGATGCAGGGCGCGAGTCCCTCTGCTACCTCGAAGACCTTCTGTATACGCTTCTCGGTCTCGCCAATGTACTTGTCGTAGATTGCGGCAGTGTCGAACTTGACGAGCGGCAACTTCCATTCCCCGGCGATGGCGCGGGCACACATGCTCTTGCCGCAGCCCTGAACGCCGAGGATGATCAGGCCTTTCGGTGCGTCCAATCCGAACTGACGAGCAGACTCTTCCCAGGTTCCGCGACGCTGGCCGAGCCAGTGCTTCAAGTTGTCGAGGCCACCAACCTCGCCGAGAGTCTCGGACACCGGGATGAAATCGAGCATCTCGGATCGCCGGAGCAGAACTTTCTTGGCTTCCTGCACGTCGGTGATGGTCTCAGGGCTAAGGGCATAGCGGCGCACCAGGGCTTGCGAGATGGTCCGTTCTGCAGCTTCCTCGGTCAGCCCGCGCAGGCTTTCGGCAAGCGAATCCATTCCTGCGGGATCGAGCTTGCGCTGCAGAGTATGGGTCTTCGAGACCCGAACCAGGACTTCATCAATGATCTGGCGAAGACGCTGCCGGTCCGGCAAAGGAAGCTCGACGAACTCGACCAGGCTGGCAAGTTCCGGCGGGATGGCAATCTTGGGAGCGGTCAGAACCACGGTGCGGCGGTTAGCGGCGAAGGTCTGACCAACATCGCGCAGGCGGCGGACCACAACAGGATCGTCCATATGGCGGTGCAGGTCTTTCAGGATGAAGGCAGCCTCAATCGAGATCCCTTCCAGATTGGCGAGCATCTGGGAGGGCTCCCGGCTGTTGTAGATGGCCTTGGCATTATCTTCCGCGTGCGCTTCGCCCGTCCGGTAGCCGCCGGCAGGAAAAGCTCCGCTGTCGAATGACTCCGAGGCTGCGGCGCCACAACGGGTGAGGCCGGTGGCGATGGACCACTCAAAAGCAGCGATGTTCAATGCGGAGCAGGCCACGCGCACCAGGCGCGTCGCGCGCGACTCCTCGACCGTTTCCATGACCACGATGGGCGTGGAAGAATCGAGCAGGACCTTCAGGCGGTCGAGGGTGTTGTCCATATCAGTTTGACCTGCCGCTACTTACTCCCGTAAAATAGACCATTCCGTACCTACCGGAAATCTCTTTGTAGAGAACCCCAGGAAACGAAGGTAACGAAGCAGAGCTATGGCGAACCACTTTTCAGCGCTCAAGCGCGCCCGTCAGACCGAAAAACGCACCGCCCGCAACCGGGCCAATACCTCGCGTCTACGCACCGCCCTGCGCGAACTGCGCGAGAGCCTTGCCAAAGGCGATAAGAACGCCGCGCAGACCACGTTCCGGGAGACCGTCTCGGCGCTTGACAAGGCGATCCAGAAGGGCGTCATTCACGAGAATACGGCGTCGCGCTACAAATCGCGGCTGAGCGCGCGCTTGAATGCACTGAAGTAAGCGCGGCGGAAAGAATTTCAATTGGCAGGCCCCAGCGGCCTGCCATTTTCATTTGCGCGGCAGCACTACACCGAACCGGCTCTTCAGCGTGTTCACCCATTCTTCCTCGGTTTCCACCTTACGCTCTTCCCGGTTCCCGTTGCTGGTAATGATCAGTTTGTCTGGGGTGAGAGTAGTGCGGCCGTCGGCGGTGGCCAGAGTGCAAACCTTGTTTTGTGTGAAGTGCGAGTCGGGCGAGGTCTGGTGGTAGTGGCACATCTGGCTGAAGTCCTCCAGACGGCGCGGAAGCATGGTGAAGGCATATTCGGTTTTCCAGTCCGGGTGTGGCCCTTTCCGCTCGACCGTCCATGTTGTGTCCACTTTAAGAATGCGGAAGACGCCATTGTCCTGGGCCTGCTCCATACCGGGTTCAAGTCTCAGGGGATCCATGAAGGACTCGCCGAATCCGACGTCGGCAAGCCAGGGCTGGTCCAGATCGACACGAAGCGCTAAATGGTCGAACTCCGGACCGAGGCTTCCGTCGGCACGGCCCACCCGAGCGGAGAGGAAGCTGACTTTGAATCCGAGTTCCGTCAAAAGCCAGGCGAAGGCCCCGTTCATCTCGTAGCAGAAACCCCCGCGTTTTTCGTTAACGATCTTCTCCACGAAGCGGGATTGATCGCAGACGATGGGCCGTTTCAGGCCGATGTCGAGATTCTCGAATGGGACGTGGAACAGGTGCGCGCGATGAAGCTGCTTGAGAGTATCTGCCGAGGGGTCGGTCGGGCCGGAGTAGGCGATGCGGCGGAGATAATCGGAGGAGCTCAGCATCCACACTGAAGGATGATCCCCAAGAGCCGCACGGCTCAATTTTCTAGAACCGGTTTCCCCCGGGCAATAGGTTTTCCGCCCGAGGAACGTGTGGACGGAATTCCTTCGTTCTTCATGCCGCAGGCATACCCGCCGATCTTATGTTTGTTGTCCCGCGCTTGGAAAACTGCGTCCTGACTTTGGACTTGGGCCATTCGTAATGTGGCTTAAACACAAGATGTTTGTCATGATTTCGGGTCGCACTGATGGAGGGGCAACTGCTAGTTCCTTTCAGGCGCATGGATCCGAAGTGTGAGCGTCCGGCCAGGGCGTCTCGGAGTGTTTGAGTGCGATTTGTCCATCCAGTCCGGGCAAGCCCCAACTTGCTCAGGCAATCTCTTTGGCTGGCCATGGTGCTCCTGGGTGCCGGATTACATGCGCAGACAGCGGCCCTGGACTGGCAGCGCGAGATGCGCGAGCAGGTTTCCCAACGCCAACTCGAGGCCGCGCTGGCGACCGTGAACCGGCGCATCGAGCAATCTGCGGGCGATGTCGAAGCTCACGGATGGCGCGGACGCATCCTGGCATGGAGCGGCCGCTGGAGCGACGCAGAATCCGAATATCGTTATGTACTGCAGGAAGCTCCGGCGGATGCGGAGATCATGGCCGGACTCGCCGATGTCCTGCTCTGGCAAGGCCGGGCGCGGGAAGCTCTTGGGGTTCTTGATCGGGCAAGCCAAGTCTCCGCTTCCGATCCGGAAGTTCTTTTGCGGCGAGCGAAGGTCCTGCTGGTGTTGGAACGAGATGCGGAGGCGCGTAGCCAGTTCCAGCAGGTGCTCGGCATTGATCCGGAAAATCAGGAAGCCCGGAAAGCGCTCAGCAAGTCGGACCGGGAAGCGCGCCATGAATTTCGCGTGGGCGAGGACATAGACACCTTCAACTACACCGATGCGGCCCAAGGCCAATCGTTCAGTTTAAGTTCACGCTGGTCGTTGCGCTGGAGTACTTACTTCAGCCTGAACCACTATCAACGCTTCGGAGAGAATGCGGCCAAGGGCACAGCCAGTATCGGGCTCCGAATCCATGGCGACAGTTGGTTGAACGCTGGTGGAGCCGGGGCCCGGGATCAGGGCGTGATTCCCAGGAGCGAAGCCTTCTTTGAGTTGGGCCACGGCTTCCGCTTTCAGAATCCTTTCTTTCGCGGGCTGGAAACAGCCTACCAGCAACACTGGTTCTGGTACCGCGAGGCACACGTGCTGGCCGCGGGCGGAAGCGCAACCGTCTACCTTCCGCGCGACTGGACCTGGACGCTTACGGTTCGGGGCGCGCGCAGCGGCTTTGCCGGGACCGGCGTGGAATGGACCCCCTCGGGCTCAACCAGGCTCGGGTTTCCGATATGGAAAGCGATTTCGGGAAACCTCTTATTTGGGGTGGGCAGTGAGACGTACGCCCAGGTAGACCAGATCGGAAGCTTCTCCGCGCGAACCTATGGCGGGGGATTGCGGGTCCGCATCTCGCGCAACCAAGACATCACCGGCTACGTGGCCTCGCAGCAACGTTCGCAGGGACGTTCACAGAACAGCCTGGGTTTGAACTATGGGATTCATTTCTAGGCTGCTGATCGAACTCGGCCCGGCTGCGTTGGTAGTGAAGGCCATCCTGTTTTCACTGGCAGGCATTTTCCTCTTGATTGCGTTCATCGTCCTGCGCCGCTGGTATCGCGGCCGCTACTTCGAGGAGTTGAACCAGCGGACTTATGCGATCCGCGCCCAGTGGGATGACATCGTTTCCGGGCGCTTGCCGGCGAAGAGTTGGCGCTTGAAGAAAGTGGACTGTTCGATCGTCGAATCCATTCTGTTGGACAGCATCGAGGTCGCCACTCCGGAGCAATTGCCGCAGTTTCTGAAGCCTTTGCGCGATAGCGGCCTGCTGGACATGCGGATTCTGGAAGCGCGTCGCCGCAGCGGCTGGACGCAGCGGGCTGCGCTGGTGGCCTTGGGCAGAACCCGGACTCCGGAAGCGGTTCCGGGGCTCGCGGAGGCGCTGGATTCTTCGTCGCAGGAAACGCGAATCGCCGCGGTGCGCGGGCTGGGACGCACGGGAGTGATCGAGGCCGCAGTGCCGCTACTGGACCGCTATGTTGCCGGACAGCTGAAAGTGCCGGAGCAGGTGCTGAAAAATGCGCTGGCGGCGTGTTGCCGTCCTAATCCCAGCGTTCTGCTTGGCTACATGGACCAATGTTCTGGTTCGACGCGCGAACTGCTGGCGCGTGTGCTGGGGGAACTCGCCGGCCCGGAATTGCTGGACGAGTTGCTGATTCTGACCGCGGACAAGCTGCCGGAGGTGCGGGCTTCGGCGGCCCGCGCCTTGGGAAACGCCAAGTCACCAGTGGCATTGGCCGCGTTGTCGGCCCTGGCAGCAGACCCGGAATGGTTCGTTCGCCTGCGCGCGGTGGTAGCCCTCGGCACATTGGAGCATCCGGGAAAGCTCAAGCCGCTGCTGCGGGCCTTGTGCGATTCCAATCGCAATGTGCGCCAGAGGGCGGGCTGGGCGCTCGCTCGCATAGAGCCCGAGCTCGACCACATCCTGGAAAAGGTGATCGAGACCAACGACAAGTACGCGCTGCAGGCTTTTATATCGGAACTGGAGCGCTCGGGAGCGGTGGAAAAAGTGGTCGCGCTTCTGGAATCCCAGCAAGGCAGCGGTCCGGCGAAAGCCCTCCTGCTGGAGGCCCTGAGCGACGGGAAAAAACGGCTGGAGAAGACTGCCTTAGCCAACTCGGCGGCGGCAGGCGGCCACTGATGCTGCGCTTTCTACAAATCGCGAACGGACTACTGTTCGTCTACTACTTGATATCAAACCTGATTTATCTCCTGCTGTTGGGAACTGCGATCTTCAAGAACACCTGGCACAGGTTTCGCCTGGGGAGCTTGCGATTGGAGCGGCTGAAAAGCTCGCCCTTCACACCTCCCATCACGCTGCTGGTTCCAGCCCACAACGAGGAGAAATTCATTGTTGAGAGCGTCAAATCACTGCTGAGCCTCGACTACCCCAGCCTGGAAGTGATCGTGATCAACGATGGCTCACGCGATCAAACACTGGGAGAGCTCAAACGGTTGTATGAACTGGAACCGGCACGCGTGCTCTACATCCAGGAAATTCACACCGCGCCGCTGCACGGCATTTATCGCAGTGCGGTGGAGCCCCGCCTGCTGGTGCTGGACAAGGATTCGGCAGGAAGCAAGGCGGATGCGGTCAACGCCGGACTGAATGCCGCGACCAGTCCTTACGTTTGCATCGTGGATGCCGACTCGATCCTGGAAAAGGACGCCTTGCTGCGCATCATGTCGGGAGTCCTTTCCGATCCCGGGCGGGTGGTGGCCGTGGGAGGAATCGTGCGCGTGCTGAATGGCTGCCAAGTCAGCGGCGGAGAACTCGCCGCGGTCAGCCTGCCCAAGCATGCGATCGAGGTCTTCCAGGTGATCGAGTACCTGCGAGCTTTTCTGATCGGTCGCGAGGGATGGGCGCAGTTCAATGCTCTGCCCATCATTTCGGGGGCCTTCGGAGTGTTTCGCACCGACCTGGTGCGGCAGGTAGGCGGGTATCGCGCCAAAGCCATCGGCGAGGACTTCGACCTGGTGGTGCGACTGCACCGGCTCTTGCAGGACCAAGGCAGGGACTATCAGATCTCTTTTATTCCCGACCCGACCTGCTGGACGGAGGTGCCGGCCGACTTCCGCTCGCTGGCTCGGCAACGCGCCCGCTGGCAGAAAGGCCTGCTTGACACGTTGTGGCCGCAACGAGACGTTCTGTTCCGCCGCCGTTATGGCCGGTTTGGCTCGCTGATGCTGCCTTACATGTGGTTCTTCGAACTTCTCGCTCCGGTCGTGGAGCTGACTGGTTATGCCACCATCATCCTGGCCGCAGTGCTGGGAATGCTCAGCATGCAGTATTTTCTGCTGTTTCTGCTGTTCGGATACGCGTTCGCGACCATGATCTCGATTGGTTCGGTGCTGCTGGAAGAGATGACTTACCGGCGCTATAGCAAGTCCAGCGAAGTGGTGCGCCTGGTGCTCTACTGCCTGTTCGAGCATTTCCCCTACCGGCAGATCACCTTGATCTGGCGGCTGCAAGGTTTGTGGCAATATCTTCGCGGGGACCTGCAGTGGCGGGAGATGAAGCGGACGGGAATTTCGACGACGGCTGCACGAGGAAGTTGAGGAGCGGGAAAGCAAGCGCGCGACGCTCAGACCGGCAGCTCGTCCTGGGCCCAGCCTCGCACCTCGGGTTTGGGTTCCGCGGTCAGGTCAAGGATCAACTTCTCGAGTACCAGGCGCTTGCTGGGAGGATTGGAACGCAGAGCCAAGTCCGTCTTGGCAACCAGGCGAATCGCCCGCGTCAGTTCCCTCTTGGACTTATAGCGCCGGGCCTGCTTGATGATGTCATCGGCGGCAAAGGGAGGCACGCGGAAGCCTTGCCACAAGGCGGCCCACAGCATTCGCTGATCGCGGACGTTGCGCTCCAGGATCACGAGCATCTGACGGAAGGTTTTGGCGAGCATGTAAAGGTGACCGATCGCGGCCTCATCGCCTTCGCCCGTGGTCAGGATTGCATCCAGCATCTCAAGAGCGCGCACGCGATCCTTGGCGGAGATGGCGTCGGTCAACTCGTAAAGCGAGCGCTGCTTGGCCGCCAGCACCATGGTCTCAACATCGCCGAGGGTGATCCGCTTCTTCTCCGAGACATAAAGCATGAGCTTCTCTAGCTCATTGGAGATCATCATCATGTCTCCGCCGAGTGCGTCCACCAGTTCACGGGCGGCGTCGGGGTCCATCTTCATCTCGCGGCTAGCGCAATATTCACCGATCCAGCGGACCGCTTCACTTTCCTCGACGCGAGAGAGTTCCACGATCGCGCAGTACTCGCCCAGGGTGTCGCGGATACGCTCGTACCGGTCCTTGTCCTGCATGTCCATGCGGCGAGCGTCGGCGGGAATGCTGATGTGATCCGCAACGAAGATCAGGACAGCATCGGGATTGGGGTCTTTGCAGTATGCTTCGATGGCCGCGAGTTTCTCGTCATTGGAGCCACGCCCGAAAAGGTTCTTGACGCCGCGCACAAAAAACACCTGGAAGGGAGCCATCAACGACGGGGTGCGAGCGCGGTCCAGAATCTCGGCCAGGTCGGTTTCGCCCAGATCGAATTCAAACAAGCTGAAGTCGCGCAGATCGGCCGGGACAAGGTGGCTGACGATAGCTTCGCGGCAACGCTTCCGGAAAAAAGTCTCGTCTCCGACAAAAACATATGCCGGGCGCAGTTTGCGCTCGCGTACGTCGGAAACAAAGCGGTCAGACTGCGCGAAACCGCGCATCAAAAGCCCTCCAGGATGTTGGACACCAGGGTGCGGCCGAACTCGTCGGACAGGCGGCGCAAGGCAGGCGAGTCTTCCTCAAAAAAGCTCTGCACCTCGCGCGAAACCTGGTACTGCTCGCGAAACACGTAAGAAGGGTTCTCGAACAATACTTTCCCCTGGCGATCAATCAAGGCAACCTTCATGCTTACGACGACCAGGACACTGGCGGCGCGCCCGGTTCGCGAATCATAGGTGGCTGGCGAAGCGTAGCTGGAAAGAACCGTCCCACGCAAGGTGGCATCGGCGGTGTTGCTCTGTTCGTTAACCACGCGGTAGTGCGTGCGCGTAGTCCATTCCCGCACTACGGATGCTGTTAACAGTTGTTCGATCTTGAAGGTCGAGGTCTGATTGGTAAACGAGGGGATGGCAATGGTCTTCACCTCGTCGGGCAACACGCTGGTATGGCCGAGCGTGTGATAACCGCATCCGCAATGAAGTAAGCAAGCGAGCGTGAGGGCCACGCCGGCAGTACGCCTCATTGGATCTTGCCCCGAGGACGAGTCGCGGCGATGGTTTCGGCACACTCCACGGCGGTGGCGGCCGCCACCCGGAGGTTGTCCGAGGCCGCCCACATCCAGAAGCTGTTGCTATCGTTTACGTCGGGGGTCACCGAAACCATGATGTCGCCCTGCCCGGCAGCATTCACGTTGCTGGGAGCATCGTCAGCCTGGCGCGTGGCCGTGACATGCTCACCGGCCAGGGCTTCCAGGATGACCGAAATATCCGCGACCTGTTCCAGGTGCACGTGAATCGAGAAGGCATGGCCGTGGAAGATGGGCGCTTGCACCAGCGTCAGCGACGGAATTGGAGTGTGGTCCGGGACAATTCTCCGATAGTGCTTCAGGATGCGGCTTTCGATACTGGCCAGCGAAGGGCTGGCGTGGGGCCCGTAGCGCGACACCAGGTTGAAGGCGACCTGGGTATCAAAAATATTCTTGGGGAGCTGTTGAAAGGAGAGCAGGTTCACCGTCTGCTCGTGCAACTCGTCCATGCCCTTCTGCCCATGCTCACTGGCAGGCTCCAATACGGTGCAGACAACGCGGTGAATCGGCGCGGCCTTCCGCACTCGAAGCAGCAGCAGCGCCAGAACGACCGCAGCCGGGTGGGCGATGACCGCGGGGGCGGGCTGCAACTCAGGCCGCAATCCCTGTCCCAGTTGACGCTCCACCCAGGGAGAACGCACGCCCGCTTCGGGCTCGTCTTCAAGAGCAAACGAAAGATCTACAATCGCGCTCCCCGCCCTGCGAGCAGTGTTCCAGGTTTTGCGGGTGGACTCGGGGTCGGAAGCGAAAAAGGCGAAATCGATGTTCTCGAACTGCTCGTTGCGGACATTTTGCACAAAGGTGACTTCGTCGCGCAGAGCCTCCAGTTGCCCGATGGCCTCGTCATCATCCAACAGCTTGACATCCACTGCAGGAAAATTCCGATCGCCCAAGACTTCGGCAACTTCTTTCCCTTTCAGCGATCCTGCGCCAACGATGGCGACGCGATAAAGGGCGCGATCGGCTTCGTTATGGGAAATCGCCGGTGTTTTAATGTTCGAACTCATGAAACTTGCGATGCCTCTTTGTACGACGGGGGCGGGTTACCGCGGCGCCGGAAAATCCACTGCAGACGCCACACGATCCCTGAGAACATGTAGAGCAGCGCGATTGCAAACAGGAGGGGGCCCGAGAAATACCAGATCCCGGCGAATAGCAAGCCAAATAACACGATCAGGCGGAACGGCTGCCGCGTACGGAAATCGATGTCTTTGAAACTATAGAATCGCCAGGTGCTTACCATGAGGTAAGCGACCAGCACCATGCAGAGTGTCCAGAGCACGGTGGTGTACCAGGAAACGATCGGTTCGCCACCGGTGAAGTGCACCACGGCGGCGATGACGCCAGCTCCAGCGGGAATCGGCATACCAACAAAATATTTCTTCCCTGGACGGCCGGGGTTGGATGGCTGCGGGTTTGACGTGATGTTGAAACGAGCCAAACGGCTGGCCCCGGCAATCAAGAACAGGAAGCTGGCAATGGCTCCCAGTTGGATCAGTTTGCCGGTGAGTTGGGTGGAGGGGTTCACGATGGAAAGCTGGCGGAAGCCCCACATCCAGCCCAGGAGGGCGGGCGCAACGCCGAACGTGATCACATCGGCAAGGGAGTCTAATTCCCGTCCGAAGGCGCTGCTGGTCTTGGTCATGCGGGCGATGCGGCCGTCCAGGCCGTCGAACAAAACCGCAAAGCCGATCGCCTTGGCGGCAAAATCGAAATGCCAGGGCTCCGCCGCGGTCGCGTGCGTGACTTGCAGGATGGCGTAGTACCCGAATGCGATGTTGGCGGTTGTGAACAGCGAGGGCAGGATGTACATGCCCTTACGAAGGCGCCGGGGCGGTTGGTCTTCTTTGCGCCGCTTCGGAATTTCCGGGACCTCTGGTTCCATCAGAGAACTCCTGTCAGAGTCTGTTCCGCACGCACCCCGGCCGTTAAGTTCCTGTTCGCATGAAAATAGGCCAGGACGGTTGAACCGCCCTTAACGCGATCTCCAACTTTAATCTGCACATCGGCAGACACATCCAGCAACACATCGGTGCGCGAGCCGAACTTGATCAGCCCCACACGCTCCCCCCGGCTCACGGGATCGCCGACATTCTTGTTGAAGACAATGCGGCGAGCCAGCAACCCGGCGATCTGTTTGAAAATCAGGATCTGGCCTTCTCCTTCGACGGTCACCGCATTCTGTTCGTTATCTTCTGCGCAGGCCGGGTTCATGGCATTCATGAACTTGCCGCGACGGTAGCGAACATCGCGAATCACGCCTGAAATGGGAGAACGATTTACGTGCACATCAAAGACGTTGAGAAATATGCTGATCCGGGTCCAACGAACGCCACTGACGGTCACCGGCGACACGTCGGTCACCTTGCCATCCGCGGGCGAAACGACCGCACCCGGGGCGGGGGAAATCGCCCGTTCCGGGTCTCGGAAAAACCAGAGAAAGAACGCAGCCAGCAATAAGGGAACAATTGCCCAGGGCCAACTCGCCAGCCATCCCAGGAGAATAGCGGCGATTAGCAGACCGGAAGCGTAATAGAAGCCATCACGGACCATGGGAGGTTCTTTTCATTATATCCGGACATCAACCTTCCCACCCGGAGCCGATAACCCAAATAAAAAAAGGCGCTTAGGAGCGCCTTCGATAAGGACAAATCAATCCTCGTGCGGCGTAGGCCGCGCCACGCAGGGCGGGGTTTACGCTACCTGATGTTGAGCTTGAGTACGGAACTGGCGCTCGATGGACTCCATTTGGTCCTTCAGGCGCAATTTGAGCTTCTTCAAACGCACTTCTTCCAGCTTTTCTTCCTCCGTAAGAAATCGCTTTTGGGTGAGAGAATCCAGACGTTGTGCGTGTTGTGTGTGCTCCTGGGCGAGACGGCGAAATTCGTCGTGATTAGCCAGGAGCGCATCCCGAGAAGTAAGCATCCAGCCAACCTCCTAACCGGGTGTTTTCGAGCTAAACGTACCACACGACCTACCCTGCTTCAATGCCAAATTGGTTGCTTTTTGACAGTTCATTGCACCAGATTGGATGCAATTACTTGATCTCAAAACGATAAACGATTGCATTCTCTTCAGGATGCGAGTAGTACCGCGGTCTGTGTGAAATCTGGACAAAACCCAGGCCCTGGTAAAGGCGGCGTGCCCCGACATTGGACTCCCGCACTTCCAGAAAAACTGAAGTTGCCTTGGCTTTGCGGGCCCGCTCAAGCAGATCCAGAACCAGCGCACGCCCGAACCCGCGGCGGTGAAACTCACCGCGCACCACGACATTTTCGATCTCCCATTCAAGGTCCACTGCGCTGGCAATGAGGAAACCGGCAACGCCATCGGCCTCCATCACGAGTGCGAATCGCCGTGGGCTGGTCGGGTTAAAGAGGGCATGATATCGCTCCTCGTTCCAGTGGGCCGCGCTGCCGGCAGAGCGCTCCATTCGGATCATTTCAGCGATGTCAGCGGGAGTGGCAGTGCGGATTTTCAAAGCTAGGAGTTAGGCTTGGAGAATATCTCCGCATCGGAGCGGCGTATGTAGTTGGCGTCCAGACTTTCGGGTGCAACGGTAGTGCCAGCGAGCAGCTTTTTCCAGCCGATTCGCGCAATCGAATCGGCGCGCGGTGCGGCGATCATTTCCACCGACACGCCGTTCGCCGCCGCGGCATCCGCGATTTTCTGGTCGGATGTTGTGATCGTGCCGAGTGCAGAATGCAGTTCCGATTGCCTGATCAACTTCTCCTCAATGGTCTCCGCGGCGGAGTCACTGATTCGGAAGCGGCCCACGTAGGCTTCATTGCGCCCGGCATCCAGCACGGCGGTCCTGGTTCCAGGTGAACTTCCCAACCATGCAACTGCTTCTAAGAGCGAGACGGTGACGATCGGCCTGCCGAGCACCTCAGCCAGGGCCTTCACCGCGGCCAGGCCGACACGCAGTCCGGTGAATGAACCGGGCCCGGAGACCACTGCGAACGCACCAAGATCAGCTTTCTTAACCTGGTGGGCGCTCAACAGGGACATCATTTGCGGGATCAATTGGGCTGAAAACGTGCCCCCCTGCAGGGGCACGACCTCCAGGACATCGCAAGTGCCGTCGCGGTTGCCGCGGGCCAGGGCAATGCTGCCGTTTTTTCCAGACGTGTCAGCCGCGAACAGGAACATGGTCAGTGCCTGGCCTCGACCAACTCCAGCAACACCCCGCCGCTGCTGGAAGGGTGGACGAAGATGTAGCGATGTCCACCAGCGCCGATTTTGATCTCTTCAGAGACCAGGCGCACGCCGTCTTGCTTCAGGCGCTGGACAGCTTCAGCGAGGTCAGGAACGCGCAGGCAAACATGGTGCAATCCTTCTCCCCGCTTGGCGATGAACTTCGCAATCGTGGAATCTTCGGAGGTCGCTTCCAACAACTCGATCCGGCTCTCGCCTGCCGGGACCATCACGACCCGGACCTTTTCCTGTTCCACCGTTTCTTCCGGCGAGATCGACATCCCGAGTTTCTCGTACAGGCCCTTGGCCGCGGAAAGCGATTTCACCGCGATTCCGAGATGATCAATCGTAAGCATAGACTTCTAGTCCGCCTCACTTCCCTATGGTGCTGATGATCTCTTCGACCAGCGTATAGGGGTCTCTCTTGTGCTCCGCGACCTGCTCGGCATAACGGTTGAGGTCGCCGTCCTTCATTTGTGTGCGCGCCCGGTCCATCAGGGAATCGCGAAGCATTTCCATCAAACGCTGCTCCCAGTTTTGCACGCTGCGTTTGAACCCGAGATTTCCCTTCTTGAGATACGTTTCGTAATCGGTGATGGCTTTCGCCAGGTCCGCAACCCCGCTGCCGTCACTGGCGACCGTCTTCACAATCGGCGGAGTCCAGTTGTCATGACGGGTAGACAAGGATTGCATTGCGCGGATTTCGCGTTCCACGCGTTCGGCTCCTTCGCGATCGCTTTTGTTGATCACGAAGATGTCGGCAATTTCCATAATGCCGGCCTTGATGGTCTGTACATCGTCGCCCATGCCGGGGACCAGGATGACAATGGTGATATCGGCGAGGCGAACGATGTCAACCTCGTCCTGACCGACGCCGACGGTCTCAATCATGACCAGGTCGCGCCCGGAAGCATCGAGGACGGTGGTCACGTCGGCAGTGGCCCTGGCCAGGCCACCCAGTGAGCCGCGTGTTGCCATGCTGCGGATATAAATCCCAGGATCGGCGAAATGGTCCTGCATGCGAATACGATCGCCGAGAATGGCGCCGCCGCTGTAAGGGCTGGTGGGATCCACGGCAATGATGCCGACCGTCTGATCCTGCTTGCGGTAGTGCTTGGCGAGCTGATCGACCAGGGTGCTCTTTCCGGCGCCAGGCGCGCCGGTCAGACCCAGAATCTTTGCATGCCCGGTGTAGGTGAACAGAGATTTCAGCAGAGCAGACCAGTTCGGAGAGCGATTTTCGACTGTGCTGACGGCACGGGCGATCGCTCGGGCATCGCCGGCGCGCACTCGTTCAATCAGCGCGTTGAGATCGGAGTTCAAACTTCGAGTGTAAAGCAGCGACCGACACAATTGGAATATCCGCGGCGAAACGCTATGCTGACCGCCATCTACGATGCCTCCTTTAACCCGCAACATTCCGGCGATGTTCGTCGAGCTTGGCGTCGCCATTCTCGGGCTCGCGATCGTCGCTCGTGTGGCCAAGCGCTTCGGCATCTCCGCTATTCCTCTGTACCTGCTGGCGGGATTGGCGTTTGGTGAGGGCGGCTTGGCGCCTCTCGATCTGAGTGAGGGCTTCATCCACACTGGAGCAGAAATCGGAGTCCTTCTCCTCCTGTTCATGCTGGGCCTGGAATACACAGGGGAAGAACTGAAACACAATCTACAGAAGGGCCTGCCGTCCGGCATTCTGGACTTCATACTCAACTTTCCGCCTGGGGTAGTTGCCGGCCTTTTTCTGGGATGGCATGTGCTGGCGGCAATCCTGCTGGGCGGTGTCACTTATATTTCGTCATCCGGCGTGATTGCGCGCACGCTGGAAGAACTCAGACGGCTCAACAACCCTGAGACTCCCCCGCTGCTTTCGGTCCTGGTGCTGGAAGACTTGGCCATGGCGGTCTATTTGCCGCTCGTCGGGATCCTGCTGGCCGGAGGAGGACCTACAAAGATTCTGGTCTCAGTCGCGATTGCGGTTGCGGCGGTCCTGCTGGTTCTGTTCGTCGCTGTCAGGTACGGCCATGCCATCAGCCATCTATTGGCCAGTGACTCGGACGAGATCGTTTTGCTGTCCACGATCGGGGCGGTGCTCCTGGTGGGCGGCTTGGCACAGCACTTCGGGGTCTCGGCTGCGATCGGGGCCTTCCTGGTTGGAATTGCATTCTCCACGCCGATTGCCGAGCAGTCGGAACGGATGGTCCGGCCCCTGCGAGACTTGTTTGCGGCAATCTTCTTCTTCTTTTTTGGATTGGAGATCGATCCCCACAGCTTGCCGAAGGTGCTTCCCATCGCGCTCGCGCTTGGGATCGTCACCGCGCTGACCAAAATCGCAACCGGATACTGGGCAGCGCACAAAACCGGGGTCGACCGGCGCGGCTGTTTGCGGGCGGGAATGACTCTGGTAGCGCGCGGCGAATTTTCGATCGTGATCGCCGGACTCGGAGCGGGCGTGGAACCGCAACTCGGGCCGATTGCCGGAGCCTACGTGCTACTGCTTGCGATCGCCGGTCCAATCCTGACTCGTGCCTTCCGCTAGCACGATCAGGGTACTGCCTTGAAATCGCAGAGCCCATTCATATTCTGCGCAGGAGGACTGGGCGGGGTGATCCAGGGCGGATTGGCAAAGTCGAAGAACTCGGTCATGTCCATCTGGGCTGCGTCGCGCTTGGTAAGGCTTGGCAAATTGAAGCGAGTCTCGATGAGCTTCAGGATTGCGGTGGAATCGGCCGTCGTGTGAGAGACGTAGTTCTTCTTCGTGAATGGGGAAACCACGATCAGCGGAATCCGGAATCCGGTGTGATTAAAGTCGCAATTTGGGCCGGTGGTGGTGGTGCAAATATCGCCGGGGTTCAAGTCCATGGGCGGAATCCCGTCGGGACTCACCGCCGTCTGGGGCGGAACATGATCATAGAAGCCGCCGCCTTCGTCGAAGGTGAGAATGAAAACGGAGTCCTTCCAGGCCGGACTCGCCATGAGCGCGTTGATGATGGATGCTACATGCGCTGCTCCAGGCTGAACATTGTCCCCTGGGTGCTCATCCAAATCGGAGAGATAGCCGGGCTCAATTTCCGCCACGGCAGGAAGCGTTCCATTCTGCAGATCGGTGAAGAATTGAGAGAGCGGAACGATGTTGGCGACGTGCTGTTGCTCAAACGGCTGAAAATTTCCCAGGAATGCGGTGCCGGGGTCAGTTTCGTAGATTTTCCAGGAGATTCCAGCCGACTCCAGGAGGCCGAAGATGGTGTTGTTCGAGAGTGGCTGTGCGGGAGGGTTGGCATGTCCGGCCGAGGTCGCGGCCAATAAATAAAGGCGGTTCGGTTGGGTGCGGCTCATCAGCGGCGAAAACCAGCGGTCCGAGGTGGCAAAGTTCGACGCCATGAAGTAGTAGTAATTGAGATCGCTATCGTCGTAATAGCCCATGGTCCGATAGCCTTGAATATCGAATATCGGCGCATCCGGAGGCCCGGCATTCAGGGCAAAAGCGGCAGCGCTGGTCACGAAACCGTCCATGAGTCCGGTAGCCGACGTAGGGTCCGTACGGTTCCAATCCACGTGACTCTCATTCCAGCCGGGGCTCATGTTCTGGACACAAACGGTGCGGAGATGAAAGCTGCTGATGGTACCGGTGCCAGTCTGCGCCGGGTTTGAGGCGTTGGCCGGCAGTCCGTCGAAAGACTGGCTGGGAAAGCCGTTCGCCGCCCAGTAGGCAGGGAGTTTGCCGAAGTAATGATCAAAGCCGCGGTTCTCCTGCACCATGAAGATGATGTGATTCACGGATTGGTTCAGCGACGCGTTCGGGGGTGGCGGGGTGGTTTCAGGAGAACTGCTGGTCGAGGACCCGCCGCCGCAGCCGGTCAATGTAAATGCGAGACCTAAAATGAATACCACAACAGACACACGCCGGCCTTGCCGGGCGCCATCACGCAACACCATAGTTCGGGCTCCGCGCGCTAAGGAACGCGTCAGGACTCCTATGATGGAACTTCGAAGGAGCAAGTTGGCCCAAAGACTACGGAAAGTCGTAGGGCAAGGTATGTCATAGGTTGGGCTTGGGAGGCCGAATCTAATCTTTCAGCAATTGCCGGGCGATGACCAGGCGCTGAATTTCGCTGGTGCCTTCGCCAATGGTGCACAGCTTCACATCGCGATAGAACTTCTCGGCCGGGTAGTCCTTGATGAAGCCATAACCTCCGTGAATCTGGACGCCTTCGTTGGCGCAACGTACGGCAACCTCGCTGGCATAAAGCTTGGCCATGGAGGATTCGAGGGTGGTCTTCATGCCGGCGTCTTTCATCGCGGCAGAACGCAAGGTGAGCAGCTTGGCGGCTTCGATTTCAGTGGCCATATCAGCCAGCTTCCACTGGATCGCCTGGAAATCGCTGATCGGCTTGCCAAACTGCTGGCGTTGCTTGGAATACTTGAGAGCGGCTTCGTAAGCTCCTTCGGCCATTCCAAGGGAGAGCGCGGCAATCGAAATGCGCCCGCCATCGAGCACGCGCATGGCGTCAATGAAGCCGTTGCCTTCTGCGCCGAGCAGGTTCTCGGACGGGATCACGCAATCTTCGAAGATGAGTTCGGCGGTGTCGCTGGCGCGAAGCCCGAGCTTGTTCTCTTTTTTCCCGGGACGGAAACCCTTGGTGTCCTTCTCGATCACGAATGCCGAAAGACCGTGGGTGTGAGCAGCGCGATCGGTCACCGCGATTACTACCACCACATCGGCGTAATGGCCGTTGGTGATGAAGGTTTTATTTCCGTTCAGCACCCAACTGTTCCCTTTTCGCACCGCGGTCATGCGGGCGCTGCCTGCGTCCGAACCGGAGGAGGGCTCGGTCAGGCCCCAGGCGCCAATGAACTCGCCTCTGGCCAGGGGGGTCACATATTTCTTTTTCTGTGCTTCGGTTCCGGCAAGAAAGATATGGTTTGAGCAGAGCGAGGTATGGGCAGCGACGATAATGCCCACCGATCCGTCTACACGGGACAATTCTTCGATCGCGGTCACGTACTCCACGTAACCCATCCCGGCGCCCCCGTATTCAGCAGGAAATATCGTCCCCATGAGGCCGAGCTTTCCCAGGTCCTTGATGGTGGACAGCGGGAATTCGCCGGCCTCGTCCCATTTCATGACGTTGGGCGCGATCTCGTGCTCGGCAAATTCGCGGACACTTTTCTTGAGCTGCAGCTGTTCGTCGTTGAGCTGAAAATCCAAACCATCCTCCGGTCAGCAGATACAGAGACTGGGCCTCAGCGATCGGGCTGAGAGCGATCCGTTTTCGATTAGATCACAGCGGGAAAAAACCTTCAGACCGACCGGTTGGTCTGAGAGCGGCTAGTGACGCAACAAGCAGCGCAGTCCCCAACTCGAGGCAAACCAGAATGTAGGCAGCAGGTAGAGAGCGATGACAATCGCGCCCACAATGATCAGCAAGGTGCGCGCGCGGCTGACCGAATTCCTTTGAACCTCAAGTGCCTTCTCCTGGTTCTGGAGAGCGATCTTGTACTTCTCCAGGTGCTGCTTCTGGAGATCGCGAATCTCGGTCAATAGTGCGAGGATCTGTTCGTCTGCCATTTCTTCCAGGACTATGAGAAACGATCGGGCGTGGCTGGAAAAGAGTGCGAAAGAGCTAGACCTCAGGTGCGCACACAACAGCAGCAAATGGCGATCAGGATGGTTGACGGACTTCCTGGGCTTGCAGAAAACGTTCGAAGACCTCGTTGGAGAGCAGCCGGCCGCGATCGGTCAGGCGCACAACGTCTCCTTCCCAATGAATCAATTCGAGCCTCGCAAGTTCTGATAGCACCGCTTCCAGTTGGGCGATCGCCGAGGTTCCGAACTGGCTTCGCAGTTCGTCCAGACTCACGCCCCTGTTCAGGCGTAATCCAAGGAAGAAGCACTCCTCGAGAGCGGCTTGGCTGGCGACGACGGTCCTGGTGCCGGGCTTCGCAGCCATAAAATCTTCGAGCAAGTCGGGAGTCGAGAAACGAATGGCCTCGTATTCAGGTACGCACGAGCGCAGCATGGAATGGGCATCAACGCCGAAGCCGAAATAGGGCTGTCGCGTCCAGTACTTCAGGTTATGCCGCGACTGGAAGCCTCGTCCCGCAAAATTCGATATCTCGTACTGCTCGACTCTCGCAGCCTGTAGGCGCTCGCAGGCGATCGCGTAGAGATCGGCGGTCAAATTGTCGTCAGGGACAAAGTGCGCGTGGTACCGGGTGCCGCCCGCGATCAACTCGCGTCCCAGTCGCGAATCTTCATCCACCTCGAGCATGTAGACGCTCACGTGCGGCACACCCGAAGCAATGACTTCGTCAACCGAAAAGCGCCAGGTATCCAGCGTCTGATGAGGAAGGCCGGCGATCAGGTCAAGGTTGATGTTGAAAATTCCAGCGCTCCGCAGGTAAGCGATGTCTGCAATCACGGTTTCGCGCTTGTGAAGGCGACCGACCGAAGCCGCTTCGCGGTCCACAAAAGATTGCAGGCCAAGACTGACACGATTGACGCCGCAGCTTGCGAGACTTTCGATGACGGCTGGAGTCAGAGTCCCGGGGGCGCACTCGACCGTAATTTCCGCCTCGGGATGAACCGCGAACTGGTTCCTTACGGTTGCAAACATGCGCTGCAGTTCGGAGGGGTCCAATACAGTGGGCGTTCCTCCCCCCAGGTAAACCGAATCGACCGCGAGATCGAACACTCCGCCCACGGCACGCGCGGTCAGGTTGGCATTTTCGATCGCGGAGCAAACCCGGTCCACGTACCGGCCGAAGACTGCCCTGGAAAATACGTCCGAGGCAAAGTTGCAGTAAGTACACTTAGTACGACAAAAAGGAACGGAGATGTAGAGACCGAGCGGCACAGGGTATTATCGCCTGCCGCCGTGTATGTTGTAATGTCGCCATGCGTCGGGTCTTGGGTCGCATCCTAACGTTAGCTGTGCTGGCTTTGTCTGTCTCTAACGGACAAACCGCTCCGCCCATTTCCGAGTCGGTGACTTTAGCGCGGATGGAGCGTAGCCAACCCGGTGAGGACGTTTGCGTGCTGGTCTCGCAAACTGGAAACTACCGGCTGGAGCAGCAAGTCCGGACCGAAACCCGGGTTTTCGTCGGACAGTTGGCGGCCTCAGAACTTCAGAGCCTGCAACTGCTCTTAAACGACAAAAACCTGAGAGCGATTACGCCGGACCAAGTGAAGTACAAGCCAACACCGTTCACCTTCGATTTTGTTACCTTCGACATTTTTCGGGAACACGAAAGCCAACATCTCGTCTTCAAGAGTCCTGACAGCCGAAAACCTTTCCACGACTCAGTCGAACCGCTTCTGAAGTGGATGAGCGCCATCCAGAAAGCACCGCATCAACGCGTCGCTGAAAGCAACGCGAGCCGTTGCAGGCCCGGCACTGACAATCCCGCCGACTCGGACGCTGCACGCGCCGCAACCTATCTGCTTGTGTTTAAGACTTCGCACGCTGGAAACTCTCAGCTCAAACGCACATGCGAGGTCATCTACAGCGACGGACGCTATCACCGCGAGGAGGGTAGCCAAAAGGCTGGTCAGCCTTTGACAGCCCGGGTATCTGAGTCCTCGGTTACTCCTGAGAAGCTGGCAGAGTTGCGCGAATTGCTGGACTCCGCGGACTTGAAGAACTCGACGCATGAGGCTCCGTCAGATGAGTGGGCGGCGGAAATTGAAATCATCAAGGCCAGCATCCCAAGAGGGTATTTCGTCCAGAACCTGGTGTTCGCCAACTATTTCGGGGCTCCGCAGAATCCAGGGCACGTGGGCGGATTAAAAAACGATTTACGGGGCGTGGACAAAGAGATCAAAGTCATTAAACCTTTGCAGATGTGGCTGAAGGCAAACGTCGAAGCAACGGCTTCGACGCCCGTGGACACCGCCGCCAATGACTGCCGACCTTGATGCGCATGAAAATTCATCCTTTGCGCCTCCACTTCCATCAAATTACGGTACTCTTTAGCTAACAGATGGCCGCTCACCAGGAAGAAGAAGTATTAGGAAAAGCGTACGACAGCCGCCTGATGAGGCGGCTGCTCACGTATTTGAAACCCTACAAGTGGCAGACTACGATCGCCCTGGTTGCGATCGTATTAAAGGCTGGGGCCGACGTCCTCGGGCCCTACCTCACCAAGATTGCCATTGACCGATACCTGGTGAAGGTGCCCGGGCTGCGCACTCCCTTTGATTTCTTCCTCAGCGACAAGCCCCTGGCAGGAATCGCTCAGGTATCGGCTCTGTTCATGGGCGCGATCTCCATCAGCTTCCTGCTGGAATATCTTCAGACATACTTCATGCAGTGGACCGGGCAGAAGGTGATGTTTGACCTGCGCAGCCAGATCTTCCGTCACCTGCAGCGGATGCACATTGGCTTCTATGACAAGAACCCGGTCGGACGCCTCGTCACCCGAGTCACCACCGACGTGGACGCGCTGAACGAGATGTTCACAGCCGGAGTGGTCTCCATCTTCGAAGACGTATTCGTGCTGGCGGGAATCGTCGGCATCATGCTGAAGATGAACTGGAAGCTGGCGCTGATCACATTCGCCGTGCTGCCGGTCATCGGGATTGCGACCAATATTTTTCGGCACAAGGTCCGGGACTCGTACCGCCGCATTCGGGTGGCGATTGCCCGCATCAATGCCTACCTCCAGGAGCACGTCAGCGGCATGGTGGTGCTGCAGCTGTTCAATCGCGAGCAGCGTGCCTTTGACGAATTTTCCAAGGTCAACGAGCTCCACATGGACGCGTTCAAAGACGCGATCATGGCGCACGCGGTCTATTACCCGGTGGTCGAGGTCCTGTCCGCGATCGCGATTGCGTGCGTGATCTGGTTCGGCGGCAACAACGTCCTCCACGGAATCGCCACCCTTGGCGTGCTGGTGGCATTCATGCAGTACGCGCAGCGCTTCTTCCGGCCGATCCAGGATTTAAGCGAGAAGTACAACATCCTGCAGTCGGCGATGGCCTCAGCAGAGCGGGTTTTCAAATTGATTGATACCCCGGTGGAGGTTACGTCTCCTTCGGTCACCAAGGAAGCTGAAGGACCAGGCCGGATCGAATTCGATCACGTGTGGTTTGCCTACCGTGCTGTATCGGCGAAAAAAGACGAGCCGGGTATTCCCGGGAACGGCGTACCCAAAGCGGGCACGCCCGCCGAGATGGATTGGGTCCTGCGCGATGTCTCATTCGTGATCGAACCTGGGGAGACCGCGGCCATCGTGGGTCATACCGGGGCAGGTAAGACCACAATCATTTCGTTGCTCATGCGCTTCTACGATGTACAGAAGGGCGCGATCCGAATCGACGGAGTGGACGTGCGGGACATGGACCTTGCCGGCCTGCGTCGCCGCTTCGGCATCGTATTGCAGGATCCTTTCCTGTTCACCGGGACCGTCGAGGGCAATATTCGTCTGGGAAGCGAGTGGATTACCGACGAAGAGGTCAGGAAAGCCGCGGAAGATGTCAACGTAGCCGAATTTATCCAGAGTCTGCCGACCGGATACAAAGAAGAAGTTCGAGAGCGCGGCAGCACGCTTTCCACGGGTCAAAAGCAGTTGATTTCATTTGCTCGCGCGCTGGCCCACAATCCCAGGATCCTTATCCTGGATGAAGCAACGTCGAGCGTGGATACGGAGACCGAGTTCCGGGTCCGCGACGCCCTCAGCCGCATGGTAGAAGGCCGGACGTCGGTGATCATTGCGCACCGGTTGTCCACGGTGCAGCGCGCAGACAAGATCATTGTCATGCACAAAGGCTGCGTTCGCGAGATGGGCACGCACCAGCAATTGCTGGCCAAGCACGGGATCTACTACAAACTTTATCAACTGCAATACAAGGACCAGGAGATGCCGACCATCGCGGGATCGCAAGTTACTGCGAACGGGGACGACTAGCTCCTCCTGCTCCTCACGCTACAATAATTCGTGCGCATCCTGATCTCAGCGGGCGAAGCTTCCGGCGAAATGTATGGTGCACAGCTGATCCAGGCGTTGCGCCGGCAGGACGCTTCCCTGGAGGTCTTCGGGGTTGGCGGCGAGCGCATGCGGCAAGCGGGCTGCGACAATGTCGTTGACACCAGGGATCTCGCCGTTGTCGGCATTTCGGAAATCCTCAGCCACTTACCCAAGATCTATAGCTCGTTCCGCAAGCTCATCGCCGAAGCGGATCACCGCAAACCGGATCTCGCCGTGGTGATCGATTCCCCCGCATTCAATTGGCGTGTCGCCCGCCAGATGTACAAGCGAGGAGTCCCGGTCGTGTACTACGTGTGTCCACAATTCTGGGCGTGGCGGCAGGGCCGGGTAAGGCTGCTCCGGAAGTACGTGAAGAAGGCACTGGTAATCTTTCCCTTCGAAGAGCGCTTCTACAGCGATCGAGGGGTTGACGCCACTTTTGTTGGACATCCGTTGGCCAACCTTCCCTTCCCGGTGATTCAGCGGGCCGAGTATGCAGCGCAGTACAAGCTTGATGCCAACAAGCAATGGATCACCCTCATGCCTGGCAGTAGGGTAAAAGAAGTGAGGATGAACCTGCCGACGATCCTGGAAGCAGCCAAGCACGTAGGCTGGAGCCACGAATTCTTGTTACCGGTAGCGCCTACTCTTGAACGCGAGTTCGTACAATCGCTGATCGCGCGGCCCCTGCCGATCCACCTGGTTCCCGAGTCCCTGCCGGCCTTAGCGCATTCCCGGGCCGGGATCATCGCCAGCGGTACGGCGACTATCGAGGCAGCCATGATGGGCACACCATTCGTTATGGTTTACCGGGTTTCCCCGGTGACTTACCTGTTAGGCAAGCCGCGGGTCAAGGTCTCGCATTTCGCCATGGTGAACCTGATTGCCGGGGAGGAAGTAGTTCCCGAACTGGTCCAGCAGAACTTCACCGTTGAAAAAGTGGTGGGACGGCTGAACGAAATCCTGCCCTTTGGACCCGCGCGCGACAAAATGATAGAAGGATTGGCGCTGGTCCAGAACCTGCTTCGGGGGCCTTCGCAGAGCCTTGTAGCGCCAGCCGATCGGGCAGCGGACGAAATCTTGACTCTGTTGCATGGAACAGCGGCAAGCGTCACGCAGATATCTCCAAATTGCTAAGCCTTGTGGTAACAGCATCTTTTAGTTCAGAATCTTCATCATAGAGATTAGCCGGAAATCCAGGAGATCGCCCTTAATGGTTTTTCACACTCGGCGTCTGCGTCGGGCTCTGATTGTCTGCTTTGCCTTCGCGTTAGTTTTGGCAGCTTTGCCGGGATGGGCCGCCGACAAACTGCGCCTTCGTGTCGACGATTACCAGATCGAGGCCGAACTGAGTCCGCACACTCACCGCATCGCGGCGCGCGCCAAGGTCAAGTTCACGGCCCTGGAGGACCTGAACGTTGCAACCTTCGAATTGCATAACGCCCTCCGCGTGAACAAAGTTATCGATGCCGCGAATAAGCCTCTCACCGCGGAACGCGTAACCCAGGACTCCACGGTGCGGGTGCAGTTGCCGAGCACCCTGGCCAAGGATTCCTCGACCACGCTCACCTTTGACTATGAAGGCGTCCTCGATTCTGCGGACGACAGCCCAGTGCCAGGATTGAAGCTGGCATCGATCGGAGACGATACCAGCTATCTTCTCTACGCCGGGCGTTGGTTTCCGGTGAATGCCTACGGCATTAACCGCTTCACCGCCACCATGAGCATCAGCGTTCCGGCGCACATGGTGGCGATTGGGAGCGGTACCTCGACGACGTCCACACCTGCAGCAAAGAAAGGCACTGCGGGCGGGCTTCCCTTGAAGACCTTCGCGTTCGTTTGGGACAAGCCCAGCTTCCCTGGAACCATCATCGCAGGGCAGTTCCAGGAATTTAAGAGCGACGAAGCCGGGATGGACCTGCATGTGTTCTTCAAGCCTACCCACCAGAACCTGGGAGCCGAATACGCCGATACGGCGATCAAGGAGGCGACGTACTACATCACTCTGTTTGGGCCCGGGCCGACGAATAAGTTGAACGTAGTTGAGATTCCCGACGACACGGTTCCTTCGGCGTACGCTCCGGAAATTGCGGCGCTGGCAAGCCGCAACATTACGGACAAAATCAACTACCGTCTGCTGGCCAACACCATCGCCCATCAATGGTGGGGAGGCCTGGTCAGTCCCGCGTCGAAGGACGACTGGTGGATCAGTGACGGCTTCGCGCGTTATTCCGAAGCTCTCTACGTGGAAAATGCGGCCGGGCAAGCCGGACTGGAAGAAGCGGTCAAAGACATGTCCGTCGGCGCCCTCGCCTACGACACGGTGCCTCTTTCCAGCGTAGGAAAGATGGACCAGTTTTCTCCCGAGTTCCAGTCGTTAGTGACTGACAAGGGCGCGATGATTCTGCACATGCTGCGCTGGGTGATGGGCGATCAGAAATTCAACCAGGCGATGCGCACATTCGCTTCAAAGTACGCGGGAAAAAGCGCATCGGTGGACGATTTCAAAGCGGTCACCGAGCAGATCTATGGCGACAAACTGACTTGGTTTTTCTCGCAATGGCTCGACTCGACCGGGGCTCCCGAGTTCAAGACCAAGTACACAATTTATCGGCTGGGAAACGGCAAAGGTTTCCGCGTGGTCGGCCAGATCAATCAGGACCTCGACCTGTTCCGGATGCCCGTCGATCTGAAGATTGACACCGATGGCAAGACAGAAAACAAGCGGATTGAGGTGGTGGGAACCGACTCGGCCTTCACGGTGGAGACGTTCGGTAAGCCGCGCAGAATCGTGGTGGATCCCAACAACCACGTGTTGAAGAATTCCACCGACGTTCGCCTGCGCGCTTCCATCATGCGCGGCCAGGCGATGGTACAGCAGGGGGACATGGCCGGGGCGCTGACCGAGTTCAATAAGGCGCTCGAAGTAAACAAGAACAGTTCCCTGGCTCACTACCGGGTCGCCGAAGTGTTTTTCTTGCAGAAGAATTACCAGGCCGCAGCCAATGCTTATCGCGAGTCCTTAAACGGCGACGGCGAACCGCGCTGGACCGAGGTCTGGAGTCACATCCAGCTGGGCAAGATCTTCGATATCACCGGGCAGCGAGAGCGAGCTACCAACGAGTACCGCCAGGCGCTGCAAACCAACGACAACACGCAAGGGGCACTCGAAGAAGCGAGGAAATACTTGCAGAAAGCGTTCGATCAGCCGAAGTCGAACGGGATGTAGGCGCCTAAATCTCGCGTACGGCAAGCGTCACCGTAGCTTTGGATACCAGCTTCTCTTGGCCTTCTTTGGCGGCGAAGATTTCTGACTCAGCCACAACAATCGTCTTCCCGCCACGAAGCACTCGGGCATAACAGCGCAGGCGATCGGCAATCGCGGGACGCAGGAAGTTAATCTTGAATTCAATGCTCAGGACGTCCCCCTTCCCGCCCAAAATGCTGCCCGCTGCACCGCCCGCCGTGTGATCCGCCATGGTGGCGAGAACTCCAGCGTGAATCAGGCCATGCTGCTGCAAATGGCGTTCCGAGGGGACCAAGATCGTCTCGCAGATTCCATCCTCAACTCGCACCAGTTCGATGCCGAGATCACGAATGAAATTCGCGCGATTGAAGATTTCGCGGACGCGGTTTTCGCTGGTGGGATCCATTTCGCCTGTTTGACCAGAGATTGATTACTTGCGACCGCTCCGAAGGATTTTCGGGATCTTGAACAATGCAAAGCGAAATAGAAAAGTGAATACGATTACGCTCGCCAGCATCGCGACCCAGAATGTAACTTCATTCCAAAAAAACAAAACCGCCAAAATAGCTGGCCCGCTGAAAACAACTGCGCAGAGTACCGAGATTATCCAGTCCCGAGTATTCCGAAACGAGATTGCCTTGTTCGCACTCACCAATTTCTCGGCTCTTCGAAACTTAGATTGCCCATCGCAGCAACGCTGCAGCAATGGTGAAGCCCGCACCAACCGACGCTAACAGCACCAGGTCGCCCTTCTTTAACTTGCCTTCCTTGCGGGCGGTGTCCATGGCGAGGGGAATGGTTCCGGCAGTCGTATTGCCGTAGCGATCGATATTGACGATCACGCTCTCTGGCCGCAGACCGAGCCGGTCCGCGGTGGCCTTGATGATCCGCAGATTGGCCTGGTGGGGAATGAAAGCAGCGATGTCGGGCCCCTTCAAACCGTTCCGCTGGAGCAATTTCTCACAAAGCTCCGCCTGCTTGCGTACCGCAAATTTGAAGACCGTCTGTCCGTCCTGGTGCACGTAGTGCATTTTCTTGTCCACGGTTTCATGGGTGGAAGGATTCGCGCTTCCGCCGCCGGGCATATAGAGCGCGCAACCGCCCGAACCGTCGATCTCGTGCAGGTAATCTATCAATCCCACTGAATCATCTTCCGCGGGCTCGAGAATCACAGCGCCGGCGCCGTCGCCAAAGATCACGCAGGTCGCCCGATCGGTGTAATCAATGATGGAGGACATGACATCGGCGCCAATGACCATGACTTTCTTATGCGCGCCGGTGGCAATGAACTGCGCGCCGGTCTGCAATCCGTAGACGAAGGCTGAACATGCCGCTGACAAATCGAAACCCCACACTCCCTTGGCCCCCAACTTATGCTGCACCAGACACGCGGTCGAAGGAAAAAACATGTCCGGAGTAACGGTGGACACGATAATGGCTTCGATGTCGCTGGGGACAAGACCACGCTCCTGCAGCGCCTTCCGTGCGGCTTCAGTCGCCAGGTCACTGGTGGCAACGCCCTTGTCTACGATATGGCGCTCGCGAATTCCAGTCCGTTCAAGAATCCACTGGTCGGTGGTCTCGACCATTTTTTCCAGGTCGTTGTTGGTCAAAAGGCGTGGCGGGACATAGGTGCCGAGGGCGCTGATTTTTGCGCGCATGAGCTTGCTCAATGATGTCTCCTGGATAAAACCAAGTATTCTGAAGGAAGCGCAGCAGAATGTCTAACGCATATCGCTAATGAGAAGTTTATCGAAATTAATCTGAGGCGGCGAGGCGCTGGACCGAGAAAAAGCCAGACACCGGCAACCCACTGCACACGCAAGAGCCCGTTACCGTTGCTTCCTTCCGGACCTGGCGGGGTTGGCGGGAACGCGTCGCGCGGGACCGATGTCTGACCCGAACCATTTTAACATCCGCGCCGCGGGCTCCAGGTGGGCGGCAAGAAATCAAAATCACCCCGGTGACCTTCGATTTGAGGTTTTCAGCGCCGGGTCTTCCCTTTCTGCTCGGATTCGCGAAAAATGAAGGGACCCATGGTTCCCTCCGGCGGAACACAATCCGGAACCATCACCTTGCCGATGGCCATACAGCGCTACCTGGAGGTGGCGCTCTATCTGCTGGTGCTGACGGGATTCGGGACCCTGGCCTCCACCGGCGGCCTGGACCTGCCGACCGTGATGGTGGTAGGAGGCGCGCTGCTGCTGCGCGGCTACCAACTCGCGAACCGCCGAAGCTGGCTGATCCCGGAACGCTGGACCACGATTCTGACTTTGCTCTACGTGGCTTTTTATGTCACGGACTACTTTCTGATCTCGCGCGCTTTCCTCAACTCGACGGTCCATCTCGTACTGTTCGTGATGGTCGTGCGCATGTTCTCAGCGCACCGGGACCGCGACCGGTATTTTCTGGCCGTCCTCGCATTTCTGATGGTCCTGGCCGCCGCGGTACTCACCGTGGACAGCGTCTTCCTATTTGCGTTTGCCGCGTTCATCCTGGTTGCGGTGTTGACCTTTGTGTTGATGGAAATGCGGCACGCCTCCAGCAAGGCTACTGTACAGTCGCGTGAATCGGGCGACACCCTCGCTTACCGGCATATGGCCTTCGCTTTGTCAGGAGTCGCTCCGATCCTGCTTGTGCTTATCGTCCTGGGAGCAGGCGGGATCTTCTTCGTACTGCCCCGCGCATCGGCGGGATACTTGAGCGCCTACGCTCCAGGACGCGAACTGAGCACCGGGTTCAGCGACCGCGTCCAACTGGGCAAGATCGGACAGATTCAGCAATCCAGTTCGGTCGTGATGCACATTCAGATTGATGGCCAGCAAGGCGGAAACTACAACCTTAAGTGGCGCGGGATCACCCTGAACAATTTCGACGGCTTTAACTGGTCGAACACGCACGAGAAATTCATCCTGCCGCATCAGCCCGATGGCAGCTATGCGTTGCCTCAGTTCGGGGCGGAAGATTATCGCCGGCAGATCGTGAGGCCGATTCATTACCGCGTGTTGATGGAACCGGTAGGCACGAATGTCTTTTTCCTGGCAGCGACACCACGAATCCTGGAAGGCAACTACCGGGAAATCTCCGTTGATCGCGGCGGTGGAGTGTTTGATCTCGACATTCAGCACCCGGTCATCGCCTACCAGGCCTCGTCCATCCTGCGGGAAGCAGGGACGGCAAATCTGCGCGAGGCGTCCGGCGCAACTCCTGCGGAAATTCTGCTGAACTATTTGCAGCTACCCGCGATCGACCCGAGAATTCCACAACTGGCCGAGCAAATCACGAGTTCGCGAAACAACAACTACGACAAAGCGGTCGCCATTGAGACCTATCTGCGCTCCCGCTTCGGCTACACGCTCCAGTTGCCGCGAGCACTGCCCCGCGATCCGCTGGCGAATTTCCTGTTCGAACGAAAGCAGGGCCATTGCGAATACTTCGCCTCCGCCATGGCGGTCATGCTGCGGACTCTGCACATCCCGGCGCGGATCGTGAATGGCTTTCAGACCGGGGAATATAACGATCTCACTTCGCAATATGTAATTCGGGCCAGCAACGCGCATTCCTGGGTCGAAGCCTACTTTCCGGGATATGGCTGGGTCGCGTTCGACCCGACTCCCGCGGCGTTGCCGGAAATTCGTACTGGCTGGAGCCGCGCCCTGCTCTATCTCGATGCCATGTCATCGTTCTGGCGAGAGTGGGTGGTCAACTACGACAGCGGTCACCAGCAGCAACTTGGACAGACCGCGACGCAGGGCAGTCGCAGGCTGCTCGAAAGCATGCGGAATTGGGTCACGGCCCATTATCTTTCCATGCTGAACGCAGCGCGGCGGGTGCAGGGGACGGTGTCTGAGGCTCCCGGCAAGTGGACCATCGGAGCAGTCCTCGCCACGCTGTTGCTACTGGCTGCCGCGAATGCTCGCCGGCTATGGAATCTCTATCGCATGCGCCGCGTCGCAACTCATCCTGAAACCGCTCCGCAAATGGCGGCAACGATCTGGTATCGGCGCACGATCAAAGTACTGGCAGGGCGGGGCTGGAAGAAGTCCGACGTCCAAACTCCGGAGGAATTCCTGGGATGCATCAACGACCTGGGAATGCACGACCGCGTTGCCCGATTCACACGGCATTACGAGCACGCTCGCTTTGGAAATTCAGTGGAGGATGCCCGGCGTCTTCCGGAATTGTTCGAAGAGATCTGCGCGGCTGGCCGCCGGGACTAGAATTCGAAGACGATGCCCGCCCCGACGTAGAGATTGTGCTGCCGGGTCTTGCCGGTGTCGACATTGAGTTGCGGTACGCCGGAGTCAAAGTCGCGAACCTCACCCCGCAGACGGAACGCACTCCAGATCTTCACATCCAGGCCGCCGCCGAATTGAATTACCCCGGTGGTCGTACCGGTCTTTCCCGGGTTGGTCCCGCCGAACAACAGTTCCGAACTCTCCGAGAAATGTCCGAAGCCCCCGCCAAAGCTGAACCAGGGTGCGACCGCAGTATCGGCAAACAATTTCAGGCGCGCGCTCGGAGTAATGAACAACGAACTGTACTGCTTGGGGATGACATTGATGCCGTAATTCAGGTCCTCATCAGGATTGAAAGCGGCCGGCACTTCAAAGCTGAGAGTGGCAAATCCTCCATTGCCCAGCAAGTGCCGCGCGTAAGTGACTTCAAAGGTGAGTCCCTTGCCCGAATGGATGGTGTTGTCGAAGAAATTCGTATTCGGCACCGTGTGATCGGAGATAAAGGTGCGCCCCAGGCTTCCCGCCAGTTCGTTCTTGGCCTGAGCGGCTGCGCTTCCGGCCAGGATCGTGACACCCATCAACAGGGCTACAGCCACGCGAGGGACCGGCATCTTTCCTCCTGAAACACGTTGTAGGTTGATCTGAGTTAGCCTAGCACGCGGAATTCAGCGCGCCAGCTAAGCCCGTTATCTGACTTGGTGCATTCGGACAAGTGTTAACGGGAGTATCTTGGAAAGGAAGGGGTCCCGCCGGCGCGGAACCCCGAATGGAAAAAAGCTAGAAATGCACCACAAAGCCGCCAGAGACAACGATGTTGTGCTGGCGATCATTCTGGGTCAGGACATTGAATTGCGGGCGCCCGCTGTAGAAATCCCGGACCTCGCCGCGCAGGCTGAGCAACGAGATCACGTGGATGTCAATTCCGCCGCCATATTCGAAGACGCCAGTATTGGTTCCTTTCGGACCAAAATTGGCCGCGCCGCTCTGCAACTTGCTGCCTTCATCGAACCTGCCATATCCGCCCCCGACGCTGACCCAGGGCGAAATGCCCGCATTGGGAAACAACTTGACGCGCAGCGCCGGGGTAATGAACAACGATGCCAAAGCGGTCGGCGTGTTCAGATCATTGGAGCTGATGTCGGCATTCGGCGTGCCCAGAAACGGCAGTTCGAAATCAACACCGGCGATTCCCGCATTCAGAAGCCGGCGCGCATAGGTCGCCTGGTAGGTCACTCCCTTACTGAACTTGAGCTTTCCATTCAGTACGGTGCTGGAATTGATGGTCTGATCCGGCACCACCGTGGCCCCGATCAGCAGCCCCAGTTCATTCTTGGATTCGGCCGAAGCCATAAGGCTGGCGATGAGTGTGAACAGCAATAAAATCGGAAGTTTTCGCAAGTTAGTCATATTCCTCCGCTCAGATGAATGTGATGCTGGTTGCACTGAATGATGCCATTACCTTTGTTGTTCGATGCTAAAATAACAAGATTGCATGCAGGAAAAAACCCTTACTGTAGCCCCTCCGGATTCGTCCGAGAAACAATCTTCCAACGGTACCAAGGTGGGATTCGTGAGTCTGGGCTGCCCGAAAAATCTGGTCGACAGCGAAGTCATGATGGGCATGTTGTCCCAAGCCGGGGCGCAACTCATCTCCCGCGCCGAGGATGCCGACGTAATCGTCGTCAACACCTGCTCTTTCATCGAAAGCGCGCAGCAGGAGTCGGTCAATGCCATCCTCGAAATGGCCCGCCACAAAACCTCGGGTAAGGCCCGGAAGTTAGTGGTTGCAGGATGCCTGGTGGAGCGTTTTCGCGACGAGATCCAAAAAAACATCCCCGAGGTGGATGCGGTGGTCGGAACGGGTGAACTGGAGAAAGTCCTTTCCGCTTCCGGCCTCGCACAAGCTTCCAATTCTCCGTTCCGGATTTTGCAGTCGCGTCCGGAGGCCGTTGCGCGCGCGGCGCAGGGCCGCTTCTCTCGCGAGAGCTGGGACGGTGCCATTTCCGATTTGCCCAACTATTTGTACGACGAAGCCACGCCGCGAGTACTCGCGACGCCAGGTTACACGGCATACATCAAGATCGCCGAGGGGTGCGATCATCCCTGCAGCTTCTGCATCATTCCGCAGCTCCGTGGAAAGTTTCGTTCCCGCCGCTTCGAGTCAGTGGTTGCGGAAGCGGAGCGACTGGCCAGGTCGGGGGTCAAGGAAATCACGCTGATCGGCCAGGACACAACCTGTTACGGCGAGGACTTCGGCTTGAAAGATGGCCTGGCTCTGTTGCTGGAGAAACTCGCCGGCATCGAGGGGCTGCGCTGGGTGAGATTTCTGTATGCCTACCCGAACAAGATCACCGGCAAGCTGCTGGAGACGATTGCCGCACACGAGAAGATCTGTTCCTACATTGACGTTCCCTTACAACACGCCTCCCCGGCTGCCCTGAAGCGGATGAAACGCGGTGGCGGGTCGGACTTGTTTCTTCGCAACATCGAAAATATGCGAAGCACGATCCCCGATGTCACACTCCGCTCCTCATTTATCGTGGGTTTTCCGGGAGAAACCGAGGCGGAATTTCTGGAGCTTTGCGACTTCGTGACACAGGCGGAATTGGACTGGATGGGCGCCTTTAGTTATTCCGATCAGGAGGGAGCAGCCGCCTTTGCCCTGGAGCAAAAGGTGCCGGCCCGGGAAATCGAGCGCCGTCGCAAGCACCTGATGCAAATCCAAAGAAAGATCAGCCTGCGGAAAAAGAAGTTGCTGGTGGGCAAACAATTTGACCTGCTGCTCGAGGGTCCTTCCGATGAAAGTGAACTGCTCCTGGAAGGCCGTACCGTAATGCATGCGCCGGAAATCGACGGCAAGGTGTTTGTGAACGAAATTCCTGAGGGGTTGGCGCCCGAGTCGGGGCAGTTTTATCGTTGTGAGATCGTCGAATCCCACGACTATGACCTCGTCGCGAGGATTGTCTGAACGATAAAGTTGAGCCCCGGCGCTTGCTCAGCCATCTAAAATAGGGATTATGGCCCGCAAGCGCTCGGTCAAACTCGGCTGCCCAATATGCAAGAAGTCGGTCAAAAGCACCGACCCCGAGTTTCCGTTCTGCAGCGAGCGCTGCCGATTGCTTGATTTGGGAAAGTGGGCAAGCGGTCAGTACGTAATTTCCTCCCCCGTTCGAGATATCTCCGACAACGCGCCCGCTCCGAATCCGAATCAGCTCGATGAAGACTAAAGCCAGCAACGGGGGACAATCTAGTTGTGCAATCGCCACCGAGGGCAGGCGGCGCACCTGCTCGCATGCTCCTCTTTGGGCAAAGCTGGCGGCAACGTTCTTCTGTACTGGCTTGATCAAGCCGGGTCCGGGAACCTGGGCGTCAGCCGCTACCGCGCTGCTTTGGTTCGGAATCATGCGGCTGGTTCCACTCAACTTGCAGTTGGCGCTCACCGTGTTGCTGGCAGGACTCGCCGTAGCGATCGGTATCCCCGCGGCCACCAGGATCTCCAGGGCTTCCGGGCTCAAGGACCCGGGTTTCGTGGTCATTGACGAAGTTGCCGGTCAGCTGATCAGCTTCATTGCCGTTGCGGTCTCATGGCAATCTCTTCTGCTGGGCTTTATACTTTTTCGTGGCTTTGACATCGTGAAGCCGCCACCCCTTCGAATGCTGGAGAGGCTGCCGGACGGTGTGGGCATCGTGGTAGACGATATGGGGGCTGGAATTTACGCCTTGATAGTGATGCAGGTCGCGTTACATCTCGGTTGGTTGCCGCGCTAGAAATGCACGGCAAGGAAGTTGGATGGGAATTTCCGACAAACTTCTGGGGAAAAAGAACGTTAACGGTAAGCCGCACATTGAGGCGGTCTACCCGAACGCCGCTTTGCCCGGCGGAGAGGTGCGGATCACCGGCAGCGGGCTGCGTCCGCTGGAGCTGCGGCGTCCGCGAGTTCTTTTCGGCGACGTCCCCGGGGCCGTGGTGGTCAGTTCGGACGATTTTTGCGTGGCGCGTGTGCCCCAGGGAGCGTCATCGGGCCCGGTCACGGTCGCGACCGATGGCCATGCCAGCAATCCTCACCAACTTTACGTCGCGGTCCCCATCACTGAGACTTTGCATCCGGTGACCAATCCCGCTCTCGATCCGGAGGGGAATATCTACGCAACTTTCTCGGGGAACCGGGGACAGAAAGTTCCGGTGTCGATTTATCGAATTGACACCAATTACAACGTCAAGCCATTCCTTTCGGAAATGATGAACCCCACCGCCATCGCGTTCGACCGGGACGGACAGATGTATGTTTCGTCCCGCTTCGATGGCACGGTGTACCGGGTTGCCGGCAACGGTACGGTCACTTCCTACGCAGAGGGCATGGGGATCGCCACTGGAATCGCATTCGACAAGAACGAGAACCTGTATGTGGGGGACCGCAGCGGTACGATTTTCAAAATCGCGCGCGATCGCCAGATCTTCGTATTCGCAACCCTGGAGCCGAGCGTGTCGGCCTATCACCTGGCATTCGGACCCGAGGGAGACCTGTTTGTCACCGGCCCCACGACCTCCAGCTTTGATTGCGTGCACAAGATTGATCCGCAGGGCAACGTCTCCACCTTTTATCGCGGATTAGGACGTCCGCAAGGCTTGGCCTTCGACATTAGCGGAAACCTCTACGTTGCTGCTTCTTTGTCAGGCAAGCGGGGCATCGTTCGCATCACGCCCGACGGCAAGGCCGTCCTGGTAGTTGCGGGTTCGGGCCTGGTAGGAATTGCATTTGCGCCGGGACGCTCGGCCGTGTTGGCGACGACCAACGGCATCCACCATCTGTCCTGGGATGTGCAGGGCTGTTCGTTGCTTTCCGAGTAGCCGCCTCATTTACACTTTCAGTGTGAATGCTGAGATCATCGCCATCGGTTCTGAACTTCTTACGCCCTTTCGCCAGGACACGAACTCCCTTTACTTGACCGAGAAGCTCAATCAACTTGGGGTCGAAGTTACATTCAAAACTGTGGTGGGAGATAGTCAAAAGAACCTCACCGATACCGCACGGATTGCGGTTTCGCGCTCCGACATCGTGATCTTCATGGGCGGGTTGGGTCCGACCGAGGACGACTTGACCCGGGAGGCGGTCGCCGAAGCGCTGGAAGTTCCTTTGCGCCGCGACCCCGAGATCGTGTCCTGGCTGGAGCAGCGTTTCGCTTCTCGCGGCTGGAAGATGGCTGCGAACAACGCCAAGCAGGCCGATGTGATTACCGGGGCGGTAGTACTTCCCAACCCGAATGGCACCGCGCCCGGGCAGTGGATCAGCGGAAAGTATGATGGCCAAGAAAAGATCATTCTCTTGTTGCCGGGGCCTCCACACGAATTGAAGGCCCTTTTCGATCAACAATGCATGGAGCGGCTGCGGTCCAAGCTGCCGGCGCAGTTCATTGCCACGCGCGTTTTGAAGATCGCCATGATGGGCGAATCCCTGTGTGACTCTCGGGTGGCCCCCATCTATAAGACCTACACTGATATTGAGACTACGATCCTTGCCGGGGCTGGAGAAATCCAGCTTCACCTCAGGAGCCGCAAAAACACGCTGGAAGAGGCGCAGGCGCGCGTGGACGAACTGGTGGACAAAATCGAGGCTGAACTCGGGGACTTCGTGTTCTCAGATAATGGCGATTCGCTGGAGCAGATTGTCAGCAACTATCTGCAGATGAGGAGCGCGACCCTGGCGGTGGCGGAGTCCTGCACCGGCGGGCTGCTCGCGGAACGCCTCACTTCCGTTGGCGGGAGCTCACGTTATTTCCTCGGCGGAGCGGTGGTTTACTCGAACCATCTGAAAACGACCTTCACCGATGTTCCCAAAGAAATGCTCGAGGCCCATGGCGCCGTGAGTAGCGAGGTGGCCAAAGCCCTGGCGGAAGGAATTCGCAAGCGTACCCAGGCAACCTTCGGGATCGGAATCACCGGTGTCGCCGGCCCCAGCGGAGGAACACCCCAGAAACCGGTAGGCTTGGTGTTTATCGGATTCAGTTCTGACCTGGGGACGGAAGTTGTGGAAAAGAATTTTGCCGGGGATCGCAAGCGAGTCCGCTGGTTCGCGACCCAGCAAGCCCTCGACATGGTAAGGCGAAAGCTCATGTAGCTTTCTTCCGAGATGACGATGCGAATCTTTGTGGCCATCGATATTGAAGACTCGATCCGGGCGCGCATTGCCAATTTCATGCAGGGCATGGAGGGTTTTGCGCCAGATGCGCGCTGGGTGCGTCCGGAATCGCTTCATGTCACGCTGAAATTCATCGGAGAAAAATCAGAGTGGGAAGTGGAAGCGATCCAACGTGCCCTTGGCCAGGTCCGCGGCGACAGCATGGATATTGCCCTGCGCGGGCATGGTTTCTTTCCCACCAGGACATCGGCGCGAGTATTCTGGATCGGAATCGAAGCGGGCCCTGCGCTTGGCGCTCTGGCAAAGGCGGTGGACGATGTCACATCTTCTTTGGGTATCCCTAAAGAGGATCGCGCATTCAGCCCGCATCTGACACTGGCACGCGGAGGCAGCGGGTCCGGAAATCCACGAAAACAGAAGGGCGACAAACCGAATCGCGGGTTCCAGCGCCTGCAGGAGAAATTAGCGGCAATGCCCGCTCCTGACTTTGGTACGATGACAGCCCGCGAATTCTCGCTTTATCTCAGCCACCTCGGACGCGGGGGATCGAGATACGAGAAGCTGGCAAGCTTTGCGCTAGGGTAACATTCGGCCAGTGGCGATCATTCCATGAGCCTGCTAATCACTGCCGGGTTGAGCTACCTGCTGGGATCGATCCCTTTCGGCTATCTTCTGGTCCGGATTTTTCGCGGCGAGGATGTGCGGCAAACCGGCAGTGGCAATATTGGCGCGACCAATGTCTCCAGAACCTCACCGGTTCTTGGCCTGGCAACCTTGCTGCTGGACGCTCTGAAAGGCGCCGCTGCCGTGATTTTAGCGCTGGCCTTGAGCGGAGACGGCAACTGGATGCAGCCCTCTTCCGTGTCCGGGTTACGAGCCGCCACTGCAGCCTTCTTCGTCGTAATCGGCCATGTATTTCCGGTATGGCTCAAATTTCGCGGGGGGAAAGGCGTGGCTACCGGCCTGGGGTCGTTCATCATCCTTGCGCCCAAAGCTCTGCTGTTCGTGGTCGGCATCTTCATCGCGGTTGTGCTTCTATTCCGCTACGTCTCGCTGGGCTCGATTCTTGCAGTGGCACTGTTTCCGCTTGCGGCATGGTCGCTGCACGACTACGGCGGCCACCCCGCAAACCTCGCGCTCATGGCGGCAACGGCGCTACTGATCATCCTCAAGCACCACGAAAATATCCGGAGACTCGTCGGGGGGACGGAACCCCGCTTCGGCTCGAGGCGCGGATGAGCCGCGTTGCCGTGATTGGGGCGGGTGCCTGGGGTACGGCGCTGGCCATCGTTCTGGGGCGGAAGGGCGCACATCAGGTGAAGCTCTGGGCCCATGAAGTTGAAGTGTGCGAGTCGGTGAATTCGCGACACGTCAACGAGATGTTTCTCCCCGGGCACCAAATCCCGGAGCCTGTGACTGCAACCCAGAGCCTCGAAGAAGCTGTATCATGCGCCGAAATCGTGCTCAGCGTAATGCCGTCCCAGCACTGCCGGCGACTGTTTGCGCAAATGCGCCCGCATCTGCGACCGGACATGCTGTTTGTCAGCGCCAGCAAAGGCCTTGAAGAGTCCACGCTGCAACGCATGACCGAAGTGATCGCTTCCGTCCTGGGCCCGCAGCACGCCTGGCGGATTGCTGCGTTGAGTGGACCGAGTTTTGCCAAGGAAGTGGCACGCGGAGATCCCACGGCCGTGGCGGTGGCATCCAGCGATCCAGTTGCGTGTGAAGTTGTGCAGCGTGAACTGAGCGACCCCGGCCTGCGGGTCTATACCAATGACGACGTGGTGGGGGTGGAACTGGGCGGGGCATTGAAGAACACCATCGCGATCGCGGCGGGCATCTGCGACGGACTGGGGCTGGGGCACAATTCCGTTGCTGCGCTGATCACGCGCGGCTTGGCCGAGATCACGCGCCTGGTTGCGGCGTGTGGTGGGAAGCAGGAAACCATGTCGGGACTTGCAGGCCTTGGAGACCTGGTCCTCACCTGCACGGGAGGGCTGTCGCGCAACCGCAGCGTGGGAGTAGAACTCGGACGGGGACGCCGCCTTCCGGAAATCATCGCTGCTATGCACGGCATGGTGGCGGAGGGAGTGTTCACGACACAGGCAGCGGTTGGATTGGCGCACGCCCGCGGCGTCGAAATGCCCATCACCGAACAGATGCATGCCATCCTAAGCCAGGGCAAATCGCCACAGGAGGCAATCCGCGACCTGATGACCCGGAGTGCCAAAAGCGAAACCCACCTGTATACGAAGGCCCGCTAGCCGCCGCTCTCGCCTGGGCGAACAAATCTTCCAACTTCTCTCTCACTATCGGTCATTGCCTCGCAATGTTGATCGATGGATTTGTATTCCGCCGCGTGCTGCTGCCGGAAGCTTTCATAGGCTTGGCGAGAGGTCCAAAAGTCGAGAGTCAGGAATCGCAGAGGGTCTTGGAAGTCGCATACCAGGTCAGTTCGCAGGAAATCGTTACTCTGCGAAAAAAGCGCAGCCCAGGCTCCCTGAGGGCCGTAAGCAGCCTCAAATCGCTCTTTCTGCTGCGCCGAAACGCGGAATTCCCATATCACAACAAATTCCCCTTTGTCAGTCATTCCATTCCTACCTCAAGCTCTACTTTCGTTTGCCAAACCGCGAACCAGGAACGAGCGGAAATACCCGTCATCCGCGGTACTTTGGTAATGGCATTGTCCGTCCGTGTCAAGGGTTTCTCGCCGCGACAAGAAGTAAAATTTTATGGAGTGCAGGAGCGCGGCCGCGATTGAAAGGGCGGCCCTAGAGCCCACTTTGTCTTTCAAACTGCCCATTCCATCGCGCATTCCGATTCTGTACGCGATCATCAGCGTTCTTGTGCTGATCAGCGTCGTCCCCATGTACTTCTACTCGGCACAGGTGGAAGCCATCAATCGGGACCGCCTGATCACCAACGAACGGCTTCTGCAAAATACAGTCACACGTTCGCTGGCTGACGATATTGCCCAGCATCAGGAGTCGTTGCGTATCATGCTGGCGAACTTGTCTTCCGCGCTCCAGGTCACCAGCGGTGGCGATATCACCACCGAGCACGTGGAAGCTCCGGAACTTCGGGCTCTGCTTGAGAATTTCGTTTCTTCGTCGGAAGATCTGGCCTACGCAACGCTGTTGAATTCCGAGGCCAAGGGAATCTCGGCTGGGCGCATTGCCCCCGACGCCTTTCTTCAGCGTGAACTGGAACGTGCCTACAACGCGGGGCGCGAAGGACGCGCTTACAACGGACAGCCCCTGGTGGTGGGCAGCGGCAAGTCGGCGCGGACGGTCATGCTGGTCAGCACTCCGGTCATGTATGGAGGGCGTTTCCTGGGCATGATTGGCGCGGTCGAAGATATGCAGTTCCTGATTCGGCGACTGCAGGAAGTCAACCGCGGAGGTCTCACACCGTACGTCGTGGACAGCCAGGGACGCCTCGTGGCCGGCGCCACGCCGGACTATGCCACGGGCCAGGACATGACCAATCTCGAGATCGTGCACAACTTCGTGGAACAAGGCAGCAAGGCGCAATTAGTGGCGGCTACCCGCGAATTCAACGTGCATCTCGGAAAGAGTTCCACGAAAATGCTGGGCACCTACAGCCCGGTGACCAATCTGGACTGGGCGGTTGTGGTGCAGAAACCGCGGGACGAGGCGTACCGGGGCGTGTTCGAGATGCAACGCACGGCGCGCCTGCTCGCCAGCCTGGCCGTATTTCTTAGCATCGGCATCAGCATCTACGCGGCACGCCGCATCACCAACCCACTGGAAGTGCTGACAGAATCGAGCCGTGCGATCGCGCGCGGCGACTTCTCACAGCGCGTGAAGATCAATACCAGGACGGAAATCGGGGAGTTAGCCCAGACTTTCAATACCATGTCGGAGGAACTCGAGCAGTTCGTGCTCGACTTGAAGCGGGCTGCGACCGAGAATCGTGAGCTGTTCATGGCCTCGATCCAGATGCTGGCCGGGGCGGTTGACGAAAAGGACCCGTACACGCGCGGCCACTCCGATCGCGTCACCCGATATTCGGTACTGATCGCACGAGAGATGGGTCTGGACGAGAACTTCATCGAAATCCTGCGCGTCTCGGCCCAGCTTCATGACGTGGGAAAAATCGGAATCGAAGATCGAATTCTCAAAAAACCAGGCGCTCTGACCGCGGAAGAATTCGAGATTATGAAGACGCATACCACCAAGGGGGCGAACATCCTGCGCCCGGTGGCGCAACTCAAAGACATGATTCCGGGTATCGAACTGCATCATGAATCGCTGGATGGGCGCGGCTATCCCCATGGGCTCAAGGGAGACGACATTCCCCTGCTGCCCCGGGTCATTGCAGTGGCCGACACTTTCGATGCCCTCACCACCAATCGTCCCTACCAGCAGGCCCACGAAGTTCACGACGCGCTGCGCATCATCCACTCACTTTCGGGAAAGCGCCTCGACCCCACAGCTGTCTTTGCGCTTGACGCCCTGTACCATCGCGGAGAGGTGCGGGTTCAGCGCGCAGGCATGGCCGCCCCACCCCCGGCCCAGGTTCCGACAGTGGCCATCGCGCCGACGCTGCAAAAGGCTGCATCGGCCGCGGCCAGCGCGGAAACTTCCAACGGTTGATCCGAGTACAGAACCCCACCGATCCTCAAACGCATGAACCGCGCAACGACGCCCGCCTGGCTCTGACCGCTATAATTGAGTCGGACTCTTATGATTCAAACCCTTTTTGGCAGTCTTGACGAAAAACAGAAGCCGGGCCTGTTCGAGCGCATGAAGGAGGCAGTCTCCCGCACACGGGAGAACCTTAGCGAGCGCATTGAGGAAGTCGTCGCGTTTACCAAGGAGATCGACCGCTCCACCCTTGATGACCTGGAAGCTACATTGATTGGCGCCGACCTGGGCACCACCACCACGCATGAAGTGCTGGAAAAATTGCGTCAGAAAGCGGACCGCAAGCAGATCAAGGACGGCAATGAGTTAAAGAAGTTGTTAAAAGAAGAGCTGCTAAACATTCTAACTGCCTCGAATACGCAACCTGTGAAAGCGGTAGATGGCTCCCCTGAAGTTATTGTGGTGGTTGGGGTGAACGGAACCGGCAAGACCACTACCATCGGTAAGCTGTCCCAGGTGTTTCGTTCGAGTGGCAAGACGGTCCTGTTATGCGCTGCCGATACTTTTCGTGCGGCCGCGATTGAACAGCTCGATATCTGGGGCCAGCGCACGGGAACCGAGGTCATCAAGACCAAAGCTGGCGGAGATCCATCGGCGGTGCTGTTCGACGCATTGCAAGCGGCGGCAGCCCGCAAAACGGATTACGTGATCGTAGATACGGCGGGGCGCCTGCATACAAAGTCAAACTTGATGGCGGAACTGGAAAAGATGCGCCGCACCGCGCAACGGATCATTCCCGGTGCGCCGCACGAAACCCTGCTGGTGATGGACGCTACCACAGGTCAGAACGGGCTGCAGCAAGCTCGACTGTTCACCCAGAGTGCGGGAGTGACTGGAATCGTGCTCACCAAGCTCGACGGCACAGCCAAGGGCGGAGTCGTGGTCGCCATCTCCCGCGAACTGGGAGTTCCCGTCCGCTATGTCGGCGTTGGCGAGAAAGTTGGGGACCTTCTACCATTCAATCCCCAGGACTTTGTAGAGTCTCTCTTTTCGTGAATGCTCAAGTATTACTTGAACCCTTGGAGTGGCGTTAGTGCCCGCTTCGAATGAAGAGTTCTTCCTTCGTTACGCACTGGACCTTGCCCGCCAAGGCGTCGGGCTTACCTCGCCCAACCCAAACGTGGGTGCCGCCTTGGTGGACGACGAGGGAAATGTAGTCGGTGCCGGGTCTCACACCTACGAGGGCCGCAAACACGCCGAAGTACTCGCCATCGAGCAGGCCGGCGAAAAAGCACGCGGCAGCACTCTGTATATCAATCTGGAACCGTGCTCGCACCAGGGCCGCACGCCACCCTGCGCAAACGCGGTGATCGGCGCCGGCATCCGGCGCGTGGTCGCATGCATGCCGGACCCGAACCCTGCGGTGAGCGGAAACGGGTTCAAGTTGTTGCGCGCTGCCGGGGTTACTGTCGCCACCGGAATCCTGGAAGAGGAAGCCCGTAAGCTCAACGAGGCTTTCGCAAAGTACATCACCACCGGGACTCCGCTGATTATCTTGAAAGCGGCGATGACGCTCGACGGCAAGATCGCGCCACCGCCCGCCGATCCCGGTCTGCCGAAGCCGCCAGGTGCGGGAGGCAGCACCGGCGGATGGATCACCAGTGAGGCAGCCCGGACTCACGTACAGCAACTCCGTCATGAAAACGACGCGATCATGGTCGGGGTGGGGACTGTCACCACCGACGATCCCTTGCTGACGGACCGCAGCGGACTGCCGCGGCGCCGCCCGCTGCTGCGTGTTGTCGTGGACTCGCATCTGCGCTTGCCTCTGGAGTCGCGCCTGGTGCAAACGGCCCAAAACGATGTACTCGTGCTTTGTTCTTTTGCCGAGGAGAGTAAGAAGAAAAAATTGCGGGACCATGGCATTCGCGTGGAGCAGGTGCCATACGCGTCAACCGACGGACGCCCGGACATGCGCGGCGTGGCCAAGCTTCTCGGTGAACTTGAGATCACCAGTGTCGTCGTGGAAGGGGGTGCGATGATCAACTGGGCTGCGCTTGCTTCCGACGTTGTGGACAAGGTGTTCCTCTACTATGCACCGAAGATCCTCGCAGGCACCGGATCCGTTCCCTTCGCCGCCGGTCCGGGATTCAAACGCGTCAGCGATGCCGCATACGTCAAATCGTTCCAGATTCATCGCTTCGGAGAGGACTTTGCGGTGGAAGGATACCTTCGGGATCCCTACGGCAATCACTGAATCTTCGAGGTGAGCTCGGTCACAGTCCCGGGTCGACCGGGTGTTTATCATAGAAAGTTCTTATCGTGGAGGTCTCATGTTTACAGGCATTGTGGAAGAAGTGGGGCGTGTCACCAGCATCGCGCAAAAGGGTGAAAATCGCCGCATCACCATAGAAGCGAAGAATGCCCCGAAGGAACTGGGCACGGGCCACAGTATCGCGGTCAGTGGAGTTTGTTTGACCGCGCTCGATATTAAGCCGCACTCGTTCTGCGCCGATCTCGCACCCGAAACCTGGGCCCGCACATCTTTTTCGCGCATCAAGAAGGGCGCGCTGGTGAATCTCGAGCTACCGATGAAAGCGGACGGCCGCTTCGGGGGCCACATTGTCCAGGGTCACGTGGACGGCGTAGGCAAGCTCATCGCACTGGAACGCATCGAAGATTCGGGGAACTGGTGGCTGCACATCGAAATTCCGCAGGAGATTGAAAAGTACACGGTCTACAAAGGGTCGATTTCCATTGAAGGAATCAGCCTGACCGTCGCCAAGCTCGAAGGCAACCGTTGCACGATTGCCATCATTCCTCACACGGTCGAGATGACGAACCTCAACTCACTGAAGCCGGGCGATCCCGTTAATCTGGAAGCGGATCTGATTGCGAAGTATGTCGAGAAGATGATGCATCCGGAAGGGGCGCCGAGCGCAGTCACGCTGGAGAAACTGGTGGCGCAGGGATTCTGAGCGCTCCACCGCTTTGAGGCGTGTCTGAGTTCGTCTTCGGCGAATTTTGTGTTTTCTCAGCGTTTTCTGGGTTTTAAGATTCGCTACTCAGCCGCTTGCATGCCTTCGCAATCGCCCAATCCTCCTGCGCCCGGATGATCAATACCTTGACTCGAGACGCTGCGGTTGAGATCGCATGATCCGCAGGTGACTGAGCATTCACATCAGGGTCCAGCTCGATTCCGAGGAAGCGAAGCTGCTCACATGAAGCGGCTCGCACTTCAGGAGAGTGCTCGCCGATTCCAGCAGTGAACACCAATACATCCATTCCACCCAGCGACGCCGCCATGGATGCCATCCCACTTTGCAGCCGGTGCACAAAAATGTCGAAGGCAAGCTTTGCGCGGTCATTCCCTTCCCGCGCCGCGGCCAGGATCTCGCGCATGTCGCTTGCGATTCCAGAGATACCTAAGAGGCCGGAGTTCTTGTTCAACACGTCATCCAGGTCTTGGCCGCTCATCGTGCCCTGGCGCATCAGGTAAGTCAGAATGCTGGGGTCGACCGAACCTGAGCGTGTCCCCATCATCAAACCATCGAGCGGAGTGAATCCCATTGTTGTATCAACGCTGCGGCCGCCATCAATGGCCGCCAGCGAACATCCGTTTCCTAAGTGACAGCTCACCAGTTTCATTGAGCCGCGGTCCCGATCCAGCAACTGCGCCGCCCGGTCACAGCAGTATTGATGATTGATGCCATGAAACCCGTAGCGCCGGATCCCCTGCTCGAACCACTCATACGGCCCGGGGTAGACGGCCGCCGGCAACGGCAAGGTGCGGTGAAAACCCGTGTCAAAAACCGCCACTTGCTTCACCGGTCCAATGATCCGTTCCACTATCTCGATGCCCTCGAGTTCTGCGCGATTGTGCAACGGCGCGAACGCGGCGACGCGTGCGATGATGCCCTTAACCTCCGGGGTGACGACGGTTGCAGCGTCCAGCTTGTGCCCGCCGTGAACAATCCGATGGCCAACGATGTCGACGCTCCCGGCATTCTGAATCACTGCTGTCGGGCCGTTCCAGAGCGTCTCGAGCATGCGCGCAATCGCGTTTTGCCGGTCACCTACCGGAACGGACTGCTCGACCCTGCCCCCATTCGAAGTCTGCACCCGAAGCTTTGCGTCATGGACAGACCACTCGATGTCCGCTCGCCATAACGCCGGCGGAGGATCCCCGGTCAGATCCTCCCCGAGTTCATAGAGCGCGCTCTTCTGGCTGCTGGAACCGGAGTTCAGGACCAGGACTCGCATCAATAGTTCCACGTCCAGTTGCTGATTTCCGGCATATCCTCGCCGCGCTCGCGGATGTATTGCTTGTGTTCCACCAGTTTGTTGCGAAGTGCCTGCTTGAAGTGTGCTCCGGTGCGCTGCAAGCGGGGGACGCGGTCCACGACGTCTCCTGCCAGGTGAAACCGGTCTACGTCATTCAGCACCGTCATATCGAACGGCGTAGTCGTGGTTCCCTCTTCCTTGTACCCGCGCACGTGCAGGTTGTCGTGGTTGTGACGCCGGTAAGTCAGGCGATGAATCAGCCAGGGATACCCGTGGTAAGCAAAGATGATCGGCTTATCCACGGTAAACAGCGAATCGAAGTCCTGGTCGGAGAGCCCGTGTGGATGCTCCGCATTGGGCTGAATGGTCATAAGGTCGACAACATTGATGACCCGAATCTTGATATCCGGGAAATTCTGGCGCAGCAAATCAACCGCAGCCAGGGTTTCCAGGGTCGGAATGTCCCCTGCGCATGCCATCACCACGTCGGGCTCGGCATTTTTGTCGCTGCTTGCCCAGTCCCAAATGCCGATGCCGTTGGTGCAATGCTGGATCGCCGAATCCATGTCGAGATACTGCAACGCAGGCTGTTTGCCGGCAACGATCACGTTCACGTAATGGCGGCTTCGCAAACAATGATCGGCCACCGAGAGAAGGCAATTGGCATCCGGCGGCAAGTAGACTCGAACCACGTCCGCTTTCTTGTTGACCACGTGGTCAATGAAGCCGGGGTCCTGGTGGCTGAAACCGTTGTGGTCCTGCCGCCATACGTGCGAGGTCAATAAGTAATTCAGCGAAGCGATCCGTCGCCGCCACTCGATATGGCGCGTCACCTTCAGCCACTTGGCATGCTGGTTGAACATCGAGTCAATGATGTGGATGAAAGCTTCATAACAGGAGAAGAAACCGTGCCGACCCGTAAGCAGGTAGCCTTCGAGCCAGCCCTGGCACATGTGTTCACTCAGCATTTCGAGGACCCGCCCGTTGCGGCTCAGGTGCTCGTCTACGGGCAGCATATTCTCCATCCACAGCTTGTCGGTGACCTGGTAAAGGGGGTCCAGGCGATTCGAGGAGGTTTCATCCGGCCCGAAAACGCGGAAATTTCTGGAGTCAAGGTTGAGCTTCATCACGTCGCGCAAGAATTCGCCCATCACGCGAGTGGCCTCGGCCAACTGTGAGCCCGGGCGCTTGACCGCTACGGCATAATCGCGAAAGTCGGGCATGACCAGGTCGCGCAACAGCAGACCGCCATTGGCATGCGGATTGGCACCCATCCTGCGATCTCCCGTGGGCGCCAATTCGGCCAATTCTGGCAGTAACCTGCCATTCTTATCGAACAACTCCTCGGGCCGGTAACTCCGCATCCAGTCTTCGAGGACTTTCACGTGCTCCGGCTTGAGTTGCAGATCGGCAACCGGCACCTGGTGCGCCCGCCATGTTCCTTCGACCGGCTTGCCGTCCACGATCTTGGGACCGGTCCATCCCTTGGGAGTGCGCAGGATGATCATCGGCCGGTCCGGAAATTGATCGCCGTCATTTTGCATGGCGCGAATCTCTTCCACGATCCGGTCGAGAGTTCCGGCCATCAGTTGATGCATAGCGTCGGGATCGTCTCCCTCGACAAAATAGGGTTTCCAACCACAACCGCTGAAGAATTGAGTCAGTTTCTCGTCGCTCATCCGGCCCAGAACCGTGGGATTTGCGATTTTGTATCCGTTGAGATGAAGGATCGGCAGCACGGCGCCGTCGCGAGCCGGATTCAGAAACTTGTTGATGTGCCAACCAGTGGCCAACGGGCCAGTCTCGGCTTCGCCATCTCCGACGACACAGCAAACCAGCAGGTCAGGATTGTCGAAGGCCGCTCCACAGGCATGAGATAAGGCATAGCCAAGTTCGCCGCCCTCGTGAATGGACCCTGGGGTCTCCGGCGCAGCGTGGCTCGGAATCCCTCCTGGAAACGAGAACTGCTTGAACAGCTTCTGCATTCCCTCTTCGTTCTGCTGAACGTTGGGATACAGCTCGGAGTAGGTCCCTTCAAGATAAGTATTGGCAACCATGCCGGGGCCGCCGTGGCCGGGCCCGCAGACGTAAATCGCGTTGAGGTCATACTTTTTGATGATGCGGTTGAAGTGCACGTAAATGAAGTTGAGTCCTGGCGTAGTTCCCCAGTGTCCGAGCAGCCGCGGCTTGATGTGTTCCAGTTTGAGCGGCTCGCGCAACAGCGCATTCCGGTAAAGATAGATCTGTCCGACCGAAAGATAGTTGGCCGCCCGCCAGTACGCGTGGATCTTCTGCAATTCATCGGGGTTCAGAGGGGAATGGGCTGCGGCGACGCCGTGTAGCGTATCGGTATGCAGTTGCGTCATGATGAACTCCGTTTATTTGAGTAATCTGGCTATTATCCGCCAAAAGTGACGGCTGGTTGTTTCAGTGGAAGCGGTTGCGAGTTGTGCGATCCAGTGTTCCCCTCGCCCTCGGTGATGGATTTGCTATTCAGCCAGCGTCAGCTGATCGAGTTGCAGGAATTCCTGCACGATGGGTTCTCCGCACTTTTCCATCTGCGCATACGGACCGAAAAACAAGACCTGCCCCTGGTGCAGAAAGATGACACGGTCCGCCAGCTTCTTGGCGAGACGCATGTCGTGCGTCACGACAATGCTGGTGAGGTGGAGTTGGATCTTCAGGCGCTTGATCAGATCTCCCAGCAATTGGGCCATGAGCGGGTCCACCATGGTGGTGGGCTCGTCGTACAGAATGCATTCGGGCTGCGCCGAGAGAGCGCGAGCAATCGCGACTGATCGTTTCATGCCAGTGGAAAGGTCGGAGGGTAGAAGGTCTCGCATCTCCTTGACTCCCACCATATCGAGCAACCCGTCAATGATCTGAAAGATCTGTTCCTCGGTAAGGTCACGGCGTTCGCGGAGTGGGAAAGCCACATTCTCACCGACGGTCAATGAATCGAACAGGGCCCCATTCTGAAATACCATGGTGACTTTCTTGCGAATGCGCTCCATCTCGATTTCGGAGTAGTCGGTGATGTCTTCGCCCGCTACGAAGACACGTCCCGCGTCGGGTTTCAAGAAACCCATGATGTGGTGCAGCGACACCGACTTTCCGACTCCGCTGCGGCCCAGAATACAGACGGTCTCGCCCGGCATGACGTCGAAGCTGACATGGTCTAAGACGTGGTTATCGCCGAAGGATTTGCTTACGTCCTTGAATTCAACGTAGGGGCTCGAATTGGGCAGGGCAGACACGAAGCGCGGCCTCAGGCCTATGATACATGCGGCGTGGATCCACGCTTTCGCGGATCCATCCCCTGCACATCCCGCCAGTCCTGCGGAGTATTCACGTTGCGAAACAACCACGGCGCAAATCCGTGCTGCCGGAGCTCGTCCTCTTCGATGACACGGGTCTCCACCTGATCAAACAGCGCGTCAATTCGATTGCGGTCCGACTCAAGTGAGCGTTTTGCGATTTCGGCAAAACTTTTGCGATAGGTTGCGCAAAGCGGGTGCAGGCGTCCACCAGCTCGAGGCACGGTCACCACCGCCGAGCCCGCCGCCGCTTTCTGGATAAGAAATTCCAGAAAGGCCCGATCCAGAAAAGGCATATCAACCGGCAAGACGAGATTCAGGTCCGTCCGGGTTCCAGTCAGCGCTGCATGAATTCCCCCCAGAGGCCCGTGCTCAGGGTAGATGTCCTCCACCACATCCCCCCAAGGCGCAAACCTTTTGGCATCCCCGATAATTCGAACCTGCGGGGCCACCAACCTTGCCAGCTTTAGAACGCGAACCAGCAGCGTCTCGCCGTCGAGTTCCAGTAGTGCTTTGTCCTGTCCCATGCGAGTGCTTTTCCCGCCCGCCAGAACAAATGCAGTCAGTTCATTCATGGGCGCCTGATTTCCTGGAGCATCTCGACTCTCATCGGGACTGGGCCGTTCACCTTGATTGCTGCGCTTCGACATCATTGGGATGATTTTACAGGCCGCTGCGCTGCTCGCCCCCGTCGCCATCCCGGGTTGCTTATAATCCACGCCAATGGGGGCGAGATTGTTCATCTCCAAGTTAAAACCAGGGCCTGACGGATCGGCTCATCCCCCGCTGGCTGTTCCTGCGCGCACTCGGATGGATCTACTTCTCTGCTTTCTATTCCCTTATCTTCCAGATCCAGGGCCTGATCGGGCCGGACGGAATTCTTCCCGCGGATGGCTATTTGCAGGCGGTCGCGCGATCCGCGGGCTCATGGAAGTTCTGGTTGGTGCCGAGCCTGCTCTGGATTGCCAGCGGGCCACGCATGCTGTCGGCAGTTTGCATCGCGGGAATGATCGCTTCCCTGCTCTTGGTGTTCAATATCTGGCCACGCGGAATGTTGCTGATCTGCTGGGTGTGTTTTCTCTCGTTCGTAAGCGCGGCACAGGATTTTTCCGGGTACCAGTCCGACGGCATGCTGCTCGAGGCCGGATTGATCTCCCTGTTCTTTGCCCCGTCGGGATTTCGGCCGCGCTGGGGCGAACACTCGCCGCCGTCGCAGCTAAGCCTTTTCCTCCTGCAATGGGAATGGTTTCGCATCTACTTCGAGTCCGGACTGGTGAAGCTTCTCAGCGGCGATCCTCAATGGCGTACCCTCACCGCGATGGATGAGTATTACCAGAATGGGCCCTTGCCCACCTGGATCGGCTGGTATCTGCAGCATCTCCCGCATGCATTTCATTGGCTCACTGCGTTGGGAACCTTAGTGATGGAATTGCTGCTGGTGTGGATGATGTTTCTGCCACGCCGCTTCCGCGTGATCTGTTGCTTCCTGGTTACGGCATGGCAAGTCGGCGTGATCGTCAGCGCGAACTACACGTTCCTGAATTACCTGGTGCTGGCGCTAGGCGTCCTGCTCCTGGACGACAAATTCCTGGCCCCAATCTTCGGCAGCAAGTTCCAACCTCAAGCGGTAGAGTGCGTGCCGCATCACGGGGAAACTCACAGTGTTGTGGAGGGAGCACGCGCCTTGACCGTTGCGCTGCGCGCCATGGTACTGCTATGGATGTTTTACGCTACGACAGCGCAGCTTCTCTGGATGCTTCAGCCGCGACTTCCGCTTCCGAGAGTTCCAGTCAACGCTCTCGAGCCGTTTCGCATCGCCAATAGCTACGGACTGTTTGCGGTGATGACGCGCGGCAGATACGAGATCGAATTCCAGGGCTCGAACGATGGTCAAAACTGGACTGCCTACCCGTTCCGGTACAAGCCCCAGGCGCTCGACAAAGCGCCAGGGATCTACGCGCCCTACCAGCCGCGATTCGATTGGAACCTCTGGTTCGCGTCGCTGGGATCCTGGCGCAACAACATGTTCGTGGTCAGCACCGAAGAACGGCTCTTATCCAACAACCAGGACGTGCTGAGCCTTTTCCGCGCGAATCCATTCCCGAACGCGGCACCGAAGCAGGTGCGCGCCGTTCTATGGCAGTATTGGTTCACCTCGATGGCGGAGAAGCGCGCAACCGGCAACTGGTGGAAGCGAGAGTACCTGGGCACCTACGCCCCGGTGCTCACGAAAGACGAGAATGGGGAACTCAAGGTCGTCGAGTGGCCCACGAGCATGGGATCGCGCGAATGAAGGGTCGCGCAAACGTGATCGGAGCCGGCCCGAACGGCCTCGCAGCTGCGATCGTTCTGGCACAAGCTGGCCTGCAAGTCGAGGTCTTCGAAGCCGAGCCGCAGCCTGGCGGAGCCGCTCGCACACTTCCACTCACGCTGCCCGGATTTCTGCATGACTTCGGCTCCGCCGTCTTTCCAATGGCGGTTGGGTCGCCGTTCTTCAATTCCCTTCCACTTGCTGATCATGGCTTGCAATGGATTCATCCCAGTGCGCCTCTAGCTCATCCTCTTGACGATGGCTCCGCCGTGATTCTCGAACGAAATCTCGAGGAAACGGAGCGGCGCCTTGGAGAAGATGGAAAAGCGTGGCGAAGATTATTCGCTCCGTTGGTGGAGCATTGGTCTGCGCTGGCGCCGGGGCTGCTCGGTCCGATTTCCGCGCTGCCGAAGCACCCTTTCCTGATGGCGAGGTTCGGCCTTCGAGGATTTCAGCCGGCAACATGGCTGATGGAGCACAACTTTCGAAACCAGCGCACTAAGGCGTTGTTTGCAGGATTGGCTGCCCATTCTTTCCTCCGCTTGGGTGAGCCTCTCAGTGCCGCGTTTGGCATCATTCTCGCCGCCACTGCGCACGCTGTGGGATGGCCGATACCACGCGGCGGAGCACAATCGCTCACAGATGCGCTGTGCAGCCACCTCAGCCGGCTTGGAGGAGGAATCAAGACCGGGAGCCGCGTGGAACGCTTGGCCGATCTCCACCAGTCAGATCTCACGATGTGTGACGTGACTCCGCGACAACTGCTGCAAATGGCCGGAGAGCGACTCAGCGAAAGCTACCGGCGTCAGCTGCAACAATGGAATTACGGTCCCGGCGTGTTCAAAGTGGATTACGCGCTAAGTGGGCCCATTCCCTGGAGAGCTACAGAATGTAGCCGTGCCGCCACCGTACATCTTGGAGGCACAGCGACTGAGATTGCCGAATCGGAGAAAGCCGCACGCACCCGCCGGCACGCGGAACGTCCGTTCGTACTGCTGGCGCAACCGTCTCTGTTCGACTCCTCGCGCGCTCCCGAAGGCAAGCACACCGCTTGGGCCTATTGCCATGTCCCGAATGGGTCAACGGTAGACATGCTGCCGCGCCTGGAAGCGCAGATCGAGCGCTTCGCTCCGGGATTTCGGGAGTGCGTCCTCGCCACAAAAGTGTTCTCCCCCACAGCGCTGCAAGCCATGGATGCGAACCTGGTTGGTGGAGATATCAACGGAGGCTCTGCGATTCTGTTCCAAACCGTGTTTCGCCCCACCTGGCGTCATTACGCGACCAGCGCCCACGACATCTATCTCTGCTCGGCCTCGACTCCTCCGGGCGGAGGCGTTCACGGGATGTGTGGCTTCCATGCCGCAACACGCGCCGTCAACACGTTGCACAAGTAACCGTGCGCTTGCGATGCGGGATGGTCTAAAACGAAAGTAACCTACCAAAGTCCTAGCCTTGGGTACATCATGGTTGCACCGGACTTGCCGGCTCGTACTTCAATGGCTCAGAAAATATTGGACGTCCTTATGCTAGGCCGCTGCTCGCACGAGTTTTCATGGCCCCGTCGCGCTGCTGACGGCGACTATTACCAGGTTTGTCTGCTTTGCGCCGCCGAATACCGGTATGACTGGCAAACCATGCGTCGCACCGAGCGCGTGGACCGCAGCAGCACTGACAGCGCTACTACGACCCGCCGCCGGAGCAGCCACAAGAAGCCCACCTGGGTGCCTCGCGCCCGGCGTCTGAAGTTGAACGCGCCCTTGCGCTACCGGGTGAAGAACCTGGGATCGTGGGTAGAGGGTGTCATTGAAAATCTCAGCCAATCCGGGGTCCTGCTGCTTGGGCCGAGCCAGCTCCCGGAGAACACTCTGATCGAAATGGTTTTCGAGATGCCCGAAGAAATTTCCGGACAGAAGAACAGCTCTGTGCTCTGCCAGGGCAGGGTCATCCGGTCAAAAGATGTGCCAAAAAGCGACGGCAGTTTTTCCCTGGCAGTGTCGATCCTCGACTACAAGTTCTTGCACCAGAGCTGAGGCGTGCTCACGTGTGGCTTTGCATCCGGTTATGACCGTTTGCTCTGTAAAGCCTTTGTAAAGAATCTTTCCCGGCAAGGTACAAACACCGGTTCCGGTCAAATTTTGGTCCGAAATTCAGCCACCATTCAGCATCTAAGGTATTAGAATCGGGTTTACTCACATCAGGAGTGATTCCATGAAGACGAGAGTATCTCTCTACGTCATTGGGTTTGTGTTTCTGCTGAGCTTAGCCGTGGGATGCAGCAAAGCTCCTAACGACGCACAGATCAGCAAGGACATTCAAACCAAAATTGGGGCAGATTCAGGTCTGGCTGGAAAACAGATCAACGTCCAGGCAGAAAACGGCACTGTGACCCTTGCGGGTACGGTGGACAACGATACGCAGCGCGACGCCGCAGCGCGTTACGCCTCGTCAGAAGAGGGCGTTAAGCAGGTTGTGAATAACCTGCAAGTGGCCCCGCCGGCGCCAGTCGCGCCGCAGGAAACGGCACAGGCCACTCCGCCACCGCCACCAGTGGAGCAGCCCAAGCCGTCCAAGCCGCGCGCCAGCCGTCCTCGCCATACCCAGTCCGCTGCCAGCGACAATACTCCGGTGAATACGACACCGGCTCCGGCAGTAGCGACCAATACCGCCCCTCCTGCGCCCGTAACTCCGCCACCACCACCGCCACCACAGAAGGTGACGATTCCTTCCGGAACGACGATGGCGGTGCGCCTGTCAGACACGATCGACTCGGAAACGAGTCAGCAGGGACAGACATTCCATGCCACGCTTGACTCGCCGCTTGCGGTGGAGGGCGAGGTTGCCATCCCCGCCGGATACGACGTGGAGGGCCACATTGTTGAGTTGAAGAGCGCAGGCAAATTTGCCGGCCAATCCGTCGTCGCGCTGCAACTGGACCGTATCTCGGCTGGCGGCAAGTACTACAACATTCAAACCGATCAGTACCGCAAGCAAGGCAGCTCACGCGGCAAGAACACTGCCGAGAAAGTCGGGGCAGGCGCAGGCATCGGAGCCATCATCGGTGCGATTGCCGGAGGCGGTAAGGGCGCAGCCATCGGTGCTGCTGCCGGGGGAGGTTTGGGCGGCGGCGTACAGGCGGCGACCAAAGGTCAACAGATCAAATTGCCGGCCGAAACTGTCTTGAACTTCACCTTGCAGGGCCCAGTCACGGTAGTACAGACCAAGGGGCCGAACGAGGGTCGGCATAAGCTCGACGTCAACGATAATAACCAGTAACCGATCCGGTCGGTTCAGGCGCGGCGCGATCAGCCGCGCTTTTTTTTGGCAATATCGACTTATCACTCCAAATTGTGACATTGGTCACCGTCAACCGTTCGATCTCCCCCTACACTGGTGTGTTCAAGACAATGCCAGCAATCTTTCTGTAAAGAAAAAGGAGAAAAGTATGTCCCCAAGGAGCATTTTCTGGATTTTCATCGCTCTGGTGGCATTTGCGGTGGGCTCATCTGCGCAAGAACAGCAAAAGGTGATCAAGCACGTTCCCGTGAAGGAAACCTCGCCTGCATCCGGGCACGACATGTACACCAACTACTGTGCGGTATGCCATGGCAAGGATGGCAAAGGCGGAGGACCCGCGGCGGAAGCCCTGAAAGTCCCTCCCACCGACCTGACGATGCTGGCCAAGAACAACGGCGGCAAGTATCCGGACATGAAAGTTTCCAGTTCGATTCGCGGCGATGCCAACCTGCCCGCGCACGGCTCCAAAGATATGCCAGTCTGGGGCAAGCTGTTCTGGAGCATGAGCCACGGTCACGAAGCCGAGGTGCAACAGCGGGTCGCGAACTTGAACCAGTACATCGAGAGCCTGCAGGCGAAGTAACCGACTGGATAACCGGGCCCGGGGGGAGGCGTACCCGGGCCAACCGGCCATTCGTACTGCGGAAGTCCTGCCGGTGCAGGGGCCGCCAAAGCCCGTGACCACGTCCACCAGTACAGTACCTTTGGTGCTGCTATCGCCCACCGCAATCCCCGTATAATCGAGAAAATTCCGCAGAAAACTGCAGATTAGGCGAAGGCACGGTGGACCCTGCGTTGGCAACGGCGATTTTTGTGACCGGGCTGGCATTCGGCAGCTTCCTGAATGTCTGCGTCCATCGCCTGCCGAGAGGGGTCTCGGTCATCCACCCCCGCTCCGCCTGCCCCAGGTGCGGAAGCCGGATTGCCTTTTACGACAACTTGCCCGTGATCAGCTGGCTGCTTTTGATGGGGCGCTGTCGCCACTGCAAGGCGCGCATCGCATTTCGTTACGTCCTGGTGGAATTGCTGACGGGATGCGTTTTTCTGGCCTGCTATGCCTTTTTCGGCTGGAGCCTGGCTACCCTGAAGTTCTGCGCATTTGGTTTTCTGATTGTCGGTCTGGTCTTTACCGACGCCGAGACGCACCTGCTTCCCGACGCCATGACCTTGCCGGGCTTGGCCCTGGGACTCGTCTTGAGCCTTTTTGTCCCGGTCAACGATCTTGCTTCGCAACTCCTGCCCGGGATGGTTGCGATGCCAGTGAATTCGGAACTCTCGGGCCGACTGTTGTCCTTCGGAGACAGTTTGCTGGGAGCGGCGGTGGGAGCAGCTTTCATCTACGGCGCGGGCGCGATCTACCTGCGCGCACGCGGAGTTGAGGGCATGGGCTTTGGCGACGTGAAGCTTATGGCGATGATTGGGGCGTTCCTGGGGATGAAATTGACGATCCTGACAATCTTTGCGGCTTCGATTGCAGGTTCGTTGTTTGGACTTTGGACCGTCCTCGTGGTCTGGATCAAGCGCACGCGCCGGCGCATCGCGCGACATCATGAATCGCCCCGCGAAGCCCGCCAGCACGCGTGGGACTCTGCCCGCATCGCCCTTCGCCGTCACCAGATGCCATTTGGAGTATTCCTGGGCGGCATGGCCATGATCGCCGCGTTCTACGGAGATCGCCTGCTGCATTGGTACTGGGGGCTGCTGTGAAAATCCTGGCCAATCCAATTGTGATCCGGATGGGCTTGGTGCTTCTCGCCGCCGCGTTCGCGTTCTTTATGGGGCTGGCGATCATCCGCAAGATACGGCGAAGTTTGGTGGAGGAGCAGACGGATTCGGTCGAAATCCTGCCGCAGGGAAATTTGCCCTTGCACACATATCACGCGGTCATCCAGCAATTGAAGCAGCAGAAGCACGAATTGCTCACCGCTCAACAGGCGGAACGGCGCCGGGCCAGGACTTCGGAAAACGTGAGTGGGGCAGTGCTGAACCACCTCTCCAGCGGAGTTCTGTTTATCAATCCCAATGGCTTGGTACGGCAGGCAAACAACGCTGCGCGGGCGATCCTCGGATTTGCGTCGCCCCTGGGGCTGAACGTTACCGAAATCTTCCGCTCCGCAACCGTGGTCTCGCCTGCGGGCGTCGGACAAGAAATTGCCTCGCTTGCGCAGGCCTGCGTACGCGGACGATCGCCTCTGGAAAGGGTGGGAGTCGAGTACCGCACTCCGTCAGGCGAGGAACGTACGTTGGAGATCACGCTTACGCCCATACCCGCGGCAGATGGAGAGATGCTCGGAACTGCTTGCCTGGTAAATGACCAGACACCGATGGCACAGATTCGCAAACAATTGGAGTTGCGTGGCGAGATGTCGGCGGAGATGGCGCTGGAGTTGAGGAATTCGCTGGCCACCATTTCCGGCTACGCACAGCAGCTTGCCGCCAGCCGTGACCAGGAATTAGCGCGGCAATTGGCGTCCGATATTGCGGCAGAAGCGGCTCACCTGGACCGCACGATCGGGGGATTCCTGACCGGCGCGCAGAACGCGAGAGCCGCGTCGCAAGTTTGACTTTGTCCGGCCTTCCGCATCACCGGAGGCCAGACTGGAGAACTAGGAGCACTTATGAAGCACAAAATCTGTTTCGGTTTCGCGATGCTGGTTTTCGTCCTGATCTTCGGATCGCTGGCCGTGTCACAGTCTGATTCACTTGCCGATTACGCCCGGGTTGCGCGCAAGGAAAAGAAGGCCACCGCAAAGCAGTATGACAATGACAATCTTCCTCGTCAGGACAAGCTGAGTGTTGTAGGCAATGCTTCGCCGGACACAGCCCAAGCGGCGGACTCAGGACAAGCCGCGAGCGCAGCAAATAACAGCGAGGCCCAGAACCCGGAAGGCGCGAAGAAATCCGAGGCGAATAGCGACGCCGAAGCTCGCCAGAAACAAGCGGAAGAGTGGAAGAAAAAAATCGACGCCCAGAAAGACCAGGTCGCCCTGTTGAGCCGCGAGTTGGACGTCATGCAGCGCGAGTACAAGCTTCGAGCCGCCGCTTTCTATGCGGATGCCGGCAACCGCCTGCGCAATGCGGGATCGTGGGACAAGGAAGACGCGCAATACAAACAGCAGATCGCCGATAAACAAAAAGCCCTGGACCAAGCCAAGCAGGGACTCGACGATCTGCAGGAGAAAGCGCGCAAGGCGGGAGTTCCCGCGAAAAGCCGGGAATAGTTCAAGCGCACGGCGCCCAGCCCTCGGCCGCATGCCGGGGGCTTTCTATTGCGGTAATCATTTCGTGCAACGCGCAAATGGGGATTCCATCCTGAGTCTGCGAGTCGATTTAGTAGAATGAATCGCGAAGGCCCGTGCTCTAACAATTCGCGGCATCGAGGATGACGAATGAAAAGATTGCTGCTGGCATTGTTCTGCCTGGCGTGGATGGCGGGATGCAGTTCCGAGCCCGCGAAGCCGCCAGAGAAACCGCAGCCCAAAGCTCCGGAGTACCTGACCGGGCGCAGCGCTTTTCAGAAAATGTTCATTTCTGCTCGGGGCTGGGCGCGGGACGCTCAACCGTTCCGCTTGGAGTCCCAGCCCACTTCGGATGCCAAGGGCCAAGACGGAAAGTCCGCTGTTTGGCGCGCCTCGTTTGCCTCGCCTGCCCAACACGGTGCCAAGCCCTGGACCTGGTCGGGCACGGATGCGCCGGACGCCCCGCCCCGCGGAGTCAATCCCGGTAGCGAGGACAATTACAATCCCAACAATGCATCCACCAGTGTATTCGACATGCAATTCTTGAAGGTGGATTCGGACAAGGCCTTCGAAACCGCTCAAAAGCACGGCGGCGAAAAGATTCTGCAGAAAGATCCTGATACCCCGATCATCTACATTCTGGACTGGAGCCGGCCAACCAACGAATTGGTTTGGCACGTTTACTACGGTCCCAGCCGCGACCAGGCTAAGCTCCGCGCGCAGGTGAACGCTACCACGGGCGAGTTCATCAGGCTGGAAAAGTAAGCGTTATTTTCTGGAGCTCTGTTTGGGTTCCCCGTTCAGGCGCGCCAAGGCCTTTTGTGCTTCGTCGGCGAACGGGCCCTGCGGCAGGATCTTCAGATACTCCTCGTAGTGCGTCCGGGCGTCTTCGGGCTGGTTGAGCTTTTCCAGGCATTGCGCCATGCGGAAGGTGGCCATGGCATCGTTGTTCTTGTAGTAGAGCGCTTCCTTGTAGCGGTCGAGCGCCGCCCGGTAATTTTTCTTCTTGAAGTAAAAATCTCCGACCTCGACGTCCTTCATAGCGCGGTGCGGGTCCCAGGGCTTGAACTCCTGCACATCGCTGCCATTGTCGGCCTCGTCATCATTGCCTGTGGTCGTGCTAAAGGGGTGATTTTTGGCGTCATCCTTGGGAGGTCGAATATCAATGCGGGTGTCGCGGCTGGAACTCTCCTCGTTGCCGCGCGGCGTGTCCGATCGCGGAGGCGCTTCGGTCTGGCCTGGTCCTTTGTCGGAGGGCCGAACGGTCTCTACCTGAGCAGAGCTCCAAGCCACGCAGGCGAGAACCAGGGTCCCGAGTACAACAGCAGTTCGCATGTGCCTCTATTCTAGCTCGGATGCAAATACCGGCTCAACGAATGGGCCAAATGGCATGGCACCAGTAACCAGCAAGGAACGAAAGCACAAGCGCGCCGAGCCACGCATACAGGAGCCACTTTTTCTCTGGCGGAGAATTGGCCGTGCCAGCGATCACTTGGACCTTTGCCCGGAAGCGATATCCGCGCTTAGGAACAGTCTCGACATAGCGCGGCGCGTTGGCATCGTCCCGCAACGCGACGCGAATTTTCTTCACCGCTGTGTTTAAGGCGCAGTCAAATTCCACAAACGTATTTTCTGGCCAGATTGATTGCCGCAGCTGCTCGCGGGTGATCAACTCCCCGGGCTCATGCAACATGATCAACAAGACGTCGAACGGTTGTTGCTGAAGAGGAACTCGTCTTCCATGCATACGCAATTCGCCAGCGCGGGCATCTGCTTCGAACGGACCGAAACGGTAAGCAGTGATCTGACCTTGAGATTTCATGGCAGCACACAAAGTCATTGGACGAAGAGCGGAAGATCTGGTGAGAATCCTGTGACAACCGGGCCTGCGAAAACTGCGGCCTGCCGTTCGAATTCACGCGAAATACATTAGAAATCGAGAGACGGATTCCCGGGCGACTCGTCCTTCGCTGCAATGATGCGAGGTGAGTGATGAGGCGCAAACCGGTTGTCGCGGCCCTGCTGTTCGGCTCCCTACAAACGATCGCTTTGGCTCAACAAAACCGAGTAACACAATCCTGGGAAATTCCTTTCACGTTGTACAAGCAGTTTATGGTTGTGGTCCAGGGCGCCATCGGTGAGGTGGATGGCCTCAACTTCCTGGTTGATACGGGAACCAATCCCAGCGTGGTGGATAAGCGAATTACGCGCAAACTCCATCTCGCGGGATGGAAGTCCAGCTTGCCGGTCGTGAGCGGCGAGGTCGCGACAGGGGAGGTCCTCGTCCCCAGCGTCAACATTGGACCGGTCTCGCGCTCCCAGGTGCGAATGGCGATCCAGGACATGACGATGCTGGAACGAGACTTGGGAATTAGAATTGACGCGATGATCGGCCTGGATGTGCTCGGCGGCCAGAACTTCCGGATCGACTACGAGACCCGCAGCATCACCTTCGGCCCCACCCGTTCTGTGCCGGCCGGCGCCGCGGAATTCCAGAGTCAGCCGCCCTTTGTCACCGTGGAGATGAAGATGAACCGACAACCGCTGCATTTGCTGGTGGACACTGGATCACCGGAACTCGTGCTGTTCGAGAGCCGGATCGGCCCGCTCAGCAGGTTGCCGGGCGTGAATCGAATTTCGCAAAATCTGAACGGAGAGGTCGCTCTCCGCGAAGTCCAATTATCGGAAACTCAACTGGGAGCTACGAGCTTCGGGGCAAAGCGCGCTTACGTGGCTTCCGACCGCAATCGCGCTGCGCCCTTCGATGGGCTGCTCGGGGTTTCGGCATTGCACGTCCGCCAGATTTCCTTTGACTTCGAGCGCCGTCTATTTACATGGCAGGGGCAGGATTCCTGGATACCCACCATGACGGGAGCGGAACCTGGCAACTGCACTGTCGCGGAGGCTCGGGCAGCCATGTCTCAGGGCCTCTCGCGAATCCGTCCGGGGTGTATCGAAAGCCATCCGCAGCGCCTCTCGCCGCAATAAAAAACAGGCCACCTCTTGGGGGAGAGGCGGCCTGAGTTGGCGAAGTCCTCCGGGGAGGAGGGGAAAACCTGTTACATCGAGGGCGGAGTCGTTCCCGACGGGGGAGCGGTCTGCTGTTGCGGCTGGGCATTGTTGTTGCCCTGCACGTTCGTCATCAGCCGCACATCAACGCGGCGGTTCTTCGCACGCCCTTCGGATGTTTTGTTGGACTCGACCGGCTTGTCCTTGCCGAGACCGATCAAGTAGATCTTGTGCGCCGGAATGTTGTGCTGCGAAGCCAGGTACTGGATTACGGCGTCGGCGCGGCGTTCGCTGAGGTTGTAGTTGTAATCGGCGTTTCCGACCGAATCCGTACCACCTTCAACGGTGATGATGTAGCCCTTGGTATTCGGAACGTCGGTCGCGAGCTGATCCAGCGCTTCCTTGGCGTTCTTGGTCAGATTGTCTTTATTGAAACCGAAATGCACAGAGGTTTCGGTGACCACGCGATAGTTGTCCAGATTGGCGACCGTGTTGGTGAGAGTATCAACTCGATGTACGGCGTTATCCGCCAACGTCTGCGCCTGCGAGGCCTGCTGTCCGGCAGCCTGGGCCTTCTGCTCGACTTCCGAGGTCTTCTGGTTTACCTGCTGGAGTCCGGCCTGCGTGCGGGCGTCCACATCCTTAATGTCTTTGGAATTCTTGGCAGTGAGGTCATCCAGCTCATTGGTCTTGTTGATCAGCGGCGTGGTTTCTTGACGTACGTAGTTCTTGCTGGCGCAACCAACCGTCGCCGCCATGCACCCTGCCAGCAGAACAATTAACGAAGTGCGATTCATCGTGGTAAGGGCTCCTTCCCTCAATTGCAGATTCCTGAGTCCCAAGTTTGAGTTCGGGGCTGCTACTTCGGCAGCCGCATTGTACCTAAGCACGAGTGCTGCCAATCGTACCTTCGTGCGGCTGTCTCTAAATTGCTTAAAACAAGCCAGTTATACTGGATGAGAATGCAATGAGGAGCAAGGTGCTTGCGAAAAGGGACACGAACTAAGGAATTTTTATATGGTGAAAAACCGTGGTTCCGAATTGCCCGCGCCGGTGATGCGACGCGTTTGCGTCCTGAACAGGTCCGCTCGCGTCTACTAGAATAGAAGAACCTTCCTTGGACCTCCAAGCCAAAATCCGCAGCTTACCCGCCTCGCCGGGCGTGTATCTCTACAAGAACGCCGAAGGCGAGGTCATCTATGTGGGCAAAGCCAAGAGCCTGCGGCATAGGGTCAGTTCCTATTTTCACTCAGGACGCGCGGAAGACGCGAAAACCGGCAGCCTGGTGCGAGAGGCCACCGACGTTGACTACATCGTGGTCGGGAACAACAAAGAGGCGCTGGCGCTGGAAAATCACCTGATCAAACAGCGCCAGCCGCGTTTCAACATCCTTCTGCGTGATGACAAAACTTATCCGTACATCAAGCTGACTCTGGGAGAGCGCTTTCCGCGTGTGTACGTGACCCGCCGCCTGCGCAAGGATGGTAGCTGCTACTACGGGCCGTACTTCCCTGCCAACCTGGCTTACCGGATTGTCGACCTCATTCACCGGCACTTTCTGATTCCTTCCTGCAAAGTCGACTTGAACCGGTTCCATCCCCGGCCTTGTTTGCAGTACTACATCGGGCGATGCCTGGGTCCCTGCGTTGAAGGCCTGACGACGCCGGAGGCGTATCAGGAGGCGGTCCGCGATGTGAAGCTCTTCCTGGAAGGTCGTCCCACCGATTTATCGCGCTCGCTTCGCGAACGCATGGCCAAAGCGGCGGAAGCGGAAGAATACGAGCGCGCGGCCAAGTACCGCGACCTGATCTCAACCGTCGAACAGCTGCAGGAAAAACAGCGAATCGCCTCGGTGGAGGGCGACGACGCCGACGTGTTCGGCTATCACTATGAGAACGGAATGCTGGCGGTGAATCTGTTCCACATGCGCGGGGGCCGGGTTCTGGACCGCCGCGAATTTTTTTGGGAGGACCTGCCGGAGTTTGCCGCCGAACCGGCGGAGAACGAGACAGAAAGAACTGGCGAAGCATTCAAACCCAGCGGATTCTTTTCCGCGTTCCTTAACCAGCTTTATATCGGACAGCCGTATGTGCCGCGGAACATTTACGTTCCCATTGATTTTGAAGATCGCGAAGAACTGGAAGAGCTACTTTCCGATCAGGTCGCGGACTCGCGAGGCGCACGCGTACACATCCTGGTTCCGCAACGCGGCGACAAGCGCTCTCTGCTCGACCTTGCCGGCAACAACGCCAAGCAATCGTACGACCAGCGCTTCCGGGTCATGAAGCCGAACGCCAAGGCCATCCAGGAAGCCCTGCAGGATGCGCTTGGCATGCCGGACATGCCGCGCCGCATCGAGTGCTTCGACATCTCCCACATTCAAGGTGCTGAGACTGTCGCCTCCATGGTGGTTTGGGAAGACGGTGCCATGAAGAAGTCCGACTACCGGAAGTTCATCATTCGGTCGGTGGATGGAGTCGACGATTTCGCCTCCATGCGCGAGGTGGTGGGCCGACGCTACAAGCGCCTTCAAGAAGAGAACAAGAACATGCCCAGCCTGGTGCTGATTGACGGCGGACTCGGACAGCTGCACGCGGCCGCCGAAGCGCTCGAACAATTGCAGATCATCAATCAGCCGCTTGCGGCCATTGCGAAGCGCGAAGAGATCATCTACGTTTTTGGCCAGGAAGATGAACCGGTGGTGTTGGACCATCACTCGCCGGTGCTGCACCTGGTGCAGTGGATCCGCGATGAGGCCCACCGCTTCGCCGTGACATTTCATCGCAAGCGCCGTCAGATGCGCGATCGCGCCAGCGAACTGCTGGAGATCCCCGGAGTCGGGGAACGTACCCGGCGACGCCTGCTCGAGCACTTCGGCAGCGTGCAAGCGGTAAGACAAGCGGACCCGGCAGCTCTTGCCGCGGTGGTGCCTCGCACCCAGGCTGAAGCCATCCTGAATCACTTTCGCAAATGATAAGCGGGCCCACTGTGAGTATTGTCATTCCGAGCCGCAGGCGAGGAATCTGCTACCGCTTGCGGAATTGGTACTGCCGGCGAAGAGCAGATTCCTCCCTTCGGTCGGAATGACAAGAGTGAGCCGAAAGGGCAAAGTAAAACTCGAAATGACAACCGCGAAAGGTTAAGCTCTGGAAACGATCGTCCAACCCAACGCGGCAGTGAAGCAATCGTTCGACACTGATTCCCTGCTCCCTTGGCCGCTGATTACGGTCCTCGCGGTCGCTCTTGCGGTTACGATTCCATTCTTGTTCTACGGCATCCCTTCCGGTCACGACTTCGAATTCCATCTGAACTCGTGGATGGAAGTTGTGAACCAGTGGCATCAAGGCGTGCCGTATCCGCACTGGGCCGCACTCGCCCATTACGGCTATGGAGAGGCGAGATTCCTCTTCTACCCGCCCGGTTCGTGGCTCTTGGGAGCGATCCTGGGCGCGGCTTTGCCGTGGAGCCTGGTGCCCGCTGCATACACTGTCCTGGTTCTGACTCTGTGCGGGTCTTCGATGTTCCTGCTCGCCCGGCGTTGGATGCCCCCGCGCCACGCCATCTTTGCAGCCGCCTTCTATGCCGCCAATCCTTACCACCTCGTGATCGTATTTTGGCGGAGCGCCTATGCAGAACTGCTCGCGGGGGCGCTCTTGCCCTTGCTTCTGCTATACGCGCTAAAAGCCGACGAAGAGGGATATAGGGCGCTCCGTCCGCTCAGCCTCGTGGTCGCCGCGGTCTGGCTAACCAATGCTCCGGCGGCCGTGATGCTGAATTACTCTCTGGTCCTCATCGCGCTGGTGCTCTCGATTTACCGGCGTAAGTGGAGAACCCTTGCCATTGCCGGGATTGCCATCGTCCTTGGAGCCGCACTCGCCGCCTTTTATATCTTCCCTGCCGCCTACGAACAGAAATGGGTCAATATCGCCGAGGTTCTCGCGCCTGGGGTTCGACCGGCAGACAACTTCCTTTTCACCACGATTAGCGACCCGGATCACAATCGCTTCAACCTGCTTGTTTCAATCGTTGCCCTCGTAGAGATGGGAGTTCTGCTGGTTGTGTCGGTTTTTTCGCGAAAGCAATTCGGCTCAAATCGAAATCGTTGGTGGACATTGGTGGCGTGGAGCGCGGCTGCTTCGGTGATGATGCTCTCTGTCACGATTCCCGGCTGGAACTATCTCCCGAAGCTCAGGTTCATTCAATTGCCGTGGCGCTGGCTGTTGTGTCTGAACGTCGCACTGGCTCTGCAGTTGACGACGGCATGGCCCAAGTGGATCGCGCGTGCTGGAGTATCTGTCCTGATGTTGCTGGTGCTGATCTTCGTCGGCCACCGCGTCCAGCCTCCGTGGTGGGACTCCTCCGATGACGTCCATCAACTCGAGCAAAGTGTGGCGAGTGGCAACGGATACGAAGGGACGGACGAATACGTCCCCCAAGGCGCCGATGCTTACGACGTCGATCCCCAGGCGCGCAAGGCGACCTACGAAAGCCCGGGACAGGCGCGAATCCACATCTACCAATGGGATGCACAATCGAAGCTTCTGAGCGCGAATGTGACCGCACCGGGAAAACTGGTGATGAAGCTGTTCAACTTTCCTGCGTGGAAGGTTCAGGTCAATTCCGCCACAATCGTCGCTGAAACCAGGGAAGACACCGGGCAAATGATCATCCCTCTGCAACCCGGACAAAACATCATCCAGATCACGTTTACAAGAACCTGGGATCGCACAGCGGGCGGAATTGTGTCCCTTGCGGCGCTAGCGCTCACTTTCTTCCTGTGGTGGAGGCAGAATCGTTCGCGAGCATCGATCCTCGCATCTCAACCATGAAAAAAGTTCTGATCGCCACATCCAATCCCGGAAAGATCCGGGATTTCGCGGGAGTCGCCAGCCATCACGGAATCGAGGTCGCTTCGCTTCCGAATTTCGCGTCCTTGCCCACTCCAGTGGAAGACGGCCAGACCTTCGAGCAGAACGCTCGCAAGAAAGCCGAGGAGTACAGCCGCTACGCTCCCGGCGAACTCGTGCTCGCCGACGACTCCGGCTTGGAAATTGACGCGCTGGGCGGCGCTCCCGGAGTGCACTCCGCACGCTATGCCGCCGACGAACCGCACCTCGCCGACGCCAACACGGACGACGATCTGAACAATGCGCGGGTACTCCGGGAAATGAAAGACGTTCCGCCCGAAAGGCGTACCGCCAGGTTTGTGTGCGTGATCGCGGCCGCCCGTGACGGCAAGACGGTTGCCGTATTTGAAGGCAAAGCGGAGGGACTGATCCTCGACCACCTCCGCGGATCGCACGGCTTCGGCTACGATCCGATGTTCTATTTCCCCGCCATCAATAAGACCTTTGCGGAACTCACTGCAGAAGAAAAAGCTCACTACAGCCATCGCGGCGCCGCATTTGGCAAGTTCCTGGCATGGTGCGACACGCTGGGTTCAGTCAGTACCTTACGCTAATATCATTTCTAGTAGATTAGCTACTATATAACCTACTTCAATTGACGCGCTAATTATTATTATGATTTCTATGATATGATCTGTTCTTTAGCTCTATGACCACCGCGACCCGCACGACCAAAACTTTCTCGTTGGAAAAAGAGGTACTGGAGGAAGTGGAGCGCACCAAAGGCGCATCCTCCACAAGCGAAAGAGTCAACAAACTCATTAAGATCGGGCTGGAAATCGAACGGCAGCAGTCCTTGTATGCCGAAGCGGCCGCTTTTTTCCAGGCCGATTCCGGAGAGGAACGCACTTCGCGTCAAGCCTTTCTTCGAGCCTCGATGAAATCAATTGCGAGAAAGTAAAGGATGCCTTGGAAGAGGAGTACAAAGCCCGCCGGTTGGTATCCTCGACGCGGAGATGTTTGCCTCTTCGACCTCGATAAAGAGCGCCCTGCAGTGGTCGTTTCCACGGATGCACTGAATCGGTTTTCCCGCGACATTTGTGTTGCTCCCATTTCCAAGGTTGAACACAAACGATTTTCCCTGCGTCCAAAATTAAGCGCGGGGGAGGCTGGCCTTCACCATGATTCGTGGGTGAAATGCGATCAGGTCACAACCCTTGAAAAAACTTCGGCTGTCTATCCCGTTCTTGGATCTTTGACTCCGGAATCTTTGACTGCGGTTGAAAAAGCAATTCGCATCGCTCTTGATTTGCCCGAAAAGCGCTAACTCCATAAATCGGCCATTACGCTTCCCCCTCATTCTTGACTCTTAACTCCAGCAACGCCGATAATAAAAAGTTCGCCTTACAGATCTGAACTCATAAGGAGTAGCTGCGTGGCTTCAACAGCCAGTTCTACAGCCTCGAGCGGGTTACCACCCGGCGTGGCTCCTCTACGTGCCGGTCAGGGACATTCCTTCCTGTGGAGGCGCCTGCATTCGTTAAGCGGGATCGTGCCCATCGGCGCATTCCTGGTCGAGCACTTCATTTCCAACACCGAGGCTATGAAAGGCCCCGCCGCCTACAATGGCACGGTACGGTTTCTGAACAGCCTTCCTTTTGTGCTTTTCCTCGAATGGGGCCTGATCTTCATCCCGATCCTGTATCACTCGTTGTACGGGTTCTACATATGGTTTCGCGGCGACTCCAACGTAAGCGAGTACCCATGGACCAGCAACTGGATGTACACCATGCAGCGCTGGACCGGAGCTGTGGCCTTCGCCTACATGCTCTATCACACCTGGACTTTGCGTTTTACGGGCGAGCATCTTGCGGCCAATCCCGATGCCGGTTTCGACAAGGTCTACAACCAGTTTCAGGGACATCCCTGGATCGTGCTCTTCTATTTTGTGGGTGTGATTGCCGCTTCCTGGCACTTTGCTTACGGGATTTATCTTTTCTGCGCCAAGTGGGGAATCACCACCGGTGACAACGCCCGTCGCAAACTCGGCTACGTCTGTGTGGCGATCGGACTCGCGATGGTCGGGTTGGGCGTCTACTCGATGATCGGGTTCCTGGGGTATCGAGCCGGAATGTCCGGCGACACCTTAACAAAAATTTTCCATTAATGGTTTTCCGGCGGTGACTGCCGCCCGGAGCTGATATCACAAATGGCCTCAAATCCTAGAATCATCGTAATCGGTGGCGGTCTCGCCGGCCTGGCGGCGACCATCAAAATCGCCGAAATGGGTGGACAGGTGGACCTGTTCTCCATTGTGCCGGTCAAGCGCTCGCACTCAGTCTGTGCGCAGGGTGGTATCAATGCCGCCAAGAACCTGAAGGGCGAGGGCGACTCCACCTGGCAGCACTTCGACGACACCATTTACGGCGGAGACTTCCTCGCCAACCAGCCGCCGGTAAAGGGCATGTGCGACGCCGCGCCCGGCATCATCGACCTGCTCGATCGCATGGGCGTTCCCTTCAACCGCACTCCCGAAGGACTGCTTGACTTCCGCCGCTTCGGCGGGACGCTGTTCAACCGCACGGCATTTGCCGGAGCCACTACGGGCCAGCAACTTCTGTATGCGCTCGACGAGCAGGTGCGCCGCTACGAGTCGGAAGGAAAAGTCACCAAGTACGAGGCCTGGGAATTCCTCGCCGCCGTGCTCGACGGCAACCGCGTCTGCCGCGGCATCTGCGCCATGAACCTGCGCAGCATGGAAATCACGACCTTTCCTGCTGACGCCATCATCGTCGCTACCGGCGGCATCGGTGCGATTTTTGGAAAATCCACCAACTCTGTCGTCTGTACCGGATCCGCACAATCCGCGCTTTACCAGCAGGGATGCTTTTATGCGAACGGCGAGTTCATTCAGGTCCATCCCACCTCGATTCCCGGCGAAGACAAGCTTCGCCTGATGTCGGAGTCGGCCCGCGGCGAAGGCGGGCGAGTCTGGGTGCCTAAGACTCCCGGCGACAAGCGCGACCCGTTGTCGATCCCGCAAGGCGAGCGCTGGTATTTTCTGGAAGAGTGGTACCCGAAATACGGCAACCTGGTTCCGCGTGACGTAGCCACTCGCGCTATTCACAAGGTCGTCTACGAGCACGGTCTCGGCATTGACGGCAAGCCGATGGTCTATCTTGACCTGACCCACATCGACCGCAAAATTCTCGACCGCAAGCTGGAAGGCATCCTCGAAATCTACGAGAAGTTTGTGGGCGACGACCCTCGCGAAGTCCCCATGAAGATCTTCCCCGGCATGCACTACACCATGGGTGGGCTCTGGGTGGACTTCAATCAAGCCACGAACCTCCCGGGGATCTACGCTGCGGGCGAGGCCGAGTATTCTTACCACGGTGCCAATCGCCTCGGCGCCAACTCCCTGGTCTCCTGTATCTATGGCGGGTTCATTGCCGGACCGGAGGCGGTCCGATATGCAAGGAATCAGAAGTCAGCTGAAAGCAATGGACACTTCGAGGCAGAACGCAAGCGCCAGGAAGAGATCAACGCGCGGTTGATGCGGGCGGACGGCACGGAGAACCCATTCCTGCTGTGGCGCGAGTTGGGAGACGTGATGACGGAGAACTGCACGGTCATCCGCTACAACAAGAATCTGCAAGCCACAGACGCCAAACTGTGCGAGTTACTGGAGCGCTTCCAGAAGATCAACCTGAGCGATCGCTCACAGTGGGCCAATACCACGGTCGCATTTGCGCGCCAGCTCTATAACATGCTGCAGTTGGCACGCGTGGTGGCCCAGGGAGCGGCCATGCGCGATGAGTCGCGCGGCGCTCATTACAAGCCGGACTTCCCCGAGCGCGATGACAAGAACTGGCTGAAGACAACCAAGGCTACCTTCGCCCCGGATGCGGACGAGCCGAAGTTCGAGTTCGAACCGGTGGATATTTCGTTGATTCCGCCGCGCCCGAGGCGGTATGACGCGGCGAAGTAGATTCAGCTACGGCGCGCTTCAGGAACGCGCCTGGAACTTAACGATGCATATTGATCAGCGGCTTCCCCACTTCGAGCAGATACAGACTGGAGATTACGCTGTAGGTGAAGAACACGATCATCGCGACAAGCAGCGCCACCTGGGCGGTCTCCAGGCGCGTCTTCTTTTTTCTTTGCGAAGGGATGATGTCGGAAGTGGTATCGAGACCAAGGCCAGCCATTGTGACTCCTTTGTCGAACGCGACGTGAGACATTGTGGTTTCTTGGAGCACCCTGTGTCAAGCTGAAGTATTTTGCGCATTCGTAAGTAAATATTTACCGTTCAACAGTTTAGAAGTGGATTCATAGAGGGATAGCATTTAAAAACGCCATGGTCGAACCTAAAACCGTCGTATTCAAGATCAAACGCCAGGCCACTCCCACCGGCTCCGCACATTGGGAAGAATTCGAACTCACCTGGAAGCCGGGCATGAACGTGATCTCCGCGCTCATGGAGATTGCCGCTCATCCCAAGACGAAAGACGGCAAGGTGACCACTCCCATCACTTACGATTCAAACTGCCTGGAGGAGGTCTGCGGCTCCTGCGCCATGCTCATCAATGGGCGCGCCCGGATGGCTTGCTCCGCCCTGGTGGATAAGCTTGACCATCCCATCAAGCTCGAGCCCTTTTCCAAGTTCCCGGTGGTCCGTGATCTGGCGGTGGACCGCGCCGTCCTCTTCGAAAACCTGAAGGCCGTCAAAGCCTGGGTGCCGATTGACGGCACCTACGACCTGGGTTCTGGCCCGAGGATGTCAGCGCAAGACCAGGAAATCGCGTACCCGCTCTCCCGTTGTATTTCCTGTTGCTGTTGCATGGAGGCGTGCCCTCAGTTCAACGACAAAACCGGCTTCGTCGGAGCCGCCACGATTGCGCAAGTCCGACTCTTCAACACCCATCCCACCGGCGCAGCCTTGAAGAGCGAACGCCTCGCAGCGCTGATGGGAGACGGCGGAATCCAGGAGTGCGGATATGCGCAGAACTGCGTCGAAGTTTGCCCGAAGGAGTTGCCCCTCACCCGCTCGATTTCGGAAGTAGGCGGGGACGTGATGAAACAAGCGCTGGGCGATCTGTTTAGGAAATAACCGCCGCCGGTCGAAAACCGCTGTCAAAATTGTGCGGTTTCTCTTGCCGAATTTTGTCAACTCCCGCGATTTGAACCGCTAAATCGCCTATTCAGAGAAGCTATCGTTCGTTGCCTTCCGGCATCTTACGTGCAGCCCAGAGAGCAGGAAATGCGGGCTGCAAAACGGCACTAAGGTAACCTCGGGTAACTCGCCGGGGCTACTGAATGGTTAACTGGTTCGGTAAATTGAAGTCTGGCTGATGTATGCGGCTGCATTACAATAGCCGCTCAATTTTCATCCGTGGAGTCCGCTTCGTTGCAGAAGACGTCTAAAATCCTGCTGGCCGTGGCAGTTCTGGTCCTGCTCCCCTGTGGGCAGGCTTTTGCCAAGCGCCATTCTGTCTCCAAGCATGTACACCGTACTACGCGACGCGCTCATCTGCGACGTTTACGCTGGAATCCTTTGTTCCGCCCCTCTCATGAATCTCTGCTCCTCCAGAACAGCGAGATTGACCGCCTGGAATTGCCGCGCATTCAGGACGACAACGAACTGGAAGCGCTGAAAGCCAGCCAGGACCTGGTGGCCATTACGCCGAGCCAGAGCCTGCGCATCGATCCCCGGCTGGATCCCGATCGGCGCTATTGCCGGCCCTGGACCCGCGACTTCCTGGACGACCTCAGCGAAGACTATTACAAGCGTTTTCGGTCCCAGATCCAGGTGAACTCGGCGGTCCGCACAGTGCAGGTGCAGCGCAAGCTGCGGCGGCACAACCGCAACGCCGCTCCCGAGGTTGGAGAAACGGCATCGTCTCATCTGGCCGGCATCACCGTTGACATTCAGCGTCGTGGCATGACTCGCGAACAGGTCAAGTGGATTGAACAGTACATGCTCCCCTTGAAGAACATGGGACTGGTCGAACCCGAAGAAGAACGGCGCCAATGGGTCTTCCACGTGATGGTTTCGGACCGTTACAGCGAGTGGCGCGAGTCGCGCATGCTTGCCGGCGAAAACCGTGATGAGGATGACGAACCGTCCGAAGTGAAAACTGTCTTGGCCAACGAACAGTAATCACTCCCAATACACTCGATGATCATCCTTCTCGCCGGCCTCCCCGGTACCGGAAAGACTACGCTCGCAAGAAATCTCGCTTCCCGAACCGGCGGCGTGGTCCTGAACAAAGACGAAATGCGAGCGGCGCTCTTTGCTCCGAAAGCCATTGCATACACGACCGAACAGGACGACCTCGTGATGACCAGGGTTCTCGAGACCGCCACGTCCCTGCTGCACGAACAGCCAGATCGCATGATTTTTCTGGATGGACGGCCGTTCGCGAGACGCTATCAGATCGACCAGGTACTCCAGGCGGCCGCGGCAATGAAGCAGCCTTGGCGCATTCTGCTGCTGACCTGCTCGGAGGAGACGGCACGAAAGAGGCTCCAAGAGCCGGCCGGGCACCTCGCAGCGAATCGCAGCTTCGAGCTTTATCAACGCGTGAAGGCCGGCTTTGAGGCGATTACCCAGCCTCACACGGTGATCGATACGGAGCGGGCAGAAGAAGCCTGCCTGCAGCAGGCTATCGCCGCCCTGCAGGCCAAGCAGTAAGCGACCGCTTGTACATACAACAATATCTTTACGCAAATTAGGCGTTTACCGCCCGCTGGGATACTTCCGGCTTTTCGGGCAACCTGCGAGTCCTTCCCACAGGCGAACGCTCACGTACGGGCCTGCTAACGCCAGGAAATGGCATGTCAAGCGACCATCCAGGGCTCTAATTGGTTTCCCGAACTGCCTCGCGCGAATTTTCAATCCTTTAGCTAAAAGTGAATCATTTTGAGACAGCTTTGTCGTCTTCCAACGGCAAGCGTTCACGGCACAAATTTGAATATCGTGCCGCATCCGACCGAGAGTCCGGGAGGGCAATCGCCGCTCCCGCCAATCGCAGCGGTCCCGTAGAGCGTGCCAGACGCATTGAACGTCGGGGCGGCGTCCGGTTCAGCCCCATCGTTCGGGGCTCCGGCAAAATTGTGGAGAACTGTGAACGACCCGCTCGAGTCCAGGCTGTAGAGAGTGCCAAATCCGCCGGGCCCGGAGGTGGAGGTAGTTCCGTAAAGAGTTCCTTGACTGCCAATCGCCAAACCACCGGTTGGATATTGCCCGTCCGTCGGTCCGGAAAAACTGTGCAATAGAGTCAGGTTTCCATTCGTATCGAGCTTGAAAACCGTCCCGGCATTGTTCACGCCGCAGAATGTCGTAGTGCCATAGAGGTTTCCTGCTGCATCGCGCGACAAGGGAGCCGATGGCTCGCCTCCATCCGAGGCGCCACACTTGAACGGATGCAACAGAGTAAAGGTTCCCGAGGCTGAGAGTTTAAAGACCACTCCGTAAATCGTAGTTCCGCCAGACAGAGCCGTTCCATAGAGGTTCCCCGTGGAATCGCGGATCAAGGCTGCCACCGGACCGCCACCATCCTTGCCGCCAGTAAAGGTGTAAAGGAGTTTAAATTGCCCGCTCGCGCTGATCTGGAAGATGGTGCCGCATCCCTCGCCTGAGCACTTGCTCATATCGCCGCCGAATTCAGTGGTTCCGTATAGATTTCCCGCCGGATCCAGAAGAAGGCCTCCTTTTGGATTGGCGCCATCGGTTTGACCATTGAATGTGTGCAGGATGGTCTCTTTACCTGTACCGTCGAGCTTGAAAACCGTGCCAAGATTCTTCGCACCGCCATAAAAAGTTGTTCCGTACAGGTTCCCCGCTGCATCCAGCACGACCCCGGCATAGGGAGTCTGGCCGTCCGATGCCGTCAACCCAAAGTTGTGCAGGGTGGTGCGTTTCGCGCCAGGGGCGATCTTGAATACGATTCCGCATCCGCCGTAGAAGCTGCAGTTCACTCCATACGAACTCCCACCCGAGAAGGAGGTCCCGTAGGCGTTTCCGGCGGTATCGAACACCAAGGGTGACGTGATATCGTCGCCGCTCATTTCGTTTGGGAAGGTGTAAACGGTTTGGTACGTCTGTCCAACCGTGAACGTGCTGAGGCATAGGATCACGGCCATGAACAAGAGAATCTGCTTCATACTCACTCCACTGGACGTAGGGGCAGTCTTAACGACTTCCCGGGGTTAAAGAGACGGCGGACACCACTTTGTTGCCCAATTTTCGGAATAGGTTTGTTCCAGAGTTTGTGCGGATGTGTTGAATTGCATTAGAAATGTCCCCTTCTGGTTGCATTAGAAATGTCTCCTAATCTAGGCCTTCGATGGAGGAGGCTGGATTGGGGAGAACGGCATTGAGTGCGAGAGAGGTGGAACGA
>Ga0070741_10000381_pt1 | contig 165355 bp, 140 predicted proteins | sample Coa_R1_4_FD_66440 | JGI IMG/M metagenome (GOLD analysis project Ga0070741, IMG submission 66440) | Surface soil microbial communities from Centralia Pennsylvania, which are recovering from an underground coalmine fire - Coalmine... | ecosystem: Environmental > Terrestrial > Soil >... | reverse complement strand
CGAAATTGGGTTCGAATCGCAAAAGCGCCAAGAGGCCGAAGCGGCCGCCAAACAAGAACTGAACCAGGCCAAAGCTCGTCTCGTAAATGCCAAAGCCGCCGACCAGGAATTCGAAACCGAGCTCCGCTCCTATATTGAAGCCCCGCTCCCCGGCAACGTGCAAATCCCCTTCGATGAACTCAAAGGCGTTCTGAAATACGTTCTGACCGAAGTCGCCCGCAACCTGCAACAGAACCCTGAGCGTAAGCGAAAGGTGGTGGCCGCCTGACAGAGCTGTGATCGAAGGGGCGTCACGTAGTAAAACAGTAATTGCTTTCACCCCCCTCTGTGAGGCTCAAATGCGACTTTCCGCCGTTCTCTCGCTTGCGCTGATGACTTACCTTCCCGTTGCATTCGCGCAATCCGCCGGTTCGAAGACCGAACCCGGCCGCGATTACGGCCGCTCCATGGTCGTGAGCCGCTACGGGGTCGTCGCTACCAGTCAAACCATCGCCTCCGCTGCGGGCGCGGATGTTTTGCGGGAAGGCGGCACAGCGGTGGATGCCGCGATTGCCGCCAATGCGGTGCTCGGTGTCACCGAGCCCATGATGAACGGCATGGGCGGCGATCTGTTCGCGATCGTCTACGATGCGCACACTCGCAAACTCTATGGTTTGAATTCGAGCGGTTGGGCGCCGCAAGGGCTCACGGTTCAGTTTCTGAAGTCGAAGGGGATCACGAAAACCATTCCGCGCACGAGCATTAACGCGACTACGGTTCCCGGAGCGGTTGCAGGCTGGGACGCTCTGCATCAGCGCTTCGGCAAACTCTCGTTTGAGCAGATTTTGCAGCCCGCCATCTTCTATGCGCGCAACGGCGTTCCGATTGCCGAAGTAGTGGCGCAGGTCTGGCAATCGGTTGCCGAAACCCTTCAGGATCAGCCCGGCTTTCGCGCTACGTTTCTGCCTGATGGTCATGCGCCGCAGACAGGCACTGTCTTTCGCGATCCGGATCTCGCCCATTCGCTGGAGCTCATCGCGCGAAACGGCCGCAACGGCTTTTACACCGGGCCGCTCGCTGCCAAGCTGGTCGAATTCTCGAAACAGCAGGGCGGCACGATGACCGAGGCCGATCTGGCGGATTTCCAGCCAGAATGGGTCGATCCCATCTCCACCACATACCGCGGTTGGAAGGTCTCGGAGCTGCCGCCGAACGGGCAGGGAATCGCCGCGCTCAGCATGCTGAACATTATGGAGCAATTCCCGCTCGGCGAATACGATCACAACAGCGCAAAGGCTTTGCACGTCATGATCGAAGCCAAGAAATTGGCCTATGCCGATCTCATTCGATACGTCGGCGATCCCCGTTTCACGCACGTGCCCGTCGAGCAGCTCCTATCGAAAGACCTCGCCCGCAAACGGGCAGACTCCATCGATCCGAACCACGCCCATTGCAGCGTTTTGCCGTCCGAACTGACGGAACGGCTCAACACCATGGCGGCCGAAACCACGTATTTGACTGCAATCGATCGCGAGGGCAACATCGTTTCGCTCATTCAGAGCAATTACAGTTCTTTCGGAACCGGACTGGTCGCGCCCGGCACGGGCTTTGCGCTGCAAAATCGCGGACAATTGTTTACGCTCGAACCGGATCAGCCGAACACGCTCCAGCCTCACAAACGTCCGCTGCACACCATCATTCCCGGCTTTATGGAGAAAGGCGATCAGCGCATCGGCTTCGGCATTATGGGCGGCTTCAATCAGGCCCAGGCGCACGCTCAGTTTGTTTCGAATGTGGTCGATTTCGGAATGAACATCCAAGCCGCATTGAGCGCCGCGCGATTCACGAAGCCCACATTTGCAGGTTGCGATCTCCTGATTGAAGCGCGCGTTCCGGAATCCGTTCGCGGCCAGCTCACCGCAAAGGGACATCAGTTGAAAGTGGTGGCTCCCTTTTCGACGGAAATGGGCCGCGGCAACGCAGTCACTCGCAACAATCAGGATGGCGTCAATTTCGGCGCCTCGGACCCGCGCGCCGATGGCGAAGCCATTCCGGAACTACCGGCGTGGACCGCGGCTCACTAACCAATGCATAAATTCTCGATCGCAATCATCGCCGGAGATGGAATCGGCCGCGAGGTCACGCCCGCGGCGTTCGAAGTGGCGCAGCGCGCGGTGTCGAGTTCCGGCGTATCGCTGCAGCCGGTCAACTACGACTGGGGAAGCAACTACTATTTCCAGAACGGACGCATGATGCCGGAAGACGCCTTGGATTTGTTGCGCCGGCACGACGCGATCCTGCTAGGCGCAGTGGGCCATCCGAAAATTCCCGATCACGTCACGCTCAACGGGCTGCTCTTGCCGATCCGCCGCACCTTCGATCAGTTCGCGAACGTTCGCCCGGCCATTCTCTACAAGGGCGTCGAGTCGCCGCTGAAGGGTCTCCAGCCGGGCGATGTCGACATGGTTGTGGTCCGGGAGAACACCGAAGGCGAATATGCGCAGGCGGGTGGCTTCGTTCATGAGAATCATGCTTCCGAACTCGCGATTCAAACCGCGGTGTTCACCAGGCACGGCGTGGAGCGCATCATTCGCTTCGCGTTTGATCTCGCCCGCCGCCGCAACAAGAAGCGCAGAGTCGCGTCCATCACCAAATCGAACGCGCAAGGCTTCAGCATGGTCCTGTGGGACCGCGCCTTCCAGCGAATCGCTTCCGAATATCCGGAGATCGAAACCGAATCGTTGCTGGTCGATGCCGCCGCTATGAACTTTATCCGTCGGCCCCAGAGCTTCGATGTGGTGGTGGCCTCCAACCTGTTCGGCGATATTCTGAGCGACGTCTCCGCGATGGTGACGGGCAGTATCGGCCTCGCCGCCAGCGCCAATCTGGACCCTGGTAAACGGCATCCATCCATGTTTGAGCCGGTTCACGGCTCAGCGCCCGATATTGCGGGGAAAGGAGTTGCTAACCCGATGGCGGCGATCTTTTCCGCGGCTATGATGCTCGATCATCTCGGGCTTCCCGAACCGGCAGCGCGCATCGACCACGCGGTCCGCGCCGTGCTCGCCGACGCGCAAATCCGCACCCCCGACCTGGGCGGCAGTAGTTCAACCTCGGAAGTGGTCGACGCCGTCCTAACCCGCCTTACAGAACCCCGACCGTGAGGGAGGGGCCGCTCCTCAAAACGACCGTTTACACCGCCTGCAAAACGGAATCACCCGCCGCAACGATTGATCCAGCGCCCACGCCCGGCGGTGGCCAAAGAACGCACAAAGGAGATAGGCCATCAGTGCTCGCACACTCACCTATCGGCGGTTTGCCGCTGCCACTTTATGTACAATCCGAGGCGTGGCCCTCGACTTTGACCCAGCGCGGCGCATCGTCATTGACACGGTCCGGGCCATTCTGCGGCCCGGCCGCCCCGAACACGTCCCGCTCGAACAGGCGCATGGACGCATCCTGGCTGCGGCTATCGCCGCGGACCGGGATTATCCGGCCCTCCGCAGATCGCTCCGGGATGGATTTGCGGTGAAATCAAAAGATCTGCCGGGGACTCTTCGGGTTCGCGGCGAGGTCCGTGCCGGCGAGACTGAGCAGGCTCCGCTCGCAGACGGCGAAGCGCTCGAGATTATGACCGGCGCTCCCGTACCGGAAGGTTCTGATGCGGTGGTCATGGTCGAGCACACCGTGCGCACATCCGAGGGAGTAAAGATCGACCAGCGCGCCGAGCCCGGCCAGTGGATTAACGAGCGTGGCGCGGAAGCGCGAGCGGGCGCCATCCTGATCCCGGACGGCGTTCCGCTCGATGCAAGCCATATCGCGACGCTTGCCATGACGGGCTATGCATCTGTTCAGGTTGTGAAGCGGCCGTCGGTTGCCATTCTAGCTACGGGCGATGAAATTGTCGATCTCGGGGAGAAGCCGGCTCCTCACCAGATCCGGAATTCGAACTCGTATATGCTCGCGTCGTTGGTGCGCTCGTTCGGTGCGACGCCGGAGATCCTGCCCATCGCGCGCGACACAAAAGAGGCCCTGCGCCCGCTGCTCGAAAGAGGTCTCGAGCACGATGCTCTACTGGTGACGGGAGGCGTTTCGGCCGGCCGCTACGATCTGGTGAAGCCGGCGCTGCGGGAGCTAGGCGTCGAGTTTCATTTCGAGCGCGTGCGCATTCAACCCGGCGGCCCGACCGCTTTCGGAACTCTCGGCAACAAGCCGGTGTTCGGCCTGCCTGGAAATCCAGGCTCGAGTTTGGTGACTGCCCAACTGTTCGCGCGGCCCGCCCTCGAACTGCTGGCGGGTGTTGCCGAGCCCATCTTGCCGCTGCTCACGGCGAAATTCGAAGCGCCGTTCCGGCACCGGCTCGGTCTGACGCGCTTCCTGCCCGCGCGGTTGAGTGCCGATGGTCAGCATCTGCGCCACATCCCATGGCAGGGATCGAGCGACATTCCCGCGCTGGCCAAAGCCAACATCTTCCTCGTCGCGGATCACGATCGCGAAACCTGGCAGATCGGCGATGAGATCCGTGTCATGCTCAAGCCATGAGCAACCGGCTCTCCCATTACAACGAGGCGGGCGAGGCCGCGATGGTCGACGTCTCCGGGAAGCAGATCACGACCCGCACCGCCACGGCGCACGCGTTTGTCAGTATGCGGCCCGACGTAATTCGAGCATTGCCGCAGAATCCGAAAGGCAATCCGCTGGAGGTGGCGCGCATCGCCGGGATTCTGGCCGCCAAGAAGACCGCCGACCTGATCCCGCTCTGTCATCCGCTGCCGCTCACGCACGCCGGTGTCGAGTTTGGAATGCAGGACACCGGAATCGAGATCATCGCGACCGCCTCCACCGCGGCCCAAACGGGCGTGGAAATGGAGGCCATGACAGCCGCAGCGGTTGCGGCTCTGACGATTTACGACATGACGAAGGCGCTGGACAAAGCGATCGAGATCCGCGAAGTCTATTTGGTTGAGAAGACCGGCGGCAAGTCGGGTACCTACCGCCGCAATTCGGAATGATTACCGTCGCGATTCTCACGGTCAGCGATTCGGCGGTTTCAGGAACGCGAGACGATCTGTCGGGACCGGCGTTGGAGCAACGCTGCAAAGAACTGGGCTGGACAGTTGCCGCGCGCGCGGTCGTGCCGGATGAGCAGCATGCCATTTCCGCCCGGTTGCAGCAATGGGCCGACACGTCAGCGGCTTCCATTCTCTTGACCACCGGTGGCACCGGGATCGCGTTGCGCGATGTGACACCCGAGGCAACGCGTGCCGTCCTGGATCGCGAGATCCCCGGCGTCGCCGAATTGATGCGCATGCGCGGGCTGGAGCAAACGAAGTTTTCGGTCCTCTCCCGGGCTGTCGTAGGAATTCGGCGCCGTTCGCTGATCGTGAATCTTCCCGGCTCGCCGCGCGGTGCAGTCCACTCGCTCGGCGTGGTGGAACCTGTAATACCGCACATAATTGATCTTCTCGAGGGACGAACACAGCATTGAACACTCTGATCCAACTATCAGCGCGCGATTCCGCGAGATATATCAGCCGGAGCAGAACCGTGCTTGTGACCGGCGACAATGGTTTCATTTCGGGCGGCGGCGACCACGGCGTGTGGTGTTTTCAGACGCGGATGCTCTCGCGCTACCGCTGGCTGGTGAACGGCAAGGCTCCCACCATCAGCACATTCTCCGCTGTGGAGCAGCATCGCTGGCTCGGCTATTATCTTGCGCTCCCCACGAACTGGCGCGATACCGACACGCAGGAATCCGACGCCGCGCAGCAGACGATTGAGCTGAAACTCATGCGCACAGCCGGAAACGGTTTCCTGGAAGAAGTCGAGCTCACGAATCATACGCAGATCGAGACCACCGTCGAGTTGGAGCTCGAAGTGGATGCCGATTTCGCCGATCCGTCCGAGGCGCAGAGCGGCAAGCGCCAACAGAAAGGCAAGCTCAAACGGCGCTGGCGCGAGCAGGGAGAACACGCCGGGGTTCTGGAACTCGATTACACGGTGGAGCACGCCTTCGATCACCAGGGCAATCAAGGCGTGGCTAAGATGCATCGCGCCCTCCGGCTGCATGTGCAGAACGCGGCGTGCGCGCCGCGACGGCACGGCCGCAACATCGCATTCACGGTCCATCTTGCGCCGCACGAGAGCTGGCGTGCATCCGTTGAATGTTCGATCGGAATTGAAGGACAGTGGTTGCCCGGCTCAGAGAGTTGGGATTCCGAGCGAGTCCGCTTCCTCGCCGAGGCAACTTCCTTTTTCACCTCGCAGCAGGCGGCCAATCTCTCTTCCGCCGTGCAGAAGACGCTGGAACGCTCCCGCCAAGATCTGTTCGCTTTGCGGCTATTCGACCTCGATCAATCCGACCGGAGTTGGACGTTTGCCGCGGGCGTGCCGTCGTATTTAGCATTCTTCGGGCGGGATGTCATCGCCGCAAGCTGGGAGTCGAATCTCTTGTCGAACGAGCCGGTGCGCGGCAGCCTGGCGTACCTTCCGGTTACGCAGGGCAAAGAAACGAACGATTGGCGCGACGAGCAGCCGGGCCGCATGGTGCACGAGCTGCATACGAATCCGCTGGCGGCCCTGAACTTCTCGCCGCACGCCCGGTATTACGGCGACATTACTGCGTCCATTCACTATCCGCTGCTGGTCTCTGCTCTCTGGCACTGGACGGGCGATAAAGAGGCCGTGCGCCCGTTTGTCGAGCCGGCAATCAAGGCGCTGCGTTGGGCCGATGAAAACACCAATGTGTACGGGGACGGGTTTTATCGATATCAGACGCGCTCCGAACAGGGAGAAAAGAATCAGGGCTGGAAGGATTCGTCCGATGCCATCGTGTATGAGGACGGAAAACAAGTCTCCGATCCGCTCGGCACGTGTGAGATGCAGGGCTTTGTCTATGCTTCCAAACTGCATTTTTCGGAACTGCTTTGGTGGCTCGATGAAGTCGACACCGCGAAACGCCTTTATGCCGAAGCGGAAGAGTTGAAGAAACGCTTCAACGAGAAGTTCTGGATGGAGCAGGAGCAGTTCATCGGGATGGGCATTGACGCAAGCGGGCGCGTGATCCGTTCGATTGCTTCCGATCCGGGCCATTGTCTCGCCAGCGGAATTGTGGACGAGTCGCTGGTGCGTCCCATGGTGGCGCGCTTCTTACAGGACGATTTGTTTTCCGGCTGGGGCATCCGCACGCTTTCGGCGAAGCATCCGGCGTTTAATCCGTTCGCGTACCACCGCGGGGCGGTGTGGCCGGTGGAAAACGGTGTTTTTGTCTTAGCAATGGCGCGTTACGGCCTGCACGCTGAGACGCACCAGCTCGCCAAAGCGTTTTTCGAAGCAGCCTCCCTGTTCGAGCATTGCCGGTTGCCGGAAGTGTTCGCGGGGCATCGCCGCGACGCCGAGCATCCGTTCCCCGGCTTGTATCCGCGCGCCGATTCACCGCAAGCGTGGTCTGCATCCGCGCCGTTTGTAGTCATTCAAGCGCTGCTCGGGCTGTATCCGTATGCCCCGTTGAATGTGCTGTTTCTCGATCCGTGGTTGCCGGAATGGCTGCCGTTTCTGAAACTCGCGAATCTACGCGTTGGGGATGCCGTGCTCGATGTCCGCTTTGAACGCGATCCAGATGGAAGAACGAACTATCATGTGGACCGGCTCCGGGGCGATTTGCATGTAATTCGGCAGCCGAGTCCCTGGTCGTTGACGACTAATTTCGGCGAACGGGTGAAAGACAGCATCGTCAGCCTGCTTCCGGGACACTAAATGCGAAACTGGAGACGGTGCTAGTAACTCGGCAGGATGCAGAGACATCTCAAAAGTGTATGGCAAATTGGCCGGCTAAATGCGGCGTGGTCATTAGCTTCTTTTTTGTTGCTGCTCTAAGCATTGCTCAAACACTTCCGCCGGGTCAGCTCCCGCCCGGCCCTCCTCCGCAGCCCGGACAACTGGGTCCTCCGCCCAAGCCCGTGCCGAAGACCGCGACCGAGCCTCCGCCGCGCAGCATGGAACCCGCTTCACCCGTTGATCCCGCGGTTGAAGAGAACCGCATTCGCATCGGAGTGCGCTACGTGCTCGTACCGGTAACGGTCCTAGACCCCGATGGCCATGGTTACGTGAACGGCCTGAAAACGAGCGATTTCGAACTGTTCGATAACAATCACCTGCAGAAGATCAACACCGATTTTTCGGAGCAGCCGCTCTCTGTTGTGCTTGTGGTCCAGGCAAATGCCGATATCGAACCGCTGCTGCCGCAGATCCGCCGCAGCGGGACGCTGATTCACGGCTTAGTGACCGGTCAGGAAGGCGACGTCGCAATTCTGGCGTTCGATCACCGCATGCAGCACTTGCAGGACTTCACCAGCGATCCGCAAAAGATCGATGACGCCATGCAGAAGATCACGGCGGGATCGAGTACCGCGGCTTTGATCGACGCTGTCGTCGAAGCCGATCACATGCTGAAGCGCCACGATCCACGCAACGTTCGCCATCGCGTCATTATCCTGCTGAGCCGCAACGTCGACAAAGGCAGTGAAGCTCACTTGCAGGAAACGATCCGCGATATGCAATTCGACAACATCATTGTCTACCCGGTTGACATTTCGAAAGTGCTCACCGCAGTTATGAAAAAACCAGGGTATCCGCGACCGCCTAATGGTGGGATTCCCTCCGAGTCCATGCCGAATATCCGCGGAAATGGTGCTCCGAATGACACAATGATGGTGCAAACGGAAAATGGAAATGTTCTAAACGCGATCCCTCCACTGCTGCACTCGATCCATGATTTGTTCAAGCGCTCACCTGCGGAAGCATTCGCGTATTTTACTGGCGGACGCATCTACAGTTTCGCTACGGAGCATGGTTTGGAGGCGGCAATCACCGACATTGGCAAGGATCTCAACAGCCAATATCTGCTGAGTTACAATCCCAACGACAAAGAAGAACCGGGCTTTCACAATATTCGCGTCAATGTGAACCGGCCTGGGTTGGTGGTTCGCGCGCGTCCCGGTTACTGGTGGGGCGGGGGAAAGCAATAGAAACTATTCGAACCGCAGCGCGCCGAAGCTGACAACGCTGTGCGGATCGATCTGCCATTGCTGGTATTGCAGCAGTTCTCCGCGAATTTGCGGCATGATCTTCAGGAACGTATAGAGCGGGGAAGAGCCGCACCATTTCAAATCGTCGCACCCGTCCTGAACGAGCGACCAGAAAGAGCGCAGATCGCCCGCTTCGATATTGCGAATACGGTCGCGGTCTCGCTGTTCGATGGCCAGCATTTCGCCGATATTCGCGGTGGCGCGTAACGGATCTCCATAGCGGCGTCCCATGTGCGCCATATCGATACCGAGAATCCAGAAGAGCTTGCGGCCTTCGCGGGCCGCGATGTTCGCGAGCGCATCGAAGAATCGCGCAACCTGCGGATTATCTTCGGGCAGGCCGCCTTCATAGATACTCTTTACAAAGGGACCGCACAGAACCGGCAGAATGCGGATATCCGGCCCGTAGAGATGCTGTAGGAACACGATTTGAAATTCGATGGAATGTTCCACGGCATGGCAATAGTCTTCCATCCGGATCGCGCCATCGGCGGAGGCAGCTAGCTCGTCAACCAAATGTTGAGCAGTTCTCGCCTGGCCAAACGGCGTGTGGAACTGTTTTCGCGTCAAACCGAAACGGTCGGGAGCTCCGTAATGCGAAGTGCCCAAGATCACAAATGTCCGGTCCGCAGCTTCCTCCAAAAATGGCAGGGCCTGATAAGCAGCGCGATAGGAGTCCCAGCCGCCCTCCGGACTGGCATGCGGAGCGGCAATTCCCACGACGGATGGATTTCCCTGTGCTGCGCCAACCTTTGCAGTTAATAACTCACGCAGCTTCACCTCGTTCTTCGGGTAAGCCGAGCCCGCGAATGCAGCGGCGCGATCCGCTTCGCCGGCGAATTCAGCTTCGCGCTGGGCCTTCATCTCGAGGTAGCGTTCGTTTTCGAGAAATCCCGCTTCGTTCAGTGAATCGTATAAATGCTTCTCCAGATCGCCGACCTGAATCTCGCCCGTAAGGCGGACCAGCTCGCTCCGCAGATCGAGCGTCGACTGCACGCCGTCAAAGCATTCGAGCGCCTGAACGAGCGGCGGCGGGACCAGCAGCGTCGCATCGGAGTAATGGTAGGGATCGCGAATGTACAGGCCCGGCCGCGCAGGATCGGCCGACGGCAGGAAATCCAGGTTAAAGCGGAGCCGGGGGAGAACAGCGGACACGACTTATTGTACGAATAGTGCTTAACTTGCCACTCGCCGCATGTCCGCTAAAAACTCCACCGGAACCCGGATATTCCCCCGCAGCCCGGTGCCGAGTTGAATGTCCGGTTTCACCGCGCCGTGAAAGTCGGAGCCACCGGTTGGCAGCAGGGCGAGTTCTTCGGCAAGCTGGCGGTAATGCGCCTGTAGAACCGGAGGATGCTCCGAATGATAAATTTCCAATCCAAGCAGTCCAGCGGCTTTGAACCGCAAAAGAGCTTCGCGTTCTTCACTGCGTTCTAAGCCCAGCCGCACCGGATGCGCGACCACTGGAATGCCGTTTCCGTCCCTGATTTTGCGAATGACGGTCTCGCTATCCTGGCTCTGGCGCTCGACGTAAGTCGGGGCCTGTTCGCCGATGTAGCGCGTGAATGCATCTTCCGAATTAACGGCGTAGCCTTTCTCCACGAGAATGCGGGCGAAATGCGGCCGTCCTGCCAGACTGCGGCCGCGCTGCTCCACTTCTTCCAGGGTGATATCTACGCCCTGTTCCTGCAGCGCCTCGGCCAGCCGGCGGTTCCGGTTGCGGCGGTCGTCGCGTTCTCCATTCAGCCAGGCGGAGAAATCCGGCGACGGCTCATTCCTCGGAAAATATGCGAGCAGATGAACGTACTGCACACCGGAATGATCGTTCAGCCTGAACCGGGAATTCAGCTCGATTCCGCGCACCAGGTCGAGCCCGGCCTCACGCGCGAAAGGTAGCGCCTTCTCATAGCCTGTGAACGTATCATGATCGGTAATCGCCAGAGCATCCAGCCCCAAACGCTTGGCGAGCGCAACCAACTCGGCAGGGGTTAGCGTGCCATCCGATTCATTCGTATGGGAATGAAGATCGATGGTTCCAGCGGGCACTATTTGACCTTCAACTCCGTATACGCCTGAAATTCGAATCTCTGGCCGCAGGTATGCGCGATGAACCGGCCCGGTCCCAGCGTCTTGTCCTTACTTCTGTTTTCGAAAAAGACCGCTCCGTCGGTGCTGTTTCCGGGTTTCAGTCTCGTCGCGACCAGAATAATCGCCGAGGCTTCCGCAGCGGCCTTGAAGCTGCGGTTCACAAATTGCGCCATGGCCGCTTCGCGCCGCTGCTCGTAACCGTTCGTGGACCGGAAATTCGAAAGCGCATAAATCGAATCCTCATACAACAGTTGCAGCTTGATCACATCATTGCGGCTGGCTTTCTGCAGCAGCGACGCCACAACCTCATCTGCTGACACCGCTTGCAGCACCGTGCCGTCCTGGCGCACGAACGAAAAATCGCTGGGCTTTACCGTCCAGGAAACGAGCGAGCCATTGGTCACCGTGACCTGAACCATGTCGAAGTCTTTTATGTGCGGCGGAAGCACCGCGAACATGACGGTAATCCCGCCTTTCGTCAGGGCCTGGTACTCCATCCCATGCGATTCGAATTCCAGCGGTGTTTGCGGTGCGGACGCTTCATTCGGCTCAGCGGGCGCGCTTTGTCCGGTTCCTGGTGCGGCTTGACCCGGGACCGGCTTTTTCTCTGCATTGGCCGATGGGGCCGGCTGCGAAGAATTGGCTTGTGCAGCCGCAACGCCAGTGGCCAGCAGGAGTGAAACCATGACCGATTGAGCGCGCGTGAAAAATACGCGGCCACGCAAAAGACCCATGAAAAGACCCAACTACATGATAGACGGTAGGTCAGCCGCCCGCGCCCGTCAATTTCGGAACTAAATACCAGCGCAATATGCCCCTGGGCTCTGCCGGAAAGCTTTCGAAATCGATCCGGACGATGCTGCCCTTTTTGAAATCCATCTGCAGGCCAGGCGAATGCAACAGGTAAGGGGCAAGATTTTCAAATAATGGGTTGTGCCCCACCAGCATGAGCGATGCTTCGTCACGATGAGCGCGTATTTCGTCCCACGCCTGCTCGACTGTCGCGCCAGGGACTAAACCGGTGCTGGAGAGGATCTCGCCCTTGTAGCCTAAGACCCGCTTAGCGATCTCCGCGGTTTGCAGTGCGCGCTTCAAAGGACTGCTCAGGATGAGCGTGGGTTTCGTATCACCGAGCTTGGCCGCCTGCAAAACCTGTTGGAGCTTGCGGCGGCCATCTGTTGTGAGCGAGCGGTCCGCGTCGCTCATGCTCTGGCGCGCTTCCTCCGCCGCGCCGTGCCTGAGTAGATAGGCTTCCATGCTGTTTTCGCCTTTCATTCTGTCATACTGGTCGCTTCATGCACGTGAGTCAGGAAATGCGCGACCGCCTGTTGCTGGCGGTCGCTATAACCGCTGCGGGCCTGATTCACGTTTCCATTGCAGCCAGCCAGATATTTCTCGGCCTGGGAATTCTGCTGCTGATTTTCTATGGAAAGCTCCAATTCCCGCGGATTTGGATTCCGCTCGCGCTGTTTTTTTTCTGGACGGCGCTGGCGGACGTGCTTTCCCCTGACCCCTGGCAGGGCCGGGCGCAGATTCGCAAATTTTTCGTCTTTTTCTTTATTCCGCTGATTTACAGCATCTTCGTCCGGCAATTTTCGAAGGTTTTGTACCTGATCGCTGCCTGGACTGCCGCCGCCACCGCCTCGGGTTTTTGGGGGCTTGTGCAGTTCGTAATCAAGTACCGCACGGAAAGATTTGCGCCGGAAGGTTTCTATATCGCGTACCTGCGCCGCCGCATCACGGGGTTTGAAAGCCACTGGATGACTTTCGGCGCTCTGCAGTTGAGCGTGCTTTCTTTACTGCTGGCACACTGGTTCTTCGCGCGCCGCCGGATGCCGAACTGGGTTTATTTCGTCAGTATTCCGATTCTTTCCGCGGCGATTCTGCTGGGCTGGACGCGGAGCATTTGGGGGGCCAGTGTTGCTGCTGTGCTGTATCTGGTCTGGTGCTGGCGTCCCCGGATGATCTGGGCCGTTCCGGCGATCGTAGCGATTGTTGTCGTGGCCTCGCCGCCCGCGACGCGCGAACGCCTGACCTCTCTGGTTCATCCGCGGGCCGATGTGGATTCCAATCGCTTTCGCGTGGTGACCTTCGTTACAGGTCTCGAAATGATCAAGGCGCATCCCTGGTTTGGCCTAGGCCCGGAAGAGATCAGCCGGTATTTCAATTCATACCTGCCTGCCAGCATCCAGCGGCCGCTGCCGCCGGGATATTACGGGCATCTGCACAATATCTATGTCCAATACGCGGCAGAGCGGGGAATCCCCGGTTTGCTTCTGCTGTTGTGGTTCATCGGCCTGGCAATTTGGGATTACGCGGTGGCCATCCGGAGCGTGGAAAGGATGCGCTCGGAGCAGCTCTTTGTGCTACACGGGTCCATCGCCGTCATCATCGGCGTCCTGATAGGGGGCCTCTGGGAATACAATTTGGGCGATAGCGAAGTGCTCATGATGTTCGTGTCCGTAATCGGACTCGGCTACGCTGCTGTTCAGGCGAGAGAAGAACAGGTACCCTCGAACGCTATCATGGAAAAGCCTGTATATGGGATCAGTAACCCTCAATCGAACCGCAACGGAATATAAAGTAGCCGACCTAAGCCTCGCCGACTGGGGCCGTAAAGAGGTTTCTATCGCCGAGCACGAAATGCCCGGCTTGATGGCTATTCGCGAGAAATACGCGCCGCAGAAGCCGCTCGCCGGCGTACGCGTGACCGGGTCGCTGCACATGACCATTCAAACGGCTGTGTTGATTGAGACCCTGGTGGCTCTGGGGGCCGATGTCCGGTGGGCAAGCTGTAATATTTTCTCGACTCAGGACCACGCAGCGGCCGCCATTGCGGCCGCGGGTGTTCCGGTGTTTGCCTGGAAAGGCGAGACGCTCGAAGAGTATTGGTGGTGTACTTACCAGGCCATCAGTCATCCGGATGGCAAAGGGCCACAGCTTGTGGTGGACGACGGCGGTGATGTCACTCTTCTGATTCACAAAGGCTACGAGCTGGAGCAGGGCAGCGAGTGGGTCAATACGCCGTCCGGAAGTCACGAAGAGCAAGTTATCAAGGATCTTCTGAAGAAAGTTCGTAAAGAAGATCCACGCCGCTGGCACAATATCGCCAAAGAATGGCGCGGAGTTTCGGAGGAAACCACCACCGGCGTTCACCGCCTTTATAAGATGCAGGAACAAGGCAAGCTGCTGGTTCCCGCCATCAATGTGAACGATTCGGTAACCAAGTCCAAATTCGATAACCTTTACGGTTGCCGCGAGTCTCTGGCCGACGGCATCAAGCGCGCCACCGACGTCATGATGGCCGGAAAGATTGCTGTCATTTGCGGATACGGCGATGTGGGCAAGGGTTCCGCGCAATCGCTACGCGGCATGGGCGCTCGCGTGATCGTCACGGAAGTCGACCCAATTAACGCCTTACAAGCGGCCATGGAGGGATACGAAGTCGCCACTGTCGAAGACACGCTGGGGCGGGGCGACATCTACGTTACCTGCACCGGCAACGTGGATATTATCACGCTGGAGCACATGCGCTACATGAAGGATCAGGCGATTGTGTGCAACATCGGCCACTTCGATAATGAGATTCAAGTGGATCGCTTAAATGCCGAAACGGGCGTGAAGCGCACCAACATCAAGCCGCAAGTGGACATGTACACCTTCCCCGACGGCCACAGCATTTTCCTGCTTGCGGAAGGCCGCTTGGTGAATCTGGGCTGCGCGACCGGCCACCCGAGCTTCGTGATGAGCAACAGCTTCTCCAATCAGACGCTCGCCCAACTCGACTTGTGGAAGAATCGCGATACTTACAAAATCGGCGTCTACACGCTTCCGAAAAAGCTGGACGAAGAGGTCGCGAGGCTGCATCTGGAAAAGATTGGCGCTAAGCTGACCAAATTGAGTCCCAAGCAGGCGGATTATCTCGGCGTGTCCGTCGAGGGTCCCTACAAATCGGACCACTATCGCTATTGAGAGATCGCGAACGCTAGCGGCACTAATGGGTGAGGTATTCCCATGAGAATTTTTCTTGCCATGCTAGCCGGTTTAGTGCTCTGTTCGGCGGCCATTCCCGCCAATGCGGCATCGCATCACAAAACGCACAAGGTAAAGCACCACAAAGCGAAGAAGCACCACAACGCGTAACGAGGCTACTCCGCTCGTAGTGCGTCCGTCGGGTTGACGCCCGAGGCGCGATGAGCGGGAATGAGCGCGGAGCCCAGCCCCGCCGCACAGAGAACGAGGATGGCAATGGCGATGACGGCCGGATCGAAGGGTTTCACGTTGTAGAGCTGGGATTCTACGAGTCGTCCCAGAGCCCAAGCAACCGGGAGACCGATTGCTATTCCTGCAACGATCATCGCCAGCGCATCGCGCAGCACCAGCCAAATTGCGGACCAGCGATCAGCGCCCAGGGCCAACCGGATCCCGATTTCGCGCGTACGTTGCGTGACCACAAAAGACATCACGCCGTAGAGGCCGACCAGCGAGAGCAGCAGAGCAAGCGTACCGAAGCTGGTGGAGAGTGCCGCCAGCATACGCTCGGTATTTAACGACCGGTCCACTTGTTCCCCCACCGTACGAAAGTTCGTCATCGGCAACGTCGGATCGATGCTGTGGACAATCGCACGAAGCGATTGGAAAGAGGATTCCGCGTTTCCATGAACCCGTACATAGAAGGTGGCTGCGCCTTCTCGTTCGAACGGGAAATAGGCCTGCTCCGACTGCTCGCGAATCCCGCGATAGCTGAAGTTCGACACCACGCCGATAATTTCGGTGTTCGGCTTGGCATCCGGCCCGGAACCCTGGCAGATGCGCGCCCCCAGCGGGTTCCGCCCTCCCAGATAACGCTTCACAAACGCTTCGTTCACGATCGCCGACCGTGAGTCTCGTTCGCCCGGCAGGCCGATATCGCGTTCATCGAAGTTTCGTCCCGCAATGATTCTGATACCCATGGTTTGGAAAAATCCCGGCATAACAGCATTTAAATTGACGTCGCGGTCCGCCACGATTCGTTTATCTGCCAGGATCGTCATCTGATTGTTCCAGCTTCCGCCAGTCAATAATGGAAACCGGGCCACCGCGGATGCCTGAGTGATGGGAGCGTGGCGGATTGCTTCATCGATACGGCGAATCAGCCGGTTTCCTTCCAACTGGGAATAGCCGTCCCGCAGCCCGTCGATGCCGAATGAGACCAGGCTCGAGGTTACGATTCCGTCGCTTACCGATGTGCAGCCTAAATTAGAGCACGGCGCTCGGGTGGCCGACGTGGGGTGCGGAAAAGGCGCATCGACGTTACTGATGGCAAAGGCGTTTCCGAACTCACGGTTCTTCGGATTCGATTACCACGACAAATCGATTGAAGGCGCTCGCGAATCCGCGCAGCGCGAAGGTGTCGCCGATCGAGTCACATTCGAAGTAGCGAAGTCCAAGGAGTTTCCGGGCAGCGGCTACGATTTTGTCACGATGTTCGATTGCCTGCATGACATGGGCGATCCGGCGGGCGCGGCCAGGCATGTTCGCGGGTCGCTGGCCGCGGATGGCACGTGGATGATTGTGGAGCCGTTTGCAAATGATGATCTGAAAGATAATCTGAATCCGGTGGGGCGGGTGTACTACTCGTTTTCGACCCTGCTCTGTACGCCGTGCTCGCGATCTCAGGAAGTGGCGCTTTGCCTGGGAGCGCAAGCCGGCGAAAAGCGTATCCGGGAAGTGGTCACTTCGGCCGGTTTCAGCCGCTTCCGAAGAGCGGCCGAAACGCCGTTCAATATTGTTTACGAAGCGCGGCCGTGAGGTGAGGCGATCAGAGCGCCGCGCCGAAAAGCGGCGGCAGCCAGGATTGGCTGCCCCAGGTGAGAAATTCACAGTCGCTTTGAAACAACCGTAACGGCAGTGCCGGGGTCTGTTTCCACAAACACGGCTTCGGAGCCGTCAATGATTGTCGCGTTAAAGTGGAAGCCCACGTCAAAGACCAGTTCCGCGGTGCAATCGGAAGAGACGCTGTAGGAGCCAGTGAGCGGGAGAGGCGCGGGATCCACGACGCCACCGACGCTGCGCCGCGCGGCCATCGTAAACGTGCCGTCGGGTTTCACATCAATGATTCCTACTCCCGCAAGTGGTCCAAAGGGAGTGTTGGGAAGGGTGGGCGCTCCGGCCGACCCATCGGCAAGAAAACCGTAACTGCCGGCAAAACGCGCGGCGGAACAGGCACGCGGCCGGTCCTCGCGTTCGCGGTCAGGTTCGGCACCCCGCTTTTTCGCTACGCCTGTGATTACCACGCCGGGTGTGGTTTGCAGAATGAATAACTCGCGCCCACCATTGACAATGGCCGCTTGAAACGACACTCCGTTACTCGCCGCCGAAGTATAGGAGCAATCGCTATTGACACTGTATGTCCCGGTGAGAGTGGAGGGCCCTTGAACAACTCCGCTAAAGCTGCTGGTGGCTGTCAGAGTGAAGTGTCCAGCCCCGTCGAAGATGGCGGATCCGCTGCTTGCGAATGCACCGGTGAGCGCGGCGGGCAGGCCGAGCGCCGCTAATGTGGTCCCATGCGCAATAAAGCCAAATTCGCCTCGAATGCTTTCGTTTGTGCAGACACGGCGGTCCAGATCTCTGGCGTGGATCGTGAACGAAGTTAGTGCGGAAGTTACGACAACAATAAATCTCAACGAAGAACGTAAGTTCATATTTCTCCTTCGTTGGATATATACGCGTGTTACAGGCGAGTTGGATTGGGGGTTAGGACGTGTAGGCCAAAAGAAACACACATCCTGTTTCGGTGCGAATTTCCTGGTGCGTGCTTCCGGCGGCCATGCACACAAAATCGCCGGCGAAAGCGGTGATGCCGGAGCTGTCCGTAACGCTGCCTTCCAAAACGTAACATTGCTCAGCCGTGCGGTGTTCGTGAGGCGGATAGACGGCGCCTGGCTGCATTCTGACCAACACCGTTTTTTGTCCAAGCAGACGGCGGAGTTCCACACCCGGATAGGGAAGGGGCAACCATGGCGTATCGCCACCGCGAACGAGAGTCATTTCTATCGGGAGCGAAGAAGCAGCGCTCCCCGCAATGCGATCCATCAAACGCTGGCGCACCGACGGACTCGGGTTCTGGGTGGGAGCGCTGGCTGCGATCTCGAGAGCGAGAGAGGCATACTCGGCGTATTCTGTGGTGCAGAATGGACACCCGCTCTTGAGCCGCTGCTCGAACTGGGCGCTCTCTTCAGGCGGCAACGCGCCAAGAGAATAAAGCGCCGCGGCTGTCCGGCACTCTTCGACGTGATCTTGGGGTGTCATGTTGCGGAATTTCCGGTAGGAACTGCAGAAAGCGCTATCCGGAGCTTGTCCATGGCCATGCGAATCCTGGTTTTAATAGTACCCAACGGCACACCGAGAGCGGAAGCGATTTCGGTGTGGGTCAGTCCGGAGAAATAGGCCATCTCCAGCGCTTTTCGTTGTTCAGGAGGCAAAGCGGAAAGGGCCTGCCGGACCCGGCGTTGCTGCTGGCTGGCCGCAATTGCTTCTTCCGGAAGGGGAGCGGGGCTGCTGATTTCCGGCTGGTTGGAGACATTGGAGTGCTCACGAAACCGCCTGCCCGCCAGGCTGCGTAGACGGTCCAAAGCGCGGCTGCGCGTCAACAGCACCAGCCATTGCCATACGCCTCCACGGGCCGGATCGAAAGTGCGGGCTGTACGCCACACCTGTTCAAACGTGTCCAGCAAAACCTCTTCCGCATCGGCTGCATTGCCGAGAATGCGAAGGGCCAACGTGAACAGTAAGGGGGCGCTTGTGTCATACAAACGCGCCAGGGCATCCGGATTTCCCTTCTGAATTTCGTGAAGGCATTCTCTCCAGGAGCGTTCACGCAGAGGTGCACTCTCAGTATGTGTGCCCGATTCCCGCTGCAGCATCCCGTAACGGCCCTTTGGGAGAAGATATCACGGATCGCCACACGGAGGGAAGCAAGACTGGTCCACCAGCATAAATCCAAATCACGTGCGGTTCTCGTATTACTCCATCGAAATCTCATCTCGAGGTGTATGCATGAAAACTCCGATTCCAAACCGCCGCTCTTTCCTGAAGCTGGCATCTCTTACGGGCGCAGCGGCCGTTACATCTTCCTCTGTCCTGGCCGGCGACGGCGACGATGACCGCGACGATGACTCCCGCGAACTCACCAGAGGCGACCGGAACATACTGATCGCCGCGGAGATCGCGGAGGCGCTCGCCGTTACAACGTATACAAATATCATCAACCTGGCTCCTTTCTTTCCACTGCTGGCGGCAGACGACCAAGGATATTTGCAGGCGGCGCGGCAGGAAGAAATGTCACATTACTTACTGGAGCAGTCGGTGACCGGCCAACCAAGCCCATTTACTTCGTTCTTTTACCCGCCGAACATGTTTTCGGACGCGCAGACGACACTGAACGTTCTGGTGACACTCGAGGACGCTTTCATCGCGGCGTACCTTGTGGGAGTCCGAAAATTTAGCAACGCAAACCTGCGTGTGACGGCGGCCCGGATCATGGGCATTGAAAGCGATCACCGGACGCTTGCGAGAGTGATTGGACCAGGCGTGGATCCGTCCGTAGGAGGTCCGATTGAGACGATTACGGGCATTCAAGGCGTCGCCGAGTCAGTCGATCCGCCGAATAATAACGGCTATGAAAGGACGCTGCATTGGACTCGCATCCAACAGGCGGTGGATGCCTTGACGCCGTTCGCGGATATGAGCGCCGCCCAGGCCGCGGGGTTTGACACGTCAGTCAGCTATCCGTTTGTTCCCTTTACGCCCAAGCTGCCTTCGCCGCTCGGCGAATTTCACTCGTTTAAGGGATGAACCCAATCGGGCAGGCCCGCACTGCGTCATAATGCTGAGCGGGCTTATGACAAGAAGAGAGGCTCTGACTGCGCTGGCGGGCACGGCGGTTGCGAACAGTTTCGCGGCCGCCGCCAACACAACGCCCAATGTGGTGTTCATCTTATGTGACGATCTCGGCTACGGCGATCTGGAGTGCTACGGATCGAAGATCCCGACACCCAATCTGGACCGGATGGCGGCTCAGGGAGTTCGATTTACGAATTTCTGTTCGGCGGATCCAGTCTGTTCGCCTTCGCGCGCGGCGCTGCTGACGGGACGATATCCGACGCGCGTGGGAGTGCCGCGCGTCTTATTTCCGCAAGATAAAGAGGGGCTGGATCTGGATGAAAAGACGCTCGCGAACGTGCTGAAAGAGCAAGGCTATCGAACCATGTGCATCGGCAAATGGCACCTGGGGAGACCGGTCGAGTATCTGCCCACCAGCCGCGGGTTCGATGAGTATTACGGGATTCCGTACAGCAACGACATGACACCGCGCGTGTTGATGCACAACACGGAGGTGATTGAGGATCCGGCCAATCTGGATACGCTGACCCGACGATACACCGAGCAGGCGACGCGTTTCATTCGTAACTCGAAGGGCTCACCATTTTTCCTCTACTTCCCGCACACGTTTCCGCACATTCCCCTGGGGGCGTCTTCACGCTTCCGCGGGAAGTCGAGCGAGGGCCTCTACGGAGATGTTGTCCAAGAAATTGACTGGAGCGTCGGCGAAGTGCTACGCACGCTCCAGGAGACCGGAGTCGAAAACAACACGATTGTGATGTTTTCGAGCGACAACGGGCCGTGGTATCAGGGCAGTCCGGGTAAGCTGCGCGGGCGTAAGAATTCGACCTTTGAAGGAGGCGTTCGCGAACCGTTTATCGCGCGATGGCCGGGCAGGATTCCGGCTGGGCGAGTCTCAGCGGCGCTGGCGTCAATGATGGATGTGTTTCCGACGGTGACGCGGTTGTGCCATGGCCGGATGCCCGCAAAACCGCTCGATGGGATCGATATCTGGCCGCTGCTGACCTGCCAGCGAGATTCGATCGACCGGGCTCCGCTGTTGTATTTCAATTTATGGAACCTGCAATGCGCCCGATGGATGAATTGGAAGCTGCACGTGGCGCGTTATAACACGGCGCCGTACGTGCCGGCTCCGCCCGGCGGCTTGCATAATTTCGTACTTCCCCGCCCCGAGTTATACGACCTCGCGACCGACCCGGACGAGAGTTACGACGTAGCGCCGGAGCATCCGGAAATTGTTCAGAAGATGCAGGCTCAGATCGATGAGATGATCAAGACTTTTCCTCAACCTGTGCAGCAGGCTTATGCCGAAGCAAAGGAACGGAAGGTGAATCCGGCTACGCCCGCGGGCGCTTGGCCGAGGCCGGTACAGTAAAAGTTGCATGCCAAACCAGAGCGCGCGCTGCGCGGTGTTTCGTGATCTTCACGCAAGTGGATGTTTCGTTATTCCGAATCCGTGGGATGTGGGCTCGTGCCGGTATTTGGAGCAGCTTGGATTTAAGGCTCTGGCCACCACCAGCGCGGGTTTTGCATTTGCGCGCGGGTTGGCGGATGGAGCCGTGCCGATGCCCGAGATGCTGGCCCATATTGCGGAGATTGTGGCGGCGACGGAGTTGCCAGTGAATGCCGATTTTGGTAACGCGTTCGCTGATGAACCGGAAGGAGTTTCACGGAATGTCAAAGCGTGCACGGATACGGGAGTTGCGGGGCTTTCGGTGGAGGACGCTACGGGCCGAGAGGCGAATCCCCTGTATGAATTCTCCTTGGCGGTTGAGCGCGTGCGGGCCGCGCGGAAGGCGATTGACGAATCCGGGACTGGCGTGCTGCTGACGGCGCGTGCGGAGTGTTATCTAGTGAATCATCCGGAGGCATTCAGAGAGTCGGTACGCCGGCTTCAGGCGTACGTAGAGGCGGGCGCGGATGTCCTCTATGCGCCCGGCGTGACGAAACGCGAGGAGATGCAGGGAATCGTGTCCGCAGTCGCACCGAAGCCGGTGAATGTTCTGATGGGTTCGGATACTGGACTACGCGTGTCTGATTTGGCGGAGATGGGAGTGCGGCGGATTAGTGTGGGATCGTCTTTAGCGCGCGCGGCGTGGACGGGATTTATAAGAGCTGCGAAAGAGATTGCGGAGAGTGGGAGTTTTGGTGGTTTTCGCGAGCTTGTTCCATATGGGGAGCTGAACGGTTTTTTTCAGAGGTGATCAGAGGCTAGCCAAGAGGCCGGCGAGGAGGGCGGTGCGATCGGCGATGCGGTTCACTAAGATATTTTCGTTGCTTGCGTGCGCACCTTCTCCCACGCCACCCAGACCGTCGAGGGTCGGCACACCCAGCGCCGCCGTGAAATTTCCGTCTGATCCGCCGCCCGTGGCAGATTCTTCGAGTTGCAGGTCCAGTCCGTTTCCGATCTTCTGCGCTTTTGCAAACAACCGGGCAATCGCTTTTGTGCGCTCCATAGGTGGACGGTTCAGACCGCCTTCCACGCGCAACGTGCAGCGTTTATCGTATGGCTTGAGCGCGCGGAATTTGCGATCGAGCGACAGGGAATCGCGCAGGCGAACGGCACGTACGTCGAACTCCACGCGCGCTTGTGCCGCGACGACATTTGTGCGTGTTCCGCCGTTCACCACGCCGGGATTTACAGTGATACCGCGCTGCAAATCCGTCCAAGCTGAGATTCTTTCGATCTGCCGCGCAGTTTCGAGGATGGCGCTTGCGCCGTTTTCGAAATCGACTCCCGCGTGCGCTGCCTTGCCGGTGATTTCGACAGCATAGTTTGCAATGCCCTTCCGAGCGGTCTTCAGTTTGCCGGTCAAGCCCGTGCCCGGTTCCAGCACAAGCACGCAATCGCTCTGCTTTGCTTCTGCTTCGGTGAGCGCGCGTGAGGTGCGGCTTCCGGTCTCTTCATCGGATACAACAAGCAGAACGATCTTGCGCGCAACGGGAACATCGAGATCCCGCAGAGTGCGGATTGCCATCACAAAGAAGGCCAATCCCGATTTCATATCGAGCACGCCAGGTCCCCAGAGCCGTCCGCCTGATTGGCGAAAGGGCATGGTCTTCAGTGTGCCGAGGGGCCAGACGGTGTCCGAATGTCCCAGCGCGAGAATCTGTCCCGATTTTTTGCGCGGGGCTAGCGCGAAGTCGAGCCGCAGATGTTTTCCGCAGGCGTCTGCTTTGAATGTTTTCGCTTTGGCTATATCTCTGGTTCGCTCGACGAGTAAGTCGACGAAGCGGTTCACGTCCGCGGGCGAATCGGTGGGCGATTCGCACTCCACCATGGCTTTCAGGTTTGCGATGGTTTCTGCTTGTTTCTCAGTGACATAGCGCAGAAAAGGGTGCATCGGCTGTTATAATAGCGGTTCTCATGCCATCGATGGACGTTCAAGAGATATCGGAACTCCTGCCCCATCGTTATCCGATGCTGATGGTCGACCGGGTCCTCGAGATCACGGACGATTCCATCGTCGGCCTCAAGAACGTCACGGTGAACGAGCCGCACTTCACGGGACATTTTCCGGGATTCCCTGTGATGCCGGGCGTTCTCATTATCGAAGCCATGGCGCAGGTGGCAGGCATTTTAGTCGCGAAAATCGCGCCGCATACGCGCGGCAGAATCATGTTTCTCGCCTCGGTGGAAGAGGCGAAGTTCCGCAAGCCCGTGGTTCCCGGCGATCAGTTGCGCCTGGAAATGAAACTGATCAAGCTGAAGCACACGATCGCGAAGATGCAGGGCCGGGCTACCGTAGATGGACAGGTGGCAGCCGAGGCCACGCTCATGTGCGTGCTCACGGAACGCGCTTCCGCGCCGCAGCCCCGGCCGGAGGTTCCCGAGCCTCAGCTAGCCTGAGCATGGCGATTCACCCTACAGCGATCGTCGATTCCAATGCCGAGATCGCTTCCGACGCAGAAATCGGCCCGTATTGCATCGTTGGCGCGGGCGTCACGATTGGCCCGCGCACGCGCCTGGTCGCCCACGTATTTCTCGAAGGCAAGCTCACGATCGGCGAAGATAACCTTTTCTACCCGTATTGTTCTTGCGGCGTTGCGCCTCAGGACAAAAAATACAAAGGCGAGGCATCGGAGACGCGCATCGGCGACCGCAACTCCATCCGCGAATTTGTCACGATTCATAGGGGGACCGAAGGCGGCGGCATGGTCACGTCCATTGGAGACAGCAATCTGCTGATGGCTTACGTTCACGTGGCGCACGATGTGCGGATCGCTAATCACACGATCCTCGCGAACGGCGTCACCTTCGCAGGACATGTGATTGTGGACGATTACGCCAATATCGGCGGTTTAAGCGCGATTCACCAGTTTTGCCGGATCGGCCGGCATGCCATTGTGGGCAGTTACAGCGTGATCAAGCAAGACGTACTTCCCTACTCCATCACTGCGTCGGACCACAATGCCGAAGTCTACGGAGCAAACCGGATCGGTCTGGAACGAACCGGCTATTCCGACCAGGCGATCGAGGCGCTTCAAAATGCGCTGCGCATTCTGACGCGTGCCGGCCTGAATACCACTCAAGCGCTCGCGCGGATTGAGGAGAAAGTTCCGAAGACTCCCGAGATCGCTCATCTCATCGAATTCATTGGCGCTTCGAGGAATGGCTTCGTTAAGTAACCGCTACGGGATGATCGCCGGCAACGGCCGTTTTCCGTTGCTCGCGCTCGAAACGGCCCGGCGGCAAGGGCATGAGGTCGTGGTGGTGGCGATTGAAAACGAAGCGGCTCCGGAAGTGGCGCAGTTCGCGAGTTCGCTCCATTGGATTAATATCGGGCAGCTCGGGAAATTGATCGAGATCCTGAAGCGCGAAGGCATTGTCGAAGTAATCATGGCCGGGCAGGTGAAGCATGTCAGCCTGTTTTCTTCGGTGAGGCCGGATTGGCGTTTAGTCAAGCTGCTCGCGTCTTTGAAGCAAAAGAACACCGCCGCGCTCATTGGAGGCATCCAAAGAGTTCTACATGAAGAAGGCATTGAGCTGGTTGATTCCACGCGCCTGCTGAAGCCTTTGTTAGCGCCCGAAGGCATGCTCACGCGGCGCAAGCCGACTAAGGAAGAAGAAGCCGATATTCACTACGGCCGGCGACTCGCGTCCGTTCTCGCGAGCGTCGACATCGGCCAGAGCGTCGCGATTAGCGAAAAGGCATGCGTCGCGGCTGAGGCTATGGAGGGCACCGATGCCATGCTGCAACGCGCGGCATCGCTCGCGAACGGGCGGCCGCTTCGATTGGTGAAAGCATCGGGCGGCCGCGGACATCTGCTGTTCGATGTTCCGGTTGCTGGGCCGAAGACCGTTGAGACGATGATCGCCACGAATACGACTGCGCTGGCCGTGGATGCCGGACGCACGCTGTTACTCGATAAAGAAGACATGCTGAAAAGAGCGAACGAGGCGGGCTTGACGATCGTCGGTTATGCGCCGTTAGATGCATGACCCAGATTCGTGTCGCAGTTATCGGCGCCGGCGCATTCGGCCGCAATCACGTGCGAGTGGTGAGTCAACTCCCGGATGTAAGGCTGGCCGCTATCGTCGACCTTGATTTCGAACGCGCGCAGCAGATTGCGAAAGAGCACAATTGTCCGGCATTTCGAAATATCGAGGAAGCGATTGGCAATGTTGATGCGGCTATCGTCTCCACGCCGACCGTCACGCATGAAGCAATCGCGGCTCGGTTGATGGAAGCAGGGATGGACGTTCTGGTGGAAAAACCGATTGCGTCCTCGTCGGAGGCCGGCGAGCGCTTGGGGAGGCTCGCCCAAGAACGCGGCCGGATTCTCCAGGTGGGCCAACTGGAACGCTTTAATCCGGCGGTTGTGGCTTTGGAGCAGGTCTTGACGATCCCGCTGTTTTTTGAAATCCACCGGCTCAGCGTGTTTACTCCAAGGAGCTTGGATATCGACGTGGTGCTGGATCTGATGATTCATGACCTCGATATCGTGCTCAGTTTTACCCGCGAGCAACCCGCGGAAATTCGCGCAGCCGGTATTTCGGTTTTATCTAATCGCGTGGATATCGCCAATGTTCGTCTTTCGTTCGCTAGCGGCTGCATCGCGAATTTGACGGCTAGCCGGGTGTCTACCGAAACTGTGCGCAAGCTGCGGCTGTTCCAGCCCGGAGAATATATTTCGTTGGATTATAAGCGGCAGGATGCGGTTCGCCTGGCTGTTCAGGACGGGAACATCGGGTTTCAGCAGCTTCCAATCACTCACGGCGAACCGCTTCAACTGGAATTGGCTGGATTTTTTCGCGCGGTGCGGCAGCGGACCGCGCCGCGAGTGGATGCCTTTCAAGCGACGAATGCGCTGCGGGTGGCCGAGGGGATTCTTGCTAACATTAAGGAACACGCAAACTTAGTCGCTGAGACGATCCGTTCCCGAAGCTGACCAATTTCTTGGCTGGGCAACCTGGGCCCGTTCGAGAACGTCGTTACACCGACCGGCAGTATGTCCAATGTTTCCACAGCTTCGACCGAGGTGGCCGAAGTAGCGCCGCCCGATCTGAACCTGCTGCTCGAATGGCCGGCCGAGCGGACGCGTCCGCAATGGGTCGGCATCTTTGCGGCTTCTGTCGCGCTGCACGCCGTCTTGTTTTTCCTTGCCGTTCAGATTCCGAGCGTCATTGGGCATAACGCGCCGGAACCACAGAGAACAATCGAACGACACGTTCCGCTATACATCCCGCGCGACATTCTCACGCAGAAAGAGCCCAACCGGCAGAAGCCTTCGAAGCAGATCGATTTGGCCGATCTGCTGGCTTCGCAAGCGTCGAGACCTACGCCGGCAGCACCGCGCCCCAGCACCAAACATTTTGAAGTTCCGAAGCAGGTCACGCCCAAGCAACTGGCCAAGAACGCGCCGCAGATTTTGCCTGAAGCGCCCAACGTGGCTGTCCATCAACCGGCCGCGCTACCTTCCGGCTCGCCTACTGGATTGCCGTCGCCTGCGCCTCCGCCCCCGGCTCCTTCTGCGAGCCCATTTCAGGACATTGGAGCCGAAGCTCCGCCCAATCCGCATCCGAAGCTGAAGCCCCCGCAAGCCACTGTGCAGGCCGCCGTTCAAGGACTCGCGCAGGATGCGGATGGCCGCAAGCTGGTGATTAGCGACGATGCGCAAACAGAGCCGATGCCAAGCTCGCCCGGTTCGATGGGCCAAGCCCCGGCGCAACATGCTGCAGTGGAACTGCAGAGCGATCCGCAAGGAGCCGATTTCCGGCCTTATTTGACGCGCATTCTGGCGATTGTACGCGCGAACTGGCGGCGAGTAATTCCCGAAAGCGCGCGCATGGGAATTCTTCGCGGCCGGACCGTGATTGAATTCATGATCAATAAAGATGGCAGTATTCCGAAGCTGGTCACCGCCGATCCGTCCGGTTCGGAACCGCTGGACCGGGCCGCTGTAGCCGGCTTGAGCATGTCGAACCCGCTGCCGCCTCTGCCTGCCGATTATAAAGGAATGCAGGTTCGTTTGGCGTTCTCGTTTGCCTACAACATGCCTGCCGAATGAACGACCCGGATACACCCCGCAGCGCGATTGGCCCGAGGACAGCCATTGTCCTTTATGTGTTGTTGACGATCTGGGCGTTTGTGGCTTTGAAAGGGACGGCGCTTTTTATTGCGCTGCTGATTGTTGCCGCGCTGGCGGTGAAGTCGTACGTGCATTATTTGCGGAGTAGGCTGCACTGAGTGGCTCAAATCCACCAGTCTGGTTGCGGATAACCGCTCCCTGCGGTCGCGGCCCGGTTAAGCCATTGAAAACGCGACGGAACGCGTGGCAGAGTACGTGCATCAGACTGAGTGTCGAGGCTTTGGCGACAACTATGCACGGCATACATACTCAGTCATTCAAGAACACGGCCCGTTATACGTTTGCTCTTTTTTTGGCCGCGTCGACATTAGCATTTGCGCAGAATTCCAATGGATGGAAGCGGGTCGGCGATTCAGCGCAAGCGCCGACCCCCGATCAAGCGGCACCTGCTCCGCCCCCGGACACCAATAACTATCCCCAGGCAGATGGGCAACAGCCCACCAATTCACCAGCACCGCCGCCCAATTACCAGCAGCCGAGCGCAGCTATTCCGGCACAGTTGACGATTCCGGCCGGAACGTTTCTCACCGTTCGCGTAAACCAGATGTTGTCTTCGGACCGGAACCAGCCCGGCGACTCTTTTACAGCAAGCCTGGTTCAGCCGCTGGTGGTCAATGGCGTGGTTGTCGCCGAACCCGGACAGACCATTGCCGGCCAAGTAGTCGATACCAAGAAGTCGCATCTGGGCGAAACGGCGCGGCTCGGTATTCAGTTGACAGATTTAACCCTGGTTGACGGACAGCAGGTGCCGGTTCAATCGCAACTCATCAGCCGCAAGGGCACTGGTCTGAACGGTAACGATGCGGGTACGATTGTGGGAACCACGGCTTTGGGTGCGGTGATCGGTTCGGCTATCGGCTGGGGCACTGGAGCCGCCATCGGCGCGGGTGCCGGCGCGCTCGGAGGCGTTCTGCTGACGCATGGACACGCGAGCGTGATTTACCCGGAACAGGTGCTGACCTTTCGGTTGCAAGCTCCGGTGACGATTTCAACAGCCAACGCGCCGCAGGCTTTCCATTACGTGCAGCCGAACGAGTATAACCAGCCGCAGTACAACTACGGCCCGCGTCCTGGCGCTTACGCGGGCGGGGCTCCTCCTCCACCGCCAGCGCCTTATCCGTACGCTTATGCGTACCCCTACTATTACCCGTATTATTGGGGACCATCGTTCGTGTTCTACGGAGGCCGCGGCTACTGGTGGGGCGGTCACTACTATTTCGGCCGCGGGTATTATGGACGGCCCGGCTTCCGCCGATAAGACTTTAAGGGCAGCGTTCCAACTTAGCAAGGCTGGAAGAGAGATCTTCCGGCCTTATTTTTTGTCGAGAATCGCGGACGCAGGACTGCGTCCGCCACAAGTCGACTATTTATCGCGCCAGGCGGCAAAAGCTCTTCCGTATTGAACCGGGATGTGCACTTCCGCTCCGAGCGCCTGCGCTGCTTTGAGCGGCCAATACGGTTCGCGGAGAAATTCGCGTGCGAGTAACACCAGATCGGCCTGGCCCTGACGAATAATCGCGTCGGCCTGAGCCGGTTCGGTGATCAGGCCGACTGCGCCAGTCAACAAGCCTGTTTCCCGGCGGATGCGCTGCGCAAAGGGAACCTGGTAACTCGGTCCTACCGGAATGCTCGCGCGCGCGACAGTGCCGCCTGAAGAACAATCGATCAGATCCACACCACGCTCTCCGGCTGCGCGCGCGAGGGTGACAGAATCGTCCGGCTTCCATCCACTCTCCACCCAATCAGTCGCAGAAATGCGCAGGAAGAGCGGCAAGCGTTCGGGCCAGACTTTGCGGACCGCGTCGATGACTTCGAGCGCGAAGCGCATGCGATTTTCGGGTGAGCCTCCATACTCATCCGCGCGCTGATTCGAGAGTGGAGACAAAAACTCATGGATCAAATAGCCATGCGCGCCATGCAGTTCGATGATTTCGAAACCGGCATCGAGCGCGCGCTTTGCCGACGCCACAAACGCGTTGATGATGGTGCGAATTTCCGCAACGCTGAGTTCGTGAGGCGCTGGATCACCGGACGTGAACGGGATGGGACTTGGCGCAGCCGGCAGCCAGCCGCCTTGACCGGCTGGGATGTATTTGCCGCCGCGCCATGGTACATCCGTACTGGCTTTGCGCCCGGCATGCGCTAATTGAATCGCCGGAGCTGCGCCATGCTGTTTTAGAAAACCAATGAGGCGCGCGAGTGGTTTGATGTGCTCGTCTTTCCAGATCCCCAGGTCCCACGGTGAGATGCGGCCGCGAGCCTCCACTGCGCTCGCTTCGACGATGATGAGGCCCGCGCCTCCCACCGCACGGCTACCGAGGTGCACGAACTGCCACTCGTTTGAGAAGCCATCCTCGTACGAGTATTGGCACATGGGTGAGACCACGATGCGATTGGGGATGCGCACATCGCGAATTTGTAACGGAGTGAAAAGAGTTGAGGCGGGAACCATGGTCCCAGTATGAGAGAGCACCGATTGATCCCCTCCCTTACGGTCGGGGTTCTGTTGGATATCCTTTGGAAACCCAGTCGGTGTGGAAGTTGTGCTCGATCACAAGCACTTTCAGGTTCTTCAATCCCATGTCGTGCAGCGCGCTATAGCCGGGGCGTATGTTTGGGCATTGCGCGAAAGGACAACATCCGCAATACAGGACAACCTCACGGTCTTTCGGGAGCTCACGGGCAAACTGCTTAAGCTTCTCTAAACTCTCGGGCTTAGATGCCGGACCTTGCATTACTGCGCCGGGGATGTGTGCGGCCCGATAGAGCGATGGGAAACCCACGTAAATGATGATGTGCTTGCCTCCGCGAGACTGGGCGAGTTGTTTCGGCGTAAGCAGATCCGAAGAGGTCCAAGGGTCGCTCATCGCGCCACGAAGCAACGCAGGGGTGATCGGAAGCAAAGAGAGAAAAGCTCGCCGAAGCATATTTCTTATACTCTATTGAACCAGTGCGCCCTGATACGCCGGTCCGTTGAGCACGCCCCAGATTTCCGAAGCGGTCAAATATCGCACGGGAGCCGAACCGTCGATTCGCTGAACAACTTGCGCCAACCCCCGCAGCACCTGTTGTTGTGCCGCTGTCATGTATTTCCTGCAGAGCACACCTTCTCTATCGATCAAAACAACAGCCCGATCTCCACACTCGCGCGACAGGCACGGAACCAAGTCGGGCAAAAACATTGCTTGGCAGGGATAGAGAACACCACCTGACACAACACGCCGGGCCAGTGGGTCGGCAGCCAGGGCATGGATTACCGCATCCTGGGGCAGACACCAATCGGGTTCGGAAGCGGCGCGCGCGAGTACGGCCGCTCCGGGCTGCGGCGCGGGTCTCGGGCTGATCGCCAGGCGCGCTTCGACTTCTTCGAGCAACTGCTCCGCGGACCGGCAACTGTCCTCGCACACAACCAGACCATGATTCGCCAGAATAAACACGTTCGCGTCGGGGCGGGAGGATACGGCTCTCTCAATTGCTCTCGCCAAAGACGTTCCCGAGGGTGTGTAGGGAATCCACGTCCAAGCGAGGCCCTGAAGGCAACGCTTCAGAATGGCGGGCCCGTCCTGCCTCACGGCCCAGGCAATCGCGTTTATGGAGTGCACGTGGACCACAACCTTGTGCGGCAACACGGCATGCATGGCAGTTTCCACCGAGGCACATCTGCCCGATGGACTGGCTTCGGTCTCGGGTATGGCCATGTTCCGGCTCAGACACTGTCTCGCCCGGGTGAGATCGACAGAGATCAAGAAATCGTCCGCGTCCGCGTGGATAAACCATTTACCCGAGGCCTTAATCCACAACGAGCCTCCAATCTTCACGGAGGTATTACCCGTACTGGCCTGAACAAGTAACGGATCCTGCCCGAGTTGGATCGACAGTTCGCGCAGGGCGTTCAGTTCACTCTGCTGCGTCGAAGTTTGTATCGCTAGCATGCGCATTCCCCCTCTCACGGCAGAACCCGCAACGCCGGCCCGGGTCGTAGTGGCGGCGGTTGCACCCGGCCCGATCTCAACTGACCAATCTTCAAAGAAGCTTTGAAGATTGCGCCCACGGGTATGAGACCGCCCAGTTTGTGAGCTGCGACGGCAGCCAACCCCATGGATGCGACACATCCGCAAGAACTGCAATCGGGATTTCCTCCGAACTGGCACGGAGTAATGGGCGTGCGCAAATCAGCGGAGATCGTTTGTGTGGTTAATGCAAACACGCATTCCCGCGGGCTGTGAGGCGGAGCAGCCAGTTGCCGGATTAATCCCTCCGGCATGTCGAGCTTGGCAAACTCCTGCCGCAATTGCAGCAGCTCCCTGATCAGCCGAAATCGTTCTTCGGCGGTGAGAATCTCCGGCAAAACCTCGCCAATCTGGGGTGTGAAGACGCTGAACCAAACCTTACAGATTTCAGCTCGCGGCGTCCAGAAACTCAGAAATTCGTGCAGGTATCCAGGCCGCTTCATCATCTGCGCGGTCACTGTGCAATGAATCGTAACTTTCTGCCCAGCGATATTTTTCAGAATGCGATCGTAGGTCGCGGGTTTGCGGCGTACATCGTGCTCCGGCTGCAAGCCATCAATGGAGACCACTACATTGACGTGTGGCAGAGTGGCCCAATCGGATGGGAGAGCGCGGAAAGCGCTAGTCACGATCTGCACGTGAATGCCGCGCTCGAGCAGTAACGGAATCATGGTCTGCAGCTCGCGATATCGCACCAGCGGGTCTCCCCCGACAAGCGATACGTGTAACGGCTTCAGCCGCTCCACTATACCGATCACTCCATCCACCAGCTCTTGCCCTTTGCGGTCGTTCAGCTCGCGTAAGGTAATGCCGCCGCCCAGGTGGTCATCGCCGTACGCGTAGCAGCCCGGGCAGCGAAGCGGGCACTCACGCGTAATTTCAATGGATAACGAGGGACAATTTCCTTTCAGAATCTTGCCCCAGGCTTTCAGAATTTCTGATTTCTGCACGTTCGATCCTTCCTTTGCAAGGTTTTTCTTGTGACTCCACGAGAGCAGACGCGCGAGTTCCGGCACGCGGTTTCAGGCCCAGCGGAACGCACCTGATGAAGTGTTCTATTTAGATCGGTTGCTGTGAGAAATCGGAAGCCGCTCCCTTTCGGGCTAAAGCAGGCCCGCCCTGCACGGCTCGGTCGCGGCTCCGTTGCCCGTTCTCACAGCTTCTCAGCCAATTGGCGGAGAAGGATCGGCGGCTTGATGCAGAGAACGAGTGACCTCGCACGGCAGCGTATTGCAGCTCGTATCTGCAATAAATTGAGCGCTGAATACCGGAGGTGAAGCAATTCCGGATGCGGCGCGAGTGCTGTCCGGAGACACGGATGAGTGATGTACGGCGTAGGCGGCGGCAGATGCTCCGGAACCTGAGTTGGTCAGCTCTGGCGAGTCCGGAACGTTATCCAGGTTGGACCACAAGAGAAAAATCGCGGCAGCGAGTGCGATCAATCTCAGATATGGACAACGACTGTTCAGGAGGATCAACCCAGTTCCATCTTACCGCTCTGGGTGAAACGGAACGGACGTTTTACCGGCGCTGGCGGGTTCCGGAGTCCCCATAGTCAAATTCACAACGATGGGATCTTGCCCGCTGCGTACTACGACAGCTTCGCAAGGCTCGTCTGCTTTCGCGTTGATCTCCTGGTGCGGCACATAGGGAGGAACGTAAATGAAATCGCCCGGTCCGGCCTCATCACTATATTCCAAACGATCTCCCCAGCGCATCCGGGCACGGCCCCTCACGATGTAGAGCACGGTTTCCAGCTCACCATGATGGTGGGGGCCGGTCTTTGCGTCCGGTTGAACCACAACCGTTCCCGCCCACAACTTAGTAGCTCCGGTGCGCGCATGCGTAATCGCCGCTGCGCGCGTCATGCCCGGGGTCTGAGGCGTATTCGCATCCAGTTCTCCAGCGCGCACGATCTTGACGCCATGTTCCTTCCAATCCATTGTTTTTCGCCTTGTAGCCACCTGCCAAACATTCGGATATAACACTCATCCGAGGCTGTGAATCTTCCAAATAGGTTTTACCCTGATGTATAAGACTAAGTCGTTTCGCGTAACTTCACTTCTGATTTTCTCGATCGCGATCACGCCGCTCGCCTTTGCACAAAGCGAGTACCATCACTTTACTGCAAACGTGGGAGGCGGGTTCACCATGCCCACGGGACGCATCGGCAACGATCTGGATTACGGCGGCAATTTCGAAGCTGCCGCCGGTTTCAACATCAACCAGTATCTCGGAGTACTGGGAACTTTTTCGTTCGATGCTCTGGGCTTGACGGGCAGCGCTCTTTCCCGGCTCAATGAACCCGACGGATATGGTCACGTTTACACGTTAACCGTTGACCCGAAGGTCAGCTTTCCTTTACGACGCGGTAGTTTCTACGTGCTAGGCGGCGGTGGGTGGCTACGGCGCACCGTAACGTTCACGCAACCGGTGGTGGCGCAGACCTTTGTTTTCGACCCGTGGTGGGGATATTTCGGGCCTGCGTTGATTCCGGCAAATCAGGTACTCGGCAGTGTGAGTAACAATGCCGGTGTCTGGGATATCGGCGGCGGGTTCAACATTCCGCTGCCCCGAAGTGGATTCCAACTCTATATTCAAGCGCGGTACTACAACGGATTGACCAATGGCACACATACCACAATGGTGCCGTTGACCGTCGGGATACGGTGGTAGGAGCGCAGGCGAAAACGCCTGCTCCACAATTTCACACAAACGGCTCAGTGGTGGCGCCGGAAAAACTTGTCTCGGAAGTCTGGCCAAAATTCAGGAGCCAGATTTCCGAGACCTGCGCCCAGCACGCCGTTTCCAAAATGCCATAGGGTCGCTCTGGCGCCTCGACTGGCAGGCGGGTAGTAAACATTCGCGAAACCCGCGCTGACACCGGTTCCGAGCACGTTAGACCAATTGAAGGTATTCGCGCCGGTATCGCTCCGGATCACGACGGCGCGGCTGATGGCATACCCCAAGCGCGACCAGAAGCCGTACTGTGGCCCGCGCCGCACATATCGCGGATTCTCTTGAAAAACTGAGGCGAACAGGAAGTCGCCAAAGAAGTTCTGGGAAGCGATATCCGCCGTCGAGGCTCCAAACCGCGCCGCGAATGCCCCGCTATCAGTTCCGTACTTTGGAGCGGAGTTTGTCAGGTGCGACATGCCGGCATTGAAGAATCCTGCTCCAATTACCAGAGGATTCACTGTCTCGTGTACGAAATTCTGCCACTTGTCTTTCACCGATAACGGCTCGTCACTCTGCTGCGCACAAAGCAACGGCGTGAACACTACTGCAACTGCAAGAAACCCGGCAACCCGCTTGCGCATACATGTTTGATGCTGCCAGCACCTAAATGGGTAAGGCAAACTGTATTCATGTATGGAACGTATCGGGGCTGATGGCCGGTAACGAAGGACCGCAAGCGTCATCGGCGCTCCGGCGTACGCTCATCCGATTTGATAAGGCCAAGATCAACAATCCATGGCTGGCCCTGCGCAATGCCTTGGCGGTGGCCCTGCCGCTCGCGACCGGCATTGCGACCGGCAACCCACTGGGCGCGGTTGCGATAACGACCGGCGCGCTGAACGTGGCTTATGCGGACGGGAACGATCCGTACGCGCAACGGGCGCGCCGGATGCTTGCCTGGAGCGTTCTTGGCGGAGCCGCGGTTTTCACCGGGTCCATTACCGGCGAATACAACTGGGCCGCGATACCGGTCGCCGGGTTATGGGCGTTTATCGCCGGAATGCTCCTGTCGATTAGTTCCCGCGCGGGCGATCTGGGGCTGAATACGCTGGTCACTCTCATCGTATTTGGCGCGCGCGGCGCGCTGTCGCCCAAGGGTGCGCTCTACGCCGGACTGCTGGTGGTGGGCGGCGGATTGCTCCAGACACTCTTCTCTCTGCTACTCTGGCCCGTTCGCCGGTTCGAGCCAGAGCGGCGAGCGATCGCGAAAGTGTATCTGGATCTGGAAAAAGAAATCGATCCGAATTCCGGACTGGAAGCTTCGACTCCGCTCAACCCGCCCAGCGCACAGACCCAAGATGTGATTACAGCGCTGGGGCGGGATCGCAGCCTCGAAGGCGAACGGCTGCATCTGCTGTTTGACCAGGCGGACCGGATCCGGCTATCGTTTTTTTTGCTAGGCCGGCTCCGTCCCGAGCTGGAAGGAGAACATAAGGACACTGCCAAGCACGCCGTTGCTTACTTCGATGAACTGCTCGAAATCTGTTCGAAGCTCTTAGGCGCGGTCGGACGGTGCCTCATCTCGAATCAGTGCCCGGAAGAGCAGCCGCAGCTCTTGCAGCGGCTGCATGAACTCGTCGATCGGGCGCAGGCGTACAAAGCCGAGGGTTCTTCCGCGCTGGCGGAGGAAGTGGCCTCGGCCGCCGACGTGCTAGCTGGCCAGCTTCGAGCCATAGTCCGGCTGGCCGGGCAAGCAACTCCGGAAGGCATGAGCGAGTTTCTCAAGCTGGAACAGGCGCCGCCATGGAGGCTTCAATTGAGTCACTGGCTGGCCACGATGCGCGCCAATCTGGATATGCGCTCCGCGGTGTTCCGGCATGCGCTGCGATTGACTATTTGCGTGGCGATTGCCGATGCGATTGGGCGCGGCGTGAGTTGGAACCGATCATACTGGCTGCCCATGACGGTCGCGGTGATTCTGAAGCCGGATTTCACCACAACCTTCGCGCGGGGAACACTCCGATTAATCGGAACGTTCGCGGGCCTCGTAGTGGCAACAGTCCTATTCCATCTGTTCCCGGCCTCAGCCGCCGCTCTCGCGCAGTTGATTCTGGTGGGCGCCTACACATTTTTCCTGCGCTGGATCGGTCCGGCGAATTATGGAGTTTTCAGCATTGCCATCAGCGGGCTGATCGTGTTTCTGATTGCAGCAACGGGAGTCCCACCGGCCGAAGTGGTCACGCTCCGCGCTTTGAACACTGCCCTCGGTGGAGTATTCGCGTTGATTGCCTATGCGCTCTGGCCCACCTGGGAACGCACTCAGGTATCGCAGGCCCTGGCGGAAATGCTGGATGCCTGCCGGCTTTACTTCCGGGCCGTAGTGGAGCGTTTCGGACAAGACAGCCCGGCGCTCGAAGCCGAATTGGATGAACGGCGCGCCGACTGGAGGCGCGCGCGGTCGAACGCGGAGGGCTCCGTGGACCGCGTGAGTTCCGAACCAGGCACAACGCCAGAGAAGCTCGATTGTTTAAATTCCATGCTCGCCAGTTCGCATGCTCTGGCGCACTCGATCATGGCGCTGGAAGCCGGAATCTTGCGATCTCCCGCGCATACGTCGCCGGAAGCTTTCCAAACCTACACGAACGACGTGGAACTTACGTTGTATTTCCTGGCCGCGGCGCTGCGCGGCTCTTCCGGTGCCCAGCGCGCTCTGCCCAAACTGCGAGACGATCACCGCCGCATGCTCCAGGCCCGCAGCAGTTTCTCGCCAGCCGATGAGTTCGTGCTTCTTGAAACGGATCGGCTGACCACCGATCTGAACACCTTGCGCGAACAGGTGTTGCGCTATACGGGCCAGTAGTTTATCGGTACCGTTTGAAGACCCTGAAACAGTTGTCTTCGAAGCGCGATCACCAAGGCAAAGCTATGGAAGGGCGAGAATTCTTGCACGGGATGTTCGCAAGCGGATTGACGGCTGCTTCGGCGTTTGGGCAGCAACGGCAACAACGGTTGATGCTTCGAAGCTGCCCCGGGCCAGTTCTCCTGGAGAAAAGCGGGGAGACATGCTCTATCGAAAACTGGGGGCGCACCGGCGAGACGGTTTCCGCCATCGGATTAGGCGGATCTCACCTGGCCAAAGCCAGTATCACCGAAGCGGAGAGTAAGCGGCTGATCCATGCGGCAATTGATCGCGGCATCACGTTCATGGACAATTCCTGGGATTACAACGAAGGCCGCAGCGAACGCTGGATGGGGGAAGCGCTGGCCGAAAATGGCTCACGCAACAAGGTCTTTCTGATGACCAAAATCGACGGCCGCACGAAAGACCTGGCAATCAATCAAATTAATACATCGTTGCAGCGGCTCAGGACGGATCACCTCGATCTGGTTCCCTTCTGCGCTTCCACCACCGTTTGACGACCCCGACCGGATTTTTAACGAAGGCGGCGCGATGGGTCGCTGCAAAGCATGGCTTTCACTTCGATACCGTGCGGATGCCGCTGAATGTGATGGACGCGCATTACCGCAGTTTTGCCCAGCTTCTTCTGCCGAAACTGGCGGAGCAGCGAATCGGCGTGCTCGGGATGAAGCCCTTCGGCGATGGAATCATTCTGAAGAGCAACACCGTGCAGCCCGTTGAGTGTCTGCATTATGCATTGAATCTGCCTACGTCCGTGGTGATCACGGGCATTGATAAACCCGAAATGTTGGAACAGGCATGCGAAGCAGTTAAGACGTTTCAGCCGATGAACGAGCAGCAGGTTGCGGCGCTCCTTTCGAAGACACAGGAAGCGGCTGCCAACGGCAAATACGAACTATTCAAGACGACCTGGCACTTCGATACAACGGCCCGGCATCCGGATTGGCTGGGCAGCGACGCACCGGCGGTGCAGAAGTTAGCGCCGCAACTTCCGCGGTGAGTTGAAGACCGCCACTGAAGAGGTATTCCCTTGCTTACGCGCGGGGTTCCGATCTGTGGTCGCTTACGCCTCCGATCTATACCGGAAATTTCCTGGGCTCACCTATTCCGGCGCTGGCAAAATAGAGAAGATTCTTACAGTCCAGCGCACCACTTAACGAGGGATTATGTGTGCCCAAAAGCGAAATGTCCGGCGTCCGGGCCATCGGATCATTCTGACGATCGCTACGGCCCTCGTTTCCCTCTGCTCGTCTGCCTTCTCGCAGAGTTTACCGACACTAACAACGGTGAAGCAGATCCGGGAACTTACCCGGGCTGAAGCGAATAAAGGCTATCCGATCCACCTCACGGCGACCGTGACCTATTACGGCATCAGTGGAGGATTCGATGCCAATTTGGTAAACACTGCCGCTTACGACCTGTTCATCCAGGATGCAACCGGAAGTATCTGGGTTCACCTGCCGAATGGCGCTGCGGCGCTCGAGAGCGGCGATGTCATCGAGATAACCGGGGTCAGCGAGCAGCCGGATTTCGCCCCGCAGATAGGCAAACCCCGTTGGAGACGGCTGGGACGAGTTCCGCTGGCGCATACCGTCCCTGTCACGTTTGCCGAAATGATGACTGGCCGCGAAGATTCGCAATGGGTGGAAGTGCAGGGGACCGTCCGGAGTGCGCAGATCGACCCGATCTCGAAGCTACTCATTCTCCGGCTCGCGCTCCCGGGCGGCATCGTCATAGTGATGACGCCGAATTACCAGGGCATTGACATATCGAGGCTAATCGATTCGGAGGCGCTGTTAAGCGGAAACTGCGGAGCGATCTTCAACGCCAAAAATCAATTACTCGGGGTGTCATTATATGTTCCAAGCATCGCCTATCTGCATACCCTCCGCGAAGCCCCGAACCCTGCATTGCTTGCCATCCATCCCTTGCGAGACGTCCAACGGTTTACGAAGGAACGCGCGGCCGGGCACCGTGTTCGGACTCAGGCAACCGTCACACTGCGTTTACTCGATGGTTCGTTTTACGTCGCCGATAGCACCGGCGCCGCTTACGTCCAGAGCCGCGAGACCGAAGCGCCACGCCCCGGCGATCAGATCGAGCTACTTGGATTCCCAGGCGTCGTGGAGCAACATCCCACGCTGCAGGATGCCGTTTTCCACGTTTTGAGATCGGGTTTGCCCCTCGCGCCCGTAAAGACAACCGCCGATAAGGCGCTGCAAGGAGACCTGGATTCTGCGCTCGTCCAGATCGATGGACAGTTAACGCAGATAGCGGTCACTCCCAAGGAAGTCCTGCTTGTACTGCGGCAGGATTCAACCGTTTTCACTGCTGTCTCGCGCACGCCCACTTCGATCGCAAATCTCGCTGCGCTGCGTGAGGGAAGTTTGCTTCGCATTACCGGCATCTGCATCACGGATACCGATGAAGGCGGCGCGACCACGTCCTTCAAAATACGGTTCGGCGAGCCGGACGCGGTTGCGATTCTCAAACATCCCTCCTGGTGGACGGTTCCGCGCGCTTTGATGCTGGGAGGCATTCTCGCGTGCCTGATCTTCGCCTGCCTGGGATGGGCCGCCACGTTGCGGCGGCGTGTCCAAAATCAGACAGAGATGATCCGCGCCACCCTCGAATCCACTGGGGACGGCATTGCAGTTGTCAATTCACAGCTCAAGGTCATTAACACCAACGCGAAATTTGCGGAATTGTGGGACATACCTCCCAAACTTATCGCTGCGCACGACGATATGAAGTTACTCGAATACGTAGCGGACCAAGTCAAGGATCCGGAAGCTTTTCTGGCCAAAATTAATGAGCTGCACGCCAATCCGGAATGGAAGAGCGACGACATTATCGAACTGAAAAACGGCCGGGTGCTGGAACGCCATTCGGAACCCCAGCACGTCAACGGAAAGTGCGCGGGCCGCGTCTGGGCATTCCGCGATGTGACGCATCGCCGTCAGGCAGAGAAAGAACTTCAGCGCGCCAAAGAAGCCGCCGAAGCGGCGAGCCGCGCGAAGACGGAATTTCTGGCCAATATGAGTCATGAAATCCGAACCCCGATGAACGGCGTGATCGGTATGACCGACCTGCTACTCGATACGGAACTGACACCCGAACAGCAGGAATATGCCGAGGTGGTCCGTAATTCCGGACGGGCCTTACTCGGCATCATTAATGACATTCTCGATTTCTCCAAGATTGAAGCCGGCAAGCTGAAAATCGAGCGCGCCCCATTCGATCTGCGGTTGCTCGCCCAAGAGGTGGTGGAGCTTTTGGCACCCGCGGCGGAAGAGAAAAAGCTGGAACTCATCCTGCAATACAGCGCGGCTTTGCCAAGCAATTTCATTGGCGATAGCAGCCGCATCCGGCAGATCTTAACAAACCTGGCTGGCAATGCCGTCAAGTTTACGCACACAGGACACGTCTTGGTTTCCGTGGCCTGCGTCCATTCCGATATCGAGAGGACGGAAATGAGGATTTCGGTCGAAGACACGGGATCCGGCATCCCCCCTGAGAAGCTGTGTCTGTTATTCGAGAAATTCAGCCAATTGGATTCATCGAGCACGCGCCGGTTCGGCGGTACGGGATTGGGCCTGGCGATTTCCAAAGAACTCGTGGAACTGATGGGCGGGCGCATCGGCGTGGAGAGCGAGCCGGGCAAAGGTTCGACGTTCTGGATTGCGCTGCCACTACCCCTCGATCCGGAAAAGGCGAAAACGGGCGGGTTCGGAGAGGAGCTGAAAGGATTGCGTGCCCTGCTGGCAGATGGCTATCCGGCTAGCCGCCGCGCGGTTCAGGAGCAGCTTTTGGGAGAAGGGCTCCATTGCGAACCAGTAGCAACTACGGCGGAGGCCAGGCATGTGCTGCGAGTGGCCGCGGAGAGCGGAAGCCCCTATGATTTCGCCATTGTGAATGAAACATTCGCAGATTTGCTTCCGGCAATTAAGGACTGCGGAGCAGCTCAGGAGCCGTTCGTTATTTTGCTAGCTTCGCTCAGCCGCCGCGCGGAGCTGATGCGCGGCGGCAATATGGGATTCCACCGTTGTCTCGCGAAACCAGTTTGCGGGACCGAGCTGCGAAATGTTCTGCTAGCGGCGGCGCAACAGGCCCGGCAAAAATCTACGCAATCAATTTGTCCAGTGTGATCGGCAGATCCCGCACGCGTTTCCCGGTGGCGTGAAACACCGCGTTTGCCACGGCCGCCGCGGCGCCGGTGATTCCGATCTCGCCGATTCCCTTCACGCCGATCGGGTTGACGTGATCATCGCGCTCATCAACCCAAATTGCTTCGATGCGCCGGACATCCGCGTTGGCCGGCACGTGATATTCTGCCAGGTTGTTATTGACCCAGCGGCCGAGGCGTTTATCGGTCAGCGCTTCTTCATAAAGAGCCATCCCGATGCCCCAAATCATGCCTCCGATGAGCTGGCTGCGGGCGGTCTTGGCATTCAAAATCTTCCCTGCCGCGAAGCAGCCTAACATACGCGAGACCGTAACTAATCCAAGATCCGGATCGACGCGAACTTCCGCGAATTGGGCTCCAAACGCGTACATGGAGTAACGGTCCTTTTCAGGGCCGGGCGTTGCGTCGGCGGGCGCTTCGACGTAAGACTGGCCGCTGCGCGCAATCAGCGCCTGAAATGTCTCGCCTTTCGAAGGATCGGTGCGCGAAGAGAGGCGGCCGTTCTCAAAAATGATTTGTTGTGCTCCCAGGCCCGCCAGCGGAGATTGTGGATCGGCGGACGCCATTTGAATCAGCTTCTCGCGAAGCGCTTGCGCGGCCAGATAGACGGCGGATCCGGTGCTGGCGGCGGTTTGCGATCCGCCGGATACAGGGGTCTCCGGCAGGATCGTATCGCCGAGGCGGAACTTGACGCGCGTGGCAGGAACACCGAACGAGTCCGCGGCGACTTGGGTCATGATCGTGTAAGTTCCGGTGCCGAGGTCTTGCGTTCCGGCATCCACGGAAAACGTTCCATCGGCGTTGAGGCGCGCCGAGGCATGCGCGGCGCTTCGGCGTGTCGGATACACGGAGGTCGCCATGCCCCATCCGACGAGAATGTTTCCGTCGCGCATGGAGCGAGGTTCATGGCTTCGCTTTGCCCAGCCGAATCGCTCCGCTCCTAACTGGTAGCACTGGCGCAGCGACTTGCTCGACCACGGCTTGTTTTCTTCGGGATCGGTCTCGGCATAGTTCTTGAGCCGGAATTCGAGCGGGTCCATTTTTACGGCATAGGCCAGCTCATCGATGGCGGCTTCGAGACCGTACGTGCCGGGCGCTTCGCCGGGCGCGCGCATATAGGAGGGCGTGCCGATATCGGACTCAACCAGCTTCTGTGAGGTGCTGTTGTTGGGGGAGGAATACAGCATGCGGGCGGGACGGCTCGCGCCCTCGACAAACTCGTCGAACGTGGAGGTATGGGTGACGGTGTCGTTGCGCAGCGCCATCATGGTTCCATCGTGATTTGCTCCGGCCGCGATGGCCTGCCGCGTCTCAGAACGGAAACCGATCATCCCGAACATCTGTGGGCGCGTCAGCGATAGCTTCACCGGACGGTTCACTTCCTTCGCAGCCATCGCGGCCAGGATCACGTGCGACCACACCGGGCCTTTGCTGCCGAACCCGCCCCCCAGAAAGGGCGACACCACTCGAACACTATCAGGCGGAAGCCCGAGCAAGGATGCGACCCGGCCGCGATCGGTGAACACTCCTTGGGTGGCATCATAGAGCGTCAGATGATCCGGCTTGTCCCAGACCGCAATGGTCGCGTGCGGTTCCATCGGATTGTGAACCTCGAACGGCGTCCGGTACACGTGGTCGATACGAATGGCGCTCGTAGCGAGAGCGGCGCTCACATCGCCGCGATGTTTTTCCGCGTCTTTGGAATGCTTCAGTGCATAAGCCTGTGACAACCTGCTTTCGAGATCGATGCGATGCGGCTCCACGGCATAACGGACCTCGACCAGATGCGCTCCTTCCAGGGCCGCTTCGAGGGTCTCCGCCACAACCATGGCGATGGGTTGGTTCGCATAGCGGACCAGGTTATCTTGCAAGCACTGAACCACGCGGCCACCCGGCCCGCCAATACTCTGATGAGCCAGTTGCGGAAATTTGGGCGAGTTCCGGTGCGTCATCACGAGCTGCACACCCGGCACTTGCTCCGCCGTACGTGTATTCATGGCCGTAATTGTGCCTTTGGGAATCGTGCTCATCACCATCACCGCGTAAACCGCATTTGGTAGTTGATGTTCATAGGCGTAGACGGCGCGCCCAGTGACTTTCAGTGGACCGTCGACTCGGTTCAACGGCTGGCCTAGTAAGGTGTTGTCCATCATGTCAACTCCAGTGCGGTGGTGATGGCGCGGACGATCGCGCGCCGCGCCAGTTCCACTTTGAATGCGTTATCGCGATACGGCTTCGCGGTTTTCAATTCCTCTTCTGCCGCAGTGCGCAACGCGTCGGCCTCCGGCTTTTTCCCGGCCAGCGCCTTTTCGGCTTTCAACGCGCGCCAGGGCTTATGCGCGACTCCGCCGAGCGCAATATGCGCCTTGCGGATCGTTCCACCATCATCCAGATCGATAATGGCGGCGACCGAAACCAGCGCAAAGGCGTAGGAGTGGCGGTCCCGCACTTTCAGATAATGAGATCGCCTGGCGTACGGCATGGCCGGAAGATCGATGCTCGTGATGAGTTCGCCTGGATGCAGATTGGTATCGATCTGGGGCGTATTCCCGGGGAGGCGGTGAAATTCGGGGAACAGGATGGAGCGTTCGCCTTTCGGTCCTTTCACTTGAACCACGGCATCCAGAGCCGCGAGCGCAACGCACATATCGCTGGGATGCACGGCGATGCACTCACTGCTCGCGCCGAGAATCGCGTGAATGCGGTTGCATCCCTCTTTTGCCGCGCAACCGCTCCCCGGCACGCGCTTGTTGCACTCGCGATAGCTCGGATCGTAGAAGTAATAGCAGCGCGTGCGTTGCAGGAGGTTGCCGCCCATCGTGGCCATATTCCGCAGTTGTTGCGAAGCTCCCGCGAGAATGGCCTGCGCGAGCACAGGATAACGGGTCCGGATGAGTTCATGGTTAGCCGCATCCGTGTTGCTTGCGAGCGCACCGATGCGAACGCCGCCTTCATGTTCCTGAATACCAGTGAGCGGCAGGCGATTGATGTTCACCAGATGAGCCGGACGCTCGACGCCCATCTTCATCAGATCTAGCAGGTTGGTGCCGCCGCCGATAAATTTGGCATCGGTTCCCGCGCCGATGGCTCGAATCGCATCGTCAACTGTTGCGGGCGCCGTGTAAGTGAAGGGTCTCATGCGTTCTTCCCCTTCGCTACGGAGCGAATGGCATCCACGATGCCAACGTACGCACCGCACCGGCACAAGTTTCCACTCATGCGCTCGCGAATTTCGTCGTCACTTAGCTCGACCGGTTGCATTACCGCGATATTCGGTGTCACCGCGCTCGGCGCGCCGGATTGCCATTCGTCCAGCAAAGCCACCGCCGAGCAGATCTGGCCGGGCGTACAGTATCCGCATTGAAAACCGTCGTGCTCGATGAAGGCAGACTGCAAGGGATGTAGTTTGGCGGCTTGGGCGAGTCCTTCAATGGTCGTGATCTGGTCGCCATCGTGCATAACAGCAAGCGTGAGGCAGGAATTAATGCGGCGGTTGTTGACCAGCACGGTGCACGCGCCGCATTGTCCGTGATCGCAGCCTTTCTTTGTACCCGTGAGTTGTAGGTGCTCCCGCAAGAGATCGAGCAGCGTTACGCGGGGATCGACTTGAAATTCATGGCGCTGGCCGTTGATGCTAAGAGTGCAACTCACTTGGGGCGGTGCACCCGCGGTTTGTTCTACCGGGGTGGCGCCTCCGGCGGAGGCCAGCCCGCCTCCCACCGCAATGCCTACGAATTCACGCCGGCTGACAGCCGAGGAATCGGGCGGTTTGTTCTCGTTCGCCTCCATAGAGTGTTCCTGTGGAAGTTAGATACGAGCGTCCATGGATTGGTGTCGTGACCAATTTTGCTAACCAAATTAGCGAGCCGCTACTACTTTCTTCATTATCTGTTGGAAGCGCGGTGAAGACCGGTACCGGTCAAAGGCGGGGTCCAGCACGGCTGCATCAATCGCCCACATCCCCTCTCTGAGCGTCGCGTGCTCGAAAGTACTGATGATTTGCCCCTCCTCATCCAGAACGGCGTACAGCAGGGCTCGATGGACGAAATCCTTGTCCCGTTGCAATGCCCTCTTGGCCTCCTGCCGGGCCGTGGTTTGATCACCTGCCGCGAATGCTTTCATACACAGGGCGAACGAGTGGTCCGGCTCCTCCTTCCAGAAGCGCTGCATCAGAGCTGAAATTTCCTCCACGCGCCCCGTGATGACCAGAGGCCGCAACAGATTGTCGGCCACGTGTTGCAGACTCGGATTCAACACCAAGGCCTCCTTTCCGACTCGGATCGCCGCCTCATACTGATGCTGAAAGTAGAGTGTAAGGCTCAGCCCGACACGCCATTCGGCATTGAGCGGATCCAATTCGATCGCTTTTTTCTGTTCCTGCTGAGCTTCTTCGAGCCGGCCGGTTGGCCAGAGAACGGACCAGGCATACGTCTCACGCGTAAGAGCGTCAGACGGTTTGATGGCGATAGCTCGGCGGAACAGGCCGTCCGCTTGCTTCCAGTCATGGTACATAACCGCGGTGCCGATTGCCTCCTCGGATAATGCATCCGCTGAGTTGGGATCGAGTTCTAAGGCCTTCTGCCCGTATTGCAGCGTGGTTTGCAAACCTTCTGAGAGCGGGAGAATGCCGGTCATGGTCAGGGTTCCATGGGCCCAGGCTAGAGTGGCCCAGGCATCGGCGTTTTTCGGATCAAGGGCCACCGCCTGCTCCAACAGCCGCTTGGCCTCGCGGAGCAAAGCCTCATTACCGTTTGCCTCCGCTATATAATGCCGCCCCAGAAGGTAATCTTTATACGCTTCTTCATTTACAGCAGAGAGGCGCCGTATGGGCATGTTTGCTTCCTGCCCGAGTTGTTCCGCAACCGCTTGCGCAATCGCGTCCTGCACCTCGAAAAGATCCTTCGTCTGGAATTCATAGCTCTGCGACCAGAGTTGGTATCCGGTCTCGGCATCGACTAGTCTTGTCATGACGCGCAGCTTGTCAGCGGAGGTCCGAACGCTGCCTTCGAGCAGCGTTTTCACCCCGAGCCGCCGCCCGATCTCTTGCACACCCACGTTTCGCCCCTTAAATTGAGCAGCAGAGGTGCGGGCGACTACCTTCAGATCAGCAAGAAAGGCCAGTGAATTAAGGACCTCGTCCGAGATACCGTCAGCCAAGTAGTCCATCTGACGATCGCCGGTCATGTTCTGGAACGGCAGCACGGCCACCGACCGGACCGGCTCCGAGCGCATCCCGTTCCAGCGAGCGTGCAGCAGGAACAAACCAGCAAGAGTGAGGGCTAAAGCCGCCAGAACCGCCGCTATCTTATATGCGCGATACGACTTTGTACTTTTCTGAGATCGAGGCAAATCGGTGGGGGCCGAACGTTCTCGAAATTGGGGAACATAGCCACCTTTGGGCACTTCGATGACCAGCTCATCGTGGACACCTTCGTTGGCGTAATAGGAAGCGAGCTTACTGCGCAGGCGGCGGGCTTCGCTGCGCACCACCGGATCCGTGCGCGGATCGAAGTCCGGCTCACGGTCGAAAACCGCTACGGCGATGGAATACTCTTTAAGTTCGTCCGCCTTGCCTGCCAGAGTGGCTTCTACCGTGAACCGGAGAAAGCGGCACATCCGGCCCGAGTCCTGAAATTCGCGGCTCTGGAGAACGCGCGCCAGTTCCAGTTCGACGGTCCTGGAATTCACTGTCGGCTGTGGCATAGGACACGTGCTGACAACGCCGCAAACTGTCAGCCAGGTTTCACGATTGTACCGTAGGAACACCGTAAAATCAGCCGATTGCACTGCCTCTATCCGGCAGAGCCGCCCAAAAATGTCGCCATGGCTTACGGATTGCGAAAAGTGAGGCGCTGGCTCCAATGGATCGGCTTGACAATCATTCTGCTGGCAGTTGGAGCCACAGCGGCACTCCTCCTTTACAGGAATATTGCCGGCCGTCAGTTGCAAGCGGAAACGGCTCCGCAGGGACCCGATCGGATCGAGGAACTCTTCTCCGTTCGAATCCATGGCACGAAAGAGTGGATTCTCCTGCGCGGCCATAACCGTCACGATCCTGCCATCTTGTTTCTGAACGGAGGCCCCGGTGATTCGGGGATCGGATTCGCGCGTCTCTTTGGCGTCTTGACCGGGTTGGAGCGCGAGATGGTCGTAGCGACTTGGGATCAGCCCAACACCGGAAAATCGGAGGATTTGCCCCCTGCGCAACGCCAAATCTCGAGGTACGTCAATGATGCCTGCGAGGTAGCCAGAATAGTCATGCAGCGCTTAGGAACGGACCACGTCTACCTTGCAGGCGCGTCCTGGGGCAGCTTTCTGGGCATTCTCGCGGCCGCTCACTGCAGCGATCGAATTGCCGGCTTTTTCGGCTTTGGACAGTTGGTGAATGCGGAACAGGCCGACGAAATGGGGCACTTGCTCCTGCGCGAGCAAGCGATACGCCGGCACGACACGAAGGCATTGCAGACGCTCGACAGTCTAGGGTCGCCGCCCTGGACGCGCGACCAGGTGCTTCGCCAGCACGACATAGCAAACACTTACGGCGGGATGTCGCAGAAATACCGGCATCCGCCTTTGAAAGCATTTCTCGCGCCGGAGTTCAGTTCCTTTGAGTTGATCCGCTCTTTTTCGAAAGGGCAGTCCATCGGCGAAGCCCTATGGCCGGAATTGCATCACCTGGATTTAAATGAAGTCGTCCCGGCTTTGCCGGTTCCGGTTTTCTTTCTGGAGGGGCGGTTTGATATGGTGACACCGCCCGGCGTTGCCCGCCACTATTTCGATAGGTTATCGGCGCCCCGAAAAGAGTGGATCTGGTTTGAGCACTCCGCCCACGCGGTGTTACCCGATGAGCCAGAGAAAACAGGGATGGTGATCAGAAACGGCGTGCGGGAAATTGAGGCGCAACGGAGAGCGAGTTTGACCGCGGAGAAAAGCCGGTGAGTTGGCGGGCAAAAAAACAGAGGCTTGCAGGTTGTTACACGCGGAACTTACGCTGTTATGATCACGACAGGGGAACCGCGGATGGGCGCAGTTCAAACGGAGCCGGTTTATCACGTTGAGCTGGTGGACGGTCGCGAGATCGAAAAGCCGTTGCCGAAGAAATGGCACATCCTGATCCAGACGTATTTGACCCTGGTGCTCAATCGGGATCTGCTGCCAGAGGACTACCGGGCGCTGCCGGAATTAAACGTATTGACCGGGGGAAGAGCCGCGGACGGCAGACGCGAATACATAATTCCGGATCTCGTTGTTACCGAACGGTCTGCCAGGTATGAAGACGGTGATTTGGCGGAGGCCCCGCTTTGGGGAGTTGAGATCCTTTCACCAGGACAAACGATCGGCGATCTCTTCGTGCGAGCGGAACGCCTCCTGAAGCTCGGCTGTCCACTGGTCTGGGTGATTTGGCCGGAAAAACGTAAGGCTTGGGAGTACTCACTAGCCGATCTTCGCGAAGTTGAGAGCGGACTTACCGCTTGCCTGCCAGCCGACGCCAATACCGAGCCGCGCTTTATCTGGATTCCGTTAGCGGAGATGTGGGCGGAGTTGGAGTAGCGGGGGACAAGGATTTGTCGCTACTATCAAAGACAAAGGTATGAACGACAATACACCCGCTACTCGCGCCCACCTGAACGCCCTTGAAGAGCGGCTGGTCGAACGTATCGGAAACCTCGAAACCCATCTGCTGGAGTACATCGACGAGCGCACGCACGATGCTGAAACGCGTCTGCTGCGCGCTTTCAGCGGCTACAACAACTCGGCCAACATCCGCTTTCGCAAGCTGGAAGCCGATAGCAGCAACATCGACGTTTCCACCACGCAGCGGCTCGGCGAGCTCGAACGCCAGATGACCGAATTCAAAATGCGGCTCATCGCTCTGGAAAGCCAGCGGCCGACATAGCCGCAACAATCACCAACTATAAACCGAAACCACTTCCGATTGCGCCGGCGCATCCCCTACCACTGCCAGATGCAGCACAATTTCCAGATTGCGATCTGCCCAGTGCCTGGGAAGCTGCCGGAGAATGGGCGTGAGGGAATCCGGGTCCGAAATGATTCTTCCCGCTTCTTCTGTCCCATAAACATTGAGGCCGGCACACACAACAATAAAACGGTTCGTCACCGAATGCGGGAGACGGCAAAGCAGTATGTAGTCTTCGGGGGAGCGCCCGTCGTCGGCCTTGGTCGTGAGAGTCCAGCGGCAGCCGACGGCGCCCTCCGCGATGCATGGTTTTCCGGCGGCATTGTATTCAAACCGGTACCGCATATTGCGCGTCAGGTCCATGGTCCAACGATTGGTATAGGCGCCAATCAGGACCGTTCCGGAGCTGCGCAGATCGTTGAAATCCAATCTGCTGGCAAGGCGGACACGCGGCACGGCATGGCGCAGCGTAAAGAGGGAGGAGACTCGGATGGCGGTTTCGGCGTCCCCTACGCCCACAAACTGATTCACGATCGGAGAAAAATCAGACCCATTCAAAAGATCCGGCGGCACGTTCAAGGGCCGCTGAATGGGAGGGTTCGGATACCCATTTCGTTCTTCGTCGAGCCGCTGCGCCCGCAGCGAGGGCAAATACACGATGGGGTGCGCGATCCCGATCGTGAGGGGCGCTTTTCCCGCGAAAGCCGGTTGCCAAAAGCTATCGAACGCGCTGCGCGGGGCTGACATCGCGCGCCCCACAATGATCGCGATCAAGCAAGCGGCCAGCATGGCTGCTCCCACAATGTACTTATTCGCGTGCAAACGTGTGCGCGAAGGATCAGGAGGCGGCGCTATCTCGGCGTCGCTTACCGGAGCCGCAGCGCGCCATTGGAAACTCGGGATGTAGGATCCGGCCGGAAGCTCGATCCGGAGCGGGTCGTTTGCCCCCTCATCGATGTAGTACTGGGCCAGGCGTTTTCGCACTTCGCGCGCGCCGACTCGGACGATGCTGTCGTCACTGAGGTCGTCCGTCGCCTCTCTCCCGAAGACGTGTACCGCGAGGGTCCGCTCCTTCAGAAATTGACCCTCGCCCTCCAGCGTTTTCGTGACAACGTACTGCAGAAAGGCCTGACACCGGTGGCTGCCGCGGAAGACCCGGCTCGCAACGATACGGTCCAGCTCCTGCCGAACGTCCGGCTCGCCGGGCTCACCCGTTAAAGACTCCGATTTAACGGCGGTTAACCCCATTGGCGTTAGCGTTGATTATACCCCCTAATGAACGCAAGACCGCTTTTTTACGGTGTCTCCCCTGGTATTGGCATGGACGCCTGAGCTATGTGTACCTATTATTAGGTCCAAGGAGACGCTATGAGGTATTTCGGTTTCAGACGAATCAGGATCCCGGTGTTTTTACTCGGGCTGCTCCTTTCCACGCTTTGTGTCCGGCAGCCTTTGTTCGCGCAGTCCCAGCCGGTCACCGGAACGGTAATCGATCCGAGCGGCGCGGCTATTCCTGCCGCTACAGTCACCATTACGGACCTAAATAAGACGCAGGTGGTGAAGACCGCCACCACCGATGCCAACGGCCGGTTTAGCGAGCTGAACATCCAGCCTGGCCGGTACGAAGTCGCTATTGAGAAGCCGGGATTCAAGAAGGCCACCATCAGCTTCGATGTCGACGTAAACCGCCAGGTGGCGCTTGGAAACATCACGCTCGCTGTCGGCGAGGTCAATCAGACCGTAGCCGTGAATGAGGTGGCTCCGCCTATCGACACCGACAGCATGGACAAAGCATTTCTGGTGAACCAACACCAGATTTCGCAGTTGCCTATGAACGGCCGGAATTGGATCGCTCTGATGAGCACCGTTCCGGGCATGACCAGCTCCGCTCAGAGCGATTTCAATGTGAACTTCAACGATGTCTCGCAGTTCCATGGGTTAGGCGGCCGTGGTTCCGAAAACAACTTCTACCTGGACGGCTCGCCCAATATCGACGTCGGCGACAACCAGTCGCAGTACACCCAACCGAGCATCGACTCCATCGGCGAATTCCGCGTTCTCCAGAGCGCCTTTAATGCCGAGTACGGCCGCGCGGAAGGTGTGGCCATCGCGGTGCAGACCAAATCCGGCACCGCGCGGTTCCATGGCGATGCCTATGAATACCTTCGCAACGATTACTTTGACGCGAAATGCGTGCTCTGCAATACCCTGCACCCCACCCTGCGCTATGACCAGTTCGGCGGAAATATCGGCGGGTGGCTGCCCATTCCGAAGCTTTCGACACCGCAAAACAAAAAGATTTTCTTCTTCTACAACCGGGAAATGACGCGCCGGACGCTGCCAGGCAGCGCTTACGCCGATGTCCCCAATTCGCAGATTCTGAGCGGCAATTTCAGTTCCTGGATTGTTCCGGGCAGCCATATGCCCTACGCGCCCCAATTCCCGGTGGGAACCGTGTTTCAGCCCGGCACGATCACGCGCGACAGCAGCGGCAACATCACCGGCGGCACGCCGTACCCCGGCAACGTGGTTCCGCAATCCTCGTGGAATCCGCAGAGCGCCGCTTTGCTGAACGTTTATACGAAACTGATTCCGAACTACAGCGGCCTTGCGGCGGCGCCCAGTGCGGGCTACTCCCGCTATTTCTTCAATAATCCCGACGTGCTGCATAAGGACCAGGATTTGGCGCGCGTCGATTACCAGGTAAACGAGAAGTTCAGCACGTTCTTCCGCTGGGTGAACGACTATCAGAAAGAACAGTTCCAGACCGGCATTTGGGGCTCGGAGCCTTTCCCCATTCAGCCGCAAGTACGCCCGAAGCCCGGCAGCTCGTGGTCCTGGAACCTGGTGAATACCTTCACTCCCACCTTGGCTGCGGAAACCATCCTGTCTTATAATCACCAGTCACAATCGCTGTCCATCGTGGGCAACAATCCAGTGAGCATCGACGCGATCGGCGCCACATTCCCGCAGCTTTATCCGCAGACCAACATCACGAATTCCATTCCGAACGTGACCACCGGTACGGGAGCCGGCTACAGCACCTCTTCGGGCGGGCTCACCACAAATTGGAACCTCGGCAATCCCGGCTGGCATAACTGGGGCAAGGACTACGCCATCACTGAAAACGTGACCAAGGTGCTCGGCCAGCACACGTTGAAGTTCGGCGCATACATCAACTGGGACAAAAAGGCCCAGACCGCTACCTGGCCGCAAAACGCCAGCATCGATTTCAGCTCCAGCGCTTCGATGCCCTTGGACACCGGCAACGGTTTGGCCAACCTGATGCTGGGCAACTTCAACAGCTACTCGGAAGCGAACGCGGCCATCTATCCGTACTTCGGATTTCAGGAGCAGGACTTTTATGCGCAGGACAGTTGGAAGGTCAATCGCCGGCTGACAATCAATTACGGTCTGCGCTTCGCGCATATCGTTCCGACATACACGATCGTTCGCGGAGGGACGCCGGGAGGCGAAGGCACATTCCACCTCTATAGTGTCGATCTCTCGAAGTACAACCCTGCCAATGCTCCTCAAATCAATACCCAGACTGGTTATCTCCAGGGCAACGTGCTGCAGGAACTCACGAACGAAGGCTTGATTTGCGATCCCTGCTCCGGCGTGCCGCGCGGCTTTGCTCCCAGCAAGAACTTCTTCCAACCGCGTGTGGGCTTTGCCTACGACCTGTTTGGGGACGGCAAGACCGCCATTCGAGGCGGATTCGGCATGTTCAACGAGCGGCTACGCCAGAACAACTTCAATTTTGGCGCGGGTTCGAATTATCCGAACCAGTTCAGCTCGACCGCGCTCTACGGCAACGTCTCGAGCTTCAGTGTGGCTGCAACCGGCCAGACGCCGCCCAACATGACCATCTTTCCGACCGATAACACCATGCCGACAATTTATTCGTGGTACTTCGGCGTGCAACATGAACTGGGAGCCGGATTTACACTGGATGTTTCGTATTCGGGTAATCGTGCCGTGCACCTGATGGATCAGCGTCAAGTCAACGCGCTCCCGGCCGGCTACACTGCGCAGAATCCCACCGCGCTGCCTTCCGTGAACAAGATCTACAACGCTCTGCTGCCGTACCGCGGTTGGGGCAACTTGACAGCCGTGGAGACGAATGCTTATTCGCGTTACAACGCGCTCATGGTCCGCGCGAGCCGCCGTTTCATCAAGGGGCTGACCGGTAATGTCAACTACACGTTCTCGAAGACGATGGACGTAGTGGACAACGATTCCGACCAAATCAACAATCCGTTCAATATCGCTTCGCAATACGCTGTCGCAGGCTACGATCAAACGCATGTCTTCTCGACAGACTGGGTGTACAACTTCCCCAATGCAACGAGCAAGCGGGGATTGGGACTCCTGCTCAACGGATGGGAACTTACCGCCATCCTCAGTGTTCATTCCGGGATGCCGTTTACGATTAACGCAAACGGGAACCTTCAGGGATACAATGCGGGCAACCAGTATGTGACGGTGATCGGTGATCCGTATGCAGGACAGAACAGCGCGCAGTGGATTAATCCCGCGGCGTTCCAGCAGCCTCTCGATGGTACTTACGGCAACTGGGGCCGCAACGCGTTCCGCTTTCCGTGGATTCAGAATCTGGACAGTAGTCTGATTAAGAACTTCTCTCTCGGGGAAAGCATGAAGCTGGTGTATCGATTTGAAGTCTTCAATGTGTTCAACCATCCCGAGATTTGGGGCTTGTCCGGCGTGAATACGGGCGGCGGTTTTGTCGGCCTCGGACCAGGCTTGGGTATTAACGCGGCGAATGATGCAACATTCGGTCAGGTGAACTCCTGGCGCGATCCGCGGACTATTCAGATGGCCCTGCGGTTCGAGTTCTAAGCGTGGCGCCGGAGGGCGGGCGGTTCATTGCCCGCCTGTATATGAAGTACGCCGCATGCCTGCTTTTCTGCGGCTTGCTGGCCAGCGCGCAACCGGAATCCGCCCAAGTCATTTTCGACCGCGCGGTACAAGAACTTTCGGCTGGTAACTATGGCGCGGCCGAGCAAGGCTTTCAAGCGGTTCTGCAGCAGCAGCCCGGCAATGTGGGCGCCATTGGAAATTTGGGCATTCTATATGCGCGAACGAATCGCATCGACAAGGCCATTGCCGAATATCAGCGCGCCTTGCGCCTGAGCCCCAACGACGAATCCATCCTGCTGAACGTTGGCATTGTGTACCTAAAGGAGGAATTGCATAGCCGGGCCCTGCCGTATTTCCAGCGCGTTCTCGCGCTCGATCCGCAGAACCGGCAGGCGCGGCAATTGCTCGATGTGTGCCGGTTGTACACCGGCCAGGTGCCCGCCGCGCTCCAGGACCTTAAGGCGCTCGCGCACGATGATCCCCACGATCAGCAGCTTTTATTTCTGTTGGGATTCGCTTACCTAAAAGCCGGCGATTCGAAAACCGCCCAAGCCATGTTCCATCAGATGTTTGAAGCGGCCGGACCGGCGCGCGCCGAGTTTCTGCTCGGGAAAGCATCTTACGACGCGGCAGTCTTTCCGCAGGCCGAACAGAGCTTTCTGGAAGCGTTGCGGCTCGATCCGCATTTTCCAGGAATTCACGTCGAACTGGGCAAGGTCTACATCAGTGAGCGCCGTACCGAGGATGCCATCAAGCAATTTAAGGAAGCGCTAAACAAAAATCCAAACAACGACGACGCCAATTATTTTCTGGGCAGCCTGCTGGTTCGCGAAAATCAATACGAACAGGGCGTCCCCTACTTGGAGAAAGCGAAGACACTCAAGCCGGATTCCTACGGCGTCTATCTGTATCTCGGCAGAGCCAAACTGCATCTCGGCCAAACTGCCGAAGCTGTCAAACTATTGCAAAAAGCTGTGCAGTTGAACCCGGATGACGCCAGCGCACAGTACACGCTCGCACGCGCGCTGAAAAGTATCGGACAGGAAGTCGCCGCTACCAAAGCGTTTGACCGGGCGCGCAGTTTGAATGCCCAGGCGTTGAATGAAGCCGCAATTCCCGGCATCCGGTGAGTGGAAGGCCGCTTCCGTTCAGCCCTTCACGTAAGCGAGCTTCGCGGCCACTTTCCCGTTGTGCACCGTAAACACATCTACCCCGCGTAAATGCCACGGCCGCCCGTCTCGGATCTTGTGATATACCCAGCGCACCACCGCACGATCACCGCTGATAATGACGTCCTCCGCTTCGAATCGCGCATCAGAATTACGCGCGAACCATGCACGCCAAAATGCCAACACTGCGGACTTGCCTTGTATCCGGTTGCCGTCCGGCGCTGGAGAGGTATCCTCAAATACTGTATCTTCCGTCAGCAGAGCTGCGAGTCCGTCCGAATCGTGTCGATTGAATGCCTCGTTGAACAGATCGATAGTCGTTCGCGTGCTCGCCTCGATCGCCGTTGGATTCTGTTCAGAGTTCATGATTCTGAGCCCGCAGCTTGCGCGCTCCTTTGGAACGAACCCGAGCACGCTGACCCAAGTTGCGAAAATGCGCCGGGTGGTTCCAGTCTCTCTCGCCATCGCCGCTCCAGGTACTTCAGTGTATCCAAGCCTGGCTCACTCATACCGCAACGAAACCAATGGATCTACTTTTGCAGCTCGTCTGGCGGGAACATAACACGCAAGCAGAGCGACCACTAACATCAGCGCCAATACCGAAATGTAGATGGCCGGGTCTCCCGTGCTTACGCCATAAACAAGATTCGCGAGAGTACGTCTCAGCGCAAGAGACGCCAGCGTTCCGCAGCCCAGTCCTGACAGCGTAAGCTTCAGCCCGTGACGAAGAAATAGCATCAGCACCTGACTCCGCTCCGCCCCGAGCGCCATGCGGATACCGATCTCTCGCGTCCGTTGCGCTACAGACCACGCGGTGACGCCGAAAATTCCGACCAAGGCCAGCAAAAGAGCGATACTCGCAAAAGTGACCAGAAGCCCCATGGTCCAGCGCCGCGTGCGAGCGGACGCTCTCGCGATCTCACCCATCGACCGCACATCGGAAATAGCCAATTCCGGATCGACAGAACGAATTGCTCTCTGGACTGCGCTCTTCAGATTTAGGGGATTGCCGCGGGTTTTCACAATGAGATACTGTCCGGCAAGGCTGGGATAGTAAAGATCGAGGCTCGGCTCCGAATCCAGGCCGAATTGCTTCACGTCGGCCACGACCCCGACGATTGTGGCCCAACTCGGCTTCGGCCCCCACGGTCCGTTGATGAATTTGAGGCCAACTGGACTTCGTCCGGGCCAAAAGCGTTTCGCCATTGTCTCGTTAATGATCACCACGGATCGATTCAGATCGCGTTCGGTAAAGGAGCGGCCGGCTTCGAGCGATATCTGCATTGCCTTGAAATAATCCGGGCTTGCCGTTCGGATTTGCGCGCCGGGCAAGGCGTCGGGATTGATCAGCGGGCTGCCCGGCACGTTGAAACGCGACGTATTTGCGCGATCGGCGATGAGCGGGAGAGCATTGGTCGCGGCAACGTCTTGAACGCCCGGCATGGATAAGAGCCTCTCCTGTATCCGGTGGAACAACTGTTCTGGATTTTGCAAAGAAGGAGCGAGAATCCTCACGGTCAGAAGGCCTTTGGGATTGAATCCCGGATCTGTGTTCATCAGAAGCATAAAACTCTTGGCCAGGATTGCCGCGCCAGTGACCAGCATCATGGTCAAAGCAATTTCAAAAATGACCAGCGCCGAGCGCGTCGTCATGCCGGCGTTCGTCATGATTCCGGATTTCATGATCGACTGGGTGTCTGTACGAAACGACTGAGCGGCGGGAGCAAGCCCGAACAAAATGCCCGTCACCAGAGAAGTGAGGAACAGAAACAGAATGACGGCGGGGTCAAGCTGTGACTGGGCCGGCAGAGTGACCGTCAGCGCAACGCGAGCCACAACGAATCCAGCCAATCCTCCCAGCAGAGCCAACAGGCCGCTCTCGGTTAAGAGTTGCCGCACAATGCGCAACGCGCTCGCCCCGACCGCGCTGCGCACCGCGATCTCCTTTGCTCTGGCCGAAGCTCTCGACAAAAGCAGACTCGCGATATTCGCGCATCCTACCAGTAACAACAACGAAGCGGCACAGAACAACACGAGCAGAGCGGGGCGTACATTCTCCGTCAAATCATCATGCAGGCTGCTCACGCGGATTCCCCATCCTGTGCTGGTCTTCGGATGTTCCTTTGCAAGTTGCTTGGCCAGCGCAGTCAAGCGAGAGCGGGCTTGCTCTTCGCGAACGCCCGGCTGCAATCGCGCAACAAAGCTAAGCGCATGCCGGACCGGATTTGTCAATTGGTCTCCCAGCAGCGGACCCTCCGGCAGCCAGAGGTCCGCCCAATCCGGAAACTGCGTGGCGGCCGGAATCGCTCCCGCGACCGTCAACTCCTGATCATTGAAACGTATCGTTCTTCCGATCACTTCGGGATTACCCCCAAAGCGGCTCCTCCACAGGCGTTCGCTGATCAAAACAGACCATGGATCTTCAGCAGTGCGGAACATCCGCCCGGCCAGCGGTGCAACTCCCAACATCGGGAATAAATTGGTCGAGATGAAGTCCGCATGCACCGCGATTGGTTCTAATCCCTGCCCGGATACATTGCCATCCAGCGGCACATACCGGTACCACGCCGTCTCTTCAAACAGATCGCTTTGCGCCTGCCACGCCTGAAGCTCCGCCGGCGAGATACCGACTTTTGCTAATTGAGGTAAATAGGTATCCCAAACCACCGCAAGCCGCGAGGCATCGCGGAACGGCAGCGGTTTAATGATCTCGGCCTCCACAATGCTGAAGATCGCGGTGTTCACGCCAATTCCGAGCGCAAGCACGAATACGATCAGCGCAAAGAAAGCCTTGCTGCGCCAAATAACTCGGAAGGTGTAACGGCAGTCCTGAAGGAAGTCTTCTATCACTCGCACCGCTGATCATACACGATTGTGGCTTGACAGAAATCCCCAGGGCGGTTTACCGTGGTTTTGGGCGTTGAATCTGCGCCCAAGATCCCAGGAGAAAGGAGGCCCATTGATGTCTGAAGGCGGTAGTAAAAGATTGCGCGAACAGCAAGCCGGCACCCAATCAGTAGAGCCTCCGTCTCAAACTGGCTCCTTCCTGATTCGCTAACGTCCGCGATTCGCGCTTCCTAAGACATCCACGTCCGTTGTTTCGCTCAGTGCGGGCAAAGTGTGCCTGCGGGGCGTATCAGTGCGGACCGCCTCGCGACAACAGGGGAAAACTCCCGTGTTGATGACAAATCATTCAGTTCAGCAGGAAATCGAAACTGCAAGCACGTCAAATGGAATCCAGGTCCGAAGCCGGTGGCTCGCACACGCGCTTACATTCCTGATGGTCTTCGGCCCCGGCTTAATTGTGATGGAGGCTGACAACGATGCCGGCGCCGTCTCGACCTACGTTCAGGCCGGCGCGCAATACGGAACGCATCTGCTGTGGGTCCTGGTCCTGTTATTGCCCATTTGTTATTTCGTGCAGGAAATGGTCGTGCGGCTCGGCATCGCAACCGGGCAAGGCCATGCGGCGATGATCTACCGGCGCTTCGGGAAATGGTGGGGGCGGTTTTCGCTTGCAGACCTTCTGCTCCTCAATTTCCTGACGCTCGTGACTGAGTTCGCCGCTATGGCGCTGGCGCTCGATAAGCTCGGCGTAGAGCCCGTGCTGGGAGTCCCGCTCGCCGCTGTTGTCTTGGCGGCGCTCGTGCTAACCGGCAGTTACCGCCGCTGGGAGCGGATCGTGATCTTTCTCTGCCTGCTCGATCTAGCCTGGTTTGCGATTGCATTCCACGTGCATCCATCCGCGGGGGAGATCCTCCGCGACAGCATGATTCCATCGATCCCCCGCAGCGGATGGAATTCGAGCTGGCTGTTCTTAGTGATCGCAATTGTCGGCACTACCATCGCGCCCTGGCAACTGTTTTTCCAGCAAAGCTGTGTGGCGGACAAACGCCTCCGCTCTTCGGACCTCCCCTGGGCCCGGCTGGATACGTTCATCGGGGCAGTATTCACAGTTCTGGTGGCGGGCTGCATGATGCTCGCCGGGAATGCGGCGTTCGAGCGGCACTGGGAGTTCACGGACCCGGCTCAGATGGCGGTGCAATTGGGCGCGGTTTTCGGACCGCTTTTCAAGAACGCGATTCTGCTGCTCATGATCAATGCCGCAGCCCTGGGCACCACGGCAATCTCGTTAGCGAGCGCCTGGGCTTACGGTGAAGTGCGCGGCTGGCCGCACAGCTTGCAGAAGCCGGTCCGCGAGGCTCCCGGTTTCTATGCGGTCTACCTGTTATCGGTAATCGCGGCGGCTGGCATTGTGCTCATCCCGCGCGCGCCGCTTCAGCTCATCATTTTGAGCGTGCAGGTGCTCGCCGGGCTAATGCTGCCCTCAGCCATCGTTTTTCTACAACTTCTCCTGAACGACAGGGAAGTTTTGAGCGACAGGTTCGCGAACAAACGCTGGAACAACATCGTGAACTGGACCATCGTGTTCCTATTGTTTGCGCTATCGCTGCTGCTGGCCGCTCAGGTAGCCATGCCGCAGTTCTTTTCAAAAATGTGAGGAGAAGTGAAATGAAAAGGAATCGTCCAATCTACATCCACGAGACTCCCGGCCGCGTCCGAATCCGCACCGAAGCAATCAAGAAGAACGATTGTGCCGCTACGGCAGTTCCTGGCCTGCTTCAGTCTGTTCCGGGCGTGCTCTCGGCCGCAGCGAATCCTCTCACGGGCAGCATTACCGTGACATACGACGCCACTCGGCTCCATTCGGCTGCCATTCTGGAACTTCTTCGCGCGCAGGGTTATATCGGTATGGAGCCAGCACGGTGCCACCGGCCAGTCGCGCCCGCACAGTCGTCCTTTGCTCACACGCTCGGAAAAATAATTCTGAACTGGACCATCGATCAGGCTTTTTCAGCCGCTCTCGCAGCCTTGCTTTAGGAGGAAAACATGATTCTCAAGACTCCGCCCGATGAAGTGAGAAACGAAAAACCCGCGCTGTTCGCGGTGATTCATCCTCTGGACGATGCGCCAGAGCAGAAGGCTGGCATCGACCATCTTGGCCCGATGAAGATAACGAAAACCGTACGTATTTGCCTGCTCGCACTGCGAGCCTATCTGCTGCTAATGTCTGGTCTGCTCGGCTTTCGAGTGTTGCAGCTCGCGGGCATGATTCACGGCTGACGGCAGCATAAAGTCAAAGCATGGTTACGCTGAAAACCATCGCTTCCAGGCATTCAGCGCTCGATCCGCAGCTCGGGAAATTCGCCGCGTTCCACAGCCGTCAAGCCCTCCGCTTTTCCAGAGAGGGTTGCATCGAAGAAGCTTCGTACCACCGTGCTTGTAATACAAAGCATTCGCGCACCCGCCAGTGAACCGAGCCAGCAGCTCCTGCCGGGTTCGGCAAGCGGCAGCAGAGCAGCATCCGTGAAGGCAGCATGATGAGCCCCTTGAATCACAAACAGATGGCCCGAATCCAAATTCTTTGCCAAACGCACCTGTGCGCGGTCGCGATGAACACCCTGATCGGATTGAAGCACCAGAAACGGCTGCTTTAACTTATTGTTCTCGGCGCCGCCGCGAGGGCTTCCGTCGAGATCGATACCCGCTTTGAACCGGGCATCCCGATGACACGCGCCGATCGCAGCCGCGCCTCCATAGGAGTGTCCAAACGCGCCCAGCCGGCTCAGATCCAGCCGCTTGGCGAACCGCGCATCCACGCTATGGTTCAGCTTCGAAATCTGATTCGTCACAAAAAGAAAGTCGGCGAGCCAAATCGGATAGTAGTCCTCGACGTTCCAACTGCGCTTCCAGACCGGCATGTGACCGGCCTCTGTCCCGTCTGCAAAAACGGTAACGTCCGTAAAGTAGGTCGGGTTGATTCCCGCGACGATATACCCGTGACTCGCGAGATCTTCGATGAGGCCGGTATAATCCGTGGGCATTTGCCCGAGGCCTGGCGAAAAAATCAGAACCGGGAAGTTTTTGCGGTCATCTGCAATGGGAGCGTCCTCAACCGCGTGAACACGTATGTGCTGAATAGATGCCGGTGAAACGGGAGCGGAAGTGGTAAACGCTCTGAGCGCGTTGGGCGACATGTGCAGGCGAATCGTAATCGCACTCCATCGCGCGGCGCTTTCGCCCCATTTTCCTGGAACGTATGCAGCGGGTGAATTCAATCCGGTCGCGTGCGCCGGGTACCAAACCCAGACGACCAAACGGCGTTTCAGCGAAGGATGAAATCGATCCTGACGATTAGGATCAGTCCAATCGAAGCGGGTTCTGCCAACTCCGAACGGGCCGGATGGCCGCGGAAGCTGGATCGCCATGTCGCCGCCAGCTTCTGCCAGTCTGACTTGCCAGTACGCGAGGGCTGAAATCGCCACTACAGCGGCCGGAAGTATGATCAGGAACCTAATCGATTTCATTCGTCGTGCGGCGAAATCGCCGGATCCACCCGCATGGCGCGTCAGGGCGACGTGGTTTCGGCAAGCTGCATCCGAAGAAATTTCAGAAACACCGACCAATCACCCGGTAGAGTTCCATGTCCGCCGGAATGCATGTAGTAACTGAGTGTATGCAGAATCGCTACTCCCGCCGGTGGCCATTCATTTGTATCCAGACCCTGCTTTCCGAGCAGCTCGTAAACCGGCCCCGCCGCTTTTTCGGCTAAGAACTCTCCCTTCGGGTCGGACCAATAATCGGTATCGCCCGTCTGTAAGAGTAACGGCCGCGGCGCCATGAGCGCGATGAGCATGTTGGCGTCTACCGGCAATTGATCCACGTGTTGCGCAAACTTGGCGTAGTTGGCGCAGAACTGATATGGAAACCGGCCCGGCGCCACCAAGTGCGCGATCGTCTCGCCGTAATTGCGGCGGCTGAGAGCTGCGCCGCCTTCTCCGGAGCAGCAAGCGATCACGGCTGCGAAGCGCGTATCGCGCGCCCCGGCCCAAAGGACCGTCTTTCCCAGCCGCGACGCGCCATACAAGGCCACGCGTTTCGCATCGATTGCGGGATCTTTTTCTAAGTAGTCCAACGCCCGGCTCATTCCCCAACCCCAGGCCGCAATCGCTCCCCACTCATCCGGCGCGGGTTGTGTCTGGCCCGGCTTTAAGTAGAGCGCCCGCACTCCATATTGCAAGCCGCCCTGGAAATCGGGTTCGATGTCGCCGTAATAGACGGTCGCAAATCCGAACCCCGCATTCAGAATCGGAACCACGTCCACCTTGCCGAACGCGAAACCCTGTTTGGCAGGAACCTTCTTGTGCTCCCTGTTCCAGACCTCGCCTTCCTTGACACCTGGATCGTTCACCGTAACACTATTCGCCGAAAAACTGATATTCAGCAGCAGCGGCACTGGTTTCTGCGCTTTTGCAGGCAGATAAACCAGCAGATCCATTTTGGGCCCGTTCTTATCGTGTGAAAAATAAATCGTTGTCTGCTTGCGAATGGCTGCACTGCCGAATGCAGGCGTGCCAGTGTCGAAACGGTCGTAGGTCACATCCGCCGGTGCGCCCGGACTTCGCCCAAACTGATTCTCTTCGAACAAGCGCACAATTTCCGGCCGCCGCTTCGTATACCAGGTCTTCGCATCGCGCACGCGTTTGCCGTTGTCTAAACGCAGCGGATCCGGCAGAGTGTAAGTGCCAACCTTCGCCTCGTCGTAATTGACCGGAATTCCGGCAACCACCTTGGGAGGCGCAGAACGTGTTTGGGGGAACACGTGCGTGGCCTGCAGGAAAGCCGCCGCAATAAGAGGTATCGACGCGCTCAAACGCCTGGAAAGCATGTGGACATGATATCGAGGCGCAGTCTGGCAGCGACTCATAGGGGGCCGCCCCAATGTAGATTACTATACTTAAAAGGATGCGAACAATCAAATTGGCTGCTCGCGGTTCCAGCTCGGCATTGCAACTATTTACGGATTTCGCACACGACGTGCGCCACGCATTCCGGCTCTTTCGCTCCTCGCCCGGTTTTGCGTGGACGGTCATTGCCACGGTAGCCGCCGGCATCACGGCAGCGACAACCGTTTTTAGCATTGTTGACCCGCTTCTGTTTCGGAGCCTGCCATTCCAGGATGCCCAGCAGCTCGTGTCGGTCGGCGTTTACGCCCCTATCGACCCAAATGAGTTTGCTATGGGCGGCATGTACGGCGAGTGGCGCGCTCATCAGACCGTGTTCTCGTCGCTCACCGCCATGCGGCCGGGTACGCAATGCGACTTGCAGCTTGCACAAACCGAGCGTATCCCCTGCGCCGCCGTGCAGCAGAATTTCCTCACCACGCTCGGCGTGGCTCCCATACTCGGCCGAAATTTCACGCGCGACGAAGACCAGCCCCATGCGCCACGCAGCGTGCTTATCTCAAGCCGCATTTGGCGAGAGTATTTCGGATCGCAGCCTGACGTCCTCAACCAGGTCATGAAAGTCGACGACGGACTGGTGCGCATTATCGGCGTTCTGCCGTCTGATTTCGTGCTTCCGCAAGGCGAGGACGTGGACATCCTGCTTCCCGCCCAACTGGACGAGCGGCTCTTGCAAGATCCGGCAGCCACTGTCTTTCTACGCGCCTTTGCGCGCCTGAAGAAAGGAATTTCCGTGGAGCAGGCCAGACAGCGCATGGCGCCCTTATTCCGGTTGAGCATCCGTACAAATGTCCCAGCCGAAGTGCGGGTTGAGGTCCGCCCCGTCATCCGTTCCCTCCGCGATCGCATCATGAATGAAGCAAAACTGGCTTCCCGCATGCTGCTCGGAGCCGTAGCCTTGCTCCTGCTGATGGCCTGCGCCACTCTTACAAATCTTCTCTTGGCGCGAGGACATGCAAAGCGGAGCGAACTCGCGATGAGAGCGGCTTTGGGAGCCAGCCGGAATCGCCTGGCCCGGCAGTGTCTGACTGAAACTTTGGTGCTTTCCTTTGCCGGCGGTGCTATCGCCTTCCTTCTGAGCTGGAGTTGCATTCACCTGTTGGTACATGCGGCGCCCGGCGGATTCCTTCATCTGGAGAAGGTGCATACGGATACGAGAGCGCTTGCGTTCTCAGTAGCCGCCACTCTATTCGTGACAGTGTTGTCGGGGCTATTGCCGGCATTGCGCCGGCCGAATGCTTCAGGTCTGATGAGCTGGCGAGTTGCCGGCGCTGGAGGCGCGCGGTTGAGGCAAGTCCTGACGAGCTTGCAACTTGCTTGTTCGGTCGTCCTACTCACCGGTGCCCTGCTGTTCGCCGACAGCTTAAACCGCGTGGAATCGCAGCAGCCGGGCTTTTCCCAGAGCCATCTCATCGCGATATCGTCGCATCTAAGCCGCGCCCGTTACGGCACTCCGGCGCGCAGAGCTGCTTTTGAAGATCAGATGCAAGCGAAATTGAAGGCGCTCCCGGGCATACAGAACGTTGCCCTCAGTGACTCCATGCCACCTGCCGGTTCGATGCTCGGCCGCCCGCTGAGCACGATCAGAATCGCGGGCAGGCCGCCTCTTACCGGAGCGACGGGTATGGTGGCGCTGCGCTATATCACACCAGAGTATTTCCGAACTCTCAACATTCCCGTGCTGCTTGGCCGAACTTACACCGAGGCAGAGCCAGGCGAGCCGGAACACACCGTCGTTATCAGCGAAACCTTGGCGCGCCGCCTGTTCTCATCAGCCAACCCGATCGGCCAACGAGTCTCTCTTGATGGGGGCGCAACCTGGGTCACTGTAGTGGGCGTCGTCCGCGATGTGAAGAATAATGGCATGGCCGCTCCGGCGTGGCCCGAATACTATCGCCTGCGCAGGAACGGCAGCGGCCGGCTTGGAGCAAGGACCGTGATCTTTCTTCGTTCGGCGTTGAACGGAACCACGCTCACTCGCTGGGTCCAAAAGGAAATAGCAGCGGTGGACCCCATAGTCACAATGACGTTCGAACCAATGCCGGAACGCCTGTATCGCCTCAACGACCGGCCGCGTTTCCTGACATTTGTCCTACTGATCTTTGCGTGCGTCAGCGTCCTGCTGGCGGGCGCCGGACTATATGGCGTCATCGCCTTCCTGGTGAGCAGCCGGACCCGTGAATTCGGCATCCGCTCCGCGCTCGGAGCAACGCGCCGCGACCTCCTGCTCCTGGTGCAGCGCCAAACTCTCTGGTGTGCGGGCGTTGGCATAGCAATCGGACTTTGCGGCTCGGTTGCCCTCACTGGACTGGTGCGCGGACTGCTCTTTGACATCAGCCCGCGCAATCCCGCCGTGCTCGCTTCAGCAGCGCTTTGCCTATTCTTTATCGCGCTCCTTGCGGCCTTGAAGCCTTCCTGGAAAGCAGCTCAAGTCGATCCCGCGCGGGCCTTGCGAGCGGATTAAGGATTTCATCGATTAAGCGCTTCCAACGTGTGCGCAGACGCCCGAGCGCCGGCTATTCTGGCACCTCAACGTTCCCGTGCTACTAAATCAGCTTAGGACGAGAATTAAAGTTGCAATCCTGCGACAGCTTGCCTAGTTTGGAGATTTAAAGAGTACGGCGCATTCATGAGTAACAGTGACTTGCCGGATCATCACCCGGAAATTGTTCGTCGGACGGTTGCTGCGGTGTTACCCACCAAACTGAAATCTGCGCTCGGGCAATTCATGACGCCGCTCAGCGTAGCCCGGTTCATGGCTGCCATGTTTCCGGATAGCACACTGCAGACTTGCCGGCTTCTAGACGCAGGAGCCGGTGTTGGGGCCCTTTCCTGCGCGTTTCTGGACCGATGGGCCGCTGCTAACGGCGGCTTCTGCTTCCAAAAGGTGGAATTAACTGCTTACGAGATCGACGCCACCTTGCGAGGCCATCTGCAAGGAACCCTTTCCCGTTATGCTGAGCGTCTCCGCATCTTACCGCATATTTCCGGTGCTGACTTCATTGAGGCTGGCGCTATCGAGGGATTGCAGGGCCGGCTACGCTTCACCCATGCCATTCTGAATCCACCCTATAAAAAGATCAACAGCGCTTCCCAACATCGGCTTATCCTCCGCCGCGCCGGTATCGAGACCGTCAATCTTTATTCAGCTTTCGTTGCGTTATCTTTAGCGTTGATGGAGCCAGGAGGGCAGCTGGTCGCCATCATCCCGCGTAGCTTCTGTAACGGCCCCTATTACCGGGCTTTTCGCGAGTTCCTTTTTAGCAAGGCCGCAATTCGGCACATTCACCTTTTTGCTTCCAGAAACAAAGCGTTCAGAGATGACCAGGTGCTTCAGGAAAACGTCATCATTCGGCTTGAGCGTGAAGGGGAACCCGGCCCTGTAACCATATCTAACTCGATTGATGACAGCTTTTCCGACCTCACCACGCATGAGCATCCGTTTGAACGAATTGTTTTCCCCGGGGATTCGGAAAAGTTCATTCACGTTCCTGCTTCGCCGGAGCACACGGCGGTTGAGCTTTCGCCGCTCATTCGTTCATCACTGGCCGAGATCGGCGTACAGGTATCAACCGGGCCTGTTGTCGATTTCCGCCTGAAGAACTATATCCGGCAGAGGCCGCAACCCGGTGACGCTCCTTTGCTCTATCCCGGGCATTTCACCGGCCGTGAGGCGCAATGGCCGAAGGAGGGTATGAAGCGGGGCAACGCGATTGCGCTGAACGACGAAACAAAAAAATGGCTATATCCAAATGGTTTTTATACCGTCGTCCGGCGTTTTTCAGCCAAGGAAGAAAGGCGGCGTATTGTCGCGAGCGTAGTGAGACCGGATAGCTTCCCCAGTGCCATAATGCTCGGCTTTGAAAATCATCTGAATGTGTTTCACGAGCAGCGGAAAAGTCTGCCGGAAGCCCTTGCATACGGCCTCGCCGCTTTTCTAAGCACCACGGCGGTTGACGACCAGTTTCGGCGATTCAACGGCCATACACAGGTGATTTGCGCCTAATGCAATTTCCGAGCCGCCAGGCTCTGATTGCGATGGGCGAATGGGCTTTGCAACAGCCGAACCTGACACAGGCTATGCTGGACGATCAACTCACAAAGATCGCCGCATGAGTACTGACGACTATATCAAGAACGCTATCGCCATTCTGGCCTCGCTTGGTCTGCCCCGTGCGCAGCAAAACCAACGCTCCGGACTTTGCCTGCTTGCTCTTTTGAATCTTCCGCCCGGTAAACCATGGGCGAAGGCGGAAAATCCACTGATGGGAATAACGCCCATGATGGATTGGATTCGGCAGCACTACGGAAAATCTTATGCACCGAACAGCCGTGAGACGTTCCGGCGCCAGACGATGCACCAGTTCGTTGAAGCTGGTATCGCACTCTACAATCCCGACAAGCCTAACCGTCCGGTGAACAGCCCCGCAGCCGTTTACCAGATTGAACCCGGAGCGCTCAAATTGCTGCGGAGCTTCGGCAAACGGCCATGGCACAACAATCTAACCGACTATCTCGCGGGAGTCCAAACGCTTACAGCTCGATATGCTCATGAACGGCAACAAAATCTCGTGCCGGTGCAGATTGCGCCGGGCAAGGAGATAACACTCAGCCCCGGCGAGCACAGTGATCTCATTCGCGCCATCGTTGAAGACTTCGGAGCTCGTTTCGTGCCGGGCGGAATGCTTATCTATGCCGCGATACCGGCGACAAATGGGGATATTTCGATGCTGTGCTGCTTCAGGAGCTGGGAGTTAAGATCGAGTCACACGGAAAGATGCCGGACGTTGTGCTCTATTATCCTGAGCGGAATTGGCTGATAGTGGTCGAATCCGTGACCAGTCATGGCCCCGTCAACGGAAAGCGCCATGCCGAGCTCGCCCGTCTGTTTTCAGGCTCAAACGCGGGACTTGTGTATGTCACGGCGTTCCCGAATCGCGGCGTTATGAGCCGGTATCTTTCAGAGATCGCTTGGGAAACGGAGGTGTGGGTTGCCGAGGCGCCCTCACATCTCATTCACTTCAACGGAGAGCGGTTCTTAGGTCCCTACCCGGTTGCGAGTTAGTCGCCGTATGCGATTGGAAAGACGTGTCGATCCGGCGCAGGCCGTGCGGGTGAATTAACGAGTGATTAGGGCATGCAGCCGGCGATCTCGTAAATACAACCCCAACCACGCCAGAATTCCGAGCAGCACGGTCATTACGTATGATGGGTCTCCAACCCGAACGTTCGTCGCCGTTGCACCTCCCAGATAACCGGTCATCAGGATCGCTCCGAGGAAGGCCGTTCGCGGGATCGCATAAATGATGGTGACCAGCAGCTCGAGCGTTCCGATACCTACAATGAGATGTTCCGGGTAGCCATAATGGCCCATTCCCTGAATCACGGCATCGGCCTTCGAGAGCTTCAGAATCGCGCTGAATGCCAACAGTAGGACGGGAACTGCGCTGATAATGCGCCCGGTCCAGATCCTTTTCGCAGTAGCCTGCTCCATAAGTTTACTCTTCCCTCTACTGACACGTCGGGCAAAGGATTGCAAATCGACAAGTGGCTATAGAGATGATTAACGCCGGATTCCGTACTCCAGCGTGAAATAGGTTGGGTTCAACCGGGATAACGGTTCTTGCAGCTTTGCCAGTTCTTCCTCGACGCCATGAACTTCGACCCGCGTAACTTTGGCAATCTTGGTGGCCTCTTTCAGAAGAGCGCCCACGTTATCAAGATGCGCGAGCAGGCCTTCCGCGCCCACATAGGCTTCGCGGCAATGCACCTCGTCTTCATGAAAGCTGAAGCCATAGTACAGACATCTCGGCTCCGTCGCGGCCTTTGAAACGAACTGCTCGCAAAGCGCCTTGAACTCATCCATCTTCCCGTCCGAGACTTTAAAATACGGGTGAATCGAAACAGCTCGGTCCTGCGTTGCCATGATCCTCAGTATCCTACGCGGCCGGTTATTGCGCTGTATACTGCCCGAAGGCAGAAAGGACCGACTAGGATGCCTAGAAATACAGTTATCTTCATTACGGGCACGAGCACCGGTTTCGGACGGACCGCCGCCGAGACTCTCGCGGCACGCGAATACACCGTGATTGCGACCATGCGAGATTCGAAGGGGCGAAACGCGTCCCATCGCCATGCGTTAGAATCACTCGCCACCCGCGAGCGTTGGGCGCTGCATGTGCTTGACCTTGACGTCACTCAGGAAACCTCAGTCGAGCAGGCGGTCCGGCAGGCTCTTACATACGCCGGGCGAATTGATGTCGTGATAAACAACGCCGGCATCGGCGCATTGGGTGTAACGGAAGCTTACAGCGTCGAGCAGTTCAAACAGTTGTTTGAAGTCAACCTGTTTGGGGCCGTTCGGGTCAATCGAGCCGTTCTACCTTCCATGCGTGAACAGCGGAGCGGCCTCCTCATTCATGTGAGTTCCGCGGCCGGTCGTGTCACGGTGCCCTACATGGGAGTGTATTGCGCAAGTAAGTTCGCGCTTGAAGCGCTGGCTGATACTTACCGTTTCGAGCTGACTCCTTTCGGAATTGATTCGGTCCTGGTGGAACCTGGTATTCACCGGACACCGATTTTGGAGAACTTCCTTCCGCCTCTCGATGAAGCGGTCGTACGCGAGTACGGCACTTCCGCTGAATGCGCGGCGCGTGTGAAGGGCGTTTTCGAGGGGGCTAGCCGCACGCCGGAAACGCCCGGCGCCGCCGATGTGGTGGAAGCCTTTGTGCGCCTGATCGAGACCCCGGCAGGCGAGCGGCCCTTCCGCACGGTTCCAACGCCCGCGCTGCAACCGCTTTTGGATCCCTACAATGCGTTATCTGCCGAAATGCGAAATACGGTAGCGAACATTTTCGGTGTGCCCGAGCTACTCACGCTGCGGCAACCAGCTTCCATGGTGGAGTAGGCCTTTGGCCTGCATTTAGGGCTGCGCAGACTTTTGTGGGATGGCCCCTCGGGCTGCGCCGGGCGCCTCGACCGGCATTCTTTGCTTGCCGCGGCCGCTGCTTTAGCAGTGCTTTAATTCCCTCACAGCGCGCGATCCCAGAAACGACGCCCGAAGCTTCTCATCTTCAATATTCGCTGCAATCGACTGAACGATGCGGGAGGCTTTTTCGAAAGCTTCGTCCGCGGTTCCGTCTCCCCGTTGCAAGCGCAACCGGCCCAGCAAAGAATGGACCCTCCATTCGACGAAAGGAACGGGGGTAAGCCGCCAGCCGTTGCGCCGCGCCGTTTCAAGATCCCGCCGAAGCACGGTTAGCGCTTCCGAGATCCTCCCCATGCTTCCCAGGCTTAGCCCCAGGAAGAACTGCGTCTGAACGAGTAGAGGTCCATGCCGTAAGTCCGAAGCGAGATGAAGAGCCTCCAGCAGAACCTCTCGCGCGCATTCATACTGTATTCAAACCTTCTTGCAATCCGGATGACTTCGTCGAGATTCTGCTTGGCTTCCGCTAGTTCTCCCACCGTATCTTGCTGCATCGCGATGAATGCCATCGTCTCGACGCGCAGGCGTTCGTCGCCCAGCTCTTCCGCGATACCCAGGGCCTCGCCGGCGGCCTTGTCATCCAGACGATGTGCGTAAAAGGTAGGCTTCGGCGAGAGCATTGAGCGCTCCGTGCTCCATCGCCCGGTTGTAACTCTTGCAGGCCTGATGCAGCAAATTGCTGAAGTCTTCAATGGCGTCGCCGAAGTGACCCGTCGCGAGATAAGCAGCGCCGCGTTTCCGATAAATTGCAGCCAGCATCGACGACTGCTTTTCGCACGCCAGCTTCGGCATAAAACCAACCGCGCGGCTGTAATGCTCCACTGCCTTTTCGTTGGCGTGGATCTGCATGGCATTGTCGCCCGCGTGAACGAGAAACTCTACCGCACGTTCAAAATCCCGGCCGCGGTCGAAATGCGTCGCAAGTTGGGTGGCGAGCCGACGCGCCTCGCCGCCATAAGACCGGATCATCAAATCGCCGGTCTGACGGTGCAGCGACACGCGGCGGTTCGTCATCAGATCCTGGTAAACCGCATTCTGATAGAGAACATGCACAAATCGATAACGCGTGCTTAGCGTTCCGTCCGGCAACTCCTCCTCTCCGATCGTCTGGATCAGACGATGCACTTTACGTTCGTTGCCGCCGCCAGCCTACTTATTCTTCCGCAAAGCGCGCCGGCGCAAAATGCCGTGACCGATTGGAACGACATCGCAGTCAAGACTGCGGTACTCGGAAACTCATTTATTCCGCCGAACAGCCCAAACGGCATGGCTCTCTATCTGGCTTATGTTCATTTGGCCATTCACGACGCGGTGAACGCTATCCAGCACCGGTATAACTCGTATGGGCCGCCCATCGTTGCCCGGCCGGTGCATCAGTCGATGCGGCGGTTGCTGCCGCTGCCTACGTCACATTGCAATTTCATTTTCCCGACCAATCCCCCGCACTCACCGCCACGTATAACGGCTGGCTCGCGGCGCTGCCGGAGGCCGGCAAGGACGATGGCGTGGCCGCCGGGACGGCCGCGGCGAATCAGATCATTGCGATGCGAGCGAATGATGGCCGCGGCGCCAACGTGCCGTATACTTACCCCAGCGTGCCGACACCGGGCGTATGGATTCCGACTCCGCCGGGTTTTGCCTCGCCGGTCACACCATGGATGGGCAAGATGGTGCCGTTTACGATGCGGAGCGCCGCTCAGTTCCTTCCCGAGCCGGCCTTCTCGCTCTCGAGTACGGAATGGGTGGACGACTACAACCAGGTGAAGGCTTTAGGCGCAATCAACAGCGCCGTGCGCACACCCAAGCAAACGGAGATCGCCCTGTTTTGGACCGAAAATACCAGCGTGCAATATGCGCGAGCTTTGCGCAATTTGGCGGGAGCGCACGGATTGGACGCGGCCGAAACGGCTCGCCTGTTTGCACTGGTCTGGACCAGTTCCGCGGACGCATTGATCGGGTGCTGGAACGCAAAATATACGTACAGCTTCTGGCGGCCGGTCACGGCCATTCGCAAGGGCGACATTGACGGCAATCCTGAAACTGTGCCGGACCCTGACTGGACACCGCTAGTGAATACGCCTGCCCATCCGGAATACCCTTCCGCGCACGGATGTTTCACTGGCGCTCTGGCCGATTCGCTGAAGCAATATTTCGGGAAACCGAATTTCACGTTTATTGTGAGCAGCACGGTCACCAACACCGTGCACGAGATACGTAGCACGAATGAACTGGAGAACGAAGTAAAGAACGCGCGGGTGTACGCCGGGATTCACTATCACCACTCGGTTGTTCAGGGAGCTGATCTCGGGCACAAAGTGGCACGGCAGATTTTCCGGGAGTTCTTCCAGCCGGAATCGAGTAAGTAACGGCGCATCTCGCCTGCAACTCGCGTTCTGCGCTTCCGGCACGGCCAGAAACGTGATACTCGCGGGCGGCAACGTGATCGGTCCTGCCGGTACCGGAACACCCGCGAGTTCCGGAATCGTATCGTCCGCGCCCAGCTTCAACTCCTTCCCGTTCAGCTCGACGCGTGCTTTCCTGCGGCGAAGCCGTGATCGTGTACCGCTGAGAAGCAACCGGAACGGCCAGCATCTTCGGACGCGAAGACCCTCAGCCGGCGAGGACGCCAGTTTCAGCACTGGAGTTCCCATCAGCTTGTGCCACAAGAGGGCCGCCCAGTAGTTGGGGCGAGGAGCAAACGTTCCCTCGTTGAGAAGTCCATAATCGCTCGCCGCGAGCGTATTGTGAGCCACCCGCGGACGCCCTGCTGCGCGAGACTGGCATGCTCGTCAAAGTAACGAAAAGTGTCCAGAAAAGTAGAGGCCCACGGATTCCCGCCGCAAGCCGCATCGGCAGTCTCGGTCACCCACAGCGGCTTGTCCGGCTCAAATTGATCGCGCAATTTCTTGTAGAACGCGTTCACCGCGTCGGACGCGAGAGCCACTCCGGAGTAAGAGCCGCAGCCGCCGTTGTTCCGAAGGGTGAATTGGCTCCGGCGCACCGTTGCGACGCGGCCGCATAGATGCGATTCGAGAAAACGTCGTAAACCGGCCCGGTAGCCGCAAGCAGCGCCTCCGTGCCGAGCTAGGTCCCGTTCACCGCGGCACTGCCGGAAGAGAACCGGGATTGAGTGATAAGATCGAATTCGCCGCAAGGGCCGCCGAGACCCAAGCGCCAGCCAGCACAGCAAGGCGTATCAACTCCACGGATGCCCTCCTCGTACGGAAATTGTGGCACTTTTCACGCATAAGCATTCCTTCCCAGGATGCGGCATGCGGGTGTCTGACGGCGCTCTGCAGCAGCGCCTAAACACCTCATTTCAGGCGAGATAGAGCTTTTTCAAATTTTGTGACCGCCCGCCTGCGCACCCCGGAAATTTCGTTTCGCAAAAATGCGGCTTCAAAACCAACCAGCAGTACGCAGAGTACTGCCGGTTGTTCAGCTATTCTGAATCTACTGAGATGGGTTGGGGCTATTGCCCTCTCGGGGGAGTGACACGCCAACCATGACGCTGGCAGAAGCAATCAAGTCGGCCGTGCTGCGCATTGCGGCGGCGACTGGTGTCTTCAAGCTGGTTTTAAACAGTGAGTGGAGACGTCAGCGACTCGTCATTTTGTGCTACCACGGCGTTTCCACCGACGATGAACACCTGTGTTTTCCGGGTTTCTACATGCATCCGCGCCTGTTTGAGAGCCGGCTGGAACACTTGCGCAAGCGCGACATTCGCGTGCTTCCACTGGATGAAGCGCTCGACCGCCTGGAAGCCGGGACGCTGCCCCCGCGCAGCGCCGCCATCGGCATCGATGACGGTTTCTATGGCATGTACGCCGCCGGACGTCCCATTCTGCGGCGCTTTGGGTTTCCCACCACGGTCTACATGACGACGTATTACGTCCACTACAACGTGCCCGTGTTCGACCCCATGGCCGAATATCTGCTCTGGAAAGCAAACGGCAGGACAATTAGCTGGAGGGAGATTTTCCCGGAGCCGATTTTTCTCGACGACCAAGGACGGCCGCAAGCCGCCGCGATGGTGCGCAATTACGCAATTCTCCACAAACTGTCCGGCCCGGCGAAGAACGACCTCCTGCGCGAACTGGCTGGCCATCTGGGCGTCGACTATCAGGATCTCTGCGCCCGGAGGATGCTGTATCTCGTCAACGCCCCCGAGCTTCGTGAATGGGCGAAAGAGGCCGAGTTTCAATTGCACTCCCATCGCCACCGGCTCTCGCGGGATCGCCAGACGTTCCGCCGCCAGCTCAGCGAGAACGAGGCTGTCCTGCAGGCGCTCACCGGACGCAAATGCCGCCACTTCTGCTATCCGGGCGGTATGTATTTGCCGGAATTCCCGCAGTGGCTGCGCGAATACGGCATTCGGTCTGCCGTTCACTGCGGAGGCGGTCTGGCCGCGCCGGGAATGGATCACCTTCTGTTGCCTCGCGTCATGGATACGTCGAACCTGCCGCTGGAGCAGTTCGACAGTTGGATCACCGGCGCCAGCGCCCTCATTCCGCGACGTCAGAGCGTCTTCCATCCCGATCAGCTAACGCAAGTGTTGGAAGACGAAGGCGAAGTTCTGCAACGATGCTACCAGGCGACCGCCGGAAGTTAGCGGGGTCTCCGTCCAAACCCGCTCTCTTCTAGGTTTTTCCGTGTGCAAAGATCCTCAAGTCGAACTTCGGCAAAAATGTGTTCGGCGCCTGCATCGATGGCATCCCGCAAGCGCGCGTGAATTGCTTTCCTCCGCAGTTCGCAGGTGTTGAAATGCGGATTTGTAAAGTCCTCGCGCAGAAACATGGAGCGTTCCGGGAAACCGCCGTCGCGCTTTCCCGCGACTCTGCTGAGCCATCCGCAATACGCGAGTTCGCCTGATACTTCTGCTGTGTAAACCTGATCTCCTCGGCTAAGCCGAACCAGCGCCTCGCTTAGAAATTCCTGAAGGGTGCGGCCGTAAGACGAACGCGGCTGATAGAGGGTCAAATCCGAAACGCGGTTTCTGTTGATGCCGCAGCCGGAGCAGAGGGGCAGTAATTCCGGCCCTCCCTCGAACATATAGACGAGAGATTCCCCGCGCGACTGGAGGGTGCGCCTTATGGAACGGAGCAGTCGGCTGATGTGCCTTCGTAGCGGAAAACCAGCAGATTTGCCGTTGGAGAGGGGGCTCAGCGCAGCCGTGTCAATCCCAGCAAGAGTGAACACACGCTTCGCGGTCGTGAGTATCCAGCGCAGGCACCAGAAGCGTAGGTAATCGCGCCGGCGGGCAAACATACGCACTACATACGCCTCATCATGAGCGTTATGAAACCGCTCTTTGTATTTGCCCCCAGGAGTCAGATCGAAGCGGGGCACGCCTAGTTCCGCCAGTCTGGACGCGAGGAACAGGAGGAGCAGCTTCCCGGGCGAGTGCTCGGCGAGAAACGGCGAATGCGCAAGAAAACCCAGCGACAGTTCGGACTTGCTGAAGAATCCAATGTGGCTGGCTGCGAGTTCTCCTCCTGCCGTAAGCACGGAAGCGTGCGCCAGGCCGGGGCAATCGAGCAGGCGTAAAAACAGCTCACGCTTCAACGGGTCTTCCTGGAACGGCAGCGATCCGCTGACCGCGCCTTGCCGCAGATCGCAGTAAGCGGCGAGCTTATCGATATACTGCTCCAATTCCGCGCTCGATTCGATTTGCCGGAATCCCACCGGGCCCAGCCGTGCCAGCCGGTTTAGGCGGCTGCGATTGCTTTTCTTTCGAAGCGATGCAGCGCTGGTGTCTTGCGACAAGTCTCGGACCGGGCGAGGGACGGCTCTTTTCAGCGCCTTGTGCCGTGCGCTTACCCAATCGAGCGGCGTGCCGGGGGGAAGAAACAACAGCGCGAGCCTGCCTTTCGGAAACTGCCGCCATAGTTGGGACAGCGCGCGTGTAATAAACTCGTTCGAAGCGTCGCGGTCGGCGAGCCAGCAGTAATACTCGGCATTGGGCCAGCCGCAGGGTATCAGTTCGCCTGCGCCGCAGTCGACAGCAAGCGCCCAAAAACCGGTCAGAGTGCTTTCGCCGCTTACGCCGGTGATGACCAGCGGATCATAGCGGCAGCCATAAACCGAATACCATGTCCTGACAAACTCCGACTTCTGGAAAGCCGTCGACCACTCGCAGCGGTCGTACAGGGCATTCCAGGAGGAAAGCAACCCCGCCTCCGAAAGCCGGTGTTGCGCGTTGGCGCCTCGGATAATCTCGAGTTTCATTCAACCGCCTGTCGCGCGTTCATTCATTCTCTACCAGTCGAGCCTTCGAGGGAAAGTAAAAATTAGCAAAACCAGATAGTATGATCGAAACGGTTTGCACCATGGCGCGACTGGCGTCGTTTCTCGAGCGGCTTCGGCATCTTTCGTGGCGGAAGATAAAAGCTCATACGCAACGGATCTTCTATTTTGAGACGGAAGAATGCATTTACCGGATTACGCCGGCTGAAGCCCTGAAATTTCCGCAGGATCCCGAGATTCGCCGGGACCGTTGGGAGGATCTCGCCACCTACGTTCCGGCCGAGCCGGGAGACGAACTCGAGCCCAAGCTGAAGGAATGGAAGCGGCGGCTCGCCTCAAACCAGCACGTCTACACAAAAATGGAGGACGGAAAACTGGCTATATACGGCTGGATGATCGAGCGTCAGAAGATTAGCAGGCTCGATGAGCTGAAGCAGGACGTCGAACTGCCGCCAAACTGCGCCGTAGTCTACGATTTCTATTGCCTGCCGCAATACCGCAATCGCCACTACTATCCGCGTATGCTGATGCACGTTTTGCATGAAGCCGCCGAAGTGCCAGGCACCGAATGGATTCACGTGGGAGTGACGCGATCTAACAAAGTGCCCTACTGGTGGGTGAATCGCCTTCGCCTGACGCACCGCGAAAGCTACTTCTACCGGCGTGTCGGCTGGAAAGAAAAGAAATGGCGCCAAACTATAGCGACTTCACCGGAACCGTAAACACAACCGTGTTCACCACTCCCCTGCGCTGAAATTGCGTCCAGATGCGATACAAGCCCGGCCGTGGAAAGACGATATTGAACTGCACGCCGGACCCGGGTGTGACCAGAAACGGATGCAGATGCAACATGTCGACCAAGTCGGCACTGGCCGCCAGCATATGGCCCCAAGCTCCCAGGTAAGGCTCCAAACCTTCCACCGGGTTGAGTGTGAAGAACAGTTTGGTTTGCAAAGCTGCCAGCGGCTGCTCGGGATCCATTCGCAGCGATGCCGTCAAGTTCTCCGCTTTCGAGGGGGCGAGTGACGGCGACAGATGCGCCGGAGGGCAGTTTCCCGGAACGAACAGCGTTGCGACTGCAAGCTGCGGAACGGAGCCGGATGGATAGAAATCGGCCAGCAGGCGATACATCCCTCCATACGGAAACTGCACCGGCAGGCGAAAGGAGCCGTCGGGCTGCGGAACCGGGTGCAAATGTCCGAAGAACTCCAGATTTTCGCTGACAACGAACAGGTGCATCAACTTCTCATGCACTATCTCAAAGTGTTCGGCCGGTTTATTCGTTTCCGGGTTGAGCACACGAAACGTTAGAATGGCGGTCTCGCCGGGACGGATCAGGTCGGGCGACTGCTCGATTTCGAGCGGGTATTCGATCCGGTCCGGCACGTGTAGAACCAGCTTCATCCCGCATCGCGGACAGAAGCCTGGTTTGTCAGACCGATAATCCGGATCCATGGGACAGACCCAATCGTTGTTCGTTGCGGAATTCTTAGCTTGAAAACGCGCCACGAGCGGCGTGCCTGCCAACAAACAAGCAATACAGGTTCGACGTGTGAGCTTACCGGTCACCGGACGGAGTTTCGCCTACGTACTTGATTTCGCTGTCAGTAAGCGCAATCTCGACGCGGCGGTTCTTGGCTCGCGCGAGAGTTGTCGTGCCCGGCACGAGCGGGCTGGTCTTACCGTATCCCTTCACGTTGATAATGGCGGGATCGATGCCTGCCTTCACCAAGTAATCCTCGACGGCTTTGGCGCGGCGCATGGATAGTTGCTGGTTGTAATCGTCGGAGCCGACGTCATCCGTGTAGCCGAATACCGAGAGCCCGTATCCCTTCGAGACAAGCAGAATGCCCGCCACCCGGCTGAGCAGCTCCCGGTTTTTCTGGTTGAGCTCTGCGCTATCGAAATTGAATCGGAATGTGGAATCGGGTAACGTAATCAACATGCCGTTGGGCGTGCGGCGCGTATCAACGATCTTACTCAGCGCCTCCTGCATCCGATCCAACTCCTGTTGCCGCTCGTGGCGGATTTGGACTAATTGATCCTGGGCCTGCTTGGCCTGATCCTGCGCGGCTTTGGCCTGTTGGGCCGCCTGCTGTTCGGAGCTTAGAGCTTGCGCCCGATCCTGTTCAGCTTGCTGTTTTTGGGCTTCGGCCTGTTGCCGTCCCGCTGCAGCGGCTTCTGCGCGCGCGGCGGCTACGTCGGCGCGCTGGCTCGCGGCCGCCGCGGCGGCGGATTCTTCCTGCGCGAGTTGAGTCGCGCTGTTGACGTCTTGCCGGAGGGAAGTAACTTGTGCTTCGAGATTCTTGATGCTCTGGATACCTTTGTAGTCGACTGTTGCCAGAGCCGCAACTACGACGACCAGACCTGCTACAACTGCCAGTCGTTTCACACTTCATTTTAACTTGCAGAGCCGCGACGGCTATTCGTGAAATATGGAAAAGATTCTTGCGACGCTCAGCCGTAAGGAGCCCGCCGAAAGCTCAGTCATCTTAATCACCTCTGCGCCCGAATCATATTGCCATGCAGTCTCAGCTTCCGGGTCGAAAATCCAACAATGCGGCACGCCCCAGACGTGGTACAAATGGCACTTCTCCACTGTGGATTTGAAATCTTTCCGGCTGGAGAGAATCTCGATACAGAGGAAGTAAGGCTTCTCCGGATACCCAGCCCCGGTAGCCCACTCTTTTTTGGGAGCAACCGCCAGATCAGGAAGGCGGTAATGCCGGGGACCGAGTTTCGAGCGTACTTCAACCGCGCCGCCGTATTCAGACTGCTCGATCAAAGCCGCCAAGAATACGACAAGGCGTCCGTGCTTTTTGTGTGGCACAGCTTTTTGAATCACCACTCCGTCCAGGTATTCGTCGTACTCGAACTCCTCGGAATTCAGGTACACTTCCTCCGGTACGTGCTCCAGCAGGCTATCCGCGAGGGCTGCCATATGCCGATGATATCGCTCCGTCAGTTAACCACCTTGTGCTCCACCAGCCACGACTCCGCTATTTCACATGCGCGGCGAAACGACTCCGTCAACGATTTTATTTCCTCGTTTGAAACCGCCGGCGAATTCGCCGAGCACGTTCTCTCGAAGTGGATCAATTGCTCCTGGAACTCCGGAGCAATCAGCCGGGAAGCGCCGCCTTGCAACCAGTGAGCGGATGCCTTGGCTGCTTCCAAGTCGCCGCTCTGTATCGAGCCCGTCAATTTGTGGAACATGGGAGGCGCTGTATCCAAGAAGATCTGCATCAAATCCCGAAGTAGTTCCGGCGAATAACCTTTGAGCCGGTCTAACTCTGGGGCGGGAGGCGCCGGGCGAGCGACATTCATCCACGAAAAGCATTTTTGAACAAGCTCCGCGTCCTGAAACGGCTTGGCGAGAAAGTCATCCATGCCGGCCTGTTCGGCCCGGATTCGGTCTTCTTTAAACGCGCTGGCGGTCAAAGCAATAATCGGCACCGCGCAGGCGGGCGGGGGCAGCGTCCGTATCTGACGAGTGGCTTCGTAGCCGTCCATTACCGGCATGCGGCAGTCCATTAGAATGAGATCCAGCCGAAGCGCTTGCGCGGCCGCGAGCGCCTCCAGCCCGTCGCTCGCTTCGTGGATGTGAATACCAAATTTCTCGAGCATCAGGCGGGCCACCAAGCGGTTCGCCGGATTATCTTCCGCAATGAGGACGTGGAAATCGGCCTTGCCGAGCCGCGCAAGCGCGGCGAGCGATGCCGTATGAGCTGTTGGGGCAGCCTCTGGATGCACAACTGGCTCGCCCGAAGCGATCATAGCCTTGACGGTGAAGTGAAACTCGCTTCCCTGCCCGACTTGGCTCCGCGCCCAAATGGAACCTCCCATGAGTTGCACGAGCCGGCTACAGATAGCCAGTCCCAGTCCGGTTCCGCCGTATCTCCGGGTGGTGGAACTGTCTGCTTGAGAGAATGCTTCGAAAATGGAGGTCAGCTTCTCGTCCGGGATACCGGCGCCCGTATCGCGCACGCTGAAATGCAGCAGCACCTCGGGCGCGTTCAAGGCTTCGCATCCGGCGTGAACCGTCACGCTGCCCTCGTCTGTAAACTTCAACGCGTTGCCCACGAGGTTGAGGATGATCTGGCGCAGGCGCAGCGGATCGGAATGGACCACGGGCGGTACGTCCGGATCAACGGAGAACTCCAGCTTGATTCCTTTTTGCTGAGCGCGCAGCGCGAGCGGCTTCAACGTTGCTTCCAGGCTTTCGCGCACCACGAAATCGACAGGATCGAGATCCAGCTTGCCCGCTTCCACTTTAGAAAAATCCAAAATGTCGTCGATCACCCGGAGCAGCGATGTCGCCGAATCGCGCGCAACTTCCAGATGCTCCCGTTGTTGGGCACTCAATTCCCCGGAGAGCGCGAGCTGCGTCATGCCGAGGATGGCGTTCATCGGGGTTCGAATCTCGTGGCTCATGTTCGCAAGAAACTCGCTCTTCACCTGGCTGGCCCGTTCGGCAGCTTCTTTCGCCTTCAATGACTCCAGTTCGGCTCGCTCGCGTTCCGCGATCTCGTTGCGAAGCTCCGCCGTGCGCTGCTGGACATGTTGCTCCAGAATGCGTTCACGCTCCTGTAGGGTTTTCATGCGGGAAAGGTGCATCGCCAAAGCCATTCCCGCAATGGCCAAACCGCATAGCGTATAGAACCAGAACGTCTGATAGAAATGAGGCTCCAAGGTCAGCGCAAGCGAGGCGCCCGCCGAACTCCACGTTCCATCCTCATTGGTTGCCTCCACTTTGAACCGGTAGCGCCCTGGCGGAATGTTCGTGTAGTAAGCGGCGCGGCGCAATCCGGCATGAACCCAGCCCTTATCGAATCCCGCCAGTTGGTATCGAAAGTGAATCCTGCGAGCAGAACGGAAATTTGGTGCCGAAAAGTGAAATTCGAGATCGCCGGCTCCCGGCTCTATGCGCAAACCGGACCGGACTGGAAGCTTCTGTTCGTTCGCGATCACGTCCTCGATCAAAGTCAACTGCTGCCTGGGGCCGGTAGTTAGGCGGCGGGGATCGATGGCAACAACTCCTTTCATCGTGGGGAACCACAACCGGCCATCGTGGGATTTCCATCCTGCCGGTTGGAAGCTGCCATTGCATTCCGGCGTGTTCATCCCGTCGGATTCTCCATAGGAGATCACCGGAACTCGGTCAATCTTTTTTTGGGCGAATTCGTTGAGGGCTTGTATGCTTGCGCGGAAGATACCCTTGTTACAGCTCATCCAAAGGTTGCCTCGATCGTCCTGCAAAATCCGGAAAATCGCATCGTCCAGCAGACCGTCCTTCGTAGTGAAAGAGAAAAGGTGGCCATCCTTCAGGCGATCTAATCCACCGCCGTCGGTGCCGATCCAAAGCGTACCCTGGTTATCTTCGTGAATGGCGAGCACGACATCGTTTGAAAGCCCGCGCTGCTTATCGAAAACCTGAAACCGGCCATTCTCAAACAGGTCCAGCCCACCGCCGCCGGTTCCGATCCACAACCGACGATGGCGGTCTTCGTGCAAGGCTCGAACAACGTCATTGGACAGCCCTTCCTTCGTCGTAAAAGTCGTGAACCGGTGATTCTTCCACCGGCTGAGCCCGGCGCGCGTTCCGATCCAAATCGCCCCCCCGCTGTCGGCATAAACGACGATCACCACATCGCTTGGAAGTCCATCTTTTTGCGTGAATGTTTCAAATCTGCCGTCCTTGAACCGGTTCAGGCCCTTGCGCGTACCGATCCAAAGCGCGCCGTCCTCACCTTGGCAGATGCTGAAAACGAGGTTATCCGCCAAACCGTTTTTTGTCGTGAAAGACGTAAACTTTCCATGGCTAAACCTGTTGAGTCCACCGCCATTGGTCCCGATCCAAATGTTGCCCTCCCGATCTTCGAAGATCGGGAGCGTTACGTTATTCGAAAGGCCATCCCTCTTGTCGTAGGACACAATTGCGCTCTGACTGAACAGCCGGACAAGACCGCCGCCGCCAGTGCCAACCCATAAATCATTCTGCCGGTCGTGATAGATACACCAGACATCGTTATTCGGCAGGCCATTCTGAGTCGTGTAAGCAGAAAAACCGTGGTCGGACAAGCGAGTCAGACCGCCGCCGTAGGTTCCGATCCACAGGCTTTTATCAGGCCCTTCGCCGAGGGAAACAACCGAGTTGCTGGTCAGCCCGTTTCGCGTCGTAAAGGTGGTGAATTTGCCGTCCTGAAAACGCGCGAGCCCGCCGCCGTAGGTTCCGATCCACAAGGTTCCGGAGTTTATTAAAAGCGCGCGCACGTAGTTGCTGGGCAGGCCGTCGGAGGTTCGATAAATTTGGAAGCGGCCGCTCGAAAACCGATTCAGGCCGTCATGGGTCCCGATCCATAGGGCCCCATCCGCGCCGTGCGCCAACGCGAACACCTGGTTGTCTGCAAGGCCCTGGTCGGTATTCCAAGAGGTGAAGCGCCCCTGATGCAGGCGATTGAGGCCGCCACCGTTAGTTCCAATCCAAATGTCTCCGGAAGAATCCTCCAGAAGACACGAAATAGAGTTATTCGAAAGACCATCGTGCGTCGTAAAGGTGTGGAACTGGCCGCCGCTCAAGCGCGTCAGCCCGCCACCCACAGTGCCGATCCACAGATTGCCTCGCGCATCCTGCAACAGGGTGTCGACAACGTTGCTTTTTAGCTGTGGAGTATTGCTCTTATCGAAAACCGTGAAGCGCAGTCCATCGAAGCGGACCAATCCCAGCTCCGTGCCCGCCCAGAGATAGCCATCGGCGGATTGCACAATAGCGGGAACTGTATTTTGCGGCAGACCCTCTTCGGTTCGCCAGACTTCCTGACGGAGTCTGTTCATGGGCCAGGCGGGACCCGCGCCCGGCAACAGGTTGGCCGCGCAAAAGGCGTTCGCAACCGGGCAGAGCAGAGCGACCGCTAACGCCGCAGCACGTGGGTGTAGCAATTCTGTAATAAATCGGATATTCGCGTATTTAACCGGATATTCCGTGGAAATTTCGTGAGCGTTCAGCCTATAATCTATCCAAGTCCCAAGATCGCGTCAACCTAGCCCTCAGACCGGAAGCCAAGGGTTCTTTTGGCCTCTGGTGATTTCCTGTCGTTGCGACGGCCCGTTCAGGCCGTACCGGAAAATTTGAATTTAAAGACTGGTGTTCCAGCCGCAAACATTACGCGTTGCGTGTATTTGCGAACGGAACCGGTGTGCACTTGGGACATAAACGAGGAATTATGAACAGAATTCTTGCAGGCGTCGCGATTTTCATCGGTTTCGGAACCGTCTCTCTCGCTCAAACGGCTTACGTTGCTCGGGAGTTGCAAAATCTGGATCCGCAAAGCCATGTCAATGTGATCGTCAGGTTCAAACACGCTCCGGATTTCGCGCACCATCAGATGATCCGCGATCTGGGCGGCACGGTGCGGGGAACTCTGGACCTGATTCAAGCGGGGACCTATTCGGTTCCAGCGGCCACCCTGCAGAGTTTGGCGTACAACCCGGAAGTGCTTTCCATTTCGCCGGACCGGCCAGTACACATGTTGCTCGACAACACAACGGCGGCCGTGAATGCACCAGCCGCCTGGAGCACGGGACTGGATGGTACCGGCATTGGCGTGGCGGTCATTGACAGCGGGATATCCGACCATGACGACCTGCAAGGCAGCGCCGGAAGCCGCGTGGTGTATCGCGAGAGTTTTGTCGGCAGCGATGGAACAGATGGCTTTGGACACGGAGAACACGTAGCCGGCATTCTGGCGGCCAATGGAGCGGATTCGAACTGCGGTATCTGCACTCGCCACTTTGTCGGTCTGGCGCCCAATGTGAAACTGATCGATTTGCAAGTGCTCGATTCAAACGGGGTGGGCACCGACAGCGGCGTGATTGCGGCCATCACGCGAGCCATTCAGTTGCAATCGCTGTATAACATTCGTGTGATCAACCTGTCGCTCGGGCGGCCGGTGTATGAAAGCTATGCGCTCGACCCTCTCTGTCTGGCGGTTGAGTCGGCGTGGAAAGCGGGCATTGTGGTGGTGGTAGCGGCGGGAAACGGCGGCCGCGACAACCCCGCCGGAAATAACGGCTACGGAACCATCACGGCCCCGGGCAACGACCCATACGTGATTACCGTGGGCGCGATGAAGAGCATGGGCACTCCGCAGCGCACGGACGATCTAATCGCCAGTTACAGCTCGAAGGGGCCGACGCAGATCGATCACGTGGTGAAGCCGGATCTGGTAGCGCCGGGCAATTTAGTGGTCTCTTTGTTGTCGCCAAATGGCACACTATCCACGCAGTTTCCGCAAGATCTGGTTCCGATCAGCTACTACGAGCAGACCTCGCAGCCCGATCTCTCGACGTCCTATTTCACGCTGAGCGGGACCAGCATGGCCGCACCCGCGGTGAGCGGAGCAGCGGCGCTGTTGCTGCAAGCGAATCCAGCGCTCACCCCGGACCAGGTGAAATACAAACTAATGCGGACGGCATACAAGAGCTTCCCAAAAACCAGCACGGCTTACGATCCGGCCAGCGGCCAGAGCTACACAAGCGAGTACGACGTGTTTACGGTAGGGGCGGGATATCTCGATATCCAAGCCGCGCTGGCGGATACGTCCACTCCGCGCAATTCCGCGCTTTCGCCAACCGCCCATTACATTCCAGGGTTGCTGGGAGGCATTCTGGGTTTGCTTGGACTGAATGAGGCAACCCTCAATTGCAACTCGACAACCGTCTGCAGTCCGACCTTGTTCGGAACGCAATCCATTTGGGGCGACCAGGCGATTGCAAGCGATCAGAGCATCTGGGGCGATCAGTCGATCTGGGGGGATCAATCGATCTGGGGGGACCAATCGATTTGGGGCGATCAATCGATCTGGGGCGATCAGTCGATTTCGGGAACCGCCAGCACCGATCCGGTGGAAGCCATGCGGATCATGACTCAAGGCGAACAGTAAAGACCCACATTTAGCTGTATATGTTGGGGTGGCGTCCAGCAATCGCGCGAGGCCACCTCAACGCGGAAACCCAGATGGGGGTGGCTAACGCTCCCCGCTCGGTGTCAAGGTCGCAGACCAGATAGAAGTAGAACTCACATTAGGGTAGTCTTGTCTCCGTGGACGCTATTCCTCGCGAGGTCGTAAACTCGGCGCTGCGCCTCAATCTTCCCTATTTTGGCCTGGCTTCCATAATTGCGGTCGCCGGGGCGTGTTCGCTGTTCCTCGCGCGGCTCAGATCCCGCGACCGCCTATTGCTTTGGACAGGCCTGTTTTCCATCCTCTATGCGGTTCGTCTGTTTGCAGAGAACGAACTGGTTCGCGACGCTTTCAACGCGCCGGCTACAGAGTATCGTCCATTCGTGTTGTGCATCACCTATGTGATCAACATTCCTTTTGCGCTGTTCGCGCTGGAACTCTTTGGACACGGCTGGCAAAAGACCATAGCTGGTTGGACGTGGGTATGCATCGTTTTCGCGATGGTTGCTGTTCCCGGCGCTCTGTTGTTTCCTGGCCGGCACTGGCTTGATGTACTGAACAACGTACTGGTTATCTGTGGGACGCTGCTGATCGTGTTGCATGTATTGATCGGGCGCCGTGCGCGTAATCCTCTGGTAACGCCTCTGCTTTGGCCCATGCTCGTGTTCGGTTTCTTCGTTCTGCTCGAGAACGAAGGCTTCCGGATTGCCGGCCAAAGCGTCGAACCTATCGGATTTCTGATCTTGCTGGCCGGGTTAGCGTCCATTGCCGTACGGCGAGCGCTTGCAAGGGAGCGGAAGCTCGTGAACGTGGAGCAAGAGCTGTCCACGGCTAGGCGTATTCAGTTTTCGATCCTTCCGCAATCTGCTCCCAATTTTGAGGGAGTACAGCTTGCTGTGCGATATCAGCCGATGACCTCAGTGGCCGGAGACTTCTACGATTTTCTGGTTCCGTCTGAAAATTTCCTGACCATTCTGGTGGCGGACGTGTCGGGACACGGTGTTCCGGCAGCTTTGGTCTCCTGCATGCTAAAAGTGTGTTTCGCAGCACAAAAGGGAAACAGTATGAGCCCGGCGGCCATTCTATCCGGCCTGGGACTGATGCTTCGTGATAGCCTCGGCGGCCAGTATGTCACCGCCGCTTGCGCCACTATCGATAGAAGATCGCGGAGGATCCTCTACGCCGGAGCGGGCCACCCGCCGAGTCTTCTGGCCCGCGGCGCCGAGGGCGATTCCCTGCTTCTGGATGAGAACGGCCTGTTTATGGGACCGTTTCCTCACGCGACCTACACAGAAATATCCGTTCCGTTCCGAAGCGGCGACAGATTGCTCCTGTATACAGACGGGATTACGGAGGCACTCGATGTCACCGGGGAAGAATTTGGGCGCGAACGGTTGCGGCAATTTCTCGTGAACTCGAATGGGACTCCGCCGGCTTCCACACTCGATCAACTGTTCCAGCAGATCACGGCGCGTAGTCCGCAAGACGATTTAACGGCAGTTTTGGTGCATTTCGAGTGAGAGATCAAGTCCGATTCTGATCAAGGAGAAGCTAAAATTTAGCTACACCGATGCTGGGTTGAAAAAGACGACGGTTTACCTGGATGACGGGGTTGTCGCGGCACCCAAAGGCATCTCAAAGCATTCGGCGCAAAATTGGGCTCAGTTGATTCGCGATTCTCGGAAGATAAAACAGACAAAGGCCTATCCCGGCGCCGACACGAATGTCGACGCGGCACGCAAGGCGGCGCGCGCCACGTGAAAGTAGAAACGGGTTCCTGTTCGCATACATTAACTCCGCTTTCGGGCTTGCAAACCTCTCCACTCTTTGCGATAAAATCCGTCGGGGTCATAAGCGAGCACACGATAAGTTCCGGCATTCCGCACCAGCGGCGTAAATGCGTTTCCGTTGATCCGAAGTGTGTAAATGACTGCGCCGCTCGTCTCGTCCTGCACTTGCACGACCGGATTCTGGAAGCCCGCCGTTTCGATACGATCCAGTTCCCACTCTGCTCCCCACAGCCCATTTTCGAGCTGATTAATCGTAATCGGCCAGCCGTCGTACGGCTTCGCTCCTGGAGCGGATGGGTCCACCCAGCGTGGCCACTCCGCTATGGTAGTCTTGCGGCTCGCCCGGCTGCAGGTGAGAATGGTGTACCCGGTCACCCGGAAACGCAGACCGTCGAGCCCGGGTCCGGGATAGCGCGCCGGATTGGCTACCGCCAGCACCGTCATGCGATTGCCAAAGGCATCGAGATAGTCGCCTGTGTTTCGAGTTCCAGGCAGCGCATTCGGGGCAACTTTCGGCGGGTACCAGCGTCGCGGCCAGATGTTCGACATAGCCGGCGTGCACACCGAGTAAACACCATCGCGAAACGCGTCAACGCCGTAATGCGAGGTGGAGCCCAGATGCTGGTCTCCGCAGAGATGCGCGGCAAATCCCTTGCGCCATCTACGAATCCCGGCGTCGCGGCCGTGCTGCGGCCACGCACCGGAGTCGTGGTCAGCTACCAAATGGTCGCTGTCTACATAGGTCCCTACGGGCGGTATGGCCTCTTCCGGATCCTTATTGTCGGTATTGATTCCCGCGGGCTCGGTGTGCAGACAGCCGAACAAAGTTTGCGAAACGGCGAACTTCATCCACGTTTGCCCGCTCCAATTCGCGGCCCAATCTTCCAGAAAATCGAGCTGGCGTTGACCAAGCAGTTCCGCGTTTGGCGCATTGCTTTGAGTCGCCGCGTCCCAGGCGGGATTGTGCGCGAATCCATTGACAATATCGGCTCCGGGTAATTGCTCCTTCGGAGCGGATTTCCATTTGCGATCTTCTAAAATCGCAAAACTGATTCCACCCCACTGCAGGTCCGTATAGTAAACGGTAATTCCTTGCAGCACGGGAGTAGAATCGAACGGATCCGGCAAGTGCGAGGTCTGCGCGGCCTGCACCATGTTGACCCAGCGGGACGGCATTTTGTAACCGCCGGAATCCTGCGATAGGTAGCCCGTTGCGCCGTAAACAACTGTGCCTTGCCGGGCGGAAGCGCCCGCCGCCGCGGGATTGGCGGGCCGGCCGCCGCAGCCCCAAATATTGCCGTGGTACATATCGTGATCGTCGGTCATGCAGACCGACGGAATGTCGCGAGTGAGATCGCGAACGCCCCACCCGAAAACGAACCACTTGCGGAGAAAATCCAACATCGCATACTCGATGAGGTCCGGATTGCGGCTTTCGACAACGCCAAACCCTCCCACCGGCTCGTAGATCTGATCGCCCGTCCAAAACAAAATGTCGGGCTTGTGATAGGCCAAGTGCGTTGTGAAATCCGTATGAGGAAAGCCAAAGTCCCATAAGCAGGTCAGCAAGCCGATCACAATATCCTGCTTGTCTGCGGGATCTTTGCGAATGGTTCCGGTATAGGCATACTGCTTCGGCGTCCCGTTTTCATCCGGCATGCGATAGAGCACGCGGTACGCATGGTCGCGCGTTGCATCCCAGGAGGGGACTCGAAAGACGGCATTGCACGCATCGGGATTGAGCTCGGCTGCGGCGACTTGCTTCCAGGCCCCGCCATCCTGCACTTCGAGAACAGCAGCAGCGCGTGTATTACCAAGCGGCGGAAACTGCGCGGAGAGCTTTAACGTTTTGCGGCTGATAGTGTACAGCGTAAAAAGTACCGGCCCATAAGCACGCTCCTCGTGCTCATCCACTTTGCTGCCGCCAACCGTCCAATCTTTGAACCAGAAGCGCATCGTTCCGCCGGCTTTCTGCTGCGGCGGATAAAAGCTAAAGTCCTTGATCGGTTGAAGCGGCGGAGGCGTGGGTTCCACCGGGGCTGAGCTGCATACCAGCGCCAGCAATCCGCTGAGCCAATCCTCCGGAACCTCGCGAGTAATCTCTTGGGTTCCCGCTGCGTTTGTCGCGCGCAGCGATACGGTATATCCATTCACCGAGGGGCGCGCATTCAACTGCAGCCGGTTTTCTTGCGCGAGATCGACTTTGGGCGCACCAGCATCGACAGATCCAATGAACAGCTTTCCATCGAAGTGGAGGCCCGCGTCCAGTCCACGTCCGTAAATGGCGGCAGCGCGATAGTCGTTCATTGGACTCTTAGCACCCACCCGAAACCCAACAAAACCGCTTTCGAGCTTCTGCGATTGCACTTGGCCAAGCTGCACGCTGAGCGTGAGGGTCCCACTGCGCTCGGCTACTTCTCGGGTGAGCAGCACGACACTACGATCGCCGCCGGGCGAGACGCACTCGAGCCGGCCCTTATCGATGCGCCAGTCCTGCAGCGGATTCGACCAATACTCCGGGCCGGGCCACGGGCGGCTCACGTCCTGCGGCCATGCAGCGCGAAACCCAGCTTTCTCCTCTACCTCCGGACGCGCCAGCGTGATTGCCGTTGCTCCCAAGGCCGCGCGGCCAGCCTTTCTAAGAAACGACCTCCGGCCGGTGCGATTGCTCATGCTGATAATGGTCGCAGATGATTTCTACCGGCTTGCATTCCCAGCGGCTTACCGCGCAGGATTCTTGGGTAGGCTGATCATGTTGGCGAACAACCGGTAGGCCCCCTGAACTCCCTCGGGAAGCTCGCGATAGAAAGCCCAGGCATTGTAAATGTAAATGCCTTTGCCGTACTTGGCATAGAGCAGGCCGCCCTCTTGCGGCGCCTGCCCGGCGTCGTGAGCTTCCAGCAGAGCCTGATATTGGGGCGCCCAGGATTTCATCCATTTCGAGCCGCGCTCTTCCACCCAGCCGCTGAAATCGGATTCGGTGATTTTGTTGGGCCAGTTGAAGACGGGATTCGAAGGTTGCAACATCTGCACCTTCGAGTTTTCATCCGTAACTTCTTCCGGATTCGAGGTCATGGTGTACGGATACGGGCCGTAGTTCTTGTCGAATTCCGGCGTGTTGTATTGCACAATCAAAACGCCTCCCTGCTTCACGTAATCGAGCAGCCGCGCGTTATAGGTGCGCAGGTCTTCACGGACGGCATACGTCCGCACGCCTAACAAGATGACGTCGTAACTATCCAGGTTGCCGCTGGCGATGTCGGTTGGTCCAAGGAACGTAACATGCACACCAAGATGTTCGAGCGAAGCGGGCACATCGTCGCCGCTTCCCATCACGTAACCGATCTTCAGTCCAGGCGCGACCTTCACGTCAACTCCCGATAACCTGTACATGGCCGGCCGGTACAGAAAATACGGAGTGAGGGTGGGATAACCGGTGGTTACATAGCCTTCTTTGTACTGCTGACCTTCGTATTCGCCGACCGCTGTGACCTGATAAGGCTTCTGAGCGAGATTCGCGGGAATCACTTTGAACGTAGCGGATTGATCCTGGCCATCGGCAGCGGTGGCGAACGATACGGATTTCGGCTCGGATTTCCAGCCTTCCGGCAGATCCAACTTCACTGTTCCCTTGGCAGGGCCCTTCACATTGCTGTGGACTACAGCCGTAACCGGGAATGATTTTTCCGTCAGCGGCACGATGCCGGCAGAGGGAGAGATGCCGACGCTAATGGCAGGCCCAACGGTGAGCGGAAGGTATACGCTGCCTTCGCCGGTGACGCGCTGGACGGTTTGGACATATTGCTCGATGCTAATGGGCACCCCCGCATAACGAAGCTCGGCAAAGGCAGCCAGCGGATATGGGGCGAGCGGCCGGTTGAGAAAACGCTTGTCCTGAATGTCGTAATAAGACTGTTCAATATTTGGGCGAGAGAAGTAAGGGCGCGTATAAGAAGCTGCCTCCGGAACCTTCACCGAGAACTTCATGTCTACGGATTTATCGCTGGAGAGCGTTTCGGAGCTTTCCGGCGATTCCGCGGAAGTCGGCCAGACTTGCTTTTGCATGTAGGATTCGAGCGATGCTTTTTCCAGCGTCACCGGGGCCGGGCTCTGGTTCACAACGTGGACTTTGACCGCGAACTTCTGCCCGGGAATGGCCATGCGAAATGTCTCCGGATCGCCCAGGAACATGGTCATCAGAGGGCTTTGCTCGACCGCGGGGGCAACGGTGGCGCTGATAGATAAGCCGAGGGCTTCGGCCAAAGCATTGTTGAACTGAGCGCGCTTGATGTCGAGTTCGTGGCGGATATCGTACTTTGCCTCGTCGGAAAGGTTGCTTTTCTCGAGCTGGTCGAGCAGCGCAACGGTTTCTTTCAAGCCGTTTGCGAGAGCCGGAGCGCATTTTTCCGGATGCGGCGCGGAGAAATGCCGAATTGCCTCTTCGACGTCCACGTTGATCTTTTCCAATCCCGCTTTGAGGAATCCCGTATCGCCGCTTTGCCCAAGAGTTGCAATCCCCAGGAGCGACGTATCGATGCCATCGAAAAAGCTCGATTCTTTTTCCGGAACCTCGACTGCCGATCCAAAACGGTGATACGGACTGAGCATCTGGCCGGCCTTGGGAATTGAGCTCCCGCCATTTTGCGATTTCTGAAATCCGAGGCCTTCGCGCGAGATCTGGACATAGGACATCCCGAGCACCGGGTCGTAATCGCCTTCGGGGATCTCGACATTGGTGGAGAGAGTTGTCCCGCCGGTACGCATACGGAACGGCACGCGTGCATAATCTTTCAATGGACGCCAAGGCTTCAGGCCCGCGGCAATCTGGTCGGGAAACATGTTGGGATCCGCGGCGGCTTTAAAGACTTCCTGCGCCATGGCTCCAGCGGTCTGGTGATTGCCGTGCCCGTCGCTCGGACCGCCCACGAAGACCGAAGTAATAACCAGAGGCCGCACCATCCGCACCACCCGAACGACGTCGTAAAGAACGCGGTCGTGCGTCCACTTACTGATCGACTCCGCTTTGGTCTTCGAGAATCCGTAATCGACCACGCGCGTCCAGTATTGATTGACCCCGTAGTATTCGCCCGCTTTCAAAAGCTCCATAGTGCGGACCAAGCCGAGGGCGTCGAAGTAATCGGACGACATCACGTTTGCACCGCCCTCTCCGCGATTGAGGGTTAACAGCGCGACCCGCGCACCCTGGCCGCGCGATTCGTAGGTGAGCATTCCGCCATCTTCGTCATCCGGATGTGCCGTCACCATGATGAGGCTTGCGCGCGTATGCAGCTTCTTCAGACTCTGCCAGAGCGCTGTGGAGCCGCGGTTGATCGGAAGTTCTTCGGCTCTGGGCGTGGGCTCGACAGTGACGGAATAAGGAAGCTGCGCGAAAGCGCAGGCTGCGGTGAAAAAGACAAACAGTCGTTTCATGTCAGAAATACAATTTCAAAGCGAGTTGGATTTCCCTGGGATCGGTTACCGTCCCGAATACCTTTCCGAACGAACCGAGCGAGGAGGCCGAATAAGTGGCGCTTGGGTTGTTGAAATTCGGATGGTTAAACGAGTTGAAGAATTCGCCGCGTAACTCGAACGTGAATCGCTCGGTGATGGGGAAATGCTTGAAGATACTTAAATCGACATTCTCCAAACCAGGACCGTGAAACATGCGCGGCGCGCACGTGCCGAACGTGCCTGCGCCTGGAGCGGCGAAAGCAGCGGGATTGATAAAGAAGCCGGGCGCAGCGCCTCCGGCAATCTGCGACGGATCGCTGCTGGCGCCCGCAAACGGGTTGCTGATGCAGTTAGCGCGGTTCGCGTGATTGGAACCAGTCTGGCTGTTATCCGGCGCGCTCACTCCGAAGGGCGTTCCGGTTTCGAGCGTGACAATGGCGTTGACCTGCCAGCCTCCGATCATCCGGTCGGCAAGACTATCGCCATTGAGGAGCAATCCACCCTTCCCGATGGGCAGATTATAGAGGACATTACCGACAAACCGGTGTGTAGTATCGAAGGGCGAAAAGCTTCGTTCCAGGCTGTAATTATAGGCGTAAGCGGGGGTCGAGCCGCCCGTCAGATTGTCGACGTAATCGGAGAAATTTTTGCTGAACGTGTAGCTGATTCCGTAAGAAAGCCCCTGCGAAAAGCGCTTGCGCAAGGACACGAGTAGCGCGTTGTAGTTTGTATTTCCGTCGTCGGTTGCCAGTTCCAGGAACGCATGATTGTTCCCGGAAAGTTTGGTTTGACTGGTGTTGAGATTCGGGTAGGGGAAGAAAATGACTGGGGCGCCCGATGCGAACCCTTCAATGATCGCCTGATTGGCGTTGCGCAGGCGATTCTCTTTGCGCCCGAAATTTCCGACATAGCTGATGTCAAACACGGTGCTTTGCGATATCTGGATCTCCGGACCGAAACTAACCTGCTCCACGTAAGGCGTTCGCTGGTTGGGGTCCTGGGCTCGTATCTGGAGCTTGGGTAGACTCAGCAGGGCAGGACCGAATTGCGCAGAGGGAAATCCGTTGCGCAGAATAAAGGCGGGAGTGGTACTGGGGAACGATTGCGTCAAGGACTCATCGAGGAAGAATGGCGGATTTTCGCCCAGCACGCTTTCGGACCCAATGCGCACGTCATGCTGATAGAAGATTCCATAACCGCCGCGCAGGACCAGCTTTGCCGCCGGTTGATAGGTGAAGCCGAAACGCGGCGCCCAGTCGTTCTTATCGGGATGAATGAGCGAGCGCTGGTACCAATCGACGCTAGTGGCTTGAACGAAGCCGCCGCCGTTGGCAGGCGTGAAATTCGCCAGAGCATTGCCATGGTTGAGTATGGGCGAGAACAGCTCGTAACGAACTCCGTAATTAATAGTCAAGTTTGGCCGCGCGCGCCAGGTGTCCTGTGCAAAGAAACTGTCGCCGTTCTTGTAATTGTGAACGACTGTGGGGGTGGTGAAGGCGGCGCTGCTGACATCACCCAGCAGAAAATCCGCCGCGCCGAAGCCGCTGTTGCCGGTGTAAATCCCAGTCGCGCTGATCTGGCCTTGAAGGGATTGCGCATCCAGGAAGTTATCGCTCTCATGCCGGAACTCGTAACCGAACTTGAAGCTGTGATTGCCCTTGAGCCAACTCAGGGTATCCAGCAATTGCCACACTTGTGCGATCTGCACCTGCGGACGCCAGGGCGCAGTGCCAAGCCGCTGAAAACCGCCACTGATATTGATGGGCGGAATGCCGGCATCAAAGGGTCCGGCCGGGATTCCGGTCAGCCCATATTGCGCTGCATCGGAGGTACCGAGTTTCAGGCCTAGCGGATTGCTGCTGGCATTATCGCGGCTGAATCCGGCGCGGAGTTCGTTCAATACCGATGGCGAGAGCACATCCGTCCAGGAGAGCGCGGTCGATTTGCCGTAGATGTAATACTGCGTCGCAAAGTTCCCGTTGCCCGCGATGGGATTGCCAGTCCAGGGCGGATCCTGCCGGTTCACGGTGAAGTCGCTGAAGCGGCCGAAAATACGGTTGTTCTGGTTGATTGTATGATCGACGCGGACGTCGTACGAGTAAGTGGTGTTCGGCACTGAATAGACAAATTGGTAATTCGGAGCGCCCGTCCAACTACCCGGCAGCCCCTGGCGCGCGACCGAGGATGGAACGTTCGGATCCGGATAAAGGCTCAGCAGTTTCAGACCAGTGGGGTCGAGGCAGGAAGTCGCGATGACATTTCCGGTGATGCAGCCCGATTGCCCCGGCACAGACGGCGCGGGTAGAGCCTTTGCTAGTTCGGTGAAATTGCCGGTTTTCATCAGCGGTGTGGGGACCGTCGATAACGTGGTGGTGGCTTTACGGCTGATAAAACCTTGCGCGTCGACAAAGAAGAAAGTCTTATCTTTGATGACGGGGCCGCCAAACGTGCCGCCGAACTGGTTCTGGCTGTAGTGCCCAATGGGAACGCCGTTCAGATTGTTGAAAAAGGTGTTCGCATCCAGATCGCTGTTGCGGAGAAATTCCCAGAGATCGCCATGGAAGGCATTGGTTCCGCTTTTGATCGACGCATTAATCACCGCACCTGCCGAAGTGCCGAATTCGGCCGAGTACGTGCGCGTCTGCACGCGAAACTCCTGCAGGGCGTCCGGCGGCGGTTGAACGGTCTGGACGGAACCCTCCTGAAGATTGGTGGATCCGGAGTTATTATCCACTCCGTCGAGTGAAAAATAATTCTGCGTTTCGAGATTGCCATTGGAGCTGAAGCGATCCGGCGCGGTGTTGTTCGGGTTCGTCAGGTTCTTTTGGATGCCAGGTTCCAAAAGAGCCAGATCGGCGTAACGACGGCCGTTGAGTGGCAGATCCTGAATCTGCCGTGCGTTGACGACGCCACCTAATGTAGCGGTTTGGGTATCGAGCAACGGACTGACCGCTGAGACTTCAACGGTTTGATTGATGTTGCCGACCTGCAGAGTAAAATCAACCGACGGCCGGGACTGCACATCGATGTGAATGTTCGGAAAGACTTGCACGGAGAAACCACTGGCCACCGCTTTCACACTGTAATCGCCCGGCTGCAGAGCGCTGAACTGGTATTCGCCGGCGTTGTTCGTAGTGGTGGTTAGCGCGATGTTGGTTGCCGTATTCGTGGTGGTAACGGTTGCTTGCGGGACCGCGGCGCCAGTGGGGTCACGAACTGTACCGACAATGGAGCCGGTATCGATTTGGGCCAGAAGCGCGCCCGCGGAAATCGCTGACAGCACAGCGATCCGGCCAACGTAGCCAAGAGAACAAAATTTTCCAGAAAGCGCCTTCATAACCGCCCTCCCGCTCTGTAATTTTCGGAACCGCGATAGATATGCAGTATCACGATATGCAATCGTGTGCAAGTCAAATCTGATTATGTGGAGAGCCCCTCGCTGACGCTCAGGGTTCTGTGCTTAAGCCTCCTAAAGCCTGAAGCGCTTGAAGCCCGAGAGCGGTTTGCTCCGACATGCGTTGGAGCGTCGCGTTGCGCTGCGCCATTTCCTTCTGCGCCGAATCCGTAAGGCCGAGTTTCCGGTAGAGGAGCCCGAGCCGGTAATGATTCTGCGGACTTGGATCGAGTTCGACGCAAGCCTCCATTTCGCGCCGGGCTTGTTGCAACTCGCCGGTCCATTCATAGGCGCGCGCGAGTTCGCAGCGGCCGATGGGGTCGCGCGGCCCGGCGAGCTTCAATTCGGCCAGCGAGCGGGCCTGTAAGGCAGAGTCGCCGCGTTGGCGTGCGATGCGAAGCTGCACGGCGCCGCACACAACACGATTCCAGGAACAGAGATCCTGGACAACGCGCGGAGGCGGCGCAGCGGACGATTGCAGGACAATTTTCGCCAGGACGCCGTAGGCTCCTGGAAATTTCGGGTCCGCAGCAATCGCCCTTTCGAGAGAACCGATGGCGTCCTCCGGATAGCCTTGCGCGTATTGCGCGATGCCAAGTAGAGCCTGAATTTTAGCAGATTTCGGAAACCGCACCGCGGAGCTCTGGAGAGATTCGACTGCCTTCGCGAAATCCTGGTGTTCGGTTAGTTCCAGCCCGAGAGCGAGCGCGTAGCGTTCCTGGTCCGGCGCGAGCCGGACGGCGGCCTCATACGCTGCAATCGCCTGCGGCACGTTCCCACGCTTCTCCTGAATATCGCCGAGGAGCGCTTCGCGCGTAGCGCTTTCGGGCGCAGTCTGGGCGTGAGATAAGGCATCTTCCGTCTTCCCTGCCCGCAACTCCGCAACAGCCACGGCCAGCACCAGATTCGGATTTCCAGGCGCGAGCGCGAGCGCGGTTTTGATTTCGTGGAGCGCCGCGGCAGGCTCGTTTAGGCCAGTGGCAATGGCGGCCTTCAGGCGATGGAAGGCGATTTGCTGGTTGAGATCGCCGGGTTCGGGCACACCTTGGAGCAGCTTGCGAGCTTCCCGGTAATGCCCTTGCCGCGCCTCCTCGGCGGCTTGCTGCAACGGGAATTGGGCCGTGGCATACGTGGCCAGGAACATCCAAACAGCGACTACAGCGCACAAAGCATCCGTATGATAACGTATGCGCTTGGCGTCCGCCGAATCTCCTCATCTGGTGCGCGGCATGAGCATGATCGGGGCCACGTCCGCCAACATGCTCGAGATGATAGGCGTCGGCCCGTTCATCACGATTCCGATTTTGCTCAGCAAGACCAACGGCCCGCAGGCGATCCTGGGCTGGGCGCTGGGAGCGATCGTTGCGCTGTGCGACGGCATGGTCTGGGCCGAACTGGGCGCGGCCATGCCGGGCACGGGCGGACCTTACCGGTATCTTTCGGAAGCTTACGGCCCGAATCGGATAGGGCGGTTGATGAGCTTCCTGTTCATCTGGGAGACAATATGCCTTGCTCCGCTTTCGATTGGATCCGGGGCCGTGGGGTTTGCGCAGTACGCCAAGTTCCTGATACAGCCGGTTCCGATCTGGCAGGAGAAGCTGACTGCGATGGCGATCTGTCTTCTCATCACCACGCTTCTTTATCGCGATATCCAGACAGTCGGGAAGCTATCGATTGCGATGTGGGTGATCGTGCTCGGGACGGTGGGGTGGATTGCGATCGCAGGAATCCTGAACTTCGATCCGCATCGCGCATTTCAGATTCCGCCTGGAGCGTTGAGGCCCTCGCACTCGCTATTTATCGGGCTCGGCGGAGCAACGCTGATTGCCATGTACGATTACGGCGGCTACAACAATGTCTGCTTCTTCGCAGGAGAAGTGCGCGATCCTGCCCGAACCGTGCCGCGTTCCATAATCATTTCGGTCCTGTGCGTAGCGGTCCTTTATTTGACCATGAACATCACTATCATCGGCGTGGTGCCGTGGCAGGAAGCGGTGCATTCGACTTCCATCGTGTCCGATTTCATCCGCCGGTTGTATGGATTGCGCGCTGCCCAGGTCGTCACGGTCCTGGTGCTGTGGACGACGTTCGCATCGGTATTCGCTGTGCTGCTCGGCTACTCGCGCGTGCCTTACGCGGCGGCGTGCGACGGGCGATTCTTTGCGCCGTTCGCGCGTTTGCACCCGAAGCGGAAGTTTCCGAGCTTTTCGGTGTTATTCATCGGGATTACGTCGGCTTGCGCCTGCCTGCTCAATCTGGATGTTCTGATCAATGCGCTGATCGTGATTCAGATTCTGATTCAGTTTATGGCGCAAGTATTCGCGGTGACGTTGATCCGTAGGAACCGGCCGGATATCAAGCGCCCATTCCAGATGCCGCTGTATCCGGCAACCAGCATTATCGCCTTTCTGGGATGGTTCTATATCCTGATAGCGAGCGGCTGGGCGTATATTGCCGCCGGATTGGGCCTACTAGCGATCGGAATTGTGGCTTACCTGCTTCGAGCCCGAACGCTTCGCGAGTGGCCGTTTGAACCGATTGAGGTTGGCGTTTGAACATACCCGATGTGGTCGTCGCGGGGGAGATTTTTGTCGATTGGCTCATGGTCGGCATGGATGCCTGGCCGGAGCCGGGGCGCGAGGTCTATGCGCAAGAATTTCATCGCGAGATAGGCGGCGGGACAGCGATTACCGCCTGCGCTTTGGCCCGGCTTGGATTGCGTTGCAGGTTGATCGCGGCTGTTGGCACTGAGACGAGCGCATGGGTGGCGGAGCGCCTAAAGAGCTGCGGAGTAACGCCCGAGTTGGAAGTACATCCGGCTGAGCCCACGGGTGTGACGGTCATCGCGAGCCGTCCGGAAGACCGGGCTTTTCTCACATATCTGGGGGCCAACAAGGCGTTCGTGGAGGCCCTGGGGCGCCGAATTGCTTCGGGCAAATCGTTGGCGCGGCATGTTCATCTCTCTTTTCCGCCGCCGCTGGATACCAAGCCCAGCCTGATTGAGCAAATTCGAAATCTGGGTTCGCCGGTTTCGCTCGATGTCGGGTGGCAGCGAAACTGGTTATCGGATCGTCGAGCGTTCAATCTGCTGCGCAGCGTGGATATCTTTTTTCCTAATTACCACGAGGGAGTGCAGATGACCGGCGAGCAGGACGCGCATGCAATTCTGAAGAAGTTCGCGGCAGAGGGGATACGCAGAGTAGCGCTGAAGCTCGGCTCCGAGGGCGCTGCTTTGCAGTGGGATAACAGAACCTATTTTGCAAAGCCGAAGCGCGTGAGGCCGGTGGATACGACCGGAGCCGGTGATTGCTTCAATGCCGGGTTTCTCTATGCCTGGCTGCAAGGCGCGAACCCCGAAACCTGCCTCGAATGGGGAAATATTTGCGGCGCGCTCTCAACCGAAAGATATGGCGGGATTGAGGGCTGCCCAGACAGAGATCGGCTGATAACCGAACTGGAGAAGACACCCGGATGAAGATCGCCATCCTAGGGGGAGGCGGCGTACGGACGCCGATCGTGATTTATGGATTGGCTCAGGCGCAAGCGGCTCTGGGCACGACGGAAGTAGTCCTGTTTGATATCGATGCGGGGCGGCTGAACGTAATTGCGCGGCTCGGCCGCGAAGTGCTGCGCGGCTTCGACAATCCGTTCGAGATCCGCATCGAGACCGATTTGCTACGAACCGCCGAAGGAGCAGCGTTCGTTTTGAGCAGCATTCGCGTGGGCGGAATGAGCGCCCGCGCGCGCGACGAGAGAATCGCGATTGAGTACGGTTTGGCGGGGCAGGAAACGACCGGACCCGGCGGCGCGGCGATGGCTTTGCGAACGTTACCCGTGACGCTGGCGCAGGCGCAGGCGGTGGAACGCGTGGCTCCGCGCGCGTGGTTTATTAATTTCACCAATCCGGCCGGCCTGATTACACAAGCACTCACCCAGAACACGTCATTGAAAGTGATTGGGATCTGCGATACACCGAGTGAGTTGTTCCATGCGATTGCAAACGGGATCGGGGAACCGCAGAGCGACATGACGTTCGATTATGCCGGACTCAACCACCTGGGCTGGATCCGGCACGTTCACTTGCGCGGCGAAGAGATCACCGAACGCATTCTGGACGATACGGAGCTCCTGCGCCAGTTGTATCCGGCTGATTTGTTCGATCCGGAATTGATTCAGACACTGCGCCTGATCCCGACCGAGTATCTGTTCTTTTATTACAGCCAGCGGCGTGCTTATCAGAATCAATTGCGGGCAGGCGCAAGCCGGGGTGAAGAATTGAGCCGGCTGAATGCCGGATTCTTCGAGGAACTGGGCCGGCAAGGCGATTCGGAGGCGCTGGCGAGTTACCGGCAGTATCTGATGCGCCGCAATGCTTCGTATATGCAGCTTGAGGCGCAAGCCGGTTCCGCTTTCGGCGTTGGAGTGGGCGAGCAAGATCCATTTGAATTGGCAACCGGGTATCACCGCATTGCTCTCGAATTGATGCAGGGGTTGGTTTCAGATTCGCCGCGCGAGGTGGTGCTGAATGTTCTGAACGGAGACACGATTGCCGATCTCCGCTGGGATGATGTGGTCGAGGTTCCTTGTAGAGTGGATCGCCGCGGTGCTCGCCCAAAACGCGCCGGAGCGCTGCCGGATTCGGTGCGAGGGTTGGTGCAGTCGGTGAAGGGATATGAGAGGACCCTGATTCGGGCGGCCTTATCGGGTTCCAGTCGGTTAGCCGAACTGGCGATGCTGGAGTACCCGATCATCGGGCAGTGGGAGTTGGCCAAAGAAGTTTTGCAGGCATTGTGCAAAGGCGACGCTCAGTTTTTGGGATACCTCCACTAGCTTCCGGCATACTGGAAGAGACCTCCTGTGAAGATCATTGTTTCTATTAAGCAGGTTCCTGCGCGCGATTCGGCGCTGCGGGTGGCAAGCGGCGGCAAATGGTTGGAAGACTCCGATCTTACCTATGAGATGAATGAGCCCGATGCCTATGCTCTGGAAGAAGCGCTGCAGTTGAAGGAAAGGCTGGGTGGCGAAGTGGTGGTGGTGTGCGCCGGGCCGGAACGCGCGGGGCAAACCATACGCGAGGCTTTGGCGAAGGGCGCCGACCGGGCGATTCATGTCCAGGCAGAAGAACAGGCTTTACTGGATGCGCTCTCCACGGCCAGATTACTCGCCAGCGCCATTCAGACGGAATCGCCGGATTTGGTACTGACCGGGCTGCAATCCGATGATTTAGGCTACGGACAGACGGGTGTCGTCTTAGCGGAGCTGCTCGGGTACTCGCACGCGACGATCGTCATGGAAGTTGAGCCGCAAGACAACATGGTCCGGGTGAAACGAGAGCTCGAAGATGGCTGGTTCCAACATGTCAATCTTCCGCTTCCGGCTGTGCTGACCATCCAATCCGGTATCAAGAAATTGCGTTATGCCACGCTCATGGGAATCAAAAAGGCAAAGACGAAGGAAGTGAAGACGGTTGCTGGCTCGCCATCCGCGCCTGAGATGGTAATGGACCAGGTCTATTTGCCGCAGCGGCAAAAGCAGACGCTGATCCTCTCCGGCGATGCAAACAAAGTGGCTCACGAATTAGTGGAAAAGCTGAAGTTTGAGGCGCGCGTATTATGAGCGTCCTGGTGGTATTGGAACAACGTGGCGGCAAGTGGAACCGCATGTCGTTTGAAGCGCTCGCTGCAGCGGAAAAGGTTAGTAAGGCTTCAGGTAAGCCGGTGCGTGCCGCCGTGCTCGGCGCAGAGGTTGACGCGCTGGCTCAGGACGCCGCGGCATATCCGGTGGATAAGGTAGTTGCGCTCGATCATCCGCTGCTCGCGCAATACACTCCGGACGGCTACACAGCAGCCCTCGAACAATTCATCAAAGCAGTGCAGCCAGCCGTCATCGTTTTTCCCCACACGTACCAGGTTCGCGACTACGCGCCGAAACTTTCCACCAGATTTGGGAAACCGCTCATCAGCGACGTCGTCGATGTAAGGGCGAACGGGTCTGTGGCCTTCGTGCGCCAGTTGTTTCAAGGCAAGTTGAGCGCGGATATTCATGGTGCAAGCGATCCTCAATTCGTGTCCATCCAAGCCGGTGCGTTTCGGGCTGCCGAGCCCGGCGGAGCAAATGCACCCGTCGAGAAGTTTTCCGTCAATTTGGATGCCTCCCAGATTCGCAGTACGCCGGAAGAACCATTTCGGGAGGCGCAGCGCTCGGTCGATTTGAGCGCCGCCGAAATGATCGTGTCGGTCGGCCGGGGCATCAAGGAAAAAGAGAATTTGCCGCTGGTCGAAGAACTTGCCAAAGTACTCGGTGCCGAGCTGGCGGCATCGCGGCCCATCTGCGATAACGGTTGGCTCCCGATGGAGCGGCAGGTGGGAAGCTCGGGGCAAACCGTTTCGCCCAAGGTTTACTTTGCAGTTGGAATTTCCGGTGCAATCCAGCACTTAGTTGGAATGAAGGGTTCGAAAACAATCGTCGCCATTAATAAAGACGAGAACGCCCCCATCTTCGAGGCTGCCGATTATGGCATCGTAGGAGATTTGTTCGAGGTAGTTCCCGCACTGGTGGACGAAATTAAGAAGGCGAAAGCATAAGTAGTAGATGGATAGAATGAAAACCCGCGCGAGCCGGCGTGGGAGAGGTGTAGCTGTATGCGGCATTTTGGCCGCTTTCCTGGCAAGTTGTAACCGTCCGGTATCACCCGATGTGGCTGCCACGGTGAACGGCCGGCCGATCACGTACGCTGAACTGGACCGCGCCATCACCGCGCAATTTCCCAATGCTCCGAAGAATGATTCGGATCAATCCACGCAGGTTCGACTGGAAGCGCTGCGGGCTTTGATCGATAGCGAGATCATGTTGCAGCGTGCCGAAAAAGAGGGGCTGCTTGCCTCCGATAGCGACGTCGATGCAAAGTTTAACGAATTGAAAGCGCCCTACACGCAGGAGCAGTTTCAGAAATTGCTCAACCAACGCAAAATGACGGTTTCCGACCTGAAATCGCAGATCCGGCGCGAGCTCAGCGTTCAGAAGCTCTTTAACAAGGAGATTGGGTCTCACATTTCCATCTCCGATGCGGACGTGAAGGCTTTCTATCAGGCGAACAAGGCCAGCTTCAACCTGGCGGAGAACAAAGTCCGGCTGGCACAGATTCTGGTGACGCCCACTCCTGATCCGAACGTGAATAACCTGAAAAACGATAAAGCACAGAACGATCAGCAGGCGCGTAACAAGATTCAGATGCTGGAGTTGCGGATCCGTCAGGGCGAGGACTTCGCAACGCTCGCGCAGAATTATTCGGAAGACGCCAATACCGCCCCGAACGGAGGAGATTTGGGGTTCGTACCGGAATCGGCTCTGGATAAAGCGAATCCCGAACTGCGCAAACTCATTCTGTCAATGACCCCCGGCCAGGTTTCTCCCATGATTCACACGCCCGAAGGTTACCGGATCATTAAACTGATCTCCAAAGAGCCGGCCGGGCAGCGCGAATTGAGCGATCCACGCGTGCAGGAAGAGATCCGGCAGGGGCTCTTTCAGGGCAAAGAGCAGGTTCTGCGGGCGGCGTTCTACGAAGTCGCGCGCAGCGAGTCCAAAGTGGTTAATTATTACGCGGAATCGGTGTTGCAGAGCCGGGATAAAAAGTAGCTCACCGGCCCTTCGGCTGGTTGTGAATTCGCTCCATGTATTCGCGCACGTATTGTTGATATTCGAGCGGAACTTCGTCGCGATTGATTTCGCCACCCAAGTCCGCGTGTTGCCCCACCTTCTGAGAGTAAGCAGTCTTGAGCTGCTCTTTCCCGGAAGGTGTCTCCACGGTGATATCGCCGGTCAGGTTAGCTGAACGCTTTCCAATGATCTCGGCCAGCTTACCCATCGCCTGCAGTTGCTCGGCCTCCTGCACCGACTTGTCGCCGTTTTGGCTCCCAATCCCCGAGTGAGAATCAGAGTTCTTCTTTTCGGCGGATTCATTCGGGCTGCGGCCGCGGGAGGCTTGTGCTTTCTGGCTGACTTGTTCCTGTGCTTGCGCTTCGGCGCTCTGCTGTTCGCTATCCTGATCGGTTTGTGCGTTTTGCGATGCCTCGTTCTGCTCCCGATTCGTAGAGTTCTGGTCGCCGGGCTTTTGATTCCGCACGGCCTGATCGCCATTTTGCGTTGACTTCTGTGCACTCGAGTTGGGCCGCATCTTAGCCATCAAGCTGGAAACCGCATCTTTCATTTTGTCCATTAGTCCGGGCGAGCGCTGCTGATTTGCATCTTGCTCTCCCTTCGCTCCGGCGTCCTGCTGCGAGCTGGCTGGAGTCGAACCGGCGCGGCTTTCGTTCTGGTTTTCGGTCTCGGCGCGCTGCTCCGCTTGTCGATCGGACGATTGTTTGCTGGCATCGGCTTGCGAACCGCCGTTTTGCGTGACCCGGCTCTGCCCTTCCGCCTTATTGGCGTGCTGCGGATTTTCGGCGCTGTTATCGTCGGGCTTTCCGATCTGCGGCGAAGCGGCCGCACTTTCCGATTTCTCACCCAGCGTTCCGTCCTGGCCCGATTCGGCGGTATCCCGCACATTCTTAATGCGCTCATCCAGCGCATCTGCCTGGGTCAAGGGCTGCTTTTCCGCGGATAAGGAATCCTCCACGCGCTCGAACACGGCGGCCAAATTCAGCGGGATCAAAGCAGGCTGCAGGCTGAGGCTATCCGTCACCAGATATCGAACAGCAAATAAACCAAAGGCGATGGCCGTGAGACTGCCTGCCAGCGCCCAGAGGCGCAATCCCATAAACGGAAAGGCCCGTCCTGGATTTACGGAAGCGGCCAGGTTCTCGGCGTGAGCAATCTGAAAGCGAGCAGCAGCGGTTTCGCTGTCACCGGACTGGGTGAGCAGAAACCAAGCTGTCGAAAGAGAATCGCTCAGGCCCAAACGGTGATCGACTAATTGCGCAACGCGATAACGGTTGAGCATGCGCGCGCGGATGCGCAAACCCACAATGATCAAGCCCGCGCCGCCCAGTAGGGCGAGCCAGTACCACGCCAGGATTTGAGTTCCCAGCAGCAGCATGAGAATGCTGCCACCCAGAACAAGGCTCACCGCCAGCGCCGAGTGCTCCAGCGTCAATACCAACAATCGCCTGCGGCAGGCTGACCGGATAACGGCTTCCACCTGGCTGCCGCGCGAACCATTCGAAATGAGCAATGCTCTCCGCCTGCTTGGATTATCCCACGCGGAAGAACGCCGCTCCCGGGCGGTCGCGGCTCTGTCGTACCTATTCTGTCCGGCGCGAAATTCTCTTCTCGTCCAGGCGCTTCTTGATTGGCAGCAAGGCGCGCAGAATCACCAGGTTGAATATGGTGATGATGATGGCGATCGCGTATTTGTCCATGGCTGCTGCGGCGCCGATGACCCCGGCAGTCCAGATGCTGGCGGCCGTTGCGGTTCCCCGAACCCTGGATCCTTGTTTGAGAATCGCTCCACCGCCGACAAAGCCGATGCCCGTCATCAAACCTTGCAGAACACGCGACTGAGCAGCCGGATCGGGATGCGGGCCCAGAATGAGGAGATAACCGCAACTCGCCATTCCAACAATGGGAAAGGCTCGAATCCCGGTGCTGTGCTCTTCCCGTTCGCGATTCCAGCCAATGACCTCAGTCAACAGGAATGCGACGGCCAGCCGCACCAGATCCGTCCAGACTTCATTCCAATCGGGCATTTCCTATTCCATTGTTTCGCGAGACCGGTCGCCCTGCATGCGATCTTAATGAAGATGAGTGATTTGTCCGATGTTGCGCTTTGAGACCGCGGGAGAGTCCCACGGCGAGTGTCTCGTCGCTACTTTAACCGGACTCCCGGCCGGAATTCCCATTTCGCTGGAATATCTGGACCGGCAGCTTTGGCGCCGGCAGCAAGGTTACGGCCGCGGCGGCCGCATGAAGATCGAGACCGATAGCGTCCATATCGTCTCCGGCGTCCGGCATTCCCACAGTATCGGCTCTCCCATCGCGCTCTTGATCGAAAATAAAGATTGGAAGAACTGGACCGGAACGCTGCCGGTGGAGGCCAAAAACGCGGAACCGGGTAAAGAAAAGCCCGTTCACCGGCCCCGTCCCGGTCACGCCGACCTCGCGGGCGCGATTAAGTACAACTTCAGCGATTCCCGTTACATCTTAGAAAGAGCGAGCGCCCGCGAGACGACTGCGCGTGTGGCTCTGGGAGCGCTTGCCAAATCGTTTCTGCGTCAGTTTGGGATTGAAGTGTTGAGCCATGTCATCGGCGTGGGTCCCGTGCGGCTTCAGCGTCCGGTGGCCTGGCGGGAATTGGTCGCCCTGAGCGAGCGCGATGAAATTTTGCTCGGCTGTGCCGACGCGGAAACCGAACAACGGATGAAGAAAGCTGTCGATCACGCTTATCGTACCGGCGACACCGTGGGCGGAATTTTTGAAGTGGTCGCGCATGGTGTCCCGCCGGGCTTGGGCTCGCACATTGCCTGGGACACCCGGCTGGATGGCCGTCTGGCACAGGCGATTGTTTCGATTCAGGCGGTGAAGGGGGTCGAAGTCGGTCTTGCGGAAGAGGGGGCAACCTCCTATGGCTCGGCCGTGCAGGATACGATTCATTTCGATAAATCACAACGCGAATTTCATCGCGGTTCGAATCGCGCAGGCGGGCTCGAAGGCGGCATTACCAACGGCGAGGACGTGGTGGTTCGTGGCTTCTTGAAACCTATCTCAACGCTGCGGCGCCCACTGGAGTCGGTGGATTTGCCGACGCGCGAGCCCGCGCTTGCGGCGTACGAACGCAGCGATGTAGCGGTGGTTCCGGCCGCCGGAGTGATCGGAGAAGCCATGACCGCCCTTGTTCTGGCGCAAGCGTTTCTCGAAAAGTTTGGCGGCGACTCGCTCGGCGAAGTGAAGCGAAATTACGAAGGCTATCTTGCCCAAGTAAGAGAATTTTGAATCGATGATCTTAAAAATATTGAAGTACGGGGAGCCCGTGCTCGAACAGCCGGCTCGGGAGGTCACGGAGTTCGACACTCCCGGACTGCGGCAACTGATTGACGATATGTGGGAGACGATGTACGCAGCGAAGGGTGTTGGCCTGGCCGCGCCGCAGGTCGGAATAAGCCAGCGGATCTCTGTCATTGATATTTCGGTCGGTGAGGACGAATCGAAGAAGATCGTCATCATCAATCCTGAAATCACATTCTCGGAAGGCAAGCAGACGGGCGAAGAGGGATGCCTCAGCATTCCAGGTTTTCGCGAACCGGTGACTCGCGCGAATAAGGTGACGGTCCGGGCGCAGAATGAAAAAGGAGAAACGGTTGAGCTATGCGGCGATGAGCTGCTGGCGCGCGCGTTTCAGCATGAGATTGATCATCTGAATGGAATACTCTTCATCAATCACCTCAGCGCGCTGAAGCGAGATATCATCCGGCGGAAGATCAAGAAGCTGCAGAAGGCGGGAGAGTGGGAATAGCTTTGGCATCGCGGGCTCCGTCACTCCCAAAAGACCTGCAAACCAACACTTTTGTACAAAGGAAACCGTCGATCGCTCGACACGACAGGACATTCCTCCACGAGAGCTTGAGCAATGACCATTCGGTCAAAGGGACCTACGACTATTATCCAAAAATGTGGTCACATGAAGGGGCCACTTGCAATATTGGTCTAATCCCCGACAGAACCTTGCTTGAATGCGCGTTGTTTTTCTAGGCACGCCCGAATTCGCCGTTCCGTCGCTCGCGGCGCTCGCCTCCGAGCACCAGATCATCGCCGTCTTAACGCAGCCGGACCGCCCGAAAGGGCGAGGAAATCAGCTTACCGCCTCACCGGTCAAAGCTGCGGCGTTGGATTTGAACATTCCGGTGTATCAGCCCGAGCGCGTCCGGCGTCCTGAATCGGTTGAGCTGCTCAAGAGCTTACAAGCAGAGCTGATGGTAGTTGTGGGATATGGACAGATCATTCCGCAGAGCATCATCGATCTCCCGCGGGAGGGCATTCTGAATGTCCATGCCTCATTGCTCCCGAAATACCGCGGCGCTGCGCCCATCCAATGGGCGATTGCGAATGGCGAGACCGAAACGGGAGTCACCATCATGCAGATCGAAGCGGGTCTGGATACTGGCGACATGCTGCTGAAGGGTTCGGTTGCGATTAGGCCCGAGGAGACCGCGCCTGAGTTGAGCGCACGGTTAGCTCCGTTCGGAGCGCAACTGCTCTTAGAGACTGTCCGGCAAATTGCAAGGGGAACGGTGAAACGCGAAAAGCAGAACGATGCGGAGGCAACCTTCGCACCCGTTCTGAAAAAGGAAGACGGCCTGATCGATTGGTCGCGGAGCGCCGGTGACCTTTACAATCGCCTGCGCGGATTCACCCCCTGGCCCGGCGCTTACACCAAGTTTCGAGGTCAGCAGCTTTCGGTTATATGGGCGAAGCCGGTGACCGGGAGCGCTCTTGCCGCTGGAACGCTGCGCGTCGAAAAGCGGCGCCTGTTCGCGAGTTGCGGGGAGAACACCGTGCTCGAATTGCTGGAAGTGCAACCAGCGGGCAAAAAGCGTATGAGCGCCGAAGCATTTCTAAACGGATACAAGATCAGTTACGGCGAAAGGATGGGTGAGTGAATTTGAATCTTCCGTTGGAATATCGCTATGCGGCGACATATGCGGGAATCCGCAAGGATCCGGGCGACGATTTGGCGCTGATCGTTTCCGACAAACCGGCTCACGCGGCTGCTGTGTTCACGCGCAACATGGTGCAGGCCGCTCCGGTCCGGCTGGCGCGCAGACACATTCGATCCTCCGGCGGCAAGCTTTCCGCGATTCTGGTGAATGCGGGTAACGCGAACTGCGCAACGCGCGCTGGCGATAAAGTCGCGAAACTTTCCTGCAAAGCCACCGCCAGAGCTCTAGAAACCAAGACGGAATACATACTGCCGGCTTCTACTGGAGTGATTGGGGTGGAACTCGATCCCAAGCTGATCACGGAGGCACTCCCGAAACTCGTTTCCTCGCTTTCTGCGAATGGCTTCGAGCAAGTAGCGCGCGCGATTCTCACAACGGACACTCGCATGAAGGTGGCGTCCGAGCAGGTCACATTTGCGAACGGCTCGGTTCGCATTGCCGGTATGACCAAAGGCGCCGGTATGATTCACCCGAACATGGCTACCACTCTTGGATTCGTTCTGACGGATGCGGTGCTCTCAGCAAAGGAATTGCGCGGGATGCTTGCGGCGGCGCTGGACCGCAGTTATCATTCACTGACGGTCGACGGAGACATGTCGACCAATGACACCGTCGTGCTGGCGGCGAATGGAGCATCCAAGCTGCTCCTCGGCCGTAAGGAACGTCCGGCCGTGCAGGGTGCCGTCACGAGCGTGATGGAAAGCCTGGCGCGCCAGATTGCCGCTGATGGCGAAGGAGCGCGTAAGCTGATCATCGTGGACGCGGAGGGCTTCAAAACAGACGAAGACGCCAAGCGCATTGCACGCGCTATCTCGAACTCTCCGCTGGTGAAAACGGCCATCGCAGGGAGCGATCCGAATTGGGGCCGTATTCTTTCGGCGGCGGGATACTCGGGCGTGGTTTTCAATCCGAACGATGTCGATGTTTATCTCCAAGGCATCCGAGTCTGCCGGGCAGGCCGGGCAGCGGATTTCGACGAAGCGGCTCTCAAATCGAACCTGGATACCGCGGAAGTGCATGTCCGTGTTGTGCGGAGCGGCTGGAGCAAAGGACATGCGCGCTTTTTCACCTGCGATCTGACCGAAGGCTACATTCAAATCAATGGCAGCTACCGGACATAGGTCATACCGGTTCCCGCGTTTCACGATCATCGCCGTTTTGAGCTGTACACTACGCGCGGATCAGGCGCAGGATGTCCGCGCGCGTTTCAGCCAGATCGCGACAGCGCTCACGGCGGGGAATGCGGCAGAGGCGATGATCCCGTTTGATAAGTCGTATCCGGACTACGCACGGTTGAGCGGTTACTTGACGGGCCTGACCGGCGCGTTCCAAGTAGAGAACGAGGTCTCTGTTACCAATGAGGAGGACACACTGACTGAGAGCAAAGTAAGCATCGATTGGTCTCTCACTCTAACAGACCTGGGATCGAACGCTACTATTCAGCGTACTGCTGTAATCACCGCGAAACTTGTTCGGAAGGACCGCGAATGGAAGATCGTTCGGTTTGCTCCGATTGGCATCTTCAATCCGCAACAAGGCAAAGCTTCAATGCGCCGATAACGCTCTGCGCTCACCGCGTAATAGAAACTTCTGTATTTTCCCTGTAGCTGTTTTCGGCAGTTCATCGACCATCGTAAACGCAGCCGGAACTTTGAAGTGCGCCATATGGTCGCGAGCAAATTGCCTCAATTCCGCCTCCCGCACGGAGGCGCCGGACTTCAACACGATAAATGCGTGCGGACGCTCCCCCCATTTCTCGTCGGGAACGCCAATTACGGCTGCCTCCAGCACAGCCGGATGCTTCAGCAATATACCCTCGACTTCAATGGATGAAATATTCTCTCCACCGCTAATAATCACGTCCTTGAAACGGTCGCGTATTTCCACATAACCATCGGCATGGACCACCGCCGCGTCCCCGGTATGCATCCATCCGCCGCGCATCGCTTCGGCTGTCGCCCGCGAGTCCTTATAGTAGCCCTTCATCACCACGTTGCCGCGTGCAACAATCTCGCCGAGCGTTTGTCCATCGTGTGGGACTTCCTGACCATCGCTGTCCACAACTCGCAGTTCGCCTGAAGTCACCAGTTCGACACCTTGGCGGGCTTTGATGGCATGTCGCTCAGCGGCTGGTAGCGTCTCATGCTCACTGCGCGGTTCGCAAACCGAAATAAACGGCGACGTTTCGGTCATGCCGTAGACGTGAAGCACTTGCCAACCTAGTTCCTGTTCAATACGCTCGATGGTAGCGGCCGCGGGCGGCGCGCCGGCAACTACGACTTTCAAGCCGCGCGGTGCATCGCGCCGAACGTCCTCCGGCGCATTCGCCAACCAGACCAGAACGGCCGGCGCCGCGCAGAGAATGGTGGGCAATTCCTCTTTGACGAGCTGCAGCACCGGCGACGGCTGCGCCTTGCGAACACAGATATGCGCGCCGCCCACCGCGGTCATCGTCCACACGAACGTCCACCCGTTGCAGTGGAACATCGGCAGAGTCCAAAGGTATCGGTCTGCCGGGGTCAGGTGTATGTGGACCAGCGTACCCACCGTGTTCATGTAAACATTGCGGTGGGTCAACATCACTCCTTTCGGCCGGGATGTTGTCCCACTCGTATAGTTGATTGAGATGACATCGTTCTCGCCTATCTCGGGCTGCTCAAAGACGCCGGAATTTCCTGCAATCGCTGCTTCGTATTCGATCCAACCCGGCCGGCTTCCTTCCAGAGCGACGAAGTGTTCCACCTGCGGAATCTGAGAACGGATGCAATCAATCGTCTCCAGATAGTCCGAGTGCGCACACACCACGCGCGAACCGCTATGTTGAATCGGATAAGCAAGCTCAGCCGCATTCAGACGATAATTCAGAGGAACAAGCACCGCGCCTATCTGCGGAATGGCATAGAAGGACTCAAGCTGCGCGTGCGTGTTGGGAGCGACGTAGGCGATTCGGTCTCCAGGGCGGATACCTAATGCCTGAAGCGCACTGGACCACCGGTCGCAGCGTTTGAAAAAATCCTCATAACTCAGGCGGAGGTTTTGATCCACAACGGCTTCCCGGTCGCCGTACAGTCGGCGCGCTCGTCGGGCGAAATCCAACGGTGTGAGAGGAGTCTCCACCCCAACCTCCAAGAATTTGTCAATCTTATCGCAACCAACCCCGCCCTGACCGGATTGCGAATGAAAACGCGCTTACAGCAGCCGCTTCAACTTTTCGTAGTTTTCGCGCGTTACCAACTGAAACTCCACTTGAAGCTTGGTAAAACTTTTCAGCTCCTCGAATAATGACGAGGGCGGCACGGCTGTTCCCGCGATATATAATCGGCCGTTTTGGATATTGAAGGGCAAAATCTGAAACCGCCTCTCAAAATGCGCGGGCAACGTCCGAAGCATGCGCGGCTTAATGCCCTGAGGATCGATGTGTCCGGCCGGAACTCCGGCCTGCAGACTCATGGCCTGGCAGAGATCGTCATGCGAGATGGTTCCCGCCTGCAGTAATACGTCTGCCAGGTTTCGCAAGCTATTCACTTGCCGCTGCGCTTCCAGTAACTCCTGCTGCGACACGAAGCCGGAACTGACGAGCACGTCTGACAATTCGCGGCGGTGGTGCAGCAAAGCCTCCCGTGTTGGATAGGCGTGCTCGGTTTTCAGCCACACCAGAGGCCGCCGGTGCAGACGTGAATCGAAATAGCGGCGGAGAGCACCCATCGACGCGCAACAATTGATGAAATTGCCATGAAACATACGCACGGGCACACCGAGCGCGAACGTAATTCCAAAGATGCGCGCCACACAGACTGTTCGCAGACCAAGCCGGACGCACTGCAGAATGGTGGTCATCCAACACAGCCTGACAACCACCGGGTTTGCAACAGCGAAAGCCCACGGCCGGTACTGCATTATGCTCTGCAGCCAGTCGGCCAGCCCGAGTAAAAACAGAACGTTAGTCGCAAGGCTCAGCTGATTCGTGAGGAGGCCTTTCCGGTCGCGCCAGAACCAATAGCGCGTGAGGCAGGGACCGCGCCACCCACTCCGCTCCCAGCACTGCAAGGCAATGCCCGTCACCCAGCGTGTGCGCTGGCGGATCGCAGATCGCACGCGCCGGGGAAAATATTCGCGCGTAGCGACCAGGCCCTTGGCCGATCGTCTGAGGGGTACAAAAACCTGCGCATAGCCGGCCTGATAGCTATAGACGCCGATCTCATAGTCCTCCGTGAGGCTGGCCGGATCGAACACCTGGTTCGCTCGTTCGCGCGCCAGCCGCTCCAGAATCTCGCGGGCGAATCCGGTGCCCACTCCGTTCGAAGGAATAAACGACCGGCTCAACTGCCGGGCGCGCATGTCGATGGTCTGATACTCGGCGAACTCGTCGCAATAGATTCCGTGCGTAAACTCGTAAACGGGCGTGGCGACCGGCAGCACGGGAACCTGCACCATCGCATAACGGGTTCGTTCGCGATTGATAACGTCGAGGGCCTCGGGATGGATAATGTCTTCGGCGTCGTGCAGTACAACGGTATCGAACCGCACGCCATGCTCTGCTTCGAACAGCAGCATGCGTTGATAGATCCAGTTCAGACAATCGGCTTTCGAAGTGGGCCCCGGGTGGGGGCAGTCCGCGATGTGCACGTTACGGAATGTGCTGGCCAGTTGCTGAACGACATCTACGGTCGCCTTGTCGTTCGGATAAACGCCGAGAAAGAAATCGTAATTCCGGTACGTGATGGCTGCGATGTTGTGCCGGATCATGGAACCGATGACGCCCGATTCCTTCCAGCACGGAACGAAAATGGCGATTCGGCGCTCGCCGGAACTACCGCTCTCTGGCGTTCGCGGCTCTATTGCGGTCTTGTGCCGCACCCGATGCCACAAACAGATCAGCACCGGAACCAGATCGTCGGCGCCGCTAGCAAGCAGCAGCACCGCCAAAGTGGCCAGCAGTCCGGGCCATATCTCTGAAAAAAAAGCCTCCACGCGTTCTTAACAAAAGTGGGAACCCGCCCACCTGAGTCGCAGAATATTCTTAGAGTTTTCGGAGGATCCGGGCACTCCAGTTGTGACAGGTGCTCGATGATTGATACTCGGTCAGAACGGTCTGAGCTAACATCCTTCAACCAACTCGTCCAGGACGTAATCGGCGGAACCGTCCGGCGTAACACATTCACTCAGTGGGAGTTAGAGCTTTTGCTCGACCTCCAGACTTGCCGCATCCGGAAGTCTGCGCGGCCTGAAGTGCTGCGGCGCTATTTAAAGGCCGTCCAGCAGCATTTCGCCCAGGGCGCTACCTCTCCACTGCGGCTTTCTGCCTTTTTGGAGCGCGAAGCCCAGGAACGCGAAGCCCAGAATAATCTCGCTGCCGAACGCGCCGGAGCTCAATTGGCCGCCATGGGGTCCTCGCAATCCTAAACAACTTTTTTGCCGGCGGCGGGCGACTCGTGGGCTATCCTCAAAATGAGGAAATCACAAGGAGTGGAATGATGGCAAGCACCACCGGGCCCGCGCAAACACCGCAGCGCATGGTTTATTGCGTCAAACTGCATAAAGAACTACCCGGGCTGGATGAGGTGCCCTTTGATGGTCACCCGCTGGGCCAGCGCATTTACGAACACGTTTCGAAAGAAGCCTGGCGGATGTGGGTTGAGCAGATGAAGATGATCATGAATGAATACCGGCTCAACCTAGGTACGCCCGAAGCGCAGGAGTTCCTGCTGAAGCAGATGGAAGAATACTTCTTTGGAGAGGGGGCGGTGCATCCGCCCGGATACGTCGCGCCCGGGCATTAGCTCAGGATTTCTGCACGCTAGCCCGCCTGTATACGTCCTGACAATTTGATTCTTCGTCTTTTCGCCTGTGCGCTGATTGGATTGCTCTGCCGGGCCGCGGGCGACTCAGTAGCCGCCCGGCTGGCCGCGCAAGCGCGCGAGGCACAAAATTCCGGACAGCTCGTACGCGCTTATCTGCTCTATGCGGAAGCGGCCGCGCGCGACCCGAAAAACCCGAATTATCGCGCCAATCGCGATGCCTTGGAACCCGCTGCGAAGTTGCTGACCAAGGCAAACATTCAGCGCGAGCCGGATATCTCGAGCGACGTTCAGAGCGCCGAGGATGCCGCGCGTCACAGCGAGCCGCCCGTTGAATTGGCCTCCGAGCGCGCCTGGGAGCAGGCGCAAAAGGAGCTGCATCCATATCCCCATCCGGCCTTCAATCCAGGGAAACACGATTTCAATCTGCGCGGCGACGGAAGATCCATTATTGAACGGGTCGTCGCGGCGTATGGTCTCAGCGCAACGTGCGATCCCGATTTGCGCTCCGAGAGCAATGTCCGGCTGGACATCACTGGAGCGGATTTTCGGACTGCCATGGAGGCGCTGACCGACGCTACGAACACATTCGTATTCCCGACCTCGGATAAGGTTTTGTATTTTGCTCCGGATACCCAGGCGAAGCGCGACGAAGTGGAACCTATGGTCCTGCTGACTTTCCCTTTGCCGGAAGCCTTGGATCAAAGAGACCTGATTGAAGCAGCGACCGCGGTGCGCGGGGTTCTGAACATGCGGGCGATCGGATGGGACAGCGCCAGCCGGATGGTGCTCATCCGTGACCGGGCGAGGCGCGCTCAGATCGCTCGGGCTCTGCTCGAAGCCGTACTGCTGCCCAAGGCGCAAGTATCTTTCGAAGTACAGTTCATCACGGTGGATTCGGACGTCAGTTATCACTATGGCGTCTCGCTGCCCACCGTTTTCCAGCTCATCAATTTCGGACACCTCGGGCGCCTACAATCCATTCTGCCGAGCGGCCTCAGCGGGAATTTTCTGGCATTCGGCGGCGGCGCCACGCTGTTCGGTATCGGCCTGACCGATGCCACGCTATTTGCCAGCTATTCGCAAGCGTTTAGCCGCGTCGTCTTTGATGCGACGGTGGTAGTAGGCGACGGCCAAACCGCCAGTCTGCATGTGGGCGATCAGTACCCGATTCAGACGACCGTGTATTCAGGTGCGCAGCAATCTCCAGGTTCGATTTACAATCCGGTCGGTCAGGTGACCATGGAGGATTTAGGATTGGTCCTCAAACTTACGCCTCGCATCAACGGTGAGGGCGAGGTTTCACTGGATCTGGAAGCTGATTATAAGGCTTTGGGGACGCAGGTCTACAACACGATTCCAGCGATTGCCGAGCGTGAATTCAAAGGCACTGTCACGATGCGCGAAGATCAATGGGCGGTGATCGCGGGTCTGCAGGAGAATACGCAGAGCATCACCAAGAACGGCTTCCTGGGTTTGGGTCAGATCCCCGGTTTGGACCAGATTCTCAGCGAGCACACGCGCGAGACGAAGACCGAAAACCTGCTGCTCGTGATCAAGCCGACGCTGAAGACTTTGCCGATGTCCGCCAGCATCAGCCCGCAGTATTTGCTTGGTCCCCAACGCGGCGAACGCGTGTTAATGTAACCTGCTATCTTCTCTAGCATGTCAACCATGCGCGAGGAGATCCGGCAGCAGCCCGCCGCGATCGAACGCACGCTCAAAGCCGAGTGGCGCCGCGCCGAGAAATTGCGCCGCTACTTTGAGCAGAATCCGGTCCGGCTGATTGTCCTGGCAGCGCGCGGCACTTCCGACAACGCCGCTCAGTTCGGGCGCTATTTGCTCGAAATCTCCACGGGCATTCCTGTTTCTCTAGCCGCGCCTTCCGTCTTCACTCTTTATCGTTCGCATTTGAATTTAAAGGACACGGCGGTGGTGGCCATTTCGCAATCCGGCGAATCAACCGATACCAATGTTGTCTTGCAGCAGGCCAAAGCCGCGGGCGCTTTCACGGTTGGGATCACGAATGAGAGCGAAAGCAGTCTGGCGAAGATCGCCGAGCATACATTGCTTGTCCGCGCCGGAAAAGAACGAAGTGTTGCCGCAACGAAGACCTATACTGGCCAGCTCACGTGTTTGTATTTGCTCGCGTATGCGTTAGGAGCGCCGCTCGAGCTTTCCGATCTCGAACAATTGCCCGAGTGGACCTCGTCGGCGTTGAAGCTCGAAGACGAAATTCGCGCCCGCGCGGAACGCTACTGCTTCATGCGTCACGCGGTGTGTGTGGGCCGCGGGCTGAATTATTCCAATTCGTTCGAATTTGCCCTGAAGCTGATGGAGACTTGCTATGTGGTAGCCGAGCGCTTCTCGTCCGCCGATCTGCTGCATGGCCCCATCGCCATGCTCGAAGAATCGTTCCCGGCGTTTGTCTTCTGCCCTTCGGGCGTGACCTGGAAGCCGATTTGCGAGTTGATTGAAAAGCTGCAATCCATCAAAGCGGATCTGCTTTTGATCACGGATCGCAGCAATAGATACGCGGCTTCGGTTAAGGGCTTAGCGCAGCAACCGTTCACCGTTCCGGCAGCGCTGGCTAGGAAGAACTCGCTGCCTGAAGAGCTGTATACACCGATTCCCTACATCATTCCGGCGCAATTGTTCGCCGCAAGCCTGGCGGAGGTAAAACGGCTCAATCCCGACCGGCCGCGCACGCTGAATAAAGTGACGCAGACATTATAGGAAATGAATGCTACTTCCGCGCGCCGCGCGTCGTGCCTTTGAGCGCCGATTGCCGGCGCTTCGCGTCCTTCCTCTTCGGCTTTACAAAACGGAACGTTCCGCTGCCGAGATACTCGGCTTCATAAACGTTCTCTTTCTGCGGAATCTTCGGAGAAGCCGCGTGCTTGAGCGCACCGGTCTGATTCTGAGTTGCGTCTGCCATGAATGCTGTAAAACCTATAGTGTAGCGAAACCGAAAAAGCTAGCGTAGTCCCGCCCGCAAAATCGCGTGAATCTGCGGACCGGCATTGTGGCCGTGTACGGCAAGCTGAAATCCGAGAATCACCAACATTACGAGCAGCGCCACCCGGAGCGGCCGCTGGGCAATGCGCCCGGCGAGCAAGGAGCCAGTCATCGCCCCGCACAGTCCGCCGATGATCAATTTGATGAGCAGCGTGGGATCGTAATTTCCCGCGCTCAATTGAATAACGCTTCCCACGCCAGAAAGCGCGAGGCCAAAGCACAGGTCCGTTCCCACCACCTCCGCGGCGCTAAGTGGAGTCAATCCCAGAAGCAACAGTGATCCGAGTGCGCCGGCTCCGGCCGAAGAAAAGCCAACCTCCGCGCCGATGGGGAGTGAAAACAGCGGAAGCATCCAGGTGCGGTCGTGATTGCTCGGCTGCGGCTTCGGGCGAAACACACGATACAGATGAAACAAAGCCGTCGCCACGATAATCGCACCCAGCACAGTGTAAAGCGCGCCCTGATAAGGGCCGTGTTTTAGATAATCAAGCAGAAATGCGCCCACGACCACGCCCGGCAGCCCACCGGCAATCAGATAGCTCAATACGCGCAGATTCACTTGCCGCCGGAATGCATACGCCGGTACAGTAGCAATCTTGACCACCGCTCCAAACGTCAGCGCTGTGCCCACCGCCGTTGCGGGCGAGACACCGAGCAGCATGATGAGCAGCGGCGTGGTCATGCTTCCAGCGCCGACGCCCGTGAGCGCGATAGCAAGCGCAATGACAAACCCCAGCGCGAGTTCCATGGGGTTTAGTGTCGGCCGGTACTGCTAGCCGCCTCCGCAATGTGAATTCCGCATTCGAGCTTCCGTCCAGCCCACCGGCCCGATCGCAAATTTCCGGGATCGCTGGGCAAAGCGGTGCACGGTTCGCAGCCAATGCTGGTGTATCCCGCTTGATAGAGCGGGAGCAACGGAATATCGTGATCACGCGCGAATGCCCAGACGTCTTTATCGTCCCAGGCTGCCAGCGGGCTCACCTTCAGTAATTGCTTACCCGTGGGCAGCGGAAACGTATCGGCCACTTGGAGATTTGCGCGCGTTGGCGATTGCACCCGGCGCAGACCCGTGAACCAAACTTCGTAGTTTTCAAGTGCAGCAAACAGCGGGCCCACTTTGCGAAATTTGCAGCATTGATCCGGCTGCGATTGATAAAGTAGACCGAATTGCGCCTCCTGCTCTGCAACCGTTTGCTTCGGCATGACGTTCACCAGGTTCAGCCCAAATCGTGCGGTCATCTCATCTCGGTAACCATAAACTTCGGCGAAGTGATAACCCGTTTCCAAAAACAGCACCGGAATGTCTGGAACGCGCTCGCGAACTAAATGGAGCACCACCATATCTTCCGCTTGGAAGCTGCACGTGATGGACGGCGCGCCTCCGTTTTGCAATGCTTGGGCGATCGCTTGACGGGCTTGTTCTTGTAAAGTCATGATTCACTACTCGACTTACGAATCTGCAAGCTCTCCAGCAATTGATTCAAAGCCGCCAGAGCTTCCGGATCTTCTATAGCTAGTGATTCGCTTGTGCAGTCATTTGATCCGGGAAGATCCACAATCAGTGCGCCATGATCGAGCCGCCATGTGTACGCGGCGCGATCGGTACTCTCTGAACCGGCCAAGGCAGAACCGGAGATCATGCCGGCAGCCACAGTTGCATTCGTCACCGGATCGATCAGAATGAAACTTCCTGTCGCGCGATTTTTTTGATATGGATCGAAAGCAATCGAGCGCGCGGCATCGATCCGCACCAGCCCGATCTCGTTCATGTGCAGCGTGTCACTCGCTTCGCGATCGAGCGTATTGATGTTGATGCGGCTTTTGATCTCCGTAAGATCCGCCCATTGCTGCTGGGTGGCCTGTTTCAGCCGGTAACGCTTATTCAGTCTGGCGGGTTCATCGTTCAGCCAGACTATCGTCGCCTCAATCGCGGTGGTTGTCTCCGGGGGATCGGCGGCAGCGGCGATCATGTTACCGCGGCCGATATCGATGTCGTCCGTTAAGGTGAGCGTTACGGCCTGTCCGGCTTGCACACGGTCGAGTTCGCCATCGAACGTCACAATCGAAGCCACCGTTGTTCTCCGACCCGACGGGAGCACAACCACGCGATCGCCCGACTTCAGTTGACCGGAAACCACGGTTCCTGCATAGCCACGAAATTCATGATTCGGACGAACTACGCGCTGCACCGGAAAACGAAACGCCGCGCGTTGTGCACGGTTGCCCACGGGAACGCGTTCCAAATACTCCAGCAGATTCGGCCCATGAAACCAGGGCGTATTGCTGCTCCGGCCGACAACGTTATCTCCCGCCAGCGCACTGATTGGGATGAAGTAGGGTTCGATGGATTGGAAATGCGAAAGGAAGCGGCGGAAATCGCTCTCGATACGGCTAAAAACATCGTGGCTGTAGTCGACCAGGTCCATCTTATTTACGGCAATCACTAGGTGCGGAAGGCCCAGGAGCGAAGCAATATAGGCGTGCCGCCGCGATTGCGGGAGCAACCCTTTGCGCGCATCCACCAGCACAATCGCCAGTTCCGCGGTGGAAGCGCCAGTCACCATATTGCGCGTGTACTGTTCATGCCCCGGCGTGTCAGCGATGATGAACTTCCGGCGCGGCGTTGCGAAATACCGGTAGGCAACATCGATCGTGATTCCCTGTTCGCGCTCGGCCCGCAGGCCATCCGTCAGCAACGAGAAATCGATATTCCCGGCATTGCGCCCCGCCGAAGCTTTCGTTACCGACTCGAGCTGGTCTTCATAAACACTGCGCGAGTCGTAAAGCAAACGCCCAATTAACGTCGACTTGCCGTCGTCCACGCTACCCGCAGTTGTGAACCGCAGCAGATCTTTGGCTTTGTCCTGCTCCAGAAACTCTTCGAATCCATCGACGAGTTCCAAGGTGCTTGCCGCAGCCATTAAAAGTATCCCTCCTGTTTTTTCAATTCCATCGAGCCATCCTGGTCGTGGTCGATGATGCGAAGCTGCCGCTCGGAGCGCCGCATCCCCACCAGTTCTTCGATAATGCGCGGTATGGTATCGGCATCTGAGCGGATGGCGCCCGTGCAGGGACTGCATCCCAGCGAGCGCATCCGGCACTTCACCAACTGCGGTTCTTCACCCGGAAGTCGTGGAACAAATGGTTGCTCCACAGGCAAAAGCGATTCACCGCGGACCAGCATCGGCCGGAGCTTGGCGAAATACAACGGAACGACCGGGATGTTCTCGGCGTGAATGTACTGCCAGACGTCCAGTTCGGTCCAGTTCGAAAGCGGGAATACTCTTAGGCTTTCTCCGGGGTGAATGCGACTGTTATATAGGTTCCAGAGTTCCGGACGCTGATTCCGGGGATCCCACTGGCCACGGGTATCTCGGAATGAGAAAACCCGCTCTTTGGCTCGGGAACGCTCTTCGTCGCGCCGGGCTCCGCCAATCGCCGCGTCGAACCCGCCTTCCCGCAGCGCGTCCAACAGCGCCGTGGTCTTCAGCGCTCCGCAGCAGCGTTGGGTACCCCACACAAACGGGTTCGCGCCTTCATTCAGAGCAGCGCGGTTCGTGTGGACAATCAATTTGACCCCGAGCTGGGCTGTATAGCGGTCCCGGAACTCGATCATTTCGCGGAACTTATAGCTCGTATCGATATGCAGTAGCGGAAACGGAATAGGGCCGGGATAAAACGCCTTCTGCGCCAGCCGGACCAGGACCGACGAGTCTTTGCCGATCGAGTAAAGTAAGACAGGGCGCTGGCATTCGGCAACCACTTCGCGCATGATGTGGATGCTCTCGGCCTCGAGTTGGCGGAGATGACTCAGCGTGCTCACACTCGCAGCGTACCACGAATTCCCCCGAAGTCCATAGGAATTGGGAAATTTGTGGATTCTTGAAAGTAAGAACCCCGAACCAAGCTCTATGTGGCAGGGGATGTCCAAACTGCACGCCACGAGCTTGCGACGAAGCCCGGTCGGCGCGGAGGTAATGCCGGATGGCCGGGAAACCTATTTTCGCGTCTGGGCACCCGGTTCCCGTTCCGTGAAAGTGGTGTTTGAACATGCCCGGCAACCCGCCGAGCTCCGGCCGGAACCAGATGGATATTTTTCGGGCGGCGTGGCTGGCGTTTCCGCCGGGATCAGCTACAAATATCTGCTGGACGACAAGAACGCTTATCCTGACCCAGCCTCCCGCTTTCAACCAAAGGGGCCACACGGTTTTTCGGAAATCATCGATCCGGACGGATTCCAGTGGACCGATCGCGACTGGCTAGGGCTGAAGCTCGAAGGGCAAGTTCTCTACGAGTTGCACCTGGGCACTTTCACACCCGGTGGTACCTGGGCTTCCGCAGCGGAAAAGCTGGAATATTTGCGCGACACCGGAATCACCGCGGTTGAAGTGATGCCGGTCGCCGATTTCCCCGGATGCTTCGGGTGGGGCTACGACGGCGTGCAACTCTACGCCCCAGCTTCGATCTACGGCCGCCCGGACGATATGCGGACGTTTGTCGATCGCGCTCATGCACTCGGAATCGGGGTCATTCTCGACGTGGTTTACAATCACCTCGGTCCGGACGGCAATTACCTGGGGAATTTCTCGCCGCACTATTTCACGGACAAATACACAACGGACTGGGGTCCGGCGATCAACTTCGACGGGCGAAATAGCGGGCCCGTACGCGAATTTTTCCGCGAAAACGCCGCCTACTGGATTCGCGAATTCCATCTCGATGGACTGCGGCTGGACGCCACGCAGGATATCCACGATGATTGCGATCCGCACATTCTGGCGGAAATCAGCCAAGCGGCGCGTGCCGCTGCGCATCCGCGGTCCATTTTGCTGATTGGTGAAAACGAGCCCCAGGAACGCCAACTCCTGGAGCCAGTTTCAAAAGGCGGGTACGGCCTCGACGCGCTTTGGAACGACGACTATCATCACACCGCGACGGTGGCCCTCACCGGCAAAGCCGACGCGTACTACACAGATTATCGAGGCGCCCCTCAGGAATTTCTCTCGGTGGCCAAATACGGCTATCTGTATCAGGGCCAGTGGTACAAATGGCAGAAAAAGCGGCGGGGCACCTCGACGCTCGATCTTCCGCGTCCATCCCTCATCACCTTTATCCAAAATCACGATCAGGTGGCTAACTCCGGGCGCGGCCAGCGAGTCCACGAAATAGCCGCGCCGGGAGTTCTGAAGGCGGTCACTGCCTTCACGCTGCTGGGTCCCGGCACTCCCATGCTGTTTCAAGGCCAGGAATTCGGCGCGTCGAGTCCGTTTCTGTTTTTTGCAGACCACAAGCCGGAGCTGGCGGAGAAAATCCGCAAGGGGCGCACGGAATTTCTGGAGCAGTGGCGGTCGCTCCAAGCTCCGGAGATGAGACAGTTTTTGGCAGACCCTGCCGACATGTCCACGTTTGAACGCTGCCGGCTGGACTACACGGAAGTGGAAAAGCACGCGTGGATTTACGCTTTACACCGCGACCTGTTGCGGCTGCGCCGCGAAGACCCGGTTCTATCGCGGCAAGCCCAGGACGGTCTCGATGGCGCGGTCCTTTCGCCCGCCTGCTTTGTGCTGCGTTACTTTTCGCCGGAACACAGGCAAGATCGTTTGCTAGTAGTGAATTTAGGAATGGATCTCGAATTGAATCCAGCACCCGAGCCGCTGCTGGCTCCTCCGCCGTGTGCTAAGTGGGCAAAGCTCTGGTCGTCTGACGATCCGCCGTATGGCGGTTGCGGTACCGCCGAGTTGGACTCGGACGAAAATTGGAAAATTCCCGGCCACGCCGCCGTCGTGCTGCATCCAGTGCCTATACGACAGTTCAATGGACAAAATATTCAGTCATAATTCGAACGATCCACTCACGGATCGCGACTTGCGCACGCTCACCGATACCGAGTGGCTGGTCACCAATGGCCTGGGAGGCTACGCCTCGGGCACGGTGGGCGGAGGTCTCACGCGAGTCTTTCATGGTTATCTGATCGCGGCCCTGCCGGCTCCGCTGGGCCGGACCATGATGTTGAACGACATCTTTGAGCTGGTAATTCCTCCCGACGGACATGCCGTCCCGCTCAACAGCACGGAGACAGAAGGAGGATTCTATCCGGGCAAATCAGCGGGTTCGAGATATCTGATCAACTTCCGGTTGGACTCCGGTTTGCCGGTTTGGACCTACGAGGTCGCTGGACTCACTATTGAGAAACGTGTCATCTTGCCGCACCGGCAGAATACAACCTACATTAACTATCGTGTAGTGAATGGGGCGGGCTCCGTGAAGCTGCAATTGCGGCCCGCCGTGAACATGCGCGAACATGAAGCGCCCGTAAGCACGCCGCTTGATACATACACGTTTACAGTCCGCGACCATCACTATGAGTTAAAGCCCTCAAGCGATATCCCGCCGCTTCGCATGAAACTGCTCGGCGACGAAGGGGCGGTCGCCATTGATTCGCAAAAGATCGCCAATCTTGTTTACGGCATCGAGCGAAGCCGCGGCTACATCTGGCGCGGGGATCTTTGGAGCCCCGGATACTTTTCGGCCGAGCTTAACCCGAGCGCCGAGGCCACTCTGGTTGTCTCCACCGAAAGCTGGGATGTATTATCCGCGCTCGATTCGAAATCCGCCTGCGACGCCGAACGTGACCGTAAACGCCGAATGCTGATCGAAGCCCATCCCGGAACCTGCGAGACCATGTGCCGCGAATTGATCTGGGCCGCCGACCAGTTCATTTTCACGCCAGTGGGGCGCCAGGAAGATACGGCCCGGGCGCGTGCGGCGGGCAACGAGATCCGGACCGTGATCGCTGGCTACCCGTGGTTCACGGACTGGGGCCGCGACACGATGATCAGCCTGGAAGGGCTCACGCTTTGTACCGGGCGGCAAATCGAAGCGGGTTACATTTTGCGCACATTTGCTCATTACATCCGCGACGGCTTAATTCCGAACATGTTCCCGGAAGGGAAAAAGGACGGGCTTTATCACACCGCGGACGCTACTCTGTGGTTCTTCCACGCGCTGAATCGCTACTTCGAATACACGCATGACCGGCATCTGCTGAATCAGATGCTTCCGAAACTGCTCGACATCGTGGGCCATCATCTACGCGGAACGCGGTTCAACATCCATGTGGACCCGGCTGACGGTCTTCTGGCGCAAGGGCAGGAAGGATATCAGCTTACCTGGATGGACGCCAAGGTGGACGATTGGGTGGTAACGCCTCGGCGGGGCAAGGCAGTGGAGATTAATGCCCTCTGGTACAACGCCCTCCGTTTGCTCGAAAAGTGGCTGCGGCAGACCGGCCGCAACAGCGAGGCAAACGGTATCGCGGGACACGCCGCGAAGGCAAAGGAATCGTTCAACAATCGCTTCTGGTACGCGGAGGGCGGTTATCTCTATGACGTGGTGGATGGCGAAGGTGGACACGACGACTGCTCCTGCCGTCCCAATCAATTGTTCGCTATCTCGCTCGAATATCCGATACTCGAGGAATCGCGATGGAGGCCGGTCCTCGATGTGGTGAAAGACAGGCTGCTGACTCCGGTCGGGCTGCGTTCGCTTGCGCCCGGCGAACGCGACTACAAGCCCCGTTACGATGGCGACCTCCGTTCGAGGGACGCCGCGTATCATCAGGGAACCGTATGGGCCTGGCTGATTGGTCCGTTTATCGATGCCTGGCTGAAAGTGCATCCCGGGGATTTCGGCACCGCACGAAGCTTTCTTGATGGCTTTCGGACCGAGTTGCGATCAGCCTGCGTGGGTTCGATTAGCGAAATTTTCGATGCCGAGCCGCCCTTCACGCCGCGGGGCTGCTATGCCCAGGCCTGGAGCGTCGCCGAAGTGCTGCGCTCTTTCGTCAAGACGAGCGGCGTAAATGAAACAGAAGAGCGCAAGCCCGAGTTGGCCGAAGCGACAGTCTAGAGCGCGCCATTTATGGGTGCGCGATCACCATCGCGGTTTCCGCGCGGCGCAATGTGCATTCGAGTGCTGTCTCCAGATTCTCGGGGTCGAGCGCTGCAAAACTTTCATCCAGAACGACGAGATCGGCGTTCTGCAACAGCGCGCGCGCGATGTAAACCCGGCTTCGCTCGCCGTGCGAGAGTTGCCAGCCGCCTTCGCCGACCATCTGCAAAAGACCGCTCGGCATTTTCTCCAGCAGATCGCCCAAGCCGAGCTCGCGGCAGACGGATTCCGCTTCCTCCATATCGCCCGGGGTGGGCGGCCAGCGGCGGCCCATCAGTAAATTGAAGGCGAGAGTCTCGGTCAGAATATGGTTCTCGTGAAATTGCGGTGCCGCCGCAACACATTGCCGCCATCGTTCAATCCCAAGTGTCTGGCGGTCCAAACCGTTCACCAACAGCAGACCGGACTGCGGCTGGCGCACACCGCTCAATAGCGAGGCGAACGTTGTTTTTCCGCCGCCCGAGGGGCCTTCGAGCAGGATGCGGTCGCCGCGCCGGATCAGGAGACTACAGGATTGCAGAACAGGGTTGCCTTCATTTCGGTAACGAAAGCTGAGGCGGTCCGCTTCGATCAGCTTTTCCGCAACGTGCTGTTCTTCTACCGTCGCAATTTCTCCGAGGACTTCTGGCCTGGCGGCGGCCCGAAATAGCGGCGCGATTCGAATCCAGGCGACCCAGCAGCCGGCGATGTCGATAAAGGATGCCGCCATGCGATGAAACGCCGTGTAAGCCAATAGAATTCCGCCGAGCAGAATTGCTGTCTCTGTGGTGGATGCCTTGCCAGCAACGATCGAAGGAGCCAGCGAGGCAAGCGCAACGAGCAGCCATCCTCGCGGCACCACACCAATCAACCACGTCCCGCAGTTATCCACTTGACGCGAAACGGCCAGATATCCATCAAGAGCCTGATCTTCCGCGGTATGCCATTCTTCTTTGGGCTGTTGCGCGAGGCGCGTGCGATGCCCGACCATCGATTCGACCAGGTCCTGGGTCAGATCCATGCGCGCATCCGTCCAGCGTTGATAGCTGCGCAAAAACCGCCAGGTCAGAAAGGCTGTCAGCGCGCACCAGAGGAGCAATAGAATCGCAAGACGGCCTAGCACGAACGCTGATACAGCGATCTCAATGGTTGCGAGCAAACCGGCAATTCCGCCGCTCAATGCAAGCGATTCGAGCGCCTCAGCTTCGAGCGCCTGGCCCAAAAAGCTGCCGACTCCGCAGTGCCGCATCTCTTCGGGCGCGAGGCGCATCGCACCGGCAAGCAAGCGGCGCTTCAGGAATCCGCCCACGCCGATTGCGAAGAGTCCTTGCCGCCAAGTAGTGAGCAGCCGGAATGGAATCAAGGTCATCAGCAGAAGGGCCCACGCGAGGAGCCAGCCGCGATCCAGGTGGCCGTTAAACGAAAGCCGCCCCAGAATGGCCCACGAAGCGAGCCAGAGCAGATACTGAGCCGTGTGCGAGACCAGCAATCCGGCGCCATTGCGGATTGCGCCCGCTTCAGCAAGAAGACCCGCTGTGTCAGCGCCCGCGCTCAATCGCAATCGCCAGCAGTCACGAAACGGACGCGCGGCGAGATGTTCTTCGAGAAGCAGATTGAGCGTCCTTCCCTGCTTCGATTTCGCGATCCCGCTACCCGCAAGCAACTGCTCCAGTTCCGGACGGATGCTTCGCTCGGCTGGCTCACGGACTGCGCGGCAGATTTGGTCCACGTGGATGTTGTGCAGAGTCCGATCGGGCGACAGGACATGGACATGCTGCTTTCGGCCGTTCACGACGGCAAGGAACCCGGAATCGCCGAGTTTGAGAAGGAGCGGAGCGGCCGAGACCAGTTCGGACCGCAATTCGCTTAGCGTAGTTTCGAGCCGTTCGGCTTCGCAGTCGAAATGTTTGGCGAAGTGCTCGATCCAGGCCCCTCCCTTACGGTCGGGGTTCTGTATAAATTCGCTGGGCGCGGGCTTACTAAGGAGTGCGGAGAGGGCTTCGCCGAGCTGCGATGCAGGCCAGGCCAGATCCGAGAGGCGATCCATCAGGCCACCTCGCTTGCGGGCAGCGTTTCACTCGCCGGCTTGGGCATCTCCTCCACCAAGCGTCCGGAGTGGATGCGGATATGCCGCCAGATGTTCGCAGACCACAGCTCCGCGCGTGTGCGCCGTTCGGCGGCGAGCAATTGCGCATAGCGTGAATCGGGGTTCCCGGCGAGATCGCGCGGCGCACCGTCTTCGACCACCCGGCCATACTCCATCACTAGTACACGATCGAACTCCTGTGTCTCTTCCAGGTCGTGCGTGATACACAGCAGGGTGCAGCCGCGCCAGAAATTGCGCGAACGTGCGAGCAATTGCCGCCGCTTTTCGCGGTCGAGGCCACGGAAGGGTTCGTCAAGAATGGCGAGCCGTACTTTGTCCCGCAGCAACGCGCGAGCGAGGCGCACGCGCTGTCCTTCGCCGCCGGAAACGAGCGCACCGCCTTCGCCCAGCTTCGTTTGCAACCCATCCGGGAGACTCTCGAGGACATTTCGAAGCAGGGCTGCATCGATTGCTTCGCCCACGGCCGAAGCTCCCGCTTGCGAGCCGTACGACACATTCGCGAATAGCGAGCGATTCCACAGTTGAACCGCGGGGTCGACCCAGGCCGTCGAGTGGCGAAGAGCTTCGCAATCGACCGGCTCGCTGTCCACAAGGACCGCACCGGAACTCGGCTTGTGCCAACCAAGCAGCAGCCCGGCAAGGCTGGACTTTCCCGCTCCCGACTGGCCTACAATGGCGACCTGCGATCCGGGCGCAAGCTCGACATTTACGTCTTCGAGAACGGTATGGCCCGAGACGACCACGGAGACCTGCCGGAGCGCGATGGCCGGAGCATCTGTCCGGCGGTGCGATTCGTAGCTCTCAGCACGTGCCGCCGGCTCCTCGGGCGCGCCGAGCGGGTCGAGTAATCGCAGCGCAATGTTTCGATAGAACGGAAACTGTCTGGCGAGCGTGGCCGCCTCCTGACCGAGCACTGGAAGATTGAGCGCCCAATACACCAGCAGCAGCGTACGGCCAATCTGAAAGCCCTGCAGCGGATGGATCAGCAGGAGGCACGCGACCAACCCGAACATTGCTACCAGTTGCAAGGCTTCCACCGAGACGGCGGTGCGTTGCAGGCGGAGCGCGGCATGCGCCCACTCACCGAGCAGCTTTTCATGCTCGCGGCGGACGCTCTTCTCCGCCCCGTGCGCGCGGATCGCCAGCAATCCCAGCATGGCATCCAGATAAAAACGCGTCAGACCAGCCGAATGGCTACGCACGCGCAAGTCCTGTTCGGCCAGCACAGACTGCGTGGTGAAAACGGGAACGAGCGCCGCTGCCGCAATCAGCAGCACCAGCGGAGCGGCAGAAGGTTCCAGCCACATGATGCCGGCCGCGGTGGCGCTCAATTCGAGCGTTATGCGCAGCAGTTGCCTGGCGTTCTCGGGCAAGTCGCGGAGGCGGCGCGTCGCGTGGCTGCGCTCGGCCATGTCGGAAGTCAGCCGGCTCTGAAAATACCGGTCTCCTAATTTGGGAATCTTTTCGAAAAACGCTATGCGCAGCCGGTTCTCCAGGTGCCGGCCCAGCCGGACCGTTGCTGAAAAAAGCGGACCATCGATCAGCACGAGAGCCAGGCTGAAGATCAGGACCGCTGCCATCGCGCCCATGCGCTGTCCGGCCAGCCCTAACGAACCGGTAATGTCGAAAAGCCCGCGGAACAGCAACGCCTCAACGAATACTCCTGCTGCCGCTCCGAATAATGAGACCGCCACAATCGCCGGCGCCAGCGATCCGCTCTGGGCCAGCAGCCTGATAAGCTCGCGTCCCGGCCGGAGCGGCTTTTCCGAGATTGCCGTGCGCAGCTCCGGCGACAGCATTTCGTGTTCCACCCGCGCCCGTTTACCGCGAACGCGAACCAGAATGGCGCCTCGCATTGCAAGTTGCGCTTCTCCCTCGGCTTCGTCTTCCAATTGCTGAACGGACCAATAGATGGCCGGAATCAGTTCGGCACGTTCGCACAGCCGCTCCAGCACTTGAGTGCGCTGCGGGCCGCGAGCCAATCCTCCGGCACGCGCCAAAGCGGCCAGCATCCGCGTGGCGGCATCCAGCGTACCGAGCGAACGCCAAGTTGTGTCCTGGCTTGCTTGCGTGATAAGGCGGCTGGTATCAGCGCGGGAAATTCCAGCGCTGCGCAGCCGCTCGGCGAGGACCGTCTGAAATTCGCCGGTTCCGGCAAACTCGCGCCAGCCGGTTGCGCTTGCGGGCATGCTGTGAAGGTAGACCTCGCGCAAGAACTGTGCGCACGGCACCCAGCGCCTGCCCACGGCGGGATCCATCACCTGCACGAAGTTTCCATGCCTGCGCCACACCACCACAAAATGCGTGAGACCGTTGGGTAATGTGACTACGACAATGGCGGGCAGAGCTTGGGCGGCGGGCAGGAACAGATGATCGGCGGGGATCATAATCTGCTCGGCTTGAAGGCCAAGCTGGTTGGCGACGCTCTCCATCGTGTCGATAGAAGTTCCGTCGATGCCGGTCTGACAGGCTTCGCGAAGCCGTCCGTAGCTGACCGGGATTCCCCATCCGTCCAGCAGAGATTTGAGCGAGGCCGGACCACAGTCCATGTTTGAGGTCTGGACGACCTCAGGCACGAAGAGGCGCATCACCGGGCTCCCACAGCCTCGCCGGCCGACCGCAAGAGCAACGCCACGGGTGTGATGCGTTCCACTTCGATCTCCACAGAGCCGGGCAAGCCATGCTGCAGCGGGATCCGTGAAGATGGTGGGGCTTTCACCGCGAGTTCGACGCGAACTCTTCCGTCGCGCACTTCTCCGGCTACCCGCGATACGGTAGCAGGAATGGTGCCGAATTGCGCCCATGGAAAACCTTGCAGGCGGAGGGTTGCGTGCTGCCCCGGATGCAGCTTGCCAAAGGCCGCGGAGGGCTGAAATTCCGCCACGGCCTGCAACTCGCCACTGGCCAGAATTACACCAAGCTGCTGGCCTTCGGAGATGTGGGCGCCCGGTTCAAGAGTCGCGCATTCACTCAAACGGCCACCGATCGAGGCGCGGATGCGCCGCCGCTCAATCTCATACTCCAGGCGGCGAATATTGGCGTTCGAGTTGGCCGCGTCGGCTTCCAATTTGGCTAAGTCTCCAGCAAGCTGCTTCAGACGGACCTGACGATCGCGATCACGAACCTGCAACTCAGGACGCAAACGAGCCATGGCCGCTTTTAGACCATCCGCCGCTGCGCGCTTACTTTGCGCGTTGGCTTGCGCGCGTTCCGCATCGGCTTGCGCCAGGATTCCATCGGCGCGGAGAACTTTCGCCCGCTCCGCCTCGCGCTCTGCCAAAACGGCCTGTGCTTCTGCCTCGCGATATTGCGCTCCGGAGGCACCCAACGAAAGATCAAGAACGCGGTGCTCGTCCTGGCGACCCAGGCCTTCGGTCTCGATCTGGGATTTGAGCACGGCGATCTGGGGGCCGAGACTGACGAGCCGGGTGCGTTCAATGTCCAGATTCAGAGCTTCGTCCCGGCTATCAACTTCGGCCAGGATATCGCCGGCCTGTACTACTCTTCCTAACTCCAGGTGAGATAAGGACAAACGCCCGGCCACATTAGCCTGTAGGGGATACACAGCGCCATTGATTTCCAAACGAGCCGAATCGGAAATTTCATATCTTGTTACGCGAGCCCTAAAGGCCCACAGCAACCAAGCCGATATGAGTACCAGAGCGATGATCAACCCTGTACTAGATCTAAATCCACTGTCACGCCGCAGCGCGTGGCTGATGCGATGGAAGCTATGTGCCATGTTGAGCTCTAAAACAGTAGTGCAAAAAAGAAATGGCCGCTCGCCCGGAATGCGAAACGGCCAAATGGAAATTAATGTTTCTAGCAATAACTGTCGATTAGAGTGCTATATACCCCAGTTGCTACGGCCAGCGTTCACTTTGCTCTTAACTTTCACGGCTAAGTCTCCTTTCTCAGCCTATTCCTGCGGCCAGGCAGGTGTTAGGCTGGTTGGCAGAAAAAGTCAGAAATACTCAAAACATTTTGGAAGTAACTGGAAAGATATTAGATACCCCAGTTGCTACGGCCGGCGTTCACTTTGCTCTTGACTTTCATTGGTACTTTGATCTCCTTTCTTCGCAAATTTTGAGTTCTGGCGGCCAGGCCGGAACTCAATCTTTCGCCGAAGTCACCTATGCTAGAACTTTAGTTTGTGTAATTCGGATATTTGATTTATAGCGTATTGATCGAGCTTTTCCAATAGCCAAACGAGCAAGACAAGCCTAAGATGAACCCGTATGCTATCCCACCTGGGGATAGGTATTATGTGAATCGGTGAGATTTGAGGCTCGAAAACACCCTGGCAGAGAGCGGGCACCGATTAGCTCTCAAATTGACCATGGCTGATTGCTACTTAAAACACGTACTTCAACGCCACTTGCATCTGGCGCATGGGAATGGCTGTCCCGGTAATCGAGCCAAAACCGGCCGAAAGAATATTCGCGTTCGGGTTTGACCATACGGGGTGATTCAATGCGTTGAACGCTTCCACGCGAAATTGCAGGATGTGGCTCTCCTTGTAGAACATGTGGAACTCTTTGTGCGCATCCAAATCCAGCGCGAAAATGGCTGGACCGATTGCGGTATTTCGGCCGACGTTGCCGAAGGTACCGGCTGGTTCTTCAATAAAGGCCGCCGGGGTGTACCAGCGGGCCGTGGTCGGATTCGGCTCCGAAAAGCTGATGCCCGTCGCATTCGGACGGTCATACCCGTTGCCTGTTCCGGAACGGTCCTGGCCGCCATCGGTGATGGTCTGCGGCCGTCCGCTCTGCACGGTCCAGATCCCGCCGATCTGCCAGCCGCCAACAATTCCGTTCAGGACTGAATTCTGCACATCGAGAGCTCGCCCCCTGCCCACCGGCACATCGTACAGAACCGACGTAACAAAGCGATGGCGAACATCAAAGGAAGAAAGGCCGCGCTCGCACGTGATGCAATTGCTGTTTTGCGGAAACAACGTATCATAGCCCTGCACGCGGATGCCGCTTGTATCATCGATCGACTTGGAGTATGTATAAGACGCGATAAAGCTGAGGCCGCCGCTGAAGCGCTTAGTGAGGCTCAGGCTGCCCGCGTTGTAAGTCGCATTGCCGCCATCCATCACCAACTGAATCACACCGAACGTTTGGAACGGAGTGCGGGAAATGGCGGTACCTACCGTTCCCGGAATAGCCTCGTTTGCGTTTTGAAAACCATATAGGTGACGGCTGGCCGAACCGAGATAGCCGGCCTCCAGAAGCAGGCTGTTGCCCAACTGCCGCTGCACGTTCAAGAGGTATTGCATGGTGTAGGCCGTCCGGTGCGAATAGGCGTCCACGAACGCATACGGACTCGTCACTTGCGCGCTGGTGCTGTTTCCGGCAGCAACCGCATTGCTCCAGAACAGAGTGGGAGTTCCTACGGCCGAATTTACCCGGAACCGGCCCGCGGTATTGCGTGCCATGTCGAACACGGCGTTCCCGATATCGTGTACATAGAAGATTCCGTACCCGGTGCGAATCACCCACCGGCTGTTCGGCGAGTAAGCGATGCCCACGCGCGGCGCAAAATCGGTGTACTCCGTCTTCATCAGCGCGTCGCCCTCCAGCCCGTTGCTGCAGATTGTGTCAATCTGCGGCCAGACGATATTGATACCGGCATATGGGTTCGTGCAATGGCCCTGCCGGATGAATTTCGGATACAGGCTCAGCGGAGCCGCTGGCGCAAAGACGATGTGCGGCAGATACACCGAGAACAGATTTCCTGTTGTATTACGCCAGGGCGGCGTCAGCTCGTACCGCAAGCCCAGCGAGAGCGTCAGCTTGGGAGTTACTTTCCAGGTGTCGTCAATCCACGCGGCGAAATCGTTTCTCTGAAAGTTCGCGTTGGCAATCGAGATGGAAGCCTCGGATTGATACATGTCGCCGAGCAGAAAATCGGCAAAAGCATCTCCACCGGTCAGGCTGGGACCGGCTGTCGCGTTCGCCTGAAACGTAAATTGCCCCCGCGAAAACTGGTTCCCTACCTGATTGAAGTTCTGCCGCATATACTCGAACCCGAAGCTGAACGTGTGCGGTCCGTGAATCCAGGAAAGATTGTCGTCGAACTGGAGATTGTTATCCGAGATGGCATATGGACCATCCGTGCCATCGCCGATCGAACTAAAGCCGTCGCCGCTGAACGTGACGTTCGGAATACCCCACGAAACCGGCGGGCCGCCGCTGAAATTCGGTATTCCGAGCCCATCGATCACATTGGTCTGAAACGCGAGAAACGTTCCAATCGAATTGAAGATGCGCGTATATCCAAAGGTTGCCTGGTTGACCAGTGTGGGCGTGAACGTGCGCGTATTGGAGCCCATATATTGCTCATATCCGGTGATGATTTTCGAGCCGGCCAGGCTCAATCCTTGGGAAGATTGGTTTTCGCTGCCCCAACTGTAACGTCCGGCCCATTGCGATTTCGACGACTCGACAAAGTCCATGCGGAGCACAAACCCGTCGCGGTTCAACGGCGAGGCGTTCGATTGCACGTAGTTATTTGCCAGCTTAGTGGTCGCTACGTTGGCGGCAGGATAGTAGGCCAGCAGTTTTTTGGAAATCGGGTCTATCAGGTTTGAGGGAATTACGTTCCCGGGAAATGGCTGTTTGGTGCTCGGGTTGTAAATGGTCGCCGAATACCCGCTGAAATCGCCCGACTCCATGGCCACTGTCGGAACGGAATAGATCGCTTGCGAATTCTGCCGCTGCCGCAGCGCCTCATAGTTCGCCATGAAGAACAGCTTGTTCTGGCCGTTGAACAGCCAGGGGATACGAACCGGCCCATCGAACACAAAACCGTAGTCATTCCACTTGAAGGGCTGCTTGCTCTGCACTTTACTGGTAAACGCGTAGGGCAGCGCGTCCATTACGTCGTTGCGCAAAAACTCAAACAATGCGCCGTGATAATTGTTGCCTCCCGATTTCGTGAGTACGTTGATCTGCGTCGCTTCATGCCCGTATTGGGCCGGATACACGCCGGTCTGCACCTTGAATTCCTGTAATGCATCGATGGACGGTAGCACTACGTAGGAATTGAAATCGGGATCTGTGTTATTCACGCCGTCCAGCGTGTAGTAATCGAACATAATCCGCTGCCCGCCGACGGAAATGGACTGATTCGCGCGATCCCCGCCTTGCCGCGACTGCGCCTGTCCGGCCGGCGGCGACAACGTGTTCGTGTTCGGCGCAAGCGCCACCAGGTTCAGATACTCGCGCCCGTTCAACGGAAGCTGCTCGATGGACCGGTTCTCGATCACGGTTCCCACTGTCGAGTTCTCCGCCTGTAGCAGGTCGGTCGTAGCGGCCACTTCCACCGACTGCGACAACTGACCGACTTCGAGGGTGAAATCCAAGCGAACGGCCTGTTGCACCTGCACGGCGACGTCGCTAGCGGCCGCGATCTTAAAACCTGGGTGTTCCGCTCGCACGCTGTACGTTCCCGGCGGGACGGATGGAAAACTATAATCGCCCGCATCCGTCGTCGTAGCAGTACGTACAGCACTGGTTCCCGCATTCGTCAGCGTAATCGTCGCCTGCGGAACGGATGCGCCGGAAGAGTCGCTTACATGCCCCGTGATCTCCCCGAACGTCTGGCCAAACACCGGCATGCAGCCCAAAAACAGAAGCGTGATTGCAGTCGCACGTGTCAGCATTTGGCCTAAAACACTATCACAAATTTGACTCGCTGTGAATTTGATACATTCAACCGCGTGCGGCACAATCGGAGAACTTTTCTAAAGCAGACGGCAGGCGCGCTGGCCTTGCCGGCGCTCTCGCGCGCGATTCAGGAGAGCACGAATCCTTATCAGCGCCCCAAGCTACAAATCACCGACATTCGCACGGCCGAAGTGGTAGTCCACGGCCTGCAAACGCACGTTCGCATCTATACCGATCAGGGCCTGATTGGGCAAGGCGAATCGACGGATGCGGCCGTGGGGACGGCAGCGCTGGTGCGCAGCTTCCGCCGCTATCTGGTCGGCAAGAACCCGCTCAATGTGGACGCGCTCTGGGAGCACTTGCGCACAGCGGGTATCTTCGCCGGGGCACAAGGTGGGCAATACGTCACGGCTCTGACCGGAGTTGAAATCGCATTGTGGGATCTGGCCGGGAAAGCGCTCGGCCTACCGATTTATCAGTTACTCGGTGGGAAATTTCGAGACCGCGTTCGGATGTATTGTGATTCCGACATGGAAGACCCGCTCGGCGCGGAAGGGGAACGCAAGCTGCCGTGGATACAATCGAACGGCTTTACCGCGATGAAAATCGATATCGATGAGGCCCGCGACCCCGCTCGCTTCGATGCAGTGAATTGGACTGCCAGCAACGGCGAGATCGACCGCATGGTCTCCTGGGTGCGCCACACCCGCGAATCGATTCCGAAACAGATGGACCTCGCGGTCGACATGCACGGCCGCTACGATGCGCCTACAGGGAAACGGGTCGCGATTGCGGTGGAACCGTACCGCTTGCTGTGGCTCGAAGAGCCGGTTCCGCCGGAAGACATCGACGCCATGGCCGATATCCGGCATGCGACCAAAACCCCGATCTGCTGCGGCGAGAATCTGTACATGCGGTGGGGCTTCCGCGAGCTACTCGACAAGCAAGCGGCGGATATCATCATGCCGGATCTGCAAAAGGTTGGCGGATTATCCGAAGGACGCAAGGTCGCGAACCTGGCCCAGACTTACTACATTCCATTCGCGCCGCACTGCGTGGTGTCGCCCATTGGGACCATGGCTACTGCGCATGTCTGCGCGTCCATCCCGAATTTCCTGGTGTGCGAATGGCACTGGATCAATCATGTCGATCTCTGGAGAGATTTTGTGAAGGAAGGCGAAATCATCAAGCAAGGTTATATTACGGTTTCGGATCGGCCGGGTATCGGAGTGGAGATGAACGAGCAAGCCGCGCGCAAGGCGCAAGTGCCGGGCACGGGCTGGTTCGAGCCTTCGAAGAGTTAGCGCCATGAAGATTGTATTCTCGCTTCTTCTGATCACGGTTGCTGGCTATGCACAAGAGGGCTTCTTCACGAAGGACGCCGTCATCAAGTACACGCCGGAATGGAAAGGCGAGCGCTTCGCCGACGGGCGCCCGAATGTGCCGGATGCCATTCTCGACCGGATGAAGAACGTCACGCTCGAAGAAGCCTGGGCTGTGTTGCGCAACGCCGGCTACAACTATCAGTACGAAGATGGATGGCTGGTGATTCATCCCGATAAGGTCCTGGTGGGCCGCGCTCTTACGGCCGAGTGGATGCCCGGGCGGCCTGATGTGCAGCGGGTGGTGGAGGAGCAAGGAAAGTTGGATCATCGCATCGGCGGCCAAAATGCCTGGCCGGTCGACATGCTGCAGCCCCGTGATGTGTACGTCTGCGACCACTTCGAATTGAAGAAGGACGGCCCTTCCATCGGAGATAACGTCGGCAACGCGATTTATGCGCGAAGCGGTAACGGCATCGTGTACAACGGCGCGGTACGCGATATCGAAGGGCTCAAAGAATTACCGGATTTTGTTTCCTTCGTGCGCTTCTACGATCCCTCGCACCATTTCGGCTCGCTTGCCTCGGGCCCGCGCCTGAACTCGACCATGGTGGGAATCAATTGTCCGACGCGCATCGGGCACGTGATGGTGATGCCCGGGGATGTGGTGCTCGGAAAGGATGGAGGCGTGATCTTCATTCCTCCGCAACTGGCGGAAAAAGTGGTCAAGTACTCCGAGATTACGCGCCTGCGCGATACTTTCGGCCATCAACGCTTGCGCGAGAAGAAATATACGGCGGGGCAGATCGATGCGCGCTGGTCGGAACCAATCGAGCAGGATTTCACGCAATGGCTGCGCGAGAACCGCAACAATCTTCCTGTGGCACCGGCCCAAATCGATGAGATTTTGAAGGAGCGCGCGCAAGGGAAGACGGAGCAGTAGCGCCTTCCAGAATGCTATCGACGACTTTCGAGCCGGGCGCTACACTGAGCACGGCACGGATCGTGAACGGTTGCTTTGTACTGGCAGTCGGAAATGAAGTTTTGCTCCAGCCCACCGAGGCTCCGTCCGACTGCAAGTTGCCGGCAATTCGAAACCCGTTCATCACTGCAAGCGATCTCAAGCTATCTGGGAACATGCCGGTTTTCAGGGTAACCAGGTTCGCCCGATCTGATGTGCTAAGGATCTCGCCATTTCTCGAAAATTGCGGTACAACCGATGGCATCTCGTCGTGCGATGCGAAAACTTCTATAACGCCCGTAGCTAATGGGACCCGCTGACCTGGACTGATTACGAATGGACGCAGTGTATCGCGCAACATGCAGTCATGACCGGTAAGGTGGCTGTCATTATCGAAGACGAGCATGGATTTTACGCGTGGCACCCCGAACTGAACGGGCGCCAATCGCAAGGAGAGACTCTCGGTCAGGCTCTTTCGAATATCGGTGAGGCGATAATGAGCGTTCAGCAGCGCTGAGCCAGGAGATCCTCACAACATCGCTGGAAATCCGTGCCGAAAATACCGCGGCTGAGCGCAGCGGAAATCGAAGAAACTGCTGGTCCGGCGAGCAAGAAAGTGGGCAAGCCATTATCTGAGAACGGCCACAAGCGTCCCGAGGAGTCGGGACGCGGCAGCCTGAGAGGCGCGCCACGAGTGCGTGTTGGCAAAGGCAGTGTTTGGTAGCGCTAAGGGGAATCGAACCCCTATTTAAGCCTTGAGAGGGCTCCGTCCTAACCGTTAGACGATAGCGCCACTGAGGAGACGGGCACTCTCAGTATACCGAAAGCTGCGGTCAGACCGCGGCGGGCATGGGAAGGCCGCCCTTGCCGAGAGCTTTCGAAATTAGCGTGATGGCTTCCGATTCGCTCACCGATTTCGCAAGCGAGGTCTCCAGAATCAGCATGCTGCGCGCGCGTCCCAGCATCTTCTTTTCGCGGAACGAGAGCGGCTTGCTCATTTGTATCGTAACCAGCGCTTTGAAGACTTCGGCAATTTCGAGTAAACTGCCGTTCTTCATCTTGTCTGAATTTTCTTTGAAGCGGTCTTTCCAGTCCTGCGCGCAGCAGGGCCGGCCTGCTGCCAGAAAGGTCAGGACTCGACTGATCTCGCTGCATTTGGTCAGTTTGCGCAGCCCGACTTCACCCGCATGCGAAAACGGAACCATCACCGTCATGCTGCTGGGCGAGAGCCGGAGCAAGTAGAACCGCTCCTGCTGCGCGCCGAATGCGCGGGAACTGATGTTCTCGATCGTGCCTACCCCGTGGTTTGGATAAACCACCTTCTCGCCGACCTGAAAGGTCATTCAGGGACCTCTTTCGTTGAAGAATGATCAGTTAATAGTTAAACAGCCCAAAGGAATGTTAAACCGATGTAAGGATTTCGTCAAGAAGAAAAACGAGATCCCACACCTAGCGGGGTAGTGTATAGCTTCAGGGGGCCTAAGTAATTGAAAGCACGCGCTCGGCCGTAGCGTATGCACTACGGCCGGGTGTGTCTTGACAAACTACAGAATCTCCAGTGACCAATTCTCCAGAATGGACTTCACCTTCTGGCAGAACTGATCGGCCGTGGCTCCGTCCACGAGGCGGTGGTCGAAGGTGAGCGCCAGATGCGCCTGCGACCGGATCGCAATGGCGTCACCATCCACCACGGCCGGAATCTTCTCCACTGCGCCCACGCCCAGAATAGCGACCTGCGGCTGATTGATAATCGGCGTGGCGAAGATGCTGCCAAAGCTGCCGAAATTTGTGATGGAAAAGGTGCCGCCCTGCACCTCGTCCGGCTTGAGTTGGCGCGAGCGGGCGCGGGTCGCCAGATCCACAATGGCGCGCTGCAATCCGGCGACGTTCTTCTCGTCGGCGTTGCGGATCACCGGCACAATCAAGCCGTTTTCTAGCGCGACCGCGATGCCGATGTTGATGTCGCGGTAGTACACGATATTTTTGCCGTCGATCGACGCGTTGAAGATCGGGAATGCACGCAACGCCTCAGCGGCAGCGGCGGTGACGAACGGGAGAAATGTCAACGAGAACCCGTTGCGTGCGCTGAATTCGGCCTTCGACTTATCGCGAAGCTTCGCGATTTTCGTCATGTCCACGCGATGCACCGTGGTCACGTGCGCCGAGGTCCGCTTGCTCATGACCATGTGCTCGGCGATCTTTTGCCGCATGTTGCTCATCGGCTCGGTGCGGGTCTTCGCCGCTTCCGGCAATGGCATGGCTGGCGGAGGCGCGGATGCAGCTTGAGTCGTTGGCGCAGCCGGCTGTGGAGGAGGTGCGGCGGGTGCGGCGTAGGTCTTGGCGGCTTGCGAGGACATGTACGCTTCCACATCCTGCTTGGTAATCCGGCCGCCTGCTCCGGTTCCTCTCACCTGGGACAGATCTATGTTGTACTCGCGCGCCATCTTGCGCACGAGCGGCGAAAGCGGTCCGAGTTCTTCTTCAGCCTGCGGCTGGGCTGCGGGCTGCGGCTGTTGCGGAGCAGGTTCGAACGGATACGGTCCGGCTGAACTGGGGGCAGGTGCGGGAGGAGGTTGCGGTGGCGGTGTTTGCGCAGTGCGAGCCTGTTCAGTAGCGGCGGAAGGCCCTACGTCGACACTGGGCGGCGTCGAAACACTCGGCTTCGCCTGCTGTTCCGGCGGCGCCGCGGCTGGCGCTGCCGCGGGAGCAGTTCCCGCTCCATTTTCGCCAATGCGTGCCACTACTGAGTTAATCGCGACTGTCGCGCCTTCCTGCACGAGGATTTCACTTAGGACGCCTGCGGCGGGTGAAGGAATCTCTGTGTCTACCTTGTCCGTGGATATCTCGAAAAGCGGTTCGTCGCGTTCCACCTTGTCGCCCGGCTTCTTTAGCCAGCGGGTCAGCGTGCCCTCCACGATACTTTCGCCCATCTGGGGCATTACCACATCCATCATCGTGTCTCCTGCAATTCCTGATGTGCCATCACCACTTCATAATCAAAGGTCTTCGCGAACGAGGCGGTGATGGCCCGCATCACCTCTTCACGGCTTGCCTGGCAGCCCAAGCTGCGTAGCGAACAGACCGGCTTCGTCAGACCGCACGGAACAATATATCTGAAATAGCTCAGATCGGTATCCACGTTCAGCGCGAACCCGTGCGACGTAATCCAGCGGCTGATGTGTATTCCGATCGCGGCGATCTTGGCGCCATTGACCCAGACACCCTCGTATCCCCGTTCCGGGACCCGCCCGGCTGCAATTCGGAACACGCCGAGAGCATCAATCAAACACTGTTCTATACCTGTAAAATAGGCATGAACATCGCGCCTCCATTCTCGCAGATCGAGGATTGGATACCCGACAATCTGGCCCGGCCCGTGATAGGTGACATCACCGCCGCGGTCGGTCTCGAAGAAGTCGATCCCGGTACGCGCCAGGATCTCTTCGCTTGCGAGTAAATGCTGTTGTTTCCCGTTGCGGCCGATGGTGACGACATGCGGATGTTCGACATACAGCAGCGTGTCCGCACCATTGCCTTGCTTGCGCTGGTTCACCAGGCACTGCTGGACTTCGAGTGCATCCGCGTAACGCATCCGGCCGAGATCGAGAACTTCCAGCGGTCTCAGTCTGTGTGCATCCGTGTCCATCTGTGGCTAAATATTAATCGCCAGCCCGTACACGTTATTGAACGCTTCCCCCACGGCTTCGTAGATGGTCGGATGGGCATGAATCGTCGACATCATACTCTCCACCGTAGCTTCGGCCTCCATCGCGGTGACCGCTTCTGAAATCAGCTCAAATGCTTCGGGACCGATGATGTGAACGCCGAGTATCTCCCCGAATGTCTCTTCGGCAATGACTTTGACAAAGCCTTCGTGCTTATCGAGGATCGTCGCCTTGCTGTTGCCAACAAACGGAAACTTGCCGACTTTGACCTTGAATCCCTGGGCGCGTGCCTGCGCTTCCGTCAATCCGACGCTACCGATTCCCGGATCAGTGTAGGTTGCGCCGGGAATGCGGTTCCGGTTGATGGGACGCGCCGGTTTGCCGGCGATATGCCCGACCGCCACCATGCCCTCCCCTGCCGCGACATGCGCAAGCTGCGGCGTTCCCGCCACAATATCGCCAATCGCATACACGCCCGGTTCCCCGGTGCGCTGTTGCGGATCGACCTTCACAAACCCGCGATCGAGCTGAACTTTCGTATTCTCCAGGCCGATATTTTCGGTATTAGGCTTGCGGCCAACGGCCACCAGAAGCTTGTCGAATTCCATCTCCTCGCGATTGCCGCTGGCGAGAGTCACGCTGAGGCTCACGCTGTTCGCATTCTTACGGATGTTTTCTGCTTTTGCCCCGGTCTCCACGCGGATTCCGGTCTTGCGGAAATGCTTGTCCAGTTCCTTCGAGATCTCCTCGTCTTCTACGGGAACAATCCTCGGCAGCATTTCCAGCAGCGTGACTTTCGAACCGAAACGGTTGAAGATGGATGCGAACTCGACGCCGACCGCGCCCGCCCCGATGATGCCGATGGTTCTGGGGATCGCGGGCATGTCCAATATTTCAATGTTCGTCAAGATCAGATTTTGATCGGGTTGGAGCCCGGGCAGCATTCTTGCCTCGGAACCCGTCGCCAGAATAATATTCTTGGTTTCGACAGTCTTGGCACCCTGATCGCCGCTCACCTCGATGCGGCCGTTCCCGAGCAGACGCGCATTGCCTTTGATCACGTCTACTTTGTTCTTCCGCATCAGAAACTCAATGCCCTTCGAGTGTTTGGTGACGATCTTGTTCTTGCGATCGAGAACCTGCGCGTAATTTAGTTGCGGATCTTTGCACTGTACGCCTTGCGCTTCGGGATGTTTGAAGTAGTCCCAAACGTCGGCCGTGTGTAGCAGCGCTTTGGTTGGAATACAGCCCACCAGCAGACACGTTCCGCCCAGTCTCGGCTGCCTTTCAATCAGCGCTGTTTTTAGTCCGTATTGGCCCGCGCGCACCGCAGCGGAATAACCACCGGGCCCACTGCCAATTACCACTACATCGTAAGTCATTTTCGTCCCAAGTGTAGCAACAGCCGATGCTCTGTACTTCGCGGTTCTGAACAGCCGAAACCATCAGCCCGAAGCCCGCGTATCATCAAGATAGAGCTATGCGTTGGATGGTTTGTGCGGCGCTGATTTACTGGTGCGCGGTCGTGAGCGCTTCCGAGCCTCCACCCCCGGGCGTTTTGCACGCCGTCGTGGTAAAAGGCAACCATCTCTATTCCTCCGAAGACATCATCAAGGAGTCCGGATTGAAACCGGGCCAGCGCGTGACCGGGCCGATCATTGAGCAGGCACGCAAGAAGCTGCAGGATACTGAACTGTTCAACAACGTTTCGGACGAATATCGATATACCGCCAGCAAACCCCCGGAGTACGATTTAACTTTCCAAGTCGTCGAGAACACGCAGTTGTTTCCGATGCGCTTTGAACGATTGGGTGGTTCGCCGGATGCTATACGAGAGTACCTGCGCCAGCATGTGGACCTCTATTCCGACCAGATTCCCGGAGCCGAGGGAGTGCTGCGCCGCTATAAGCAGGCCGTGCAGGCGTTCGTACGGCAGACGAATCCTTCGGTAGAAGTCAAAGCTGCGATCACGAATGACGATCCTCAGCAGTTGACGGTTCTGTTCACGCCGGATACACCCGCGCCCACCATCTCGCAAGTGATCGTCAGCGGCAATCAGGCCGTGGATACCGGCACGATTTTACGGGCTGTCAACCGGGTTGCCGTGGGAGTGCCGCTCTCCGATGCGCGTATCAAGGTGATCCTGAACGGCGCGATCAAGCCGCTCTATGCAGCCAAAGGGTACGCGGCTGTGTCGTTCCCGAAAGTGGAAACCGAGCCTTCGAAGTCCAATCTGGGCGTTATCTTGAAGGTGCAGATCCAAGACGGGCCGGTATTCCAGTTCGGAGCCATCCGGTTTCACGGAAGCGGCATGGATGAGGAAGAGATCCGGTCGACGATTCCGTTCAAGCCAGGGCAGCCCTATAACGGTGACCAGGTGGATAACTTCCGTCTTAAGCTTCTGCACTCCTTCCGGCGGCGCGGCTTCCTGGATGCAAGCATCACGACCGATGCGGCTCCCGACGACAGCAAACGCACTGTGAACATCACATATAACGTGATTCCCGGCGAAGTTTATAACTTCGGAAAGCTCGATATTCAAGGGCTGGATATCACGAGCGAACCCGCTATTGAGAAGCTGTGGGGTGAAAAGCCCGGCCGTCCGTTCAATCCCGATTATCCCGACTTCTTCTTGAAACGCGTGCAGGAGCAAGGTATCTTCGACAACCTGGCCGATACACATTCCGATTACACGGCCGATGCCGCATCCCATAATGTGATCGTTCATTTGTATTTCAAGGGCGGCAAATCCAGAGCGCAAGCCGAGAAAGAAAAGGAACAGAAGCGCAATGACCAGACGGTGGATGGGACCTGGAGTCCCTGGCCGCCGTTTAGGTAAACCCGCTCCCTAGCGGTCGCCGCTCAGTCCCTTGATAATAGCCTCTAGGTCGTAGACGCACCCGCCCCAGATGCCGCCGCTGGCATGTTGCAAAGCCGCCCAGAGGCGAGTATCTGTAGGTAACGCCGGATCGGGACGCAGGTCGGTACGCGGCGGCCTCTGCTGCAACCGCCTGAACCCCTCTTCAGGCGTAAACGTGTCGCCACTCTCTCCCACGAAGTTCACTTGGCCATCGAGCTTGTTCCGGTCGATCACGATCTCGATGAGATCTCCGTCCCGCAGTTTTCCAACCGGGCCGCCCGCCAGCGCTTCCGGCGAAACATGGCCCAGACATGCGCCGGTCGAGACGCCGCTGAAGCGTGCGTCGGTCAAAACGGCAACATACTTTCCGAACGGCAGATGCTTCAAGGCAGACGTGATTTCGTAAGTCTCTTCCATCCCGGTGCCCATCGGCCCACGGCAGATCAGGACCAGCACGTCGCCTTCCCGGATTTGCTGATGCTTGATCGCGGCCATGGCGTCATGTTCCGTCACGAAAACCTTCGCGGGACCGCGCATGCGGTAAACGCCATCATCATCCACAACGCTGGGATCGATGGACGTGCTCTTGACTACCGATCCTTCCGGCGCGACATTGCCGTGCGGAAAACATACGGTCGATGTAAGCCCGCGCGACTTGGCGGTGCCGGGCGAGAGGATCACGTCATTCGGATCGATGCTGTCAAGTGACTGCAGTCGCGATCGGAATCGCGCACGGCGCTCCGATTGCTCCCACCAGTCGAGCATCGTATCCAGTGTTTCGCCGGACGCCGTGAGCGCCTTCGTATGCAACAGCCCGGCGCGGCGCAGATGCAGCATCACTTCAGGAACGCCGCCGGCCAGAAATACTTGCACGGTCGGATGATTGCGCGGACCATTCGGCAAAGCATCCACCAGACGCGGAATGCTGCGGTTCACGCGATTCCAATCGTCGACACTCGGGCGGCGCAACCCGGCCGCGTGGGCGATTGCAGGGATGTGCAGCAGCAGATTCGTCGAGCCGCCAAAGGCCGCATGCACGATCATCGCGTTTTCAATGGCGTCCGGCGTGACGATATCGCGCGTTCGGAGATTACGTTCGTCGAGCCGCAACACCGCACGGGCAGTGCGGCGCGCCATATCGAGCCACACGGCTTGGCCGGAAGGCGCAAGCGCCGAATGCGTGAGCGCGAGCCCGAGCGCTTCGCCCACCACTTGGGACGTCGCCGCAGTCCCCAGAAACTGACACCCCCCGCCCGGAGAGGCACAGGCGCGACAGCCCGCCAAGGCCGCTTCTTCGAGCGAAATTTTCTGATGCGCAAAGCGCGCCCCAATGGTTTGCACTTTGCCCGCATCTTCCCCGTGCTCCGGCATTAAAGTCACGCCGCCCGGAACAAGCGCGCAGGGCAAATCGCGCGATCCTGCGAGCGCCATCATCATCGCAGGAAGGCCTTTGTCGCAGGTCGCAATGCCGATCACGGCACGGCGCGTCGGCAGCGAGCGGATCAAACGGCGCAGCACAATCGCGGCATCGTTTCGATAAGGCAGCGAATCGAACATGCCCGTGGTGCCCTGGGTACGGCCATCGCAGGGGTCGGTGCACGCTCCGGCAAATGGAATCGCGCTGCGCGCTTTCAACTCGCGAGCGGCCTCCGCCACCAGCAGCCCGACTTCCCAGTGACCGGTGTGATAGCCAAGCGCGATGGGCGTACCGTCCTGCGCCCGAACTCCGCCGTGCGTGCTCAAAATGAGAACCTGGCTGCCTCCGAGCGCTTCCGGAGCCCACCCCATTCCGGCGTTCTGCGTCAAACCGAAAATGTTTCCCGAAGGCTGCTCGATCAACATCTCCGGGGTGAGCGGGAGCGCCCCCTGCGGCCCCGGCGCATGCGTCCGCACGTCGAAAATGCTCTCGTCTTTGGAATCGATTACGGCTGTAAGATTCACCTGAACTCCATTCTCTCGGGTACACTCGAAGCGGTGAAGCGGCCTCTTGTAGCTATTTATCCCGGCTCATTCGACCCGTTGACGAATGGCCATCTCGACCTCATCGCTCGCGGCGCCCGGCTGGTTGACCATCTCATCGTAGCGATATTGCAGAATACCCAAAAACAGCCACTGTTTACGGTGCCGGAGCGCATGGACATGATTCGCGAGGCGGTGGCGAAGATTCCCAATGTGGAGGTGGATTCGTTCGGCGGCTTGCTGGTGGATTATGCCGAAAAGCGGAATGTCCAGGCGATTCTGCGCGGCATCCGAGCCATCTCCGATTACGAAACAGAAATGCAGATGGCGCTTTTGAACCGGCGCATGCGGCCGGAAACCGAAACCTTGTTTCTGTTGGCCGGGGAGGAGCACTCGTTTATCAGCTCGCGGATGATCCGCGAAATTATCAGCCTTGGCGGCGATGTTTCTCGTTTTATTCCGGCGAGCGTGGTGGCGCGGGTTCAAGCAAAATTTCCCCGCCCAGAACCCTGAGCATCAGCGAGGGGGTCAGCGCTCAGGTAAATTGAGAAGATAAGCTATGCAAGCTACCGCAGAGATTGCCGAACGGATTTCGACCATCAGCGTTTCCTCCACCATGAAGGTGGCGGCCGACGCCGACCGCCTGCGCCGGGAAGGCGCGGATGTGGTGGATTTTGGAGCCGGGGAGCCGGATTTTCCCACGCCCGACAACATCAAGCAAGCCGCCATTCAGGCGATCGACGCGAATTTCACGAAGTACACGAACACCGGCGGCACGCAGGAATTGCGCGAAGCGATCTGCGCGCGGCACAAGCAGGATTTCGGCACCAACTATACAGTTCCCGAGTGCCTGGTGACGGTGGGCGGCAAGCACGCTATCTTCAATCTTGTTCAGGCGCTGGTGAATCCCGGCGATGAGGTCATCATTCCGGTGCCTTACTGGGTGACGTACAAAGATGTGGTCAACTACGCGGGCGGCAAGTGCGTCTTCGTCGAAACCGACGAAAGCACCGGGTTCGAAGTAACGGCCGGTATGATCGAGCGGCATCTCACGCCGAGAACCAAGCTGGTCATCATCAACTCGCCTTCGAATCCCAGCGGAGCGGTGCTGTCGAAAAGCGAGTTCCGGGCCATCTTCGAGCTGACCTCGAAACGCGACCTCTTCCTCTTGACCGACGAATGCTATTGCCATTTCGTCTACGAAGGAGAGCCATTCTCGATTGCGGCCGCGCCTGGAGCGAAAGACACCGTGGTCGTGGCGGGTTCGCTCTCGAAGACCTACGCAATGACCGGGTGGCGCATCGGGTTTGCGCTGGCACCCGCGCCCATCATCGGGGCGATGATGAAGCTGCAGAGTCACAGCACTTCGAATCCCACATCGATTGCGCAGAAAGCAGGACTCGAAGCCATGCGCGGCTCGCAGGAATCGGTTCCGAAGATGCTGGCCGAGTACCGGCGCCGGCGTGATTTCGTCGTCGAGCGGCTCCGCCAGATTCCGGGTGTCTCAATCGTTACGCCGAAAGGCGCCTTTTACGCGTATCCGAATATCAGCGTTGCATACAAGAGCGGGCGTGTGAAAAATTCGCTGGAATTCGCGAGCGAGCTGCTGGCGAAAGAGCATGTAGCCGTGGTGCCGGGCGAAGCGTTCGGCACGAGCGATCATGTACGGATTTCGTATGCGACATCGATGACAGAACTCGCGCGCGGATTAGACCGGCTACACCGATTTATCGATAGCCTGCGTTAATCGCTGTGAAAAAATCAGCATGCAGGCTAAAGCGCCTACTCCACGAAATTGCAAGTGTTTGAATTCATGTGGAGTAGGCGTTTTCGCCTGCGTTTTTGATCTCGCACTGATTTTTTCACAGCTTCTTACCGACCTTGACCCGGTGACTCGCGATTGCGTATGGCTTTTTCAATGCGGCGGTCGGGAATCAACCAAAGCAGGGCAACAAATGAGTACAGCGCGATTGCAATCCAGGCACTAACGAGTGCAAGCCCGATCGCGGCTAAATAGATGATGGGTGAAAGCTTCCCTTTCCAGTCGGGGCCCAAGGCCCGGCTAAGAACAGAGTCGGGGCCTTCGTCGGCAATGATCGCAGACTGCAGCAGATACCAGGCGATCGCGGCCATAAGCAGCACGAAACCATAGACGATCGCCGGGGCGGCCTTGACATGATTCTCGCCAATCCATGCGGTCGCGAACGGGAATAGGGAGATCCAAAACAGCAGGTGTAGATTCGCCCACAGGATCCGGCCGTTCACGCGCTTCGTGGCATGCAGCAAATGGTGATGATTGTTCCAGTAGATCCCCACGTAAATAAAGCTGAGAACGTAGCTCAAAAGAACCGGCGCCAATGCTCGGAGTGCCGAAAACTCCGGGCTGTCAGGGCGCTTCAATTCTAAAACCATAATGGTAATGATGATCGCGAGCACTCCGTCGCTGAAGGCCTCGAGCCGGTTCTTTGCCATGATCATAAACATTATGCGGCTGCTTGCCGGGCTGCCGGTTGTGAGCCCGGGGGCGGAAGAGTTGGTTCAGAAACCCGCAGAGGAGGACCGTTGAAGCGCACGTGGACGATCATAGGAGTGGGCGACGTCCCGCGCAGCTTCAAATGGTACCGGGCGCTGTTCGTCAGCCGGCTACCGTCCTGCCCACGACTATTTTGGGATCCGGACAGGTTATCACGTAACGATCAGTGCGCTCTCTCCCGGCTAGAAGGAGTCATGCTGCCAATGCGGCCCTTCGATAGAATGCTGAGGAATGAAGACTCTTCTCCTCGGCATTTTAGGCGCGGTTCTTGCGCAGTCCATTTACGCTGCCGATTTCACCGGCCACTGGCTCGCCACGTCCCATCTTCCCGATGGCCAGACGCGCGAAACATCGCTTTGGCTGAAGAGCGACAAAGACGTTCTCACCGGCTACATGACGGCGAACGAGCAGACGGATCCAGTCGTCGAAGGCAAGATCAACGGCAACGGCATTTCGTTCATCATCGTTCGTGATTACTACGGCGAAACGCGCAAAACTCAGTACACCGGCACTCTGCAGGATGGCGTGTTGACGCTGCGCATGCCCGGATTCGGCGGCAGAGTACGCGAATTGCCGTTCAAACAGGTTTCCACTGAGCCGCCCGGCCCGCCGCCCGCGCCGCAGCCCAAGATCTCGCTGCCGCCCGCTTCGTCGGTTCCCTACAACGGTCTGGCGAAAACACCGCCAATGGGATGGAACAGTTGGAATAAATTTGCTCGCCGCGTCTCCGACCAGTTGGTTCGCGAGACGGCCGATGCCATGGTTCGCAACGGAATGAAGGATGCGGGTTACATCTACGTCAATATCGACGACACCTGGGAGGACGGACGCGACCCGCATGGCAACATCAAAACAAACGAAAAATTCCCGGACATGAAGGCGCTCGCGGATTACGTTCACAGCAAGGGCCTGAAGCTCGGCATCTATTCTTCGCCCGGCCCGAAAACCTGCGCCGGATACGAAGGCAGCTTTCAACACGAAGAACAGGACGCAAAAACGTATGCGCAGTGGGGAATCGATTACCTGAAATATGACTGGTGCAGCGCGGTCCGGGTCTACGACTACCATTCCATGCAGGCCGTTTACGCCAAGATGGGCGAAGCACTGCTTCAATCCGGCCGGCCCATTGTCTACAGCCTCTGTCAATACGGTCTGCTGCATGGGCCGCAGTGGGGCGCGAAAGTGGGCGGCAATCTGTGGCGCACAACGGGCGATATCCGCGACACGTGGGATTCGATGTCGCACATCGGCTTTGATCTGCAAATTGGACTTTCGGAATATGCCGGGCCCGGCCACTGGAATGATCCCGACATGCTTGAAATCGGCAACGGCGGTATGAATGATACCGAGTACCGCACGCACATGAGTTTGTGGTCCCTGCTCGCGGCGCCGCTACTCGCGGGCAACGATCAGCGAAATGCTCCTCCGGACATTTTGGAAATCCTGACCAATAAAGAAGTGATCGCGGTGGATCAGGACCCGCTCGGAAAAGAAGCGAACCGCGTTGCAAAGAACGGGGATCTGGAAGTCTGGGCGCGGCCCTTAAAGGGCGGCGATTATGCGGCGGGCCTGTTCAATCGCGGGGCTTCCACTGCGAAAGTGACGGCCCGCTGGAGCGACATCGGAATTAGCGGAAAAGCCCGGGTTCGCGATCTCTGGGCGCACGCCGATCGCGGTGAAATGTCGGACGAGTTTTCGGCCGAGGTGCCTTCACACGGCGTCGTGATGATCAAGCTAACAAAGTAGCGGAGGCGGTTTGATCATGACCGAAACTCTCGAATCCACTTGCTGCATTGTTGGCGGCGGCCCGGCCGGGATGATGCTTGGCTATCTTCTGGCTCGCGCCGGAGTGGACGTCACAGTGTTGGAAAAGCATGCCGATTTTTTCCGCGATTTTCGCGGCGACACCGTGCATCCGTCCACGCTGGAGGTCATGCATGAGCTGGGGCTTCTCGAAGATTTTTTGAAAATCCCGCATCAGCAACTGACCTCGGTCGGAGGCGTGTTCGGGGATTTTCCCTTCGAAGCCGCGAATTTTCGCCACGTGCCCACGCGCTGCAAGTTCGTGGCGCTCATGCCGCAATGGGATTTTCTGAATTTTCTCGCGAGCCGCGCCAAAGCATTTCCGAATTTCCAATTGCGCCTGCAGAACGAAGCAGTGGACCTGATCCGCGAAGAGGACCGCATCAGGGGCGTCGAGGCGCGCACTCGCAATGGCGCCGCGCGCCTACGGGCGGACTTGGTAATCGGCTGCGATGGCCGGCATTCCACCACCAGACAAGCGGCACAACTCGCGGTAAAGGAGTTTGGCGTTCCGATGGATGTGCTCTGGTTCCGCCTGTCCCGGCACGCCAACGATCCGGAGCGGCTCTTTGGAAACATCAACTACGGAAGGGCGCTGGTGCTCATCAACCGGGGCGAGTATTACCAGGCTGGACTGATCGTCCGAAAAGACTCCTTCGACGAACTGAAACGTCAGGGGCTGGCTTCGTTCCGACGTATTCTGCTGAAGGTCGCCCCCTACCTCGGCAATTCTGTCGATGAATTGCGCGACTGGGATCAGGTGAAGCTACTGTCCGTGCGGGTCAACCGTCTGGAACAATGGCATCGTCCGGGCTTGCTGTGCATTGGCGATGCCGCGCATGCGATGTCGCCGGCGGGCGGAGTGGGAATCAACCTGGCTATCCAGGATGCGGTTGCCACAGCCAATCTGCTGGCCCGGCCACTGCGGGAGGGTCGCGTCACTGAAGCGCTGCTTGCGCAGGTGCAGCGGCGGCGCATGCTTCCCACGCGTGTCACGCAACGCATGCAGGTCAACGCGCACAAGGGACTCAAATATGTCTTCCAACATCCGGGTCCGCTCACGGCCCCCTGGCAGATGAAAGTTCTAGTGCGCGTACCTGGGTTGCAGCATGTCATGGGACGGGCGATTGGAGTGGGCGTTCGCCCGGAGCACGTAAACGGTGCAGCAAACCGGCGCTCTCCCCATCAGGGATGGATAAAGGGTATCGCGTGCTGTGCGGGGATCGTCACGGCCATCGCAGTGGCCGCGAAGCGGTTCTGTCAGCCTGGCAATAGCTCAGCGCGAATCGTGATAGATTAAGAGGCGCTTTCCAGTAAAATTACCCGCCGCAAGGAGGAGTTCTCATGAATTCCGTGGAATACGCGCTCAAAATTTGCCAGTTACTTCAAACCAAACACAACAAGAACTTCGCTTTTGTATTTGATAAACCCGGAAACTTGCTAACCTCTGGGAGCCATACGGGATCAGCCAATAATACCTACCACACGGCGCTCGTCAACGCGATCCAGAACCACTACACGCTGCCCCGCGATGCGTGCTGGGCGGTTTGCTCGTACGCGCCCACGGATATGTGCCTGGGAATGGCGCATCTGCTGGGATTGCACTCGGTCTGGTACCTGGATAGCAGAGGTGCCCAGGTCGCGGACATGAAAGGGAAGGTCCCTTATACCCGTTTTGGAAGCGAGTTCTCCCCCTGGCTCGCGAAGTGCGACTTAGCCGCGGTCAGGTGGGCTGCCCAGCCGGATGCGGCTCTGGGGCAGGCGGCCGATGACAAGCTGTTTAACGAAGATGCACGCTTCCTGCTGAGTGAAATCAAGGAAGGAGTAACCGGGGCATTTTCCAGCCGTCCGAAGGAGAACAGCGCGTTAGATGCCGCATTGCGCACCGTCCCCACTTCGGACCCGCCCGGAGCCGGCAGCTTTCCGGAAGCGGAAGAGATTTACACCCATCTCACCTTCGCCATGGTCGGCCAGACCTGGAACCCGACTCTGAACGAAGTGTCGAGGGACGGGTTACTCAAGGGAGAAATCTTCATGGGCAACAACATTGCCGGCGTCCTTCTCGACGAGAATTACAGCATCGTGGCCTGGGGTCTCAATTTCTCGGCGCAAAATCCGACTTTCCACGCCGAAACGCTGATGCTCCAGCGGTTTCTTCGCGAAAAAGGGCTGAATAAGCTCCCGGCCAATTACACCATTTACACTTCGCTGCAACCCTGTGATATGTGCGGCTCGTTTATCAAGCACGTGGGAAATTCAACAAAAGTGATTTACGGACTCGGCGACGTCGACCTGATCACCAGCCTGACGACCAACAAATCAACCGCTACGGCTACGGAGAAGCGCTCCACAGTAGGATCCGTGAAGTCGCTGCAAGACATCGTCAAGGCGAAGCACGACATCGTGGGTGGGAATTCCGCCGGTTTGTTGCGGGATACGGAAGATACCGATTACCGCTTCAAGACGATTGCTCTATTCAAATCGTATTTGACTCCCGGCGAGCGGGAGGATTTCGATTACCTGAACGAGCAGTGGGGGAAGGGAGTTTTCCTGCGCAAAGCCGATTTTGCCTGGCTGAATCGGACTTGGGACCGGTTGAACAACATCCCCAACATCAAAAAGGAACTGCGCGCGAAATCGCCTCTGCATGCTTCCGGCGCGCTGGCCAATAAAGCCCAAGGGGATGGAAAATCCGCAATACCCGCCAAATCGCGATTAGGATTTGAATTCGTCCGATCCGTGGACATGATCATGGACTGGGCGTCCGCCACACCGGGCCCTACCGTAAGCGCCAAAATACCTAAGGCGGCTAAGCAGGGCTTGGAGGTGTTGGAGGCGCTCGTCCGCAGCGGTTTCAGCACGGCTTATGGTCTCAAAATGATCGACTTTGTTATACAAAAACAGGAGGCGCTCGAGAAATTGGCCGCAGCGACCGCCGCTCCCGTCACCCCTACTGCCAAGGTTACGTAGCGTGTCTCTGGCCTGCCTTTCCGCTCTTGAGAATTTTCCGGAGCCGAACCCTCTATATTGACGGTTCGACCCAAGCGGCCGGGCCAGGACGGGCTAGGTTCGTGGAATTACTTTATATCGGAATCGGTTTCTTCATCTCAGTTGCTGCCGGAGTCGCGCTGGCGAAGGTAGCGCTGGTCGGCTTCTTTTCGGTAGTCACCAAAGGGCAGCAGCCCCGGTGAGTAACAACTAAGCAGTGGGTGAGGCGCTGGCTCGCCGCGGGCCGGATGTAGCGGCCACGATGGAAGCCACAAACGCGATCGCCCCTACGCACAAGCTGTTGATGAACCGGTTCCCGTTCGCCACATAGCCGTAAATCCACGGCGAAAAGAATACCCAAGCGCCCAGCACAACATTTATCCAGCTTATAGCTCGATTGCGCTCCGGGCGCGAAACGCGGTAAAGCGCGATCAAAAAGATCACCGCACCGACGATCCATGAGTTCCAGGCATTGCCGTTTCCTGCCGCCCCATACACCCATGGCGAAACAAACAGCCAGATACCGCAAAACAACGAGATGATGGTTCCCGCCCTCGGTATGGCAAAATTATCGCCTCCCAGAGCCATTTGCTGAACTCCCTGCTCTGGCGTCATAACAAATACCTCCTGAAGTTTAGATGCGAGCCGGTCTTGAATTGTAAGGTTTTCGCGGCCATGCGGAAAAGCCATTAGCGGTCAGGGGCGTAGCTGCGAATTGCCCTAGGAACACTGAAAGCGCTAACGAATATCTTCGTGGAAGACGCCCAGGCAAGCAGCTAACGCCCTTCGAGTTCCTATTCGTCTTCTTCACCGCCGGCTTGACCCTGACCGCGATGGTGGGAGGCGACCGAAGCTTCAGCAACGCGTTTTGCTTGATTATCAGCGTAGCTCTGACGCATTTCGTGATCGCACGGCAGCCACGCGTGACAAAGGGGTGCAGCGGCGGTGGATGCGGGTCGACAAAATGGATGTGATGGCTGCGGCGCGGCCAAGGGGGCCAGAACCCTGGATGATATTCAGTATGCCGGGTTGGAGCGGAACGGCGGAATCAGCGTTATCCAGCGAAAGCAGCAGGAAGTCACAGCGAAACGGCGGCGATGCACACGGAAGAGGCGGCCCAATACACCGCGCGTCTCCAATCTCCACTCACAGCGCAGGCCACGGAAGATCCGAGATTGCAGAACAGCAGCGCCGCTGGAAAGATCCGCTTCAGAGTCATGACACATAAGAGTGCGGCTGACAACGGGCGACTCTCAACACGAGTGGCGCGCGATTCATCGCGCCGGCGCGGCAGTTCACTGCCCGTAAAGTACGGCCGCAGGCCGGCTCGTCGCCGAGACTGAAGACTCCACAACATCAAATCCACCCACGCAGCCGGTACCACAAAAGCCCGCCAAATTCATGTATGGTCTCGCCGTTCACCTGCAGAGCACGCCAGTTCGGCAGCAGATCGTGTTCCGTCACCAAAAGCCGGCCAAATGCAAAAGGAGCCGGAAAGACCGTTAGTCCTTCCTTTCGAAAGCAGGCAGCCGCGCGCGGCATACAAAACGCTTCGGCCACCAGTGCGATTCTCGAGATGCCGCGGCTGCGCAGAAGCTGTGCCCCGTATACGGCGTTCTCATGCGTCGATTGAGACCGGGTCTCCACCCAGATCCGATCCGGCGGCACGCCTTCGGAGATGAGCAGTTTGCGCATGGTGATCGAAAACGGTTCCGTACGATTACCGCCGCCACAGGCCAGAACGGGCCTCGTCAGGCCGCACTTATAAAGCCAGGCTGCATATTGACACCGGAGATAGGTATCTTCTCCGGCTGATGGATACGGCCGGTCGCGGGTAGGCGGGTATACATTTCCCGATAGAACAACAATCGCCTGCGCCTCTTCCGGCAGAGCCGAAAGAGGCTTGTATTGCGATTCCAGTGGCAGATACAAAAGGCAGGCGACCGGGTCCCAGGAGATCAGGAAACATCCAACGATCCCGATGGTCAGCAGCCACGGCTTGCCGTTCGCGCGCGAACGCCAGGCCCGCACCAAACCCGCGATTCCGCCGACCAGAAAGAGCGGCAGAACAGGATGCAGATAGGACCAGGACACAGAACAAAGCTAGCAGTCGTCAGCCCGGGATTCGGCCAGCTACGCCATTGCTCACGCGCTAAAGCGGACGGGCCGTGAAACTGCCTATGCTTCGGAACGGCACTGCCGCTTGCTTTTCCAGCCGCAAAGCGCAACCACACCCATCAGGCCGATGCCGAGCAACAACAGCGAGCCGGGCTCTGGCACGGCACTCGTCGCGAACGCGCCATATCTTCCCGGCGGAGGAACTCCCGGCCCCGGAACGGCATTCGGATTGTCCAAAAGGCTCGTGGCATCTGCCAGCCCGGCTGCGTAGACGATAGGCCCGCCGCCTACGTCCCCGTTGCTCCAAAGTTCACCAACGTAACCTCCGGTAATGTTAAACGCGACCCCAAAGATGTCGAACTGGCCGCCGGAAAATGGATAGGTGAGCGTGGGCACGCCGCCGACGAGCTCGTAACAGATCGCGGGAGAGTCTCCCGCCGGGTAAAACAGATCGTCGTAGGATAAGCCACCGCTGGTAAACGCAATACCGGGGGTCGCCAGAGTGTCACTCACATACGAGACCGGCAGATACAACCCGGTAATCGCTCCCGAGACGCCGACATTCGCGTCGGAGAAGGTTCCTGTGATGTCGGTGATGTGGTCGACGCCAGGCGTCGAACTCGGCGAGACCGATAACGTCCCCGAACTGCTAACCCCGTTTCCAGTAAACGAAAAGTTGTATTCGTCCGCGAACGCAGCCGGCGCAATCGCAACGGCTGCTGCTAGTCCGAGCAGCAGGAAATGATTTTTCTTCATTACTGCTGAGTCTATCTGTATCCAGAGCCACTGAAACAGTCCTACGGGTACTACCTAGAGTGGCTAGCTCAGCTAGCCTTCGCCAGATCCTGCGCTTCGTAAAGATGCAATTTCACAGTAGGCAACTGCTTTGAAGCGAAGGCTTTGAGAGCCGGATTGTGCCCGCTTTGCGCTTCCTGCTCATAGGCGGCAACCGCCTGCTGATCGATCTTCAGTTCCTGCCGGACAAAGCGCTCATCGAACTGATGGCCGCTCTTGGCTTTCGTCAATTCATTGACGATCTTGTTTCCCTGGGCATCAATTCCCTTGGGAACCGGCAATCCCAGATTGTTAGCGATGCTACATAGAGTCTGATAATTCGTCGTATCGTCCAGATTGGCACTGGCGCCGAAGTCCTTGATCCCTTTTCGCGAGGCGTGCTTTACAGCCATCTGCGCAGCGTGTGCTTCGAGCATATCGGTCTGCGCCGCGATCTGAATAAATTGCTGATCGTTCATAACAGGCGCGTGCGCATCCGCGGCGAACAACATCGCCGAGCAGAAAGCACTTGCAGAAACACATACCATAAAAGGCGCGATCTTCATTCATTCCTCCCCGAAAGTGATTGATTTGATTCGCCTAACTTTTTGGACGGAGGAGTGAGAAAAAGGACTGGTCCGCAGGCTGGGCTTCGCATTTTCCATATACTTGGGCTCACGCTGGTCCAACGTTTGCAGCAGTTACAGAACCCCGCGCGTAAGCAAGGGGTCGACGCGAATACCGCTCTTGGCAGTTGGCCAGGATGACCAGTCGGCCATGCCGTTGGCCGGTAGGGAACATGACCTAGAACACAGGTGTCAGTTAGGTAAATCTGGATGAGCTTACAACCAGAGAACAGGCGAACCTTTGAGCGGTTGCGGCGCTCCACGCGTCTGCTCCTGACGATCGGCCTGCTCGCCGGAACCGCCATTCCGGTGGTGGCGGGAATACGCGGCCCAGGAAAGTACAGCGGCATCGTATTCTACGACCGCTGGGACAATTGCATTCTCTTCGACGGCGCCTACCTGATGTATATTTCCGAGCGAGTGAAGGAGAGGCTAAGATCCCATCAAAGCCAATGCGTCGACATCTACGCGGAAGACGTTTACCAGCCTGTGAACCCCGGCGACGGCTTGATACGCGAGTTCACGTTCTTAGGTTCTTGTACCCCGAAGCCTGTATCGCTTCCCTTGACAGGTATCGAGCTCAAAGCGAGTCGCGATTCAGTGGGCAGTACGTCAGCTACCCTGATCGTCGATATCCGAAATACAGGGCTATCGGATGTTGTCTTGAACCCAGACGCGCTCGGTTTTGCCGTTCTTGCACCCATAAACAATCGTGCCCTCGTTCTCAATCCATCGGACGGTCCCTCGTTTGCGGTGATCACGCGCGTCAGCCTTGCATCTCCGGCAGGGCAAAGTGAATTAGAGTTCGATGGAGTACGCAAGACTTACGCATGGTATGTTCCGCAGTCCTATAGGCTCCGCCGGTGTTGAAGCTTGAGCCCGGACAAACGTTCAGGAGTATGGCGGACTTTCATCTGCCTGCGGGGACATACCAGTTTATTGCTGGGTATGGACAGGGGGTGATGGACGGTCAATCTGTCTCCAGCAATGCCGTTGCTTTCGAGATCCCAGCGCAAAAACCACACTGACTCTAGCCGATCCCCTTGCTTATTTCCCAGCACTCAGCCGGCTGCGAACAAGATCGAACAGCTCTTTGTTCCGGGCAACGAAGTTGAGGCATTCGCCTCCGTCCGCAACGTACGATTCCGGATTGAGCCTTTCGAGTTGTGACCAGAAAAGATCGAGGAAGCTCTGCACCGTGGCTCTAGGATCGTGCAACACGAATGCACCCCACGAAACGAAAACGGCTGTTCGTCCGGGGGCAGGAGCGAATTGCTCCACGAATATGTTTCCCTGCGATCTTTCGCCCAAGTCACGAGGAGCTTCGAAAACATAAAACTCGTCGTACCCTGGCGCATCGTAACCATCGAGCTGGTAAGGTATATCGGCGACGTTATCGAGCTTCGGACTATAGCCGATGCCCCGACGAAGCTCCCACCCGCTGGCGCGCTGCGCATCCGTAATATGCATTACGCCGCTGTCTACAGAGGTCACAGCCACATATCGCTGAAGGAAAACTTCCGGACAACGTTGAAGAATTGTTCCGCTGTAGTGCTCTGTACTGGTTAGCCAGTGATAGCCGCCTCGAGTGCCTGTGTGGATTCCCTCATCCATTAAAGCGATTCCGTCACGGATTGTAACGAATTGCGTCATCCTGGATCTTCGCAACCCCGAGCTACGTCTTAAAGACATGCAGTTTTCGGTAATAGGAGGGGATGCGGAGTTCGGGCGCCTGTACGCGGCCTATCAGGATGCGTGGAAACAACTAGGGCTGCAGGTCGACTACTGGCAGAGTCTGTGTTCGGATACATTGGCGGAGCGGTCCACCATAGAACAGGCAGAGATGGCAGCCTGGAAGGCAGAAGCATGCTATCGTCAGGCACGCAATGCCCTGGCAGAGTACATACTTAAACACAAGCTAGCGCGGCAGCCCGAAGAATCGGGCCGCGGAACGCTCGTCGCCGAAGCGTGCTGAAGCTATTGCCCGGTTCCTCCGGGCCGATTTAGTTCCGTGCTCGACGGACCCGCGGAGATCACAGCCGATAAGCCGTCCGAAAGCGTGTAATTCTCTAGAGCAACGGCTTCCGACCAAAGCTGCTGCAGCACATCGATGTAGGTAAGGCGTAACTGGAAGAGCGTACGTTGTGAAACGATCACGGACGGATACGCCGCTGCCATGCTCCGATACCGATCGAGATACAACCCGTAAGCACGCTGTGCTCTGGGAATAATCTCGTCCCGGTACTGCGCGGCTTGCGCCTGATTCGCGAGATAAAGCTGGAGCAATGCCTGTGCGCTTTTCCGAAGCTCGAGCCGGACGCGCGTCACTTCGCTCCGCGCGCGCTCGACATCCGCCTTCGCTGCTGCCACGTTTCCCTGATTGCGATTGAAAATAGGAACGCCGATGCTGGCCATCGCGAAGCCCTGCGCTCCCACCGGGGTGGGCACGGCTGGATCGAGGCGCTCGTAATTTTGCTGTAAGCCCGTCCGAATCGTCAGATCCGGGATGCTCTCGCGGCCGGCTGCCTTTTGTTCCGCCTCCGCGCGCAACACATCCTCCTGCGCGCGTTTAACAGAGGGACTGTCCCGCAGGATCTGCGTCAAAATCCGATCCGGATCGAGTTGCGGCGGATGCTCGAGGTCTCCCCTGAGCGGCGCAAACGGCAAATCCGGTTTTCCCGCGAACGCCGCGAGACCCTGAAACTCCTGAATGTACCTGCGCTGCGCGGTTGTATATTCCAGTTGCGCTTGTCCGGCTTCCACCTCCGACTCGAGCACATCGGGAGCATCCGCCTGCCCCACGTTTTGCAGTTGATGAGCAGTCTGCTGCGCGTCGAGCGCGATGGCCAGCAACTCGCGCCGCAGATTCACAGTCGTTTGGGCCGCGAGCGTTGCGTAATAACGCTTCCCAACATCGCTCAGAACACGATACCGTTGCTCGCTCGCTCCGATCTCGTCTGCTTTGTGTTGCGCGTTGAAGACGTTCTTGCGCAGCCCCAATTTTCCGCCGAGCACAAACGTTTGCTGAACGAACGCGCCCTGTTCGCCGCCACCGTATTCCCCGCCCCGGATTTGCTCGCCCTCATACCCGATCACTGGATTTGGCCAAAGACCCTGCTGCTTGGCTTGCCCGGACGAGCGGCGTACGAGCGCTCCGGCTTGTTGCAGAGTCGGATTGTTTGCGAGCGCCAGTTGCTGAAACTGATCGAGGCTCATCGGAGGGCGCGCGAACGCTTCGTGCAGCAGGTCTGGCGCAGGATTCTGGGCAAACGCAACGGTTGCGAAGCACACAAAAAGCAGAGTTCTTGTTTTCATTCGGCTAGGCTTCCTGTCACATTGGGTGCTGCATACCGGGCATACCCGGCATGCTGGGCATCTCTCCGCGCCGGATGCGGTTCATGATGTCGTCGTATTTGTCCGGATGCAACACCCGGACAAGCGTCATCATGCCCTGCATGTCCTCCGTCCAGCCAGGCGGCAAGCCGTAAGTGGCGGGACTGCTCACCATCTTGTCCATGTTCATCATGGGCCCTTCCATAAATGCGTCTTGCGGAAAGCCCGGCACCTGATTGGCATCCGGACTGATGCCAAGGGGCATGTTCATCCCCGGCATGTTGGCGTGCTGCGAGGACAACGGGCCATTCACGACGGTGCGGTCGCTGCCGGCGCCCATTCGCGTCATAGGCCCGGCGTTCGACGACATCTGGTTCATCATGTGATGCGGCAAGTGGCAATGCAGCATCCAATCGCCGGGATTGTTCGCGACGAACTCGATATCGCGCGCCTGCGCCACTCCCACCAGCACGGTGTTGCCCGGAATCCAAGCGGTGTTGGGAATACGCCCGCCTTCGGTACCCGTCACGTAGAACGTGTGTCCGTGCAGATGGATCGGATGGTGATCCATGCCGAGGTTGATAAACCGGATGCGCACGCGCTCTCCCAACCGCACAATGAGCGGAGTGATCGTCGGGCCTGCTTTGCCGTTGAACAGCAGCCAGTTGAACTCCATGTCCATCGAGTTGGGCACCGTGTTGCTCGGGAGCACGGCAAACTCCTGCAGCATGAGAACGAAATCCTTATCCACGCGCGGCTCGTAAGGAGTCTTCGGATGCATGATGAACGCGCCAAGCATGCCCATCATTTCCTGCATGGCCATGTGCGAATGATAAAAATACGTGCCCTCCTGGTGCAGCGTGAATTCATACACGAAGCGCTCTCCGGGATTCACAGGCTTTTGCGAAATGTTCGGTCCGCCATCCATGGCGTTCGGAATTTCAAACCCGTGCCAGTGCATCGACGTGCGTTCAGGAAGGCGGTTCTCGAAGACAATTCGCACGCGGTCGCCCTGCGTGATCTGAATCGTCGGCCCGGGAGACGTTCCGTTGTAGCCCCATGCATCGATCGTCTTGTTGGGTGCGATCTGGCGTTTCACCGGTTCCGCGATGAGATAAAATACCTTCACACCGTTGTCGAGCGTGTGCGGCAGCTCCGGAACATCGGGCGTTTGCACGAGCGCCGGTGCGGATACCGGCTTGGATTTCAATTGAGCGGCGCTGAGACCCAGGCCCGCGCCAAAGACATTTCTAAAAAACCTTCTACGATCCTGCATTTGATTTGATTTCCTGAACAGATATCTGGGAAAACCGCTCCCTGCGGTCGCGGCTCGGTTAACGTTTCAGAACCGCGCGCGTAAGCAAGCGGATATTAAAGACGCGCAGAGAAAAATCAAATGCGAAGGATGGAAAACAAAGACGCAGGCCCGCTCCCCGGTGGGGATAAGTTGCCGTTCAATGGCGCAGCGACCGGCAGTAAAGGCATAAAGTCCACATGCGGAACAGTAGCGAGACCCGGAACCATCATCGGCAGCAAATCGGGAACGCGGTCCACTTTCGAAATCTGCAAATGCTTGTGCGTGCAATCCGAATGCGATTTGCCATGCGAATGAGGGCACGCGTTCATGTCGGCATTACACCCGGAAGCGAGGCACTGCGCAGAGCATTGCGTGCCGGCGAGCAGCGCAACCAGCGTGAGCAATACAACGGCATGAAGCAAACGTCTCATTCCGCCTGGGTCTCTTTCATCATACTCAGTAAAATAGGTGCAACGATGCGAGCGTGCGCACTTCTGTTCCCCGGATTGTTATTCGCACTTGCGGCGAGCGGGAGCCAGGCTCCCAAGGTCGCTCCGCAATCCGAGACCGCGGCCATGATCAGTCAAGGGGAAGCCCTATTTCAGCAGCAGTGCGCATTCTGCCACGGGCGGGACGCGGGCGGCGGCGAAACGGGACCGGATTTGACTCGCTCGAAACTGGTGGCCGAGGATGCCTCTGGAAATAAGATCGGCGTGGTGGTACGAAACGGACGGCCGCAGCAAGGCATGCCGCCGTTCAACATGACCGATCCGCAGATCGCGGCGATCGCCGCCTTTATTCATGCGCAGAAGGCGAAGGCAGACACGCAGCAGGGCGGGCGCAGAGGCGTAGATCCTTCCGATCTGCAAACCGGCAATGTGGATGAGGGCAAGAAGTATTTCAACGGAGCCGGCGGATGTTCCGGTTGCCACTCGCCCACCGGCGATCTTGCAGGAGTTGCAAAACGTTACCAGGGTTTGAAGCTCGAAGAACGCTTGCTGTATCCGACCGGCGCTCCCTCAAAGCTTACAGTCACGCTGCCCTCGGGAGAAACGGTGACCGGCACGCTCGTCTATCGTGATGAATTTACAGTCGGCCTGCGCGACTCTTCCGGATGGTATCGCGCCTGGCAGACCAAAGACGTGAAATATAAAGTGGACGCGCCGGTGGAGGCCCATGTCGAGTTGCTCGGGAAATACACCGATGACGATATCCACAACCTGATGGCGTATCTACAGACACTGCACTAATCGAAGTTTCAGAATGCACTCTCATCGAAAATATTTGTACGGCACACTCTTACTCGCTCTGTGCGTGCCTGCGCTGCCACAGGGACTCGATCCCGCCATGCTGCTGAATCCGCCGGCCGACAGTTGGCCGGGATACCACGGCGACTACTCCGGCCGCCGGCATACCAGCCTTACCCAGATCACGCCCGAAAACGTGGACAACCTGAGCCTGGCCTGGATGTTTCAAACGCGGCAAAGCGCCACCCTGAAGTCCTCGCCGCTCCTGGTTCATGGCGTGTTGTACTTCACCGTCCCAGATAATGTCTGGGCCATCGATGCGCGCTCGGGACACATGCTCTGGCATTATGGGTATCCGCCGAACAAGGGCTTTCATATCGGCCACCGCGGAGTCGCCATGTACGGCGAATGGCTGTACTTCACAACTCCGGACGCACACCTGGTCTGCCTCAACGCCAAGGACGGCACGGTTCGCTGGAACATAGTGATCGCGGATTCGAGTAAGGGCTACTGGACGACCATGGCCCCGCTCGTCGTGCGAAACCATATCCTGATCGGCGTCTCGGGCGATTTCGACAACCTTCGTGGCTATCTCCGCTCCATTGATCCGGAAACCGGCAAAACGCAGTGGACGTGGTACAGCACGCCGCCCGTCGGGACCCCAAACGAGACCTCCGGCGGCATGACCTGGATGACCGGAACCTACGATCCGGCACTCAACCTGCTTTATTGGGGTACCGGTAACCCGACCCCAGTGCTGAATGGCGCGCCGCGTCCCGGCCCGGACCTTTACACGTGCAGCATTGTGGCGCTGAACCCGGATACCGGAAAGCTTGTGTGGGCCTTTCAGGCCTCGCCGCATGATACGCATGACTGGGACGCCGTAGAAACACCCGTGCTCGTGGATGCCGATTTCCAGGGCAAGCCCCGGAAGATGCTGATGCAGACCTCGCGCAACGGCTATTTCTTCGTACTGGACCGAACCGACGGCAAATGCCTGTTGAGCGTTCCCTACGGCCCGGTCAACTGGAGCCTGGGCGTGAACAAAGACGGGAATCCCATCCCCAACAAGGCTAAGGAGCCGGCCCAGGACGGGCGCCTGATCGCCCCCGATGAGGGCGGACTCACCAATTACCGGTCGCCCAGCTTCGATCCGAAGACGGGATTATTTATCGTGGATGCTCATCCGAGCTATGGAATCTATTTCGCCAAGCAGGCCGACGGTACGTTCGGGTGGGCCGGCGCCGATTACGGCGTCTGGGGCAAGGGCGAGCTCGATGCCATCGACTACCAAACCGGCAAGATCCGCTGGCGGCACGAACTAGGCCCGGGCGGCTCGGGCGCCGGGGTACTGACCACCGATTCTGGACTTACCTTCACGGGCGACGCGATGGGTAACGTGCTGGCCCTGGCGACCAACGACGGCAAAACGCTCTGGCACGCCGGGACCGGTGCGCACATCGAAAGCTCGCCCATTGCTTATGAGCTCGATGGCCGGGAGTACGTCCTGATCGGCAGCGGCGGCGTGCTGACCGCTTGGGCGCTGCCGGAGCATATGGCCGAGAGAGCCGTGACGGCGGAACGGTAGGCCACAGAACCCTGACCGTAAGGGAGGGGTCTACAACGCCTTCCGAAATGTCAAATTGAAACGGTATTCGTACCAATCCAGCAGCGTCGGCTCGGCGAGCGGAGCAATTCCGTGATAAACCAGCCGCGCCGGACCACCCCAGACCACTACATCCCCGTTTTCGAGCGGGATACGCCGGGGCCGCTGCTTGCGCGTCACACCGCCGAACAGGAACACGGCGGGAAGGCCCAGAGAGACCGAGACAATGGGCTGCGCGAAATCCTGCTCGTCTTTGTCCTGATGCAGGCCCATCCGGGCTCCCGGGCGGTACCGGTTGATCAGGCAGGCGTCCGGCCGGAAATCGGGGAAGCCCGCCACCTCGGCGGCTCGCAGGGCGATTTTGCGAAACGAACCCGGCATTGCGGGCCAGGGTTTTCCGGTTTCGGGGTCCAGCGGATCGTAGCGATAGCCCCGCCGGTCACTCACCCAGCCAACTTCGCCGCAGTTGGTCATGGCCACCGACATGGCCGACCCGCCTGGGGTCACCATTTGTCGAAACGAAGCCTCGCGCGCAATTCCGGCAACGTCGTCCAGCAACTTGGGGGCGTGGGACGCAACGAACCGGTGCAAAAGTGTCGCGCCCTCACAGAGGACTTCGATTTCGGAACCAGCCAAGGGCCCAGTGTACCGAAAAATTCATATCGGACAAACGGCGGGTCGATAAGGTACTCTGAGTGGATACGTAGCCGGAACCGGCCAGAACCCACGGGAAATCCCGAGTTGAGATTATCGGCAACATTAATGTACTTAATCACATACCTATGGCAATTAAAAAAGTTAATGACCCCCCTTGCTTCTTGGCTCGTTTCCGACGAGAATAATAGAAATTCTTAATCTTCGATCGGATCGGGCTTCGAGTGGACTGACCTAGTCGCCCGGAGCGCTTTAGCGGTCTGTACGGGGTCCGGAATGTAGAAAGATGATGATATAAATCTGCTACATTCACCACTTTCGAAGAGAGAGCCGTAATAGACAAATTCGGAGGCAGCAAACGCTCGGTCAGCCGAACGGGACTGGGAGCCGAACGTGAAGTCT